>Ga0326728_10007110_pt1 | contig 29285 bp, 20 predicted proteins | sample MB3enrmetagenome_FD_207602 | JGI IMG/M metagenome (GOLD analysis project Ga0326728, IMG submission 207602) | Lab enriched peat soil microbial communities from McLean, Ithaca, NY, United States - MB31MN | ecosystem: Environmental > Terrestrial > Soil > Wetlands > Peat | place: USA: New York... | reverse complement strand
GCCGCCTTGGTACGCACGACGACCCGAGCGGCCCTCGTCGCCATCATCTTGCTCGCGGCGCTTCCCGCCATCCCGCTGGTAACGTGGATGCTGCCGCCCGAGCGTCTCCTCGCCTATCAAAACGCCATCGGCTTCAAACCCGCCAACGCCGAGGTGCACCACAAGTCGCTGCTGGCGCAACCGATTGCCGACCAGTTCGGATGGCCCGAGATGGCCGGTGAGGTCGCCAATATCTACAACTCCTTGTCACCCGAAGACCGCGCTCAGACCGGCATCTGGGCCGGCAACTACGGCGAAGCCGGCGCCATGAACCAGTTCGGCCCGCAGTACGGACTGCCGCGCGCCTATTCTCGCCACCAGAACCATTGGTATTGGGGCCCGCCTCCACAGGTCTACAAGAACCTCATCGTGATCCAGTGGAGCTACGAAGACGTGCACGACAACTGCACTTCATTTCAGGCCTTCCAGCACTACGAGCGTTTTGGCATGGGCGAAGAAAACGCACCGATGTACCTCTGCCGCGGCGTCACCTTCGACATCCAGAAAATCTGGTGGCACTCCCACCACTGGAACTAGAAAAGTCGGGACCGGGAAAAATACGTGGGACGCGCGCGTCGTTGTCGCCTGTAAGTGATGCAGGTGACTTCGAGCGCTAATGTCGAACCAGCGCCTTGCCGATCTAACCACCAGCCGGAGTAGTCGCGCATGTCTGAACTGCCGAGCGTGGTGGAGTCGTGAACGAAAATTTCGCCTGTGGGTGTATTTGCGACGAACATGCAAGGGAAGCGAAACTCATCCAGTCCTCGCTGCTGCCCCCAAACGAGCTCTGCTGCCAGTCCGTCGAGATCGTGTCCCGATTCATATCCTTTTCCGATGTCGGGGGCGACTTTGCCGACTTTTTCCTCTTACCAAACGGTTTCATCGGCATCTACCTCGGCGACGTGGTCGGGAAGGGGTTGCCGGCGGCCATGTACGGCGCCCTCGTAATGGGAACTCTGCGCGGGATTCACAAGTGCGGGACGGACACCGCGCAAATCCTTGCCTTGTTGAACACGCGCCTGTTGCAGCGACCCCTCAGCGGCCGCTTCTGTTCGACCTTGTACGCTCTTTTCAACCCCGCCACCCAAGAACTCATCTTCTCCAATGCCGCGATGCCCCTGCCCCTGCTTGTCTCCGGAAGCGTTTGCCGGAAGCTCGGCGAGGGTGGATTGCCTTCGGGAATGTTCGCGAACGCCACTTACGGACAGCACGTCGTGCAGCTCAGCCCGGGGGACTGCGTTCTGTTCGCAACCGACGGTCTTCATGAGTTGCGCAACGGGGCGGGAGTCGAGTTCTGCGACTCCGATTTGGAGGAAGTTTGGGCACAATGCGGACACACATCGGCAACCGCATCGTTGGATTTCGTCTTCGCCCGCCAGTTGGCGTTCTCCGATGGCAGCCCGCCGCATGACGATATTACTGCGGTCGCGCTGAAGGTGCTGCCCTAGCCCCCATCGATGAGCGCCTCGCCTCCGCTCCCTATCCAAGGGTGGAATGGATTCCGATCCCCGCGAGAACCCCGCACCTATAGCAAAATAGATCGATGGCCAGCGTAAGAATGGACAAGTGGCTCTGGGCCGCCAGGTTCTTCAAGACGCGCGCTCTGGCGGCGCGAGCATGTGAGCTCGGCAGAATCCAATCCAACGGGCAGCCCGCCAAGGCTGCGCGCGAGGTCCGGATTGGCGACATGTTGGGAGTGACCAACGACGGCGGCGACTTTCAGGTGAAAGTCCTGCTGCTGAGCGAAGCGCGCGGCCCGGCTTCGGTTGCGCAAACGCTCTACCGCGAAACGGAGGCCAGCCGGGAACTGCGCCTGAAAGCGGCAGCGGAGCGTAAGGCGATGAAGCAGTTCGAAGATTTACCCGCAGGCCGGCCATCAAAACGCGATCGCCGCAAGATCATTTACTTCCGCGGAAGAGTCTAACCGCAGGCGAATAACGGGCCACAATGGGGTAAATCGGCACCACAGCGAGGAATGGTGGTAAACGATTGAGAGAATGGAGCCGACGATCAGACTTGAACTGATGACCTGCCGATTACGAATCGGCTGCTCTACCAACTGAGCTACGTCGGCTTGCTTTCGATTCTAAGACCCGTCTGCGATTCCTGCAATCACACCGGCGCCCGAACATAACAGGCCAGATCGTAGGCCAGACCAACAGCAACAGCGGAAGCCCGCGCCCAGAAAATGCCAACTATGTTACGCGGCCTGCGCCAGCGCTTTATATTCGTCGTCGGATTCCCTGGGCAATAGCACCCAGAGCGTGTAGATGCCGAGTGCGGTACCGATCGGAACGTTGAGCAGCGCGAGAAAGCCCACAACCAGGGCAACGACTCGTGCCCACCCCTCCCGCTGCAGCAAGCCCCAACCCGCGCAGAAGCCGGCCGCGGCCTTGGCCAGGATCAACCAACCGATGCAGCTGATAAGAGGCCGCAACCAGACCGTGACCTCGGGCGGTGGGCCGTTGGGAATGTGGATCACGTGCCCGAAGATCGTCTGCGCGACAATGATCACGACCACCCCCGCGACCACGTGCAACGCCGAATACGCCAACCAGAGAATGCCCACCAGTCGGATATGATCGCGAACCCGGCTGCGCCGAAGCTCGATGAATCCAAGCACGGTTTTGCCGCAGCGTCCACAGCGTGGCTCTCCCGGTTGCAACTGCGTCCCACATTGATCGCAATACATCGCTTCTCCTCCAGTGCCCGCAGAAATTCTGCACTGCGGGTGATACGGATGCAAGCACACAACAGTTCCCAGTTGCCAGTTGTCAGTCGGCGAACGACGAATCAGGTATTCACTGGCAACTGACAACAAGCAACCGGCAACTGCTCTCAAAACGAAAAGGCCACCCGGCAACTTGGGCGGCCTTTTCTTTCAAGGGAGAATAGTTCCAACGGAGGTTTAATCCATCAGAACTTTCTGCCGGAATCTTATGAGTCTTAAAAGCCCAGTGTCAAGCAAAATTTGTGACTTAAATACTCTTATTTTCAACGACTTACATAATACGTCCACAAGTCAGCAAACGGGCTCAAAAATATCCAAAAATCGCTCTTTTCGGAGCTAACAACCTTCGATTGAGTCACTTACCGCTCCCGAGGCACCGGCCGGACGTGGTCTTCCAAGTGCAGAGAGATGATTTCCATCGCCTCCCGGCGGTCAAACACGGAGTCGGGAAAAAATCGCTTTACGATCACCCGCAAGCCCCCAAACGCGATCCCCGCAACCAGCGCCAGGCCCACCACAATTCCGCAAAGAACAATTGCATTGAACAGAAAGTTCGCCAGATTGTCTTTCTTGCTTACGTACGTATTTTCATTCCAGGTGACATCCGCGTCGTAGCTGATGGACGACATCAGCGATCGCGCTTCGCTTTTTGAAAGCGGACCCGCCGCGATCACGATGATGGGGCCGGTGCGTGTGTCGAAGAACGGTCCCACATCAACCATGGACTCAACCCCCGGCTGCTGCGTGACCCGGTGCGAGACATCGACTGAGGCGTCAATCTGCCGCAGTCGTTCCGTGGCAATCTGCGGCGTCGGATATTCGATCAGCATCAGCGTGGCATCGCCGGCGGCCGCCGCATACTTGCCCATCACCACTTCCGCGCCCGCCTTGAAATCCACCATCGAACCCGGCAGCGGCGATCCGACTCGATCGAGCGTGACCGGACCCAGAATGTACTTCGTCGTGTTCTTCTCGAAATTTTTCTGGAAGGCCCGTTTCGGAAGATACGTTGGCAGCGAGGGCGGTTTACCCCTGTTGCCTTCCGCTCGCGGCAGCAGCCCGGCCAGTTCGCGCAGTTGCGCCGCCGACATCACGCTCATTTTGTCAAACACCGCATCCACCAGCACGTTCCCCTGATAGAACAGCACGCGGTTATTCAGAAAAGCCGCCTGCCCGCCGATGGTTTCCTCCCCCATCTCGTCGGAATAGTAATAGGTGAAGGCGCCGTAAGCGCCGCTGGCATCTTCAAACACGGCGGCTCTGATCGTCAGGTTGCGGCCGTCGTCGCGAGTGTAGGCCGCCTTCTCCAAACGCACGAAGCCGTACTCCTTCAGGACAGGCGCATTCGCTTCATCAGCGTCGGCGGGATCGGAACTGCGCGCGATATCGCCTTGCATCTGCCAGCCGGCAAACTCGGGGGGAAGGACCGCAGTCGAAGAGGCAGCAGCCGGAGAAACCGGAACCGGCGCAGGCGGCTCAGCCGCCAGGGCCACGGCGCAAAAGAGAGCGCAAACAATAAAGAATATGAAGATAACCGAGAGTTGTCGCGAGGGTCTCATTCGAAAAAGGCGCACCTGTCCTATCGAATTAGACTACCGGCAGCCCGAGAAAGTTTCCACCCAAAGCGCCCCAGCCAGTGGAGCGACGGGCGTCCTCGCGAGCCTGCCCTGAGCGAAGTCGAAGGTAACCATCGGAACGATTGCAAGCAGGAAACAACATACTGAGCGCAGCATCATGAATAGGGCTCCTTAGATGTCGACCGCAGAGAAGGGAGACGCGAATCAGCGTGATTTGCCCCCAGGCGGGCTGAACATTCGATTAGCAAGAGCGACGAAGCTCCGAACAATAAGTACAACAACGCGCTCACAACTCTTCGGCTTTCATTACCTTGACGGTTTAATTCGTCCCGGCCCCATTCTGCTCCTTCTTCTCGCGCGAACCTTGGAGTGGGTATAACTTTTCCGGGGCTGTCAAACCGAACATGGCATTGATCGTTTCGACGAGTCGGGCCCGCTCATCGTTCAGTCTCGGTATCTCAAACGCAATCGATACAATGCGCTCTATTTTTTCGCCACGTTTCTCGACTGAGAGAGACTGCAGACACCGGATTTCGTCCTCGAGATTCCACAAAGCTCTATTCACCTGCAGAAGCGCTGACGAATGCTTCTCAAATTCTCCACGCCAATCGCGATTCGAGGACGAAAACCAGTTCTGCTCCAAGTAAAGTTGAAGCGCTCGATCCTCCTCCTCAAACTGCATTGCATCGACCCCACGTCTCGCCGAGTTCTCTATTTTCAAGCGAAGAATGGTTTGTCGATCAACGCATGCGCCGGGGCTTGGTCGCAGCAATAGCACGGGTAGTCTCCTTTTCGATTACGCCGGGATCTCTCCAACAATCTTATAGCCGATCTATGCCGCAATTAACCTGCCTCCGCCCCGCAAGACCTTCGAACGATAAGCTCGACGGGAAGCAGGATCTGTCTTGCAGGCAAGCCACGATCGTTGATGCGTTCGCGCATGACGCGAACCGCGGTCTGCCCGATTTCGCTGCAAGGCTGGCGAATCGTAGTAAGTGGAACGGTGAGAAGCGTTGCATAGTGGACGTCATCGAAACCGACTACGCCAAGATCCTGTGGAATCTTCACACCAAGATTTGCGAGGGTCTGGAACAAGAGCGCGGCGGTGCGGTCGTTGGAACAGATAACCGCATCCGGCATCTCACGGAGGAGCAGTTCTCGTACAAACTCGATGTCGGTGGGGTCCCCGACTCCCGTCCGGGGATGGGGAAGAGCGGCACGATCCGCAGCCTCTCGACAACCGGCAAGCCGCAGATCAGTGGTGGCAGGATAGTTGGGCCGCGCTATAAATAGGAATCGCTTCCTGCCGAGATCGATCAAGTGCTGGGTAAGAATCATGCCAGCTTGAAAATTATCGATACCAACCAGATCAAATTCGGAGCGGCCAGGGAATTCGAGGACATCGCGATCCAGTAAAATCACTTCAATCTGGGCCTCTCGAAGCGCAGACACGATCCGCAGGTTTATTCTCTCGCGGTCCGGGATTGACTCCAAAGGCGCGAAAAACACCCCTGAGACCTTCCTGTCAATGTACTGGCGACAAAGCAGTTCGGCATCCTCGGCGCCAGAAACCGGCGCCGAGGCATCGCCCCATAAGACGGAAAAGTCGCTGGCTTGTCCAAAACGTGTGATCTCGTTGCAAATAGGATCCAGGATTTCTGTATTGCCCAATCCCGGCACCAGCAAACCAAGCCCAAAACTGGTGGAACGGCCGGGCCGAAGGTAAGTTCCGGAACCGACGCGGCGGCTTAACAAATCCCGGTCTTGCAGTTCTCGTAAGGCTCGTCCGACTGTGGGGCGCGAAACTTTGAAAAGGCGTGCCAATTCCAATTCGCTCGGAAGTCGGGCATTTTCGGCGTACTTTCCTGCTGCAATCTGTTCCTGGAGTGACTCAACGATTTTGCGGAATTTCGGTGTTCTGGGAGGCATAAGTGTGGCGAAATCAGTCGCCCAAAAGGATATTACAACTTTATTGCATAATTGCCAATAATCGCATTGACATATTCCATTCCTTTGTAGCAGTGTATCCAGTCGGGACTTTGGAAATTGGCTGGGGGTGACTCAGCGCCGTCACAACTGCCGCCGACGGTTCGTCTTTTGTGAGCACGCTTCTCCACAATCCGCTAAGAGCCTTCGACCTTGAAGCACTCCTCTCCCGAGTCTCGCAGGCCAGGGTAACAGTCTTTGGCGATTTCTGCCTCGACGCCTACTGGCTGATGGATCCGGACGAAGGTGAGAAATCGGTGGAGACCGGACTGCCGGTCCGAAAAGTGAAGCTACAGCGTTACCACCTGGGGGGGGCGGGCAACGTCGTCGCTAACCTCATCGATTTAGGAACACCACGAGTCTATGCGGTCGGGGTCGTCGGAGCCGATCCTTTCGGCGCCGAACTGCTCCGCCTTCTGAATGAACGTGGTGCAGACACCAGTGGAATGGTCGTTCTCGCTCGGCAATGGCAAACAATGATGTATGCGAAGCCTTATCGCGCAGAAGTTGAAGGCAATCGTCTGGATTTCGGCTCTTTCAACGAGCTTCCGGGAAACGCCATTGACTTGCTGGCCGCCGAGTTGGAGCGCGCGGCTTCCGCCAGCAGCGTTGTCATACTCAATCAGCAGGTTGCCGGTGGCATCAGCATTCCGGCAACAATTGCTCGCATCAATCGCGTTATCGCGGACTATCCTGGCACGCAATTCATTGTCGATGCCCGGCATCGGGCCGGCCTCTACCGGGGAGCCATCTTCAAGCTCAATTCAAAAGAGGCCAGTCTCTTAGTTGGCGCAAATGCCGATGACGATCCGATACAAGCAGCACAAGCGCGAGCCAACGCCCGTCGCCTCTTCGAAAAAACAAGGAAGCCGGTATTTCTGACTCGCGGCGAGAATGGAATGTTGGTGGCGGACGAACAGGGGTTGCATGAGATTCCCGGTATCCAGATTCTCGAACGAACGGATCCTGTTGGCGCGGGGGATACCGCTGTCGCCGCGTTGGCGGCTGTCCTAGGAAGCGGAGGCGAGCCGTTAGAGGCCGGCATGCTGGCCAATATTGCGGCGTCGGTGACAGTTCGTAAACTACAAACGACCGGCACGGCCACGCCAGCAGAAATCCGAGCCTTCGCTTCTGACCCGGACTATGTCTATCAGCCAGAACTGGCTGCCGATGCGCGGCGAGCTCGTTTTGTCAAAGAAACCGAGATCGAAGTTGTCGGCGGTATTCCCGAGAATCTGCACATTCGACATGTTCTCTTTGACCATGACGGCACAATTTCAACATTGAGAGAAGGATGGGAGCAGATCATGGAGCCGATGATGGTTCGTGCCATCCTCGGCCCTCGCTATGTCGATGCGGATCTTGTGCTGTACCGCAATGTGGTTGACACCGTCCGGACATTTATCGACAAGACAACAGGCGTCCAAACGCTTGTGCAGATGCAGGGCCTGGTGCGACTGGTCCGCCAATTTGGATTTGTTTCGCCGTGCGAACTCCTCGACGAATACGGATATAAACGCATATATAACGAGCAATTGTTGGAGGTCGTGCGCGGGCGAATAAGGAAGCTCGAAAATGGAGAACTGGAACCATCGGATTTTGCGGTTAAAAATGCTATCCGATTTCTGGAGGCTCTGTACAGTTGCGGTGTGAAACTATATCTGGTTAGCGGGACGGACCACGCCGATGTTGCTCGTGAGGCGGAGGCGATGGGGTACGCGCAGCTTTTTGAAGGGCGGATCTTTGGCGCCGTGGGCGACGTCAACGTTGATGCTAAGAAGATCGTAGTCGAGCGGATTATGCGCGAGCACGACCTCTCCGGCGGCGAGTTGGTGGCGTTCGGGGATGGTCCAGTCGAGATCCGGCAAACTCACAAACGCGGTGGCATTTGTGTTGGCGTGGCGAGCAATGAGATCAAGCGATTCGGATTGAATCCCGCCAAACGCGCTCGCCTGATCCGCGCGGGTGCGCACTTTATCATTCCGGACTTCAGCCAGTTCTCTCCTCTACTCGGGCTCTTAGATCTGGAGTGCGACTGAGCAACGATGTCCGATGTGCATGTCAAGCGGAGTGTCGAGAATGGAAGAAGCCAAGATCCTGACGGCAGAACAAATGAGGCTCGAACGTGATCGTCTGGTAGCGGAAGGGAAGGTCCTTGTGTTCACCAATGGTTGCTTCGATATCTTGCACCGGGGACACGTTACTTATCTAACGTTTGCACGCAGTCAGGGCGATGCGCTGGTTGTGGGAGTGAATTCCGACGCATCCGTGAAGCGCAACAAAGGCGAGACGCGCCCCGTTAACTGCGAGGATGATCGTGCTTATGTGTTGGCCTCCCTCCGGGTTGTCGATTACATTGTCATATTCGGTGAAGACGAGCCGATCGCCTTGATTACGAAGATTCAGCCGCAGGTCCTTGTGAAGGGTAAGGATTGGGCCCACTACGTCAGTGGGCGTGAGATTGTCGAATCCAGCGGTGGGCGGGTTGTAATCGCGGACATGGTCGAGGGGCGCTCCACCACGAACACGATCGACCGGATTCTTCGAATATACGCGCCTGCAGGGAGCCGCTGAATCCATGCCCGCGAGCAATCTCATCGTAGTGACCGGCGCGGCAGGATTCATCGGTAGAAATGCAGTCGCTCAGTTGAATGCGAGGGGCATGCAGGACCTGCTGTTGGTCGATCTCCTCGGCGACGCTGAGAAATGGCGAAATGTGCGGGGATTGCGCTTCGAAGATATTCTCAGTCCTCAACAGTTTCTCAATCTGGTCGAATCGCACAAGACGCCTGCTATCGACGCCGTGATTCACCTTGGAGCTTCAAGTTCCACCACAGAGCGCAACGCCGATTTCCTGCTTTCCAACAACTACCATTACACGCGATCGCTCTGCGAATGGTGCCTGCGAAAAGAAATTCGATTCATCTATGCTTCAAGTGCGGCAACCTACGGCGACGGCCGCCACGGCTACAACGACGACGATGCTACAACTACCACTCTTCAGCCGCTAAACATGTACGGATACTCGAAGCATCTGTTCGATCTTTGGGCGCTGAAGAATGCCTTGTTCGGCAAGATCGTTGGGTTGAAATATTTCAACGTGTTCGGCCCCTTCGAAGATCACAAAGACGAGATGCGATCTGTAGTAAATAAGTCATACGAGCAGATCTGCCAGACTGGAAGCGTCTCGCTATTCAAGTCCTACAAGCCCGGTGTTGCCGATGGTGAACAGCAGAGAGACTTTATCTACGTCAAAGATGCGGTGAACGTAACGCTGCACTTCCTTGACGATCGAAAGAGCAGTGGGCTCTTCAATTGCGGCACCGGCGTAGCTCGTACGTGGAAGGACCTGGCAACAGCTGTGTTTGCCGCGATGGGCATCGAGCCAAGAATCAACTTCATCGAGATGCCCGAAGTTTTGCGTTCGAAGTATCAATATTTCACCCGGGCAGAGATGAACAAACTGCGGCGGGCAGGCTATCGAGCGGATTTCACGAAGCTCGAGGATGGCGTGACTGACTATGTCGAGAATTATCTCGCAGTGCGCGAGCGATAGGCTACCGCTTGCGAAGCGACGAATGGGATATTGAAATGACGAAGTCTTTCTTGAGCGAAAACATACATGCAGCAACGGCTGTTATTGAGTCTTTGGCGGGACTTCAACAGCAAGTAGAGAGTGCTTCTCGCCTAATCGTTGCCGCTCTCAAGAGCGGGCATAAGATCCTGGCCTGTGGAAACGGTGGCAGTTCGGCCGCGGCCGCACACATGACGACGGAATTTGTCTGCCGCTTCGAGAAGGACCGGCGGCCTTATCCTGCAATCTGCTTAAGCGCGCATGGTGGAGACCTCACTGCGATTAGCAACGATTACGCCTTCGAAGAGGTGTTTTCCCGCCAAGTGGAAGCGTTTGCGCAACCTGGCGATGTGTTAGTGGTATTCAGTACGAGCGGCAAGAGTGAAAATGTGTATCGCTCGCTCCAGATGGCCAAGAGACTTGGAATCGAGACGGTCGCGCTGCTGGGCCGAGATGGCGATCAATGCGCGGGGATGGTGGCAGTCGAATTGCTGGTTCCTGGCGAAAGCACTGCGCGAATTCAGGAGGCTCATCAGTTTCTACTGCATGTGATTTGTGAGTTAGTGGAACGAGGGTTAGCGACCCACCCTTGAAACGTGGTGGTGGGCGGAGAAATCAATGTTGGATCTGGATCCGTCGGTTGCTGTCCGAGATATCGACGCCCAGCGTTCGTGGGTGTTCAGGAACGATGTAGTTGAGGTAGCTGTTACGCATCGCGGCGCTCACATGGCGCCTGTAACCTTTTATAGCAACGAAGAGAGACCGATTCGTCCCTATTACGTCAGCCCATTGAGAGCCACAGCGTCTTCCGACGGAGATCAACCCGAAGTGTTTCGCGGCGACTTTTTTTGCCTTCCTTATGGCAGCAACCGTACACCCTACAATGGCGAGCGGCATCCTTCGCACGGAGAGACCGCCCGCTCGTTCTGGTCGCTCGTTGGGGGAAATCGTGACGAGTCAGAAACAACAATTACGCTGGAAATCGTGCCGAAAGTCCGGCAGGGAAGGGTGATCAGGAAGCTTTCTCTGGTCGATGGCCAGAACGCAGTTTACGACCACACCATCATTGAAGGTTTTGCTGGTAAGACGACGATGGCGCATCATGCAGTTCTCGCGGTGCCAAAGGCCGAGCGAACTTTGCTGATTTCAAGTAGCCCGTTCGTCTTTGGGATGACTTGCCCCTATCCCTTAAGCGATCCCGAAAAGGGGGAATACCAGGCATTGGCGGTCAACGCCAGATTCAACGATCTTTCAAGTGTGCCATCCATGATTCAAAAGGCGCCTGGCACGGATTGTTCAGCCTTTCCCGCGCGACGAGGCTACAGCGACCTGCTTCAGATGTGGAGCCATCCCACCGGCAACGAGCCAGCTTGGGTAGCAGCCGTGAATACAGAAGAAAGATATCTTTGGTTTGCGCTCAAGGACCCGAAAGTGCTGCCCGGCAGAATCTTATGGATAGAAAATCAGGGGCGACACTCTGCGCCCTGGAACGATCGCATCAATTGTCTAGGGATCGAAGACGGCTGCATGTTCTTCGACGCAGGTATCGCCGCCTCGTGCGCGCCAAATGCGATTGCGCAAGCGGGTTTTGCAACCTGTCATGAACTCAGGAACGACGTACCTTTTGCAGTCAATTACGTCCAGGGCGTGGTGCGGGTCCCGAGAGACTTCGGTTATGTGCGACGGGCGAAGTTCGAGAGCGATGGTGTCAGGTTTGTTTCCGAAGAGGGTCATGGTGTGTTGGCGCGAGTTAATCATCGCTTCGTTTTCAGTGGCTCGTGCGGCGCCACCTGACCTCCGTTAACTGATTTACGTCAATGTTGTTAATGAAAACTCTTCGATTGCGACATAAGAGACAGGAACCGAATTGAAAACCAATCTCGCACTAGCTAAGAGCATACTCGTCGGAGCATTAGGCGGGCTCCTGTTCGGATTTGACACGGCGGTCATTGCCGGAACTACGCATGCATTGCGCATTTTGTTCAACCTTTCGCCGGCGCAACTTGGGTTTACTGTTTCTGCCGCCCTCTGGGGGACCGTGGCCGGTGCGATGTTTTCGGGCGTGCTGGGGGAAAAGCTGGGCGGACGAGAGAGTCTTCGCATCCTCGCAGGCTGCTACGTGATCTCGGCCTTGGGATGTGCCTTCGCTCAGAGCTGGCCCAGCTTGCTTCTATTTCGCTTTATCGGCGGCATGGGTATTGGGGGATCGTCGGTCCTGGCGCCGGTTTATCTCGCGGAAATCTCACCCGCCAAATGGCGAGGCCGGGTGGTCGGCGGATTCCAAATCAATATCGTCGTCGGTGTGTTGGCCGCATACTTTTCCAATTACATAATCGCCAGCCTGAACCTCGGTGCTCGCGAGTGGCGTTGGCAACTGGGAGTCGCTGCCTTGCCGGCCGGCCTGTTTCTAGCTTTGCTCTTCGGAATTCCTCCGAGTGCCCGCTGGCTGGTTACTAAGGGACGGGTTGAGGAAGCCGAACAGGTGCTTCGTAAACTGGGTGCGGAGTCTCCCAGCGAAGAACTGGCCGAGATCGTTGACTCAACTCACCCCGAGGGCGGGGGCGCCGATTCTGAACCGTTGTTTCAGCGCAAATACCGCCTTCCAATCTTTTTCGCGATAGCCATTGCAATGTTCAATCAGCTTGCGGGAATCAATGCGATCATCTATTACCTGAACGACATCTTCGCCATGGCCGGATTCACAAAAATGTCGAGCAATCTGAGGGCGGTCGTGATCGGCGCGGTGAACCTGCTGGCCACGCTGTTGGCCATGAGCCTAATCGACTATGTCGGGCGCAAAACGTTATTGCTGATCGGGTCGGTGGGATTGGCACTGTCTTTGTCCGGAGTCGCTGCGATATTTTTCGCACAGGCTCACCAATCATGGCTTCTCTATCTATTGATTGCTTATATCGGTTTCTTCGCTATCTCTCAGGGCGCGGTTATCTGGGTGTTCATTAGCGAAGTATTCCCGAATCGAGTACGCGCGAAGGGCCAAAGTCTGGGAAGTTCCACCCATTGGATCATGAACGCCATAATTTCCGGCGTCTTCCCTATGCTTCTCACACGTTCGGCCGCGTATCCATTCACGTTTTTCGCAATCATGATGGTCGTACAGTTTTTTGTTGTCCTGTTCTTCTTTCCCGAGACAAAAGGAGTGACGCTCGAAAGACTGCAGCATCGTCTGGGTATCGAGTATTAGCCAGCGCTTGAGGTGAAGTGCGCAATCCCGATGACGGTCTTATGCCAGAGCTAGTCAAAGACCTTTCGCCACGCAGAGCGCCGCAAAATCTCCGATTTGTTCGCCGAGCGCTGCTGGGACAATCTCGCAGGCCGTTGCCGATGGAACCAATGCTTCTCTTCGCAAAGTTTCGCGAGCTGGATTAAGAAGCAGGTCTCCCAAGCGAACCGCCAGCCCGCCGATTACGATGCGCTCCGGGTTCAGGATGTCGACCAGGATTGCCAGTGCTTCACCCAATTTTTCTCCAGCAGTGCGGAGTATGCGGTTGGCGGTAACGTCCCCGCGCTTGGCCGCCTCACTGACGTCGCGAGCGGTGAGAGATTGCTTTCTCTGGAGCACAGCGGACAACGATGTGTGTTCGCGGTTCCGTGCCGCCGCGGCTACGGCGCGCGCTGCCACAGCAGAAATACCGCCGCCGCTTGCCCATCCTTCGACCGATCCGGCTTTGTGATAGCCAACCGGGCCAGACCGCGTGAGCCGGACATGTCCGATTTCGCCCGCCATTTCTGTCGCGCCGCGATACAGAGCATTATTAATGATGGTACCGGCTCCCAAGCCGGTTCCCATCGTGAGGAATACCATATTCCTTGCTCCCCGCCCAGCTCCGAATCGATGCTCCGCTACAGCGCCCGCGTTGGCGTCGTTTTCAATCCGACATTCGGCGCCAAATTCTTGTTCGAGAATCGATCTGATCGGAATGTCGATCCATGTGGAGAGATTGGGCGGCGACTGGATGGTGCCAGAGAGTCTGTCGAGTGGTCCGCCGCAACTCACGCCAATCGCTGCCAAAGAGGAAATGCGAAGTCCTGGTTTGTCGAGGGACAGGTAGATCGTCTTCTTGATCAAATCCAGCGCCCGGTCAGGCCCTTTGTTCGGCAACGTGGGAAATTCGACGCGAGAGAGGATGACTGGCAGTTCGGAGCAGAGAACAATGGCAGTTTTGGTCCCACCAATATCCACGCCTACGAAAACAGCGTTACTTCCGATCTTCGTTCGGTTGCGTACCGAAGATGGGGTCGTGGGCGTGGGCGAGGCTTCGCCGTATTCTGCTCCCGAAATACCCGCGCCCGCCAACGTTTTCGAGAATTGTCTACCAGACAGCCCCATAGATTATTCCTCAGGGTTCGGATCTAAAGTCCCGGCTTAGCGACGAAATCGGAACTATGCTAGCACGAGCTATGCCAGGATACTTGCAAAATGTCATGCCTGAAATCACAAAGTTGACATAGCAAATCTGTTACATATGCAATAATCTAGTGCGAAGCAAGCAGGTGACGCATGGATCGCTCGAACTTTCCCTTCTTTGTCCTACTTTTGTTCTCGCTCTTTTCAGCCATAGCCCTCGGGCAAGAAATTTCGCAAAAAGGTGTCGAAGCCTCAGATATCGATCGCACGGCGGACCCGTGCTCTGACTTCTTCGAATACGCGAATGGCGCTTGGCGAAGCAACAACCCGATCCCTGCCTCGATGTCGCGTTGGAGCCGGCGGTGGGCTGCGAGTGAACTCAATAAAGAACGCGTCCGCGAAATACTCGACCGGGTCTCCGGCACACGAGATTGGCCCACCGGGACTATTGAGCAGTTGATCGGGGACCACTACGGTGCGTGCATGGACGAGAAACAGATTAACCAACTTGGACTTTCGCCGGTTCGGCCGCTTTTGGCCGACATTGATGTAATGAAGAACACCATGGAGCTGCAGCGCATGATTGAGCGTCTTCAGGAAATGGCTGTGGCCATCCCGTTTGCATTAGCTGCCCAACCCGACCTTCACGATCCTGCACATGTTGTGGCTAACATCTCAGCGGCTGGCCTCGGGCTTCCCGATCGCGATTACTACCTCAAGCCTGAGACGCGGTTCGTCGAAGCGCGGCAAGGATACCTCGCTCACATATTCAACATGTTCCGGCTGGCCGGATACACGGAAGAGGACGCCAAAGCAGCGTCGGCTGCGGTTTTAGCGATGGAAACGAAGCTGGCGCAAGCTTCGTTTGATAACGTTGCCGTTCGCGATCCTCATGCTCTCGACCACGCTACGACTTTCGCGGAATTGCAGAAACTGACTCCCCATTTCGACTGGTCCGCCTACTTTGCAGACAGCAGGCTCCCTCAGGGCGATGTCAATGTCGAGCAGCCCGCATTTCTGCGTGAAGTGGATCGTCAGCTGGCGGAAGCGCCGCTTGCTGACTGGAAGGCTTATTTGAAGTGGCAGCTCCTGCACTCCGCCGCCAGTTCTCTTTCTCAACGCTTTGTTGAGGAGGATTTTGACTTCTTCGGCCGCCAACTCACCGGAGCTCGGCAAATGAAGCCTCGCTGGGAGCGGTGTGCCGAATCGACCGATGCCCTGCTCGGGGAGGCGCTGGGAAAAAAGTATGTCGAAAAGTATTTCCCGCCGGAAGCCAAGGCTCGCGTGCAAGAAATGGTGACGTATATCCTGCTCGCCATGAAGGAGACCATCGAAGGATTGGACTGGATGGGGCCCGAAACCAAGAAACAAGCGCTGGAGAAAATTTCTACCTTCGATCCCAAAATAGGCTATCCCGACAAGTGGAAGGACTACAGCAGCGTAAAGATCACTCGCGACTCCTATTGGCCGGATGTGGTCGCGGCCCGCAAGTTCAACGTCGCCGACGATCTTTCACAAATCGGAAAGCCATTACAGCGCGGTAGATTCCGTTCGACGCCACCAACCTCCGATGCGTACTACGAACCTCTGCTGAACGAAATCGTCTTTCCCGCGGGAATTCTGCAGCCGCCAGGCTTCGACATGCAGGCCACTGATGCCGTTAACTATGGCGCCATCGGCATCGTCATTGGCCACGAAATCAGCCATGGTTTTGACGACGAAGGCGCGCAGTATGACGCTCAGGGCAGATTGAGGAATTGGTGGACAGCCGACGACTTTAAGCGGTTCCAGGCACGCAGTCAGTGCGTGGTGCAACAGTTTGATAGCTATTACATCGAGCCCAACATTCATCACGATGGAAAACTCGTACTCGGCGAGTCCATTGCCGATCTCGCGGGCGCGAAGATTGCCTACCTCGCGTTCGAAAAGTCACGGAAAGTGAAACCCGCCCCGACGGTTGGCGGCTTTACCCCGGAACAACAATTCTTCATCTCTTGGGGGCAATGGCGAGGTGATGAGATTCGTCCCGAGATGCAACGCTACATGCTGCAAAACGATGAGCATCCGGTGTCGAAGTTCCGAGTGATAGGCCCATTTTCCAACCTGTCGGTTTTCAGGCAGGCTTTCCATTGCAAGGCGGAATCAGCGATGGTGCGTCCACCTGACAAACAGTGCGAAGTCTGGTAGCTGCCCATTAAAGGGCCTCCTGCCCCAATCTTCTTGGCCAGATTTCTTTTCTTCCAGGTAGTAAGTTGTCAGCTGAGACCCGCGTCTCTCTACAACTTGACTTGACAGATTTTCTAGATTATGTATAGACTGCATTGCTAGCAATTGTCAGTACAAATAGGTAGACAATATTCTACTTGCAAGAGACCACGAATTGAGTCTCTTCAGGAGCCTCCTGTGCCTAATCCTGCAGCGGCAATCATCAATCTGGGACGTGAATCTTCCTTGCCCCACAGCCATCTGAGCTTCCGGTCGGAGAGACACCGCGCCGCGGCAATATGCCGGGCCATGGCGGTGGCGTGGGCCATACCTTTTTTGCTCTGCTTTGTTTCGGCCGGGGCCTTCGGCCAGACGGCTGGAACTGGCGCGATCGCTGGAGTTGTCACCGACTCAAGCGGCGCTCTGATCGAGGGAGTTTTGATCGCAGTGACGGACAAGGCCAGCGGCAAGACTCGCACGGCGGTTTCGGAGACTCACGGCAATTATTCCGTGCCGCTCCTGCCTCCTGGCGACTACACAATGGATGCATCCAGGACCGGCTTCAAGAAGGCAAATTTTCCGAACATCACCGTGAGCGTCACTCAAACGGAGACTTTGAATATCACTCTGCAAGTCGGAGCGACCCAGGAAACGGTCCAGGTCAATGCTGTTGCGGAACAGTTACAGACCGAAACCAGCGCATTGGGGCGCGTCACGGATGGCCAGATGGTTGAAAGTCTCCCGCTCGCCGTACGCAACTACACCCAAATCATCGGTCTTTCATCCGGTGTGGCGAGCAACGTTACTAATGCTGCTGAACTTGGGCGGGGCGGCGGAAGCAATGGCAGTGACTCGTTTGTGGCCGCTGGCGGCTCCAATAATGACAATAACTTTCAAATGAACGGAGTCGAAATCGACGACTTTCAAAGCAGCGGCGGCTTCAGCGGAGGAGTCGCAGTGCCCAATCCGGATGCGATCGAGGAATTCAAGGTTCAGACCGGCCAATATGATGCTTCGTATGGTCGCGATGCGGGAGCAAACGTGAACGTGGTAACCAAGGGCGGAACAAATTCCTACCACGGCACGTTGTTCGAGTTTTTCCGCAACGACGCTTTGAATGCGAATGAATGGTTTCGGAATGAACTCGGCCAGCCGCGACAAGTGCTCCGGCAGAACCAATATGGCATGACGTTCGGCGGCCCGATCGTAAAGAATAAACTGCTGTTTTTCACTTCTTATCAAGGGACGCGGCAAACCAATGGAGTTGATTCCAGCTGTTCGACCACTTTTAACACTCCTCCGTTGACGAATGATCGCTCGCAGGCGGCTCTTGGGGCGTTATTTTATGGGCAGCCCACCTACATTCAAGAGGCCACGGGTCTGCCCCTTGGGCCATCGATTGCTCAAGACGGATCGAATATCAGTTCGCAAGCGTTGGCTCTCTTGCAACTGAAGTTGCCGAACGGCCAATACATGATTCCAACGCCCCAGAAGATTGATCCCACTCAGCCATTCGATAGTCAGGGACTTTACGCCGTCAGTATTCCGTGCCCTTTCTACGAAGAGCAGTTCATGACCAATGCCGATTGGAATCAGTCTCAGCGTACTCAGTGGCAGGTACGTTTCTTTTTTGCCAACAGCAGCCAGCAACTGACTCTTCCCCCTTCCAATCTCACCGGAACCTCCGGGGGGGCCGGCTTTCCCTACAGCACGAAGCAGCATTTCCGCAATTTCTCGCTGACGAACACTCATTCATTTGGCACGAATCTCCTGAACCAAGCCGAGATAGCCTATCACCGGCAGCTCTCGAATTCGCAACAGGGTGAGCTATTTAGCTATTCTCAAATCGGGGTCACTGCGCCCAGCTTTGATAACAATATCCCGTCCATATACGCGTCCGGTTTAGCTCCGCTGGGTGGTAACGGCCAAGGTGTTTTCCTGATACAGAACACCTATGTAGTCCAAGACACGCTGGCTTGGCAGAAAGGGAAGCACTCCATTCGCTTTGGCGGCGGCGTTACACGCGCTCAAGACAACCTGGATGATTTTCACTTTTACGCTGGCCTCTATTTCCTTACCGTTCCAGATTTTCTTTTGGGACAGGCCGGCACTCCATACGGATTGCCATTCGGCAATGTTTACGGTTCTTTAGACAATCCGGGAATATTCGGGCGCGAGTACCGATTATGGGACGGCAACGCTTATGTGCAGGACGACTACAAGGTGACCTCCCGGCTCACGCTCAATCTTGGCCTGCGCTACGAGCGCATGGGAGACGTGACTGACAAGCTTGGCCGCAATGCCAACTTTAATATCAATGCCGCCAATCCAAATCCTCCAGCGTCCGGTTCGCTGCAAGGCTTCCTGGTCGCATCGAACTACAGCGGTCCCACTTTACCAACCGGTGTAACGAAGTCAGATAACAACTGGGTGATCGCGGGTGATGGACAAAATACCTGGAACCCACGAGTGGGTTTTGCCTGGCGAGTTCCTGGCAGCGACAAGGTTGTCCTCCGTGGGGGCTACGGGGAATTTCATCAGCATTTGACCGGACAACTCTTTATTCAATTGATTGCGTCCCAGCCTTGGGCGATTTCACGTTCGCAATTTGGTACGGATCCCGATGTTACCTTCGCCGATCCATTTGAATTTCCCGGACAAAGCGCGGCCCTCCCCCAATTCACTCCCTATTCGCCCTCAACCCAGTTAAGCGGCTGGACCTTTGCCCAGAACTATCGGCCGCCAGTCATCCATCGTTATAGCCTCAATACCCAAACCGAGATCACAAAAGACATCTTGTTCGAGATCGGATACGTGGGGGCGCGCGGATTGCACCTGCTGCGCACCATTCTTCCGAATCAGGCCTTGGATGCTACCGTGAGTCCCGTGCGCGGACAAACAGACAACACGCTTGCCAATCTGAACGAGCGACTCCCCCTCATCGGGTGGAGCAGTTCCCAACTCAACCAAATCGATTCAGAAGGTGCGTCCTGGTACAACGCTCTTGAGGCGAGCTTCACGAAACGCTTCAGCCACGGATTGCAATTCTTGGCGTCTTATACGTGGGCGCGAGAGCTTTCCACAGAATACGCGGCATCGACCTCGGCATTTGGAGGCGAAGCCGTTGGCAACCAGTACGATGCGCGGGCACGATACGGTCCCGATCAGTTTATTCGTCCCCAGCGATTCGTCGTCAGCTACGTCTACGAGCCGCCCTTCTTCAAGCAACGGGGAGCCTTTTTGCGAAACACTTTGGGCGGATGGAAGATCGCAGGCGTGACCACGATTCAATCGGGGCATCTGCTCGGAGTGCTTAACACGAACGTATACAACGTCTTCGGCATTAATGGATACGAGCAAGATTTCGCCCAACTGGCCCCCAACTGCACGTTGCAGCAGGTAAATACATCAGGCTCGATTCAACACAAGCTGGGGAATTACATCAATCAAAGTTGCTTTACCAATCCAACCGTCGTCAGTGCCGATGGCGGGACAGCGTTTGGAAATACCCGTCCCGGCATTGTTCATGGACCGGCGCAGAACAATACCGACTTGTCTTTCATTAAGAACTTCGCTTTGCGTTGGCCAAGCGAAAAGGCAGGCATCGAGTTCCGGGGCGAAATGTTTAATGCCTTCAACCATCCGCAGTTCCGTGATCCGATCAATGCTTTCGATAATCCCTCCTTTGGACAAGTGCAGAACACGTCGGTCGCGCCTAGAATCGTACAATTCGCACTGAAGGTTTCATTCTGAGGATCGCACATTGTATGGCCGCGCGCGGATTAGATTACAGGCGTATGAGTTGTGTTGCTTCGACTGGCAGGCATTCGCCGGTGCTGTTGATCGGGACGCTAGTCGCGGTGTTGTTCTGCGCAGGCCGATTTGCGGCGGTGGGCGACGACAGGATTGCGCCTCCCACCCTCAAGGGAGCCGATGGTGGAGTCTGGTGGGATCGCACGAGAGTCCCGAAACTTCAGGAAGATGCCAAGGTAGTTCGAAGTTCTACCTACATCACGATGCGAGACGGAGTGCGCATCGCCGCTGATATTTATCTGCCAGACGGCCTCCCGTCCGGCGCCAAACTGCCCACCATCCTCGAGCAAACTCGTTACCATCGCTCCAACCTTGTGGCTCCTGAGGCGAAGGCCCTCGATAAGCCGCGTTGGTACATCGCTCCATTCGTCCAATCAGGATACGCAGTCGTCATTGTGGATGTCCGCGGTACGGGAGCATCATTCGGCCTGCGGCCAGTGGAGTATGGAGAAGAAGAGGTTCGAGACGGATACGACCTGGTGCAGTGGATCATCAACCAGCGTTGGTCCGACGGTAAGGTTGGCGCTTATGGCCAGTCTTACCTGGGCACCGCGGCCGAGAATCTGATTTCAGTTCAGCATCCGGCGGTGAAAGCCGCGGCTATCCAGTTCTCACTATGGGATGCCTACGCGGATGCCTTTCCCGGTGGATTGGTTTCAATCCCGCTCGCGACCAAATGGGGACAGGCGATTCGCGCCATGGACCTGAACCAATTCGATCCGAAGGGGCCCAGCCGGGGTGTGCGTCCAGTCGACGAAGACGTGAACGGTGTCCTGCTGAAAGAGGCGGTCTCTCTCCACGAGGGGAATGAGCGCGTAGAGGAAGATCTTCATACCCGGCTCACATTCCGCGACGACAAGCTCTCGCAGGGGTACTCTGTCGACGACAGTAGTCCCCACCAGCGGGTGGCCAAAGAAGTGGCGTCGCGGGCGCCGATCTTAACCATCGATGGATACTACGACGGAGGTTATCCGGCAGGGGCCATCAAGCGATTCACCAACGTTATCACGCCCGGCAGTTGTTTGATTCTTGGACCTTGGAATCACGGTGCCCGGTACGACTACGACCCGGACCAGGGCGCCCGGGTTGCGCAGTTTCCGTTGATGGAAGAAGTGCTCCGCTTTTTTGACTACTACCTGAAGGATCTCGATACTGGGATCAACGGGGAGCCGCGAGTCCATTATTTCACCATGGGCACGAACACGTGGAACAATGCGGATTCGTGGCCGCCTCCTCAAGTTCATCGCCGGCCATTTTACTTGGCTGCTGATCAAAAGCTGGGCGACAGTCTGCCAGGTGCTTCCGGACACGAACAATATCTTGTAGATCTCAATGCGCACACCGCGCAGTATAGTCGCCACTACACCGCCGCTACAGCCGACTTCGTCGACTATCCCGATCGCCGCGCGACCGCCGGGCGTGTTTTGAGTTTCACGTCGGCCCCCCTGACCTCCGATGTGACCGTGACTGGTCAGGGATCTGTCTCTCTGTTTGTCAGCTCGGATCAGACGGATGGCCAGTTTCTCGCATATCTCGAAGTGGTGCATCCCGATGGACGAGTATCGTATGTAACGGAGGGCGGCATTCGCGCGCTCAACCGTAAGATTCTGAAGGAGCCACCTCCTTACCTGAACTACGGTGTGAACCACTCCTATAAAAGGTCGGATGCATTACCGATGCGTCCAGGCGAGATTTCGGAGATTCTCTTCGATCTGCAGCCGGTCTCGTATTTGTTTTCAAAGGGGAGTCGAATTCGCGTCTCATTCGCGGGTGCTGACGCACTGAATTTCATAAACATCAATGACAAGGCACCCACGTGGCAGCTCAACTGGGGTGGGGCAACGCCATCTCGTATCGAGTTGCCGGTTGCTGACCGGTGAACAACGGAGGCTGGACGCGAGTTGTTTGGGGGTTAAGTAAGCATGACCAAGGGCGCTGGAATCGCTATTTGCTCTATTCACAGTTCGCACGTGCGTGTATCGATGATTCTGCTCATTCTTCTGGTGTTCGAATTATCCGGTGACATCCCTCCGCTATACGCCGAACAAGATCCCAGCATCCGCGAAAGAATCTATTCGCAGTGCCTTCATTTTTCGTCCCTCGTGCATGGGGGAACCGTCCAGGCTCATTGGATGGCGGATGGAAGCACCTTTTGGTATGCGGAGGGTGCGCCCGACGAAGTCACTATCTATAAAGTCAACAGGGATGGGTCCAAGAGCCCACTGTTCGATGTGAGCCGTCTACGCCATTCACTTTCACCGTTGCTAGGCAAAGAACTTCCAGGAAAGGGATTGCCCTTCCAGAACTTTTCCTTTGTGAGCGAGAAACAAGTGGACTTTGCAGCCGGCGGCGAGCACTTCACTCTCAACCTGGACACCTACGAAGTAAAGAAGCGACAAACCGCGGCCGACTATAAAGCGCTCGGGGAGTTTCACAACTTTCTCGGTCAAACTGTGCCCGAGGTTCTGTCGCCCAGCCAAAAAAACGTGATGTTCGTTCGCGATGGCAATCTCTGGCTTCGCTTGACGGCCGATGGCCGCGAGGAGGCAATAACGTCGGACGCCGAGCCAGACTATTCCTGGGATGGCTACGGCGCGGCTTGGTCTCCCGACAGTTCGCTGTTGGCGGTAACCAAGGTTGATCGGCGTGGAGTAGAGAAAGTGCCAGTCGTACACTGGCTGGGTGGGGTTCAGAACGTCGATTGGATGATCTACCCGCGGGTTGGCAAACGGCTGTACCGCACTGAGTTGTACGTCGTCAGTCCTGATTCAAGAAAACTGGTACGTGTCGATGCGGGACCCACCGAGGACCATTACATCGTCATACTCGGCTGGCGGGCGGATGGCTCGGAGTTGTTGTTCTTCCGCGCCGACCGCGAGATGAAGCGCCTCGATCTGCTGGCGGCCGATCCCGCAACCGGACTCACGCACCCGGTGCTCTCGGAAACAGCCAACACATTTGTCGCAGGCACTTCCTTCGATGACCGATGGGTAACAAACTACACTCCGCTGAAAGACGAATCGTTCATCTGGCGATCGGAACGAGATGGCTGGGACCACCTTTATCTCTACAACAAGCACGGCAATCTGATCCGCAGACTGACGTCAGGCCAGTTTCCAGTGGTCAAGGTGGTTTTCGTCGACGAGGCTGGAGGCTGGATATACCTAACGGCTCACCCTCAGAAGAGGCCCTACGATGTTCAGCTCTATCGCGTCTCGCTGAAGGGAGGCTCGCTGCAGCAACTCACTGCAACTGACGGCCAGCACGAGATTCAGTTCGCTCCGTCTGGACAGTACTTCCTCGACACATATTCCACCATCGATGATCCTCCCGTCACCGAGATGAGGAATCGAGAGGGCAAACTCCTAGCCGCACTGTCGCGCGCCGACACCGCCTTCCTAAAGGACTTGCAATGGCGCGCTCCGGAAGAATTTGTTGTAAAAGCGGCAGATGGCAAGACGGATCTGTACGGAGCGTTGTACAAGCCCTTCGACTTCGATCCAGCGAAGCGCTATCCGGTGATTGACTATATTTATGGGGGTCCGACGTCAGGCGTGGTGTCTCACACCTTTGACTCGGATGAGTTCGATCAGGTGCTAGCCCTCGCGCAGATGGGTTTTATTGTGTTTTCGGTGGATGGACGAGGAACGCCGGATCGAGGCAAAGAATTTCGGGACATTGCATACCGGAATATTGGCCGATACGAAATCCCCGATCATGTGGCGACCCTCAAGCAGTTGGCGGCCGCTCGGCCATATATTGACCTCTCTCGTGCGGGCATTTATGGCCTTTCGTGGGGTGGATACATGACCACGCGTGCCATGCTGCTCGCCCCCGAGATATACAAGGTCGCGGTTGCTTCTTCGCCTCCCAGCGACTTCCGTCAGCTTGCCATGATCACCCAGGAGCCGTATATGGGCCTTCCCTCTGATAACAAAGAGGGCTACGACTACGGCTCTAATCTTGCCATCGCCGATCGATTGCGTGGCAAGCTGTTGATCATCCACGGAACCAGTGACACAAGTGCTCCGTTTTCCCACACCATGCAGATGGTGGATGCCCTGATGAAAGCCAACAAGACCTTCGATCTGCTGGTTCTTCCCGAGCAGCCACACGTATATGTAGATCATGGGAATGATTACTGGATTGAGACGATTCGGCGCTATTTTGTCACTAATCTCCAACCAGGGAGCGCTCCCTAAGTATGAGAAAAACTTTAACCTGCGATCGGAGAGTGATGGCCGAGGGTCAGGCGTGGATACTGACTCTCCGACATTCAGTTTTTCGTTGTGCCGTTGCACTCTTTCCATTCGTTCTGGTGGTGACATTCGCGAGAGGCGAAGAGCCTGCGACCGTAAGCGGCGTCCAATTGATGTGGGATCAGAAAATCCCCATGCGTGATGGCATCGAGCTTTCGTCAGTTATTTGGAAACCCAGAGGTTTGAAGTCGCCGCTGCCAGCGATCGTCACCATCACGCCTTACGGCGCAGCCAGGACAGAGTTACAGGCGATGTTCTTCGCGCACCATGGATATGTTGTGGTGAGCGTGGATTCCCGCGGGCGCGGCGACTCGGGCGGCACCTTCCGCCCTTTCCGGGACGACGGTCAGGACGGGTATGACGTCATTGAGTGGGTAGCCCGACAACCCTGGTGTAACGGCAAAGTCGGTTCGTGGGGAGGTTCCTATGCCGGGTTCATTCAGTGGGCGACGATGAAGTATCGTCCGTCCCACCTCGCGACCGCCATTCCCTTCGCATCTGGCGGCGTGATCTCTGATATCCCGATGGCCAACAACATCGTGCCCGCCTATCTTCTCACTTGGCTCGCGCTCGTGAGTGGAAAGACGCCAAATAACGATCTGGCAAATGACGACGATTTCTGGGACGACGCGTTCCGCGAGGTAGTGCGAGAGGGCAAGTCGTTCCGCCAATTGGATGAGGTGGTTGGCAACACTTCCACTGCCTGGAAAGAAATGCTGGATCATCCGACGGTCGACAACTATTGGCTCTCCATGATTCCAGGTCCGGAAGACTATGCAAAAATCGACATACCCATCCTTACTATTACGGGCCACTACGATATGGATCAGGGCGGCGCGATGCGGTACTACCGCGAATTCATGAGCTACGCGTCAGCCGATGCGAAAGCCAAGCACTACCTGATTATCGGTCCATGGGATCATCACGGCACGCTGTTCAACAAGGACCAGGTCGGAAGTGTAAAGTTTGGACCGAACAGCGTCCTCGACATGATTCAGATCCATCTTGCCTGGTATAACTGGACGTTGAAGGGCGAAGAACTCCCCAGATTTCTGAAAGACAAAGTTGCGTATTACATCGCGGCCAGCGATGAGTGGAAATATGCTTCCAGCCTCTCTGGCATCAGCAACGGCGAACGGGTGCTCTTCCTCGGTTCCGATCGGAATCGTTCTCATGATGCCTACCATGCGGGCTATCTCTCAGACAAACCTGCTGAAAATGACGCTCCGGACAGCTATGAGTCCGATCCCCGGAATCTGAAGGCATTTGTAGAAGAGAAGAACCCAGAGCTTTATTTCTATACCGATCCGCTGTCCGAGTCGCTCACGATTTCGGGCGTAGTCACGCTCGAAGCGTACATAGCCATCGACCAGAAGGATGCCGATTTCCTTGTTCGATTGGAGGAAGTGCAGGCGGATGGCACTGCAATCCCGCTTGCGGATGATAAGCAGCGTGCTCGCTACAGAAAAAGCCTTTTGCAAGAAGAACTGATTGAACCAAATCAGGTGAACAAATACGTGTTTGCGACTTTCCGGCTATTTTCCCGCCAGATCGCAAAGGGGAGCCGGCTGCGGCTTGTGTTCTCGACTTTGAACTCGCCCGACTACCAGCGCAATGTCAATACCGGCGGTCGAATTTCTGACGACACGATCAAAGATGGAAAGCCGGTGAAGGTGATGCTCTATCACAATAGTCTGTATCCGTCTCGCTTGTTACTCCCAGTGTTATCTGTCCCGGAAGACAAACATTAAGTCAGAGGATGAACCAATATGCGACTCACTATCCAGCGTTTCGGGCTACTCATCGCTCTTCTTTTGCCCTTGTTCTCACAGAACCGGCTCCTAGCCGAGGACAAGCTCATCCCACTCAAGCTGCTCTTTAGTCCGGACAGCATCACCGGCGTCGAGCTCAGTCCCAATGGCAAGATGATCAGTTTCATTGCGCCGCTTGACGGCGTCCAGAACATTTTCGTTGCACCCGCCGAAGATCTGTCCTCCAAGCGTGCAGTGACCCACTACAAGGATCGCGGAGTGCAGATTTACGACGTTAGCGGGAATGTGAACTACCACTGGACCGGCGATAGCTCGCACATTATTTATTTACGCGATCATCAGGGCGACGAGAACTGGAACGTGTTCTCCATCGATCTTCAGGGTGGCGAGCCGAAGAATTTGACGCCGATCGATCATGCCCAGGTACGCATTATCAAAATGAGTTTGGACCGGCCCCTGGAAGCTCTGATTGGCGTCAACGACCGCGACCCCAAGTTGCACGACTTGTACCGTCTGAATCTTCTGACGGGCGACCGGCAATTGGTAGAGAAGAACACTCGATTTTACCTGTACATTGCCGATAACGATCTGAAGCCCCGAGTTGCCGTCGAAATCGTAAAAGGCGGCAACGCCGATCTGTACAAGTCACAAGGCGACGGACAATGGGAGAAGTATTCGTCCATGAGCATGGAAGATTTGGCGATGATCTCGGTCGTTGGGTTCGACGCCACCAACACGACCGTCTACAGTTGTGACAGTCGTGATCGCAATACCGCAGCGCTGATCGGCTTCAATCTGAAGACCGGGAAGACAGAAGTTCTCGGCCAAAACGATAAAGTCGATGTAGCCACAGTAATGGTCGCGCCTGGAAGCCATAGAATCCAGGCCTACACCACCGAGTTCACGCGCGCCGAGTGGCATGTGCTCGATAAGAGCATTGAGCCTGATATCGCCGCACTCGGCAAGGTGGCGGATGGCGACTGGAAGGTCGATAGCCAGTCCGCCGATGACAGCCGATGGATCGTCCACTTCACCATTAGCGATGCCCCGAAGACGGTGTACTTATATGATCGAAAAACACGAACAGCGACGAAATTGTTCGTCGCCACTCCCGAACTCGCCGGATTGCCGCTGACGAAGTTGTATCCCCTGGTGATCAAGTCCCGGGACGGCTTCGAGATGCCGTCTTATATCAGCATTCCCCGTTGGGAAGACACAAATGGAACGGGCCATCCTCACGCTCCGCTGCCAACCATCATGCTTGTGCACGGCGGACCAAGCGATGAGCGTCCCGAGTACGGATTTTTTCCGCTCGTACAATGGCTGGCGAATCGCGGTTACGGCGTGTTCATCGCTAATTTTCGTGGCTCGCCAGGATTTGGGAAGGCGTTCATGAACGCCCAGAATCTGGAGTGGGGCGGGAAAATGAACGACGATCTTGTGGATCAGGCTCGCTGGCTTGTCGCGAACGGCTACGCCCAGAAAGACAAGTTTGCGATTATGGGCGGCAGCTATGGTGGTTATGCAACTCTGGTTGCCATGACGTTTACGCCTGATGTGTTCGCATGTGGCGCCGATATCGTGGGCCCGGCAAACCTCGAAACCTTCATGGACACAATCCCGGCTTATTTTTCTCGCGAGAACCTTGCCCGGCGCCTGGGTGATCCAAACACGAAAGAAGGAAAGGAGTTGTTGCGGGCGCGCTCGCCCATCAACCGGATTGACCAGCTCAAGAAGCCTCTGTTGATTGGTCAAGGTGCGCACGACGTCCGCGTGCCTCAGGGAGAGTCAGACCGGTTGGTCGAGGCCGCGAAAAAGAATGGTGTCAAGATCACGTATCTTCTCTATCCGGATGAAGGGCATGGGTTCTTGCGCCCCGAGAACAACTTCTCTTTCTTTTCGGTGACCGAAGTCTTTCTGGGTCAATGTCTAGGCGGGCGTTATCAGCCAATCGGATCTTTCGCCGGATCAAGCATACAGGTACCGTTCGGCGCTCAGTACATTCCAGGCTTGGAAGAGGCTCTTAAGGAAAATGCCCAGAGTGCGGTTTCGAAACAGTGACATGCGCACATTTGTAGAAGTTCAAGTCAGCACTTCCTCGATCCGGGGAGGCGGCGGCAACGAAGTTTCAATTGCCACCAGACCTTACGAAATCAGAACTGTGCGCATTCAGTTCACGAAATAGGTCTGCTCACAAGGAAGCGGGAAGCGATTTGCGAAGTGTGTGCTCTGACTGCCGGTGGAGCGCCCGGCGTCCTTGCCCGGCTGGACGGGCGGGACGCCCGTCGCTCCATTGTATGACTCGTTACGCGGTCACGGTACTAGATTAGAGAACGGGCCAGACGGCCCGCGCCGGGGAAGTTGGAGGAAAGAAACAGAATGTGCCTAGAGGGAAACTAGATGAATGATCGAGTCCAAGGGATTTCAAGACGGAAATTTCTCGCGACCGGTACTGCCGCGATTAGCGCTGCAGTGACGACATCCTCCCGCGCCATAGATTTCCTTGGGACCCATGTCGCAGCGGGCCATACCGGAACAAATGTGGCGCAACGGAAGGTACTGCACATCATCGGCCACTCGCACATCGATGCTGCCTGGCTCTGGCCATGGCGAGACGGTGCCGACGAAGCGCTAAACACGTTTCGAAGCGCACTCGATCGGATGAAGGAAACCCCCGACTTTTGTTACTCGCACTCGTCTGCGGCACACTACCGATGGGTCCAGAATGCCGACCCAGGCATGTTCTCGGAGATTCGCGATCGAGTGCGCGAAGGGCGATGGGAAGTCGTGGGTGGGTGGCCGGTCGAACCCGACTGCAACATCCCCGCGACCGAGAGTTTCGTGCGTCATTGTCTCTACGGTAAGGCTTACTGCCAGCGATCTCTGGGCGTCGATGTGAAGATCGGGTTCAACCCGGACTCATTCGGCCACGCGGCTGGCTTGCCTACGTTTTTAAAGCGCGC
>Ga0326728_10007109_pt1 | contig 29285 bp, 19 predicted proteins | sample MB3enrmetagenome_FD_207602 | JGI IMG/M metagenome (GOLD analysis project Ga0326728, IMG submission 207602) | Lab enriched peat soil microbial communities from McLean, Ithaca, NY, United States - MB31MN | ecosystem: Environmental > Terrestrial > Soil > Wetlands > Peat | place: USA: New York... | reverse complement strand
TGTTTCCATTGAAAGTCAGGTTATAGCTCCCCTGATTGGCATACACACCGTCCATGCCGTACGCCGAACTCTCAACGTGTTGCCCGATATTCTCGAACAGACAACCCTCGAACGTGATGTCATGATCCGGCGTCGAGGAGTTCATATTCACGCCGGCGCCATAAGAGTTGGCGAATGTCAGGCCGTTGAACACCCAATAGGCAGCTCCTATGAGGGACAGATATCCCTCGCACCCGGTCTGCGCACTGTTGTAAGCGTTTCCGCAGTCCAAAATGGCCATCTGCTGGTTCTGGGCCATCAGCGTAATCGGGGCGCCGGCCGTTCCGGACTTGCCGACCATGAGCAGGTATCCGCTGGTCGAACCGCCGCCGTAAGGTGTATCCGCGGGGTATGTACCGTTCTCGAGAACGATGGTATCTCCCGGGTTTGCCGCCGTAATTCCTGCCGCCACCGTGCGGAACGGTTGGCTGGAAGTCCCGGGATTCGAATCGGAACCCGAGGGCGAGCAATACCAAGTGGTTGCGCCCAAAAGCGCTGGAATTGCAAGTAAGATTATGAGGCTGACAACCCATCTACCAAAACCGATCCGCCACGCGTTTGCCGAGGCGGCGTTTCCCTGGGTTCTGTTGGTTAAAAGCATTTCGTCTCCTTTTATCCGAAATAGCTCCAGACAGAAAGGTATTCAGACCTTTTTGTCCGAAACATGGATATAGCGCCACGAGATTCTACGAGCGCGTGCACCAGAAAGGCCGCTGCAAACAACGGGGCGTCCTCGAACGGCAGCGAGAACGTCATCACTGGTGAACTTGGGTGCTTTGGTTTACTGCGCCCAACTCGCCCTTATCAGGGCTGTTGTGAAGATCGTATCATCCAATACAAACTAATCGCAATATAACTTTAGTACTTTCGTCATTCCCCCACCTAAGCGGGCATGCACCCGAGGCTTTTACCATGCGTTTCCTTATGTTTCTAATGTACTTACAGGCTCTGGAGGCCGCCACGTACTATGTTGCACCGGGCGGGAGCGACGCTAATATCGGGACAGTTACTCAGCCTTGGGCCTCCATTTCGCGCGCAGTTTCGATCGCTGCACCCGGCGATGCGATCATACTTCGCGACGGCGTTTACGGTCCCGAAGGGTCTCCCACGGGCTTTTCGGTTTCGATTAACCGGGCCGGTACCCCCAACTCCTGGATCGTCCTTAAGGCGGAGCATAAATGGGGAGCGATTCTGGACTGCCAGCCGCCGGGCGTCCTCTCGCCGGCGTGCAATGGCTATTTCTATCTCGATAGCGGCGCGGCCTATTGGGTTATCCAGGATCTGGTCGTACAGAACGGCTTGAACTTCGGCATCAGCGCCAATTCCACACCGGCCGCGCACGACATTCTGATCCAGGGCTGCCGGTTCCAGTACATCGGCCGCCGGTCGAACAGTTCGGTTTACGGCGAGGCTGGAGTCTATGTCGGCCCGGGTTCCACCAACTTCACCTTCGATTCCAACGTCCTCCACGATATCGGGCGCACGGCCGGAGTGCATCTGTTCAACGATCACGGGCTGTATCTGCATTCCTCGGGCACCACCATTGTAAACAATATCTTTTACGCGCCGATATCCGGCTGGGCCGTGCAAACCTCCGAGGGTTTTTCCGGTATGATCGCCAATAATACCTTCGCCCTTCCCATGCAGAATAACGGCGGTCATATCATGCTGTGGCAAACCAACTCGGCCGTTACGATCCGCAATAACATCTTCTATAAGCCCGCCGGCGGCATTGCCGTCAATCACAGTGGGCTGATAATCAGCGATGGTTGTTCCGTCGACCATAACGTGATCACCGGCGCCGTGGCCGGATCGCCGCCCGGATGCTCCGTTAGCTCCAACGTCGAGGCTGATGCCGGTATGGTAAATGCCAGAACGGGTCCGTACGATTTTCACCTGCTCACCGGGAGCCCTGCTATCGATGAGGGTGTTCCAATGCCCTCAATAACTGTGGATTTCGACGGCGTAAGCCGGCCGCAAGGCACCGCCCCGTGCGCTGGTGCTTTCGAGTATTCCTCCGCCGCGGCCAAGGGCTTCGCACCGCCCCGCGCCGCCAAAGCTGCCGCCAAATCCGCGAACTGACTCCATTTGATCCACGAAATTACAGGAGAGTGATCGATGTCCATTACTGTTTTCAGCACGTGCCCCCCATACCATGGGACCGACCCCAGCGCTTATAAGGATTCCGTCCGCCAAATCTCGCGCTGGAGCGAACAGGCCGGCTGCAAAGGAATGCTCGTTTACACTGACAATGGCCTTCTGGACCCATGGCTCGTCGCCCAGATAGCCGTCGAGAACACCTCCTCGCTATCGCCCCTGGTGGCCGTCCAGCCGATATACATGCATCCATATGCCGTGGCCAAGATGGTCAGCACCTTGAGTTGTCTCTACGGCCGGCGGATCTGCCTCAACATGGTTGCGGGAGGATTCACCAACGACCTGTTGGCCCTCGGCGACTCCACCCCCCACGACCGGCGATACGACCGCCTGGTCGAATACGCCTCCGTCATCCTGAAGCTCCTCGCCGGCGGACCCGCCACATACAACGGCGAATTCTACCGCCTCGAAAACTGCCTGCTGAAACCGCCGCTCAAGCCGGAGTTCCTCCCGATCGTGACCATTTCCGGGTCTTCGCCCGCCGGGCAGGCCGCCGCCCAAGCACTCGGCGCCATTGCTGTGGAATATCCCGAACCACCCGAGAAGTGCGTCGCCATCGACCGCCAGGGCCGCCCCTGGGGAATCCGCGTGGGCATGATCGCCAGGGATACCGAGGAAGAGGCTTGGCGCGCTGCCTATCAGCGCTTTCCGCCCGACCGGGCCGGGCAGATCACCCACAAACTGGCCATGAAGACCTCCGATTCCCTCTGGCACGAGAAGTTGTCAGCGCTGGGCCGCGATCCGGGCAATAAGACCTATTGGCTCGTGCCGTTCGAGAATTACAAGACGTTTTGCCCTTACTTGGTAGGAACTTACGAGCAGGTTTCGTTCGAACTATCTTGTTATATCGCGGCTGGCTGCGAGACCTTTATCCTAGACGTGCCTGAGAGCCCCGCGGACTTAGTCCATATCGGCCGCGTACTTACTCAGGCTGAAAGTACGGCTTCCTTTACAAAAACCGCTCCGCTAACACAGAAGGTGAGTCTCTAAAGATGCTTCTTCAGGATCTTGTAACCCGCCAGGCCCAGACGCGGCCCGGCTCACTGGCCATGGTGTGCGGCCCGGAATCGATCGCTTACGGAGAGTTGGATGCGTTATCCAACCGTATCGCCCGGCTTCTGGTGGACGCCGGGTGCGGGCGCGGGGACCGCGTGGGTCTCCTGATTCCTAAGTCCATTCCGGCGATCGCGTCCATGCTGGGCGCCCTTAAGGCCGATTGCACGTACGTCCCCTTGGACACGGGCAGCCCGCCCGCGCGCCTCGCGAAAATCATCAATGCGTGCGAGCCCAAGTGCGTTCTCGCGTGCGCTGCCTCGGCCGCGCTTCTGGAGACCCTGCTCCCCATCCCCGCGGGTTCCACCCGCCTCGGTTGGCTGGGACCGGGCGCCGCTCCCCAACGTGGCGATCTGGCCTTCGATTGGGATGCCGTCGGCTCCGCCCCGTCCGCGCCGCTGCCCAACCGCAATACGCCGCAGGATGCAGCCCATATCCTGTTTACTTCGGGTTCGACCGGCACCCCCAAGGGCGTCGTCATCACCCACGCCAACATCTTGGCGTTCTTGGATTGGGCTGCCGGCTACTTCGCCCCTTCCTCGTCGGACCGCATCTCTTGCCACCCGCCGCTGCACTTCGACTTGTCCGGTTTCGATATCTACGGAACATTTATGGCCGGGGCCGAACTGCACCTGGTGCCGCCGGAACTCAGCCTCCTACCGCACCAGATCGCAGCCTTCATCCGCAAGCGCGAGCTTACGCAGTGGTTCTCCGTGCCCTCGGTGCTCAAGTATATGGCCCAGTTCGACGTGCTGCGGCAGGACGATTTCCCCAGCCTCGAGCGCCTTTTGTGGTGCGGCGAGGCGCTTCCTACTCCGGTCTTGATGTATTGCATGCGGCGGCTCCCCCATGTGACGTTCACCAACCTCTACGGCCCCACGGAAACTACCATCGCCAGCAGTTTCTACACCGTGCCGGAGTGTCCGAAAGACGAAAAAGCCGAGATCCCCATTGGCCAGGCCTGCCGTGGAGAAAGCATGTTGGTGCTCGATGACGCTCTGCGCCCCGTGCCCCCCGGCGAAATCGGAAGCCTCTATATCCAAGGCGCTGGTTTGAGCCCTGGTTATTGGAAGGATACCGAAAAGACCCGCGCCGTGTTCCTCGAAGACCCCGAGCGGGGCCGCATGTACAACACCGGCGACTTGGCCCGCTTGGGCGACGACGGGTTGTTTTACTTGCTCGGCCGGGCCGATTCCCAGATCAAGAGCCGCGGCTACCGCATCGAACTCGGCGAGATCGAGTCCGCCCTTCACGCTCTGGGCGTCCTGCGGGAATGCGCTGTCGTGGCCATCCGCTCCAATGGATTTGAAGGCATGGCGATCTGCTGTGCCTATGCTCTACCCAATGGCGCGAGCCTGGAGCCCGCCGATTTGCGCGTGCGGCTCGCTGAACTTGTCCCGTTGTATATGATGCCGTCTCAATGGGCGCGTTTCGATGCGCTTCCCCTCAATGCGAACGGCAAGGTCGATCGTCCCCGGTTGAAAGAACATTTTACGACCGCCGCGGCTGCGGCGGTGAATCAAGTTGGAGGTGCTCTTTGCGAGTCTCGTCAAGCGTAAGCAATTCCCTGGTTGAAGAAGTACATGAAGTCATTCGCGGTTTCGCGCCGAAAGCGGCCTCGGCGGAAATCGATCTGCTCGATTCCGGGTTGCTCGATTCGGCGAATCTCGTCCAGGTGCTGCTCGCCCTCGAGACACGCTTCGCCGTCTCGATTCCTCTGGAAGAAGTGGACCTCGAATCGCTCCGCACCGTCGTCCTCATCGCCGAACTGGTGCACGAGCGGCAGTCCGCCACGGCCGCTGCGCCGTTGGCCAAGGCGGCCGTGAACGGGGCGGGCGAGTCGCACGAACCGCGCAGCGTTTCGCCCGTCTCGTCCCAACTGGAACCGGGGCCGGATCCCTTGCTCCAAGAGATCCATCTGCTATTCCAGAACTCCCTTTCCATCGACGTGCCGTCTCCCGAAACGGACCTGTTTCGCGCCGGCCTCCTCGATTCGATGTTCCTGGTGCAACTCATTATGACCATCGAAAACCAGTATGGCTGCGTCCTGTCCATCGAAGACTTGGATGTGGCTTCTTTCAGTACCACCGCCAGGATCGCGGGGTTGGTGCGGGAGGTAACCAGTCGAACCTAATGGCTCCACGCAAACTTAAAATCATGGTGGTGGCCGAGGAAGGCGCCGGCGCCCAGATGTTCCGGGCGCTCGCGGCCACCAATCACGAAATCGCGGCCGTCCTGACCAGTAATACCAACGAGCCCGGCGAAACTTCGCTCGCCACTATCGCCGCCCGTCAAGGTTGCCAAGTCTGGAACGCGCGCCTCGTCAAGAAGGCTTCGCTCGCTGACGACATGCGCAAAGCCCAGGTCGATCTTCTTTTGAACGTTCACTCCCGCTACGTTGTCTGCAATGAGGTCCTCGCGGCCGCCCGCATCGGTGCCTTCAACATGCACCCCGGCCCGCTGCCGCGCTACGCCGGCCTGAACGCGGTGAGCTGGACCATTTTTCACGGCGAAAAGACTCACGGCGTGACCGTCCATTGGATGGAGCCGGGGATCGATACCGGGCCCATCGCTTATCAGGCCATGTTCCCGATCCTGCCGGCCGACACACCGCTCACGCTGACGCACAAGTGCGTAACCAACGGCATTCCCCTGCTGCTGGAGCTCGTCCGGGCCGCTTCCCTGGATGAACAATCCATCCCCCGCCTGCCGCAAAATCTGGCCGAACAGCGCTACTACGGCAAAGAAGTGCCGCAGCAGGGCCGCTTGGTTTGGAACCGTCCCGCGCGCGATGTGGCCGATTTTGTGCGCGCGTGCGAGTACTGGCCTTATCCTTCCCCATGGGGGCACCCGGTCACCAAGTTCCAGGGCCGCGAGTTTGAAGTGATGCGCGCCGCGCGCACCGGCAAACGCTCCGATGTCTCTCCCGGCACCGTCGGCGAGTGCAGTCAGTCCGAATGCCTCGTGGCGGCGGCTGACGAATGGATTGCCGTGCGCCAGCTCAAATGCGACAGCCGTACCATTCGGCCCAGCGAAATCCTGCGCCCCGGCAGCCTCCTTGGCGCTGCCCAGGCCTGACGAGAACCCCCATCATGCAATCTGCGCAAACTCTCCAGCCGTCGGCCGCGACCGGCGGCGTACGCCCCTTCCGCGAAGACCATATTCCGGAAGTGGCCGAATTGCATCGCTCAGTATTTAAGACCGCCCCGTCGATGTCCTCCGCTCTGCTCGATTCCTACGCGGGCTATCTGCGGGAAGTCTTTCTGAGCCACCCCCGCCAGTTCGAAGACATGCCTGCCTTGGTCTACGAAGAACGGGGAAAGGTCATGGGGTTCACTGGATCGGTGCCGCGCCCCATGCTGCTTCGTGGCCGGCCGTTGATGGCCAGGCTCATGTCGCAATTCGTGGTTCATCCCGGCTCCCGCGGAGTGGCCGGGGTGAAACTGCTTCAGACCATGCTCCGCTCCGAGCTGATCGTCTCCGATGAATCGACCACCGGCGCCCGCCGCATCTGGGAGCTTATCGGCGGGCGCACCGCACGCCTGCATAGCTCGCTATGGTTCTACCCGTTCCGGCCCTGCCAGTTTGCCCTTTCGATGCTGCGGCGCCGAACTCCTACGGCGAGCTTTCTCGCCCGGATCGCCTCACCGGTAGCCCGATCCGTGGATTGGGTTGCCGCGCGCTCCAGCCAGTTTCCATACCGTCCCGCCGCACCCAAGCTGACTGGTGAGGATTTGGATTTCGAAGGGCTCTTGGGATGCCTTTCGGGCGACTTGGAGCGCACTCTTCAACCGGCCCACGACCGCGATTCGCTGCAATGGGCACTCCGGCGCGCGGCCGCGTTCCAGGGACGCGGCGAACTCCAGAAGATCGCCGTGCGTTCGCCGAAAGGGGAAATCGCCGGTTGGTACGTTTACTATTCGAACCCCGGCGGCGTAGCCGAAGTCTTGCAAATATATTCGAAGCGCGCCACGGCCCCGCACGTTTTCGATCATCTCCTTCACCACGCGCACCAGCGAGGCGCCGCCGCGCTCAGCGGGCGCTTCGAGCCGGATTTCATGGAGTCCTACATCGATAGGCGCTGCCTGACGTTGCCGGGGCCCTGGTATCTGGTAGCTTCGCCCGACCGCGAATTGACGCGCGCTTTTGAGGACGGCGACGTGGTCTTCTCACGGCTCGAAGGAGAGTGGTGTCTCCATTTTCGATAGCGTCCTACGGCGTCACCGTTAGTATCTCCGTCGCTAACGCAGCCCTGTTGGAAGCTGTCACTCGCATCGCGCCGGACGCTCTGCCCGGCTCGAAGCTGGAACATGGCGAAGCCGCGCGGTTCTGCTATTCCCTTGCCGAGACCGGCAGTGGCGTCGCCGTGCGCCGCGGCGGACGGAATCTCATTTCGGAGCATGATCGGGCGGCCGCCGTGCGTAGGCTGTGCTCGGACATCCGCCTGAAAGTGGCTGCGGCCGCCAGCAGCCCGGTTTTCATTCATGCCGGCGTGGTGGGATGGAAGGGTCGCGCCATTGTCTTGCCCGGACGCACGTTTGCCGGCAAGAGTACGCTGGTGGCCTCGCTGCTTCGCCTTGGCGCCACTTACCTCTCCGACGAATTCGCCCTGCTCGGTGCCGGCGGTTTGGTCTACCCCTATCCCTGCAAGCTGCACATCCGCTCCGGCCAAGGCCATGGCGACCAACTGATTTCCCCGTCGTGTTTCGGCGCGCTGGTAGGGGTTGAACCGTTGCCGGTTGGTCTGTTGCTGTTTCTCAAGTACCGTCCGGAGGGCGACTGGCGCGTACGAACGCTTTCGCCGGGCATCGCCGCGCTTGGCCTGCTTCGCAATGCGGTGGCCGCCAGGATGTATCCCGCTGAGACCTTACAGGCTTCGGCCTTGGTGGCCGCCCAGGCGCCCGCTTTCCGAGGCCAGCGCGGCGACGCCCAAGCGGCCGCCGAAGAGATTTTAACGATGTGTGACAACTACTGAGGAAGGAACGAGAAAGATGAAACCTCTCGCGAGGAACGAACAAATCACTGTGGAACAAGTCCGGGGTGAAACCCTGGTCTACGATTTAAGAAACAGAAAGGCTCACTGCCTCAACGCCGCGGTGTCCGCCGTATGGAGGGCATGCGATGGCCAAACCAGCATCCAAGGCATCGCCGAACATGTGCGGCGCGAACTGGATCGGCCGCTGGACGAGGCGTTCGTCGAAACGGCCCTGGCCGAGCTGAGCCGGGCAGGCCTTCTTGAAACCGGTCCGGAGGAGGCCGGGCGCGTTCGGTCGCACTTGACAAGGCGCCAAGTTTCCGCCGGAGCCGCTATCCTGCTTCCCCTGATAGCCACCATCGCGGTTCCAAAACCGGCAGCCGCCGCATCCGGCGCCGCTCCGAATCCAGGAGGAGTGCCCCTTTAAGAGTGCCCACCGCTATCACCAGCAAAATGCGGGTTCCCGTCCCGGACGACACAGCCGGGCGGGAACCCCTGCTCGATCTGCTCCTGGCTTCCGCCGCGGCGGCCTACTGCCCGAAACGGACGGCGCGAGTCCGCGCGTTGCTCGCCGCCGGCGGAACCGATTGGGACCGCTGGACCGCGCTGGCGCGGCGCGAGGGTTTGGCGCCGCTGGTCTCAATGTCTCTGGCTGACACTGCGCCGGATCTGGTTCCTACCCAGGTGCGCGAAGAGCTGCGGCGCGAATGGTTCGCCTCATCCACTCAATGTCTGGCGCTGGCGGCGGAATTGATTCGGGCGCTAGCGGACCTGCGGCACACCGGGATCGCCGCCGTGGCCCTGAAAGGACCGGCGCTTAGCGCGCAACTGTACGGTTCCTGCACCCTGCGGCAGTACGACGACCTCGATTTGCTGGTTTCGCGCCGCCATTGGGCACGGGCCATCCAGGTTTTCTTTTCCGCCGGCTACCGGCCGGTGGAACATCTGGGCCGGTCACCCGGTCATGAACTCCGCCTGCACAATCCCGATACCGGCGCGATTCTCGATCTACACCGTCTGCTGATGCCGCCGTGGTGTGGCTCACCTTGTGCGATCGAGGACCTGGAAGGACGAACCGAAGAAGTCCTCGTATGTGAAACGCCGGTGGAAACCCTCGAGCCGAGCGAACTGCTCGTCTTCCTGTGCGTACACGCGGCCAAGCACTCCTGGATGGGCCTGAAATGGCTGGTGGACATCGATGCACTGCTTTGCCGGCCGCAGGGTCTGGACTGGGACTACGCCCTGCGCGAGGCAATCCGCCGCCACTGCCGGAGGCGCCTGCTGGTAAGTCTCGTCCTGGTGCGCGAGATCTTCGGCGCCCCCGTTCCCGATCGGGTCAGCCAGGCCGCTGCGGCGGATGCCGCCGTAATGGCCCTTGCGGATGAGGTCCGGCACCGCCTCCCCGCGGCGTTTCACAGCGTCGAAAGAATTCGCCTCCAGATGTCCGTGCAAGACCGCTGGCGGGATCGCCTGAGAGTGCTCCAGGAGCTCTTTGCGGTCGCCGGGTCGGTGACCGAAGCCGACCGGCAGTCGTTGCCGTTACCAGCCCCGATTTACTCCCTCCATTCCCTCACCCGCCCCTTTCGCCTCCTCTGGCGCTACGGACCCCAGTTGGCCCGCCAGATGACCCTCCGCTCGTTTCCCCTCCTTCGGCCGCGGCCGTAGCTACATCCCGCTACGCTGTAGCGACAGTCAAGCCGTGGAAGTACTCCACGGTTCTTCGCAAGCCCTCTTCCAACGATACCCGCGGTTCCCAGGCTAGAAGTGCGCGCGCCTTGGAGATGTCCGGACGGCGCTGCTTGGGGTCGTCTTCCGGCAGAGGGCAAAAAATCAGTTCCGAACTGGTACCGGTGAGGCGCCGAATCCGTTCGGCGAATTCGCGGATCGTCAGTTCGTGCGGATTGCCGAAGTTCACCGGGTATCGTTCCTCGGAGAAGAGGAGACGATACAGCCCATCCACCATGTCGCTTACGTAGCAGAAGCTGCGCGTTTGCGAACCGTCGCCAAAGATGGTGATCGGCCGGCCGTGCAGAGCTTGATCGAGAAACGCGGGCACCACCCGGCCATCGTCCAGCTTCATGCGTGGACCGTAGGTATTGAAGATGCGCGCGATGCTGGTGGCAAGGCCGCGCGCGCGGTGGTAAGCCATCGTAAGAGCTTCGGCAAAGCGTTTGCTTTCGTCGTAACAGGAGCGTGGTCCCACGGGGTTGACATTGCCCCAGTAAGTTTCCACCTGCGGGTGCACGTGGGGGTCTCCATAACATTCCGAAGTGGATGTCAGCAGAAAGCGGGCATTCTTTTCGAGGGCCAGCTCCAACATGCGGCGCGTGCCGATGGATCCCACATCCAGAGTCTCGATCGGGTGATCCAGGTAATCCTTGGGGCTGGCGGGCGAAGCCATATTGATCACAGCATCCACCGGACCATCGACATGCAAAGGTTCGGTAATATTGCGGTTGCAGAAATGGAAGCGGGGCTCGCCCGAGAGGTGAGCGATGTTCCGCTCGCTGCCCGTCGACAGGTTGTCGAGCGCCACCACCGAATGCCCTTCCGCCAAAAGACGGTCGCAAAAATGCGAGCCGATGAATCCGGCCGCGCCGGAAACGACAATACGCAATGGGCCTCCAGGATTCCCATTCTACCGGACCGCCGCGACAGGGCCATAATACATGGAGAGCTTGGTTGGTATGACAGACACAGTCTTATTGGAACGAGTGCTTCTGGCGGTGCTTATCGCGGCATCGCTCGGATTGTTCTGGTTGCGCTTGCGAAGCCTCGTGGTGGCGCTGCGGGATTCGCGCCCTACGCCCGATTTCGAATTGTCGCCGTGGGCGCCGCGCATCCGCCGGTGGTTGTGGGAAGTGGCAGCGCAAGGCAAAGTGATTCGCGAGCGGCCATTGGCGGGGCTGGCTCATGCATTTGTTTTTTGGGGTTTCTGCGCCTTCGCGTTGATCAGCTTGAACCATTTCGCGGCCGGCTTTGGAGTGACCGTGCTCGACCCGCGAAGCGGCTTCGGCCGCTTTTATTTTGGCTTCGTGGCGGTGTGGGCCGTGCTGGTCGCGGTTTCGATCGCGGGCCTTTTCCTGCGGCGTTTTGTGGCGCGTCCCCGGTGGCTCGGCGAAGTCTCGCCGGAATCGGGTGTGATCGCCGTACTGATCTTCGTGCTCATGGCGACCTACCTGGCGGGCCTGCGCCTGGCGCCCCATACCGCCGCGGAGCATGCCAACTGGTGGCTGCACACCATTACGCTGCTGGGCTTTCTGCCGCTGATTCCTCACACCAAGCACCTCCACCTGGCGTTGAGCCCGGTCACCGTCCTTTTGAAACGGCCGGGGTTCAGCCAAATCCCGCCGCTGGTGGGCGACGAGGACTTCGGCCTCCACACCGGCAAGGACATCACCCGCATCGACGCGTTGCAGGCCTACACGTGCGTGGAGTGCGGGCGCTGCACCGAACACTGTCCCGCATACAACACCGGCAAGGTTTTGAACCCGAAGGAAATTGTCCTGGGCCTGCGGCGATACTTGAACGAAGTGGGCGCGGGCAACGAAGCCGCGCTCTTGGGGAAATACATTTCCGAGGAAGCGGCGTTTCAGTGCACCAGTTGCGGCGGTTGCGAGTATCAGTGTCCGGTAGGCATCCAGCACCTGCCCATGATCGTGGGCCTGCGGCGAGGGGCGGTGAATACCGGCGAGTGGGAAAACGAATACGGCGCCAAGCTGTTCCTCAACCTGGAGCGCAACGGCAACGCGCTGGGATTCGCCGCGAGCGAACGGCAGAAGTTCATCGAGAAGAACCACCTCCCGATTTGCGATGGTTCGCAGGAATATTGCCTGTGGCTGGGCTGCATGGGCGCTTACGATCCGCAGGGGCGGGAGATCGTGCTCGCGCTGGCGCGCGTCCTCGGATATGCGGGCGTAACGTTCGGTGTGCTGCGCAAAGAGAAGTGCACGGGCGATCCGGCGCGGCGATTGGGCAACGATCTGGCGGTCCAGCAGGTGGCGGAGGCGAATATTGAGACGCTGCGAGCCGCCAGGGTAGGGAAGATGCTCTCAATCTGCCCGCACTGCGTACGCACCATCGGCACGGACTGGCGGGAGTATGGCGCGGCATTCGAGATCGAGCACCATAGCGAGCTGCTGGCGCGCTTGGGACCGCGCCTCCCCGCGGCGGCAGCGGCGCGCGAGCGCACGGTATTTCACGACCCGTGTTATCTGGGGCGGTACCGCAACATTTACGACGAACCGCGTCGCGTGGCGGCACGGTATACGGAAGTGACCGACCCGGCGCGCGCCCGCGAACGTTCATTCTGCTGCGGCGCCGGCGGCGGCCAGATGTTTCTGGGCGAAGAGAAGGGCCGCCGCGTAAACGTGGAGCGGGCCACGGAACTGGCCGCGACGGGGGCCGAAGTGATCGGAACCGCATGTCCATTCTGCCAGACGATGCTGCGGGACGGGCTAGGAACCGCGGGCGGGGCGCAGCCGAAGCTCCTGGATATCGCGCAGATCGCGGCAGCGTCGCTCGCCGCCGAAACGGTTCGTTGAAATCGCACCGCATGCGCGATCCAGCCCGCTCGGAATGCTATAATCGCTTCGTGACGCGGTTGATTCTGCGTTACGGTCTCCAAGCCATTCATTTGAAGAGCGGGCGCGTAGCTCAATTGGCAGAGCAAGTGACTCTTAATCACTAGGTTGAAGGTTCGATTCCTTCCGCGCTCACCAGAAAACCATAGGAGGATGTGCTGGCTCGGCTTGCGAAAAAGCTCGATGGCCACACATTTTGTCTACTTTCCGGAGACCGTTATTCGTCATGGTCGGTTTACAAATGGCAAGCGGTCGTTCACGGCCCGGCTCCATGGCTGTTGCTTCTGCCCTGGCACCCCATCCCTGCGATCTACAAACTGGGAAGCGGTGATGAAGAGTTCGACATCCGTTAGTCTTGTAACCACCGGTTCCGCCGTGCGATACTCGCCTTCCAGGGAGTCCTGTTATGGCGTGTCACCGTGTCTGCCCGCGGTTGGCCGCCGTTGTCGGCCTTGCATGCATCCGTCTCTGTGCGGCGCCGGCCCCAGCCAGCCAAACTTCCACTCCTGCCAGCCAGCCGCAAGCGGTCACCGTGCCATCCAGTTGGGTGGTTCTATACTCCGACGATTTTACGGATGGCACGGCTGATGGCTGGAGCGTTTTTCTCCAAGACCAACAAGCCGCCGGATGGTCGGTCCAGACCGATGCGGGCAACCCCGTCTTTGCCGGGCAGGGCAGTTCTATCGCCAGCCTGACGAGCGGACGATGGTCCGATTTCCGGTTCAAAGCCAACGTGAAGATCCTTGAGGGCAACCTGAATCTCGTGTATCGGGCCAACACGACTTCTGTGTTGACTGCCGGCTCATGCGAGGGTTACTACGTCACTCTGAATACCAGCGACGTTGAGATCGCGCGCTCGCAGCCATGCGGGACACGAGTCGGCTTGGCTCAGGCTCCCGGCTCCTACCCCCAAGGTCAGTGGTACACCGTGGAGATCGTGGGCATCGGCGCCCATCTCCAGGTGTACGTGAATGGTGTCCTGGCGCTGGATTGCACCGATCCGAACCCGATCCTGTATGGGGCGGTAGGGATGGAGAGCGATGACCCATCCTTCAGCGCGGAGGTCGCCGGTATCGAGATCACCGGCCCGCCGGAGCCCCCGCAGCCGATGTGGAGCAAGACCGGCGGACCGATCGGCGGCGTCGGCTACGACGTGCGCATGCGTCCCGATAACCCCGACGCTCTGTTCGTCACCGATACTTTCAGCGGCGTGAACATGAGCACCGACGGCGGCCAAACGTGGTCCGCGTCCAATACAGGCATTACCGCCCGGACCGGAATCAACAACGATCCCGACGCGATTCCGGTGTTCTGTTTGACCATCGATCCGCACAACCCGGACATCGTCTGGATCGGAACGCAGGGGACGCGAAACGTTTTCAAGTCCGTGGATGGCGGCCAGACCTGGGTCGAGAAGAGCAACGGCATCGTCGAACCGGTCAATTCGACGTTCCGCGGGTTCACGGTCGATCCGCGCACGTCCGACATCGTCTACGCCGCGGGCGAGGGGCCTCCGCTCGGGATGGGCAAAATGAGCACCATCGCCGCCGGTATGCTGTACCGGACGACCGACGGCGGAGAGAACTGGCAGTTGCTCTGGCGTGGCGACGCGAATGCGCGCTACGTGGCGATCGATCCGCAAAACCCGGACGTGATTTACGTATCCACCGGGATTATGGATCGGGAAGCGGTCAACTCCAACGCCGCCACGAACACTGCCGGAGGAGTGGGGATTCTCAAGAGCGTAAACGGCGGGCAGACCTGGACGGCGCTGAATCGGAGCAACGGACTGCAGAACCTCTATGTGAGCTCGCTGTTCATGCACCCGGTGGACCCCAACACCCTGTTGGCGGGAACCGGTAACTTCGGTTACCCGGACGGAGAAGGGGTATACCTTACTACGGACGGCGGGGCACACTGGGTGGAAGTGGCGTCCCCGGGGAACGACTCGGATCCAGTCACCTCGGTGAAGTTTTCCGCCACCGATCCGAGCATCGCCTATGCCGGCACGCAGAGGGTGTTCTGGCGCAGCACCGATGGCGGCCAGACTTGGACGGTGATGAGCGGTGGCACCCCCACGCAACTCTTCTATGGCCCTCCGGGCACCCCGATCGGGAAGCCGATCGACTTACAGCCGGACCCTCGCAACCCCGCGCGGGTATTCGCCAACAACTATGGCGGCGGGAACTACCTCACCGCAGACGGCGGCAAAACGTGGACCACGGCCAGCGTGGGCTACACCGGCGCTCAGATCTGGACCGTGGCGGTGGATGCGGCCGATCCGCGCCGCCTCCTGGCCAATGGCCTGAACGGGCCGTTCTTCACGCGCGACGGAGGCGCCACGTGGTCCGGCTTGCAGTTTCCGGCTCTGCAGCAGGATACGCAAGGCGATCTGGTGTTCGATCCAACCGACTCCAGCCACCTGCTGCTCGGCGACATGATGCAGGGCGAGATGTTCCGCAGCCTGGATGGCGGTCAAAGCTGGAACATGGTCTTCCAAGAGACCAAAGTTCACACGCCCTGCGTGGTCGATGATTGCAATGGATTCCGCACGATTGTCTTCGCGCCCTCGAACCCCAACGTGGTGTACGCGGGGATGCGCCGCCAGATCCTCAGCATCGACGCCAGAGATCCTGGCACGAGTTTCGGCGTTTACAAATCTCTCGACGGCGGCGCAACGTGGCAGGCATCCAACGACGCGACCTCGGCCACGCAGGACATCAACAAGATCGTAGTGGACCCGAGTTCCTCCGATATCGTTTACGCCGCCACCATTGCCAGCGGTGTGTTGAAGAGCAGCGACGGCGGAAAATCCTGGGCCATGGTCAACCAGGGTCTGCCGGTGGTGGACCAGAACAACCAAGGCCAGCCGCTGCTGGATGTGCGATCGCTGATCCTCGATCCGGCGAACCCGTCCACGCTGTACGCCGGCTTGGAAAACGGCGCGGTGTATAAAACCACCGATGGCGGCAAGCACTGGGCCGCATCGGGATACGGGTTGGATGCCCAAGCCTGCATCCGCGCTTTGGCCGTCGATCCCACCAATTCGAAGTTGCTCTATGCAGGCGATCTGTTGACCGGCGTTTACCGTTCGCAAGATGCCGGCCAGACGTGGGAGCAGATCGACGACGGCTTACGTACGCGCTCGGTGATGGCGCTGGCCGTCTCTGCCGACGGAGGTACGGTTTACGCCGCCACCAACGGCGAGGGTGTCTTTCGTCTGGACCTGAAGCGGCTAAACAGAGGAATCCACCGCCCGCCGCCACCGCCGCGTCCCCGGGAGTGAAGCGGTGCGAGATCCCAGTCCGTATGTGGCGCTGCTTGTCGCGATAGTGCCGGCCGCCCTGGCGCAGATGAGCGGTATTGTGCGCAGTGAGTCCGGCCCCGTGTCCGGCGCCACCGTACGGGTCGAGCGGACTGCGCTCGCCGTCACCACGGGCCGGGACGGCGCGTTCGCGCTGCCCGCCGCGGTTTCGCAATCGCCGCTTTCGCTCACCGCTTACGCGCCCGGCTATTACATCGCGGGCCCGTTCCGTGCCCAACCCGGCAGCGCGCATATCGACATCCTGCTGAAGAAACATCCCGAGCGGGACCACGCGGGCTACGAATGGGTTGCCGCCGCGAGCTCCGCCGGGCGGGAGTTCAACTGCCAGAATTGCCATGCCGACAGCGGCGCAAAGGACTCTCCGCTTCCGTTTGACGAGTGGCTCAAAGATGCGCACGGCACTTCTGTTCAGAGCCGGCGCTTCCTTTCCATGTACAACGGCACCGACCTGAGCGGAGCGCACCGCAGCCCGCCGACCCCTCGCGGTGTGCACTCCGAGTATGGATCGTTTCCCTTACCGCCGGACCTCACCAAGCCGTATTTCGGACCGGGGTTCAAGCTCGATTTTCCCCGGAGCGCCGGCGCCTGCGCTGCGTGTCACGCACCGGCCGCCGCGGTAGCCGCCCCCTACGGGACGGACTTCAATTCGGTCGCTGGTGTAGGGCGTGAAGGCGTCACGTGCGATTTCTGCCACAAGATCTGGTCGGTGCGGCTGGCACCTTCCACCGGTTTGCCGTATCCCGGAATGCCCGGCGTGTTATCGATCGCGTTTCGCCGCCCGCCACCCGGCTCGCAACTGTTCATTGGGCCGTACGATGACGTGGCCGGCGAGGACACTTACTCTCCCTTGCAGCGCCGAAGCCAGATCTGCGCGCCCTGCCACTACGGGCAGTTCTGGGGAGTGCAAGTCTACAACTCGTTTGGAGAATGGCTCGCCAGTTCCTATGCCGATCCGGTCTCCGGCGAGACCTGCCAGGATTGCCACATGCCGCGGCGGGGCAGCGCACTCGTCGCCCGCCGCGACAAGGGCGCGGGCGATCGCGATCCGAAAACAGTCTACAGCCACCTGATGCCGGGCGCTTCCGATATCGCATTGCTGCGGGATACGGCGGTTCTGCGCGTCAATGCCCAAAGGGCTGGCAGTGCCATCCAGGTCAGGGTGCAGGTGACCAATGCAAGAGCTGGGCATCACATCCCCACCGATCATCCCGCAAGGAACATTATTTTGGTGGTTTCCGCTACCGATGCCACCGGCCACGAATTGCGACAGTTGAGCGGCCCGGTGATTCCCGATTGGGGCGGCCAGGGAAACGAGCCGGCGGATTATGCCGGGCGGCCCGGAAAAATCTTCGCCAAGGTACTGGAAGAACTGTGGACCGGTGCAGCGCCAACCGCCGCGTATTGGAACCCGACGAGGTTGCGCGAGGACACGCGTCTCGCGGCCAAAGCGACGGACACAACCGATTATCAATTCGCGGTGTCGGGGAACGGCGGGCCAGTTGTGGTAAGAGCCACCCTGGTGTTTCGGCGCGCATTCAGAACACTGAACAGGCAAAAAGGTTGGGACACTCCCGACGTCCTCATGAACGAATGGCATGCCCAACTGCTCTGCGGCGCCAAAAGGCGGCCAACGCCAGCATCGCCGGGATCGCCAGTAGCGCGGTCGAAGGTTCCGGTACGGCCCCGAGCTGCGTGGTCTGGATGGACGCGCTGGTGATTTCTTCCTCGGCCGAACCTGCGCCGGACGAGCCCGTGAACCCGATCCAGGCCGAGCCCCCAAACTCCGAAAGGTCGATGGAGGTCGAGAGATTAATGATATCTCCCTCGTTGTCGGTTCCGGTGACGGTAAGAGCGCCGTTTCCGTCGTAAGAGACCGTCACCGTACCGGTATCCGTCACGTCATACTGGCCGCCCTGGAGGTTCAGCGGCTGGTACGCCAGCGACGGCGACGGAGGGCTATTGAGAGTGCCAATGGTCCCGTTTTGATCGATCTCGATATCGTTGTAAACGAAAGTCCGCAGCACGACGTCCACGCTCGGCGTCATACTCGCGTAGCCCACGTAGCCTCCAAGCGCGTTGACGCCAGCGCCTTGCACCACAAAGGCCAGCCCGTCGGCCATTCCATACGGCTCATTATGGCCGGAATCGGCGTTCGTCATCGAGTACGAGAATGTCGCCGAGAACGGCGAACCGTTCGAGATCTCGTACTGCGCCGTTACGTAGGCGCTGCCGCCTTGGCCCACGCAGCACCCGCCAAGATACTCCGGGATCAGCTGCAGGTTCCCGGAGCCGGTCAAATCGGCCTCGCCGTTGGTTGTCATGTTGAGTCCGGCGAAGACGATGGAGTCGGCTTGAACGACGGGCACCGCCAGGATTCCCGCAAACAATAAGGCCAGGCACCACGTCCAGGCGTGAGCTGGGTTCCTCATCATGTGGCTACCACCTCTTTCTGGCGGGGCCGGCACCGCGGGCTGTATAATCGCCATAGCAGTCCCGGCCGTTCCGCCGTCCGTTCTCCCAGAGTGTGGAGGGCCGGCGCCTGAAGCGCCATGCAAGAAGCCGGAAAAACCCTGAAAAAGGCTGAAAACCAGGTAAACAGGCCTGGTAGGCTGGTTTACGAGTTCGGGCCGTTCCGCGCCGACCCTCACAAACGCGTTTTGTTCAGGGATGGCGAGTGTGTACCGCTCACCGGCAAGGCCTTCGAGATGTTGCTCGCCTTCCTGGAGTCCCATGGGGCGCTGCTGACCAGAGATGAGCTAACGGCCCGCATATGGCCGGATACAGCGGTGGAAGAGAGCAACCTCTGGCACAACCTTTCCACTCTCCGTAAGGCCCTCGGGGAGGATCCGGACGACCATCGTTACATTGTCACGCAGGCGCGGCAGGGCTACCGTTTTGTGGCCGAGGTGTGCGAGCGCCGGGAAGACGGCGCTCCAGCAGCCGGTCCGTCGCTGGTGGTTCCGGAACGGCGGACCGCGACGTGGATGGCTTGGAGCCGGGCAGGTTCACGACGTTGGCTGTGGGTGGGGTCGCTCCTGGCCGTCATCGTTGGGGCGGCTGCCGTGGTGGTGTGGCGCGTCCAGCCGGCGATGCAGTCGGCAATCGTTTTGCCGTTCGCCAACCTCACCGGAGATCCCGGCTACGATTACCTGGCCGACGGGATAACCGAAGGTTTGACGGATGCGCTGGCGCAGGTGGCCTCGTTGCGCGTGGTGGCCCGCACCAGCGCCTTTCAGTTCAAGAACAAGGCGCTCGATATTCGCGAGATCGGGCGCCAAGCGGATGCACAAATTGCCATCGAAGGCAGCCTGCGGACTATCGGCAACAGGTTGCGCATTACCGTCCAGGCGAACCGGACCCGCGACGGCTATCACATCTTTTCGAAGACTTTCGATGGAACGGCACGCGAACTGAGCGGCGTCGACAGCGCCCTGGCTGCGCCGCTGCTGGCGGTGCTGCACCCCGGGCAGCACCTGCCGCCCGAGCACGCCCCGGACGCGGAGGCTTGGAAGTTGCTCCTGCGGGCGCGCACGTTGCGCGGCTATTCCACGCCGGATAATTTTAGCCGCGAGGTGACGCTGCTCAATCAGGCCATCCAGCAGGACGCTCAGTACGCCCGCGCGTACTCCGAGTTGGCCGCTGCTTATGCTGGCACTTCCACGAACGGATTCGTGCTTCCGCTGGACGCGGCCGCCAGCGCCCGGACGGCAGCCGCCCGGGCCATACAATTGGATCCAAACTCCGCCCTTGCCTACGCTGCCGAAGGCTACGTGGACGCCATGGTCCTGACGAACTGGAATCGTGGCGAGGACGAGTTGCGCACCGCTCTGCGCCTGATGCCCCAGGACGCCGCCTGCCACCACTGGCTCAGCCTGGTGCTCCTGGTGCAGGGGAAGTTCGAGCCGGCGTTGGAGGAAGCGCGCGCCGCCGCGCACCTCGATCCGCTCGTGCCGGCGACCGGTATTGCCATCGGCATGGTCTATTTCTTTCAGCGCCGCTACGACGACGCGCTGGCGCACTGGCAGAACCTCGCCAAGCTACATCCCGACGCGCTGATGATACATCATGCCATCGGCTGGGCATGGGAAGCCAAGGGTGAGTACGACAAAGCGAGCCATGAGTTCAACCTCGTCGCCGCGCGATACCCGGATTTCATGCAGGAGGAATTTCTGCTCCTCGCCGCGCTTTCCGGCCGTAAGCAGGAAGCCCGAACTGGCTTGCGGAAGCTCGAAAGAACCGCGCCCGACCATTATTTTGCCTTCGCCATAGTGGAGGGCCACCTGGGTGACCGCGACCAAGCGTTCGCGTGGCTGGAACGCGCCTGGCAGCAGCGAACCTGCTGGATGTTGAAAGTGCATCCGTTTCTGGACCCGCTTCGCGGGGATCCGCGTTACGCGGCCTTGCTCAAGCGCGCCGGCCTCGGGAGTTGATCGGCTAGGGTGCGGGAACCGCGGCCGGCGTTCAGTAACACCAGCGCGAGAACTCGCCGTTGGCGAAGACCTGCAATTGGCCGCGGGCGCCCTGCGGAGGCGAATCCCCAAAACATCCGATCTCGCTTATGACGAACTTGGCTTTCCCGCTCACGAAAGTCCAGATTGCATGGCCGCAGGCGCCGGTGCCTTCGACGCGTTCCACGCCCTTGGCGATCTCGAGGTCGGGCTTGTCCGAGATGGGCCGTGGGATGTTCCACGCCCGGTAATGCGGCGATCCATCCGCCCCGAGGTCGACAATAATCCGGTGCGCATCGGTCCGGCAGACGAATTTCACCTTGCCTGCCGGCGAACGCTCGGGGCTGTCGCCTTCGGAAAGTTTGTTGACAACCGTAATCTCAAATCGCGCGATTTTGGATTTGGCCTGCGCGCCGTCTTCCACAAAGTTGACCCACAGCGTGCCGTTGTCGTACATGACGCCCTCGGAACTGCACGAGAGCGCCTCCGGCCGATTGTCCAGGACCGCGGCAACCAGCGCCGGTCCAAAGATCCGCTGAAAGCGCGCCGCCAGCGACGCGGCATCATGCACGTACCAACTGCCGAGATCGTCGTTCACGCGGAGCGGGTACGCCACCAACAGCGCCACTGCCGCGGGATCCGGCCGTTTGAGGGCATAGCGCAGTTCGGCGTCAAACGCTAGAAAGCTTTTGGTGTCGGTCTGGCCGAGAATGGCGAGATCGCAGTTTTCGCCCAGCTTGCCGGTCTGCGATAGCCCCGCGGATGCCAGGAGGAGAAGAGCCGCCGCTGTTCTCGCGGCGAGTGACGCGCCGCCACGCATGCTGATATTCACGGCACAATTGTAGCGCCCGGCTCACCGGGGCGAGGGCCGCGGCTATCGGTTGTCCACCACGGCTTCCCCCTTCACCCTGAGGTCCCGCGACGACGCTCCCACATGCACCGTCCGTGTCCCCGTCGCCAGCGCCCACTTGCCCTGCGCCGTCGACCAATACTGGAGCTGCCGCGGACCCACATGCAGCGTCACGTCTTTTGTCTCACCCGCGCCCACGTTCACGCGGCCGAACGCTGCCAGCGCCCTGGGTGCGAACTGCGCGCCCTCGGGAGCCTTCTCCGGCGCCGCCAGATACACTTGCGGAACCTCGTCACTCGCTACGTCCCCCGCGTTGCGCAGCCGAAAGCTCACATCCAACCCGCCATCCGCCGCTCGCGCGAGCTGCAGGTTCGAGTACTCGAACTTGGTGTAGGACAATCCGTATCCGAACGGGAACAGCGGTTCGAGATGATTCTTGTCCCACCACCGATATCCGACGTTCACGCCCTCGGCGTACGTCGTCTTGCCTTCCACGCCCCGCGACGACCGTTCGGGATGCTTCGGATCGTTCGCCGGCGCCTGCTCCATCGCCTGCATCCACGTGAATGGCAGCCGCCCCGCCGGGCTCACCCGCCCCAGCAGGACATCCGCGGTCGCCCAGCCGCCTTCATCGCCGGGGAACCACATCTGCAGCACGCCCTTCACCTTGCCCAGCCACGGAAGCGCCGCCGGCTGACTCACGTTTAGCACCACGATGGTGTTCGGATTCGCCGCCGCCACATCCTCGACCAACTGGTTCTGCTCGCCCGGAATCCCGAACAGCGGCCGGCCGCGCGACCATACGAATACCACGGCCGTCTTGGCCTGCTTCGCCGCGGCGATCGCCGCCTGGTAGTCAGCCTTCTGCTGCTCCGGCGTCACCCAGTTCAAGCGCAGCTGCACCGGATCGCCCGAGATGTCCGCCGACGAGGTAACCGTTATGGAGTGGGCGCCGGCGGTCAATTCCACGCGCGACCGCACGTTGTCCAGACCGTCCGACGTCGGCAGGATGTTGTGCTCGCCCGCCTGCACCACGTTTCCGTGTATGTTCCCCGTGTGGTTGCCGATCTTGCAGATCCGCTTGCCATCGATGTCGAGCCCCGCCGTCGTGCCCATGATCTGCAGGTTCAGCAGGTACGACCCGTTCACTGGAACCGTCAGCGTTCCGGTCCACTTCCAGTTCGAGCCCGCCGGCAGCGCCTTGCCGTTTCCACTGGTGTAGTCGAGCTGCGCCTGCTCATCCGTGGCATTGCTCTTCGCATCCGTGCGCGCGAGGCCCGGCTTGCCGTCGTGCGAGAATGCTGCTGCCGGAACCGGCACACCCGTCATGTCATCCGCCACCGCAAACCTCACGTGCGCTTGCGGAGCCAGCTTGCGCAGTGCCTCGAGGGTGCCGATCTGCCGGCCTGCGAACCCCAGCGACTTCTCGCCCGGCTCGCCCACCGCGATGGTTTGTCCCGCGCCCGGCCCGATCAACGCCAGCGATTCCAAATCCGCCGCTTTCAACGGCAGTGCGCCGCCTTCGTTCTTCAGCAGCACCGCTGCGTCCGCACTCGTCTTCCGCACGATCGGAGCGTTCGCTTCCGGCGACACACCCGTAACATCGTGTTTGCTCTTTCCGTCGAGCAAACCGAACTTATCCATCTGGACCAGAATCCGCCCCAACGCCTGGTTGATGGTTTCTTCCTTTACCAGGCCGGTCTTCACGGCTTCGAGCATGCCCACCGGAGCCTCCGGCTTCGGAAAGGAACCGAAATGGAACGGCTCGGGCTTCGGCTCTTCCGGCACCGCGCCGCCGAACCCCGCATCGCCGAAGTCGAACGCGGCCGGTTTGAACGGCGGAGGCGGCTCGGCCAGAAAGTACGGCGGAACCCACCCCTGCGTCCCCGGCATCTCCAGGTCGAGCCCCTGGTTGATGAAGTCCGTGCCGTGCGTCGCGCCCCAATCCGACGTGACGAATCCCTTGAACCCGACCTCTTCCTTGAGGATCTTCTTCAGCGTGTCCGGGTTGCCGCACGCATACGGCCCGTTCACCTTGTTGTACGAGCACATGATTGAGGACACGTCTGCCTCGACTGCATCCACGAACGGAGCGACATAGATCTCGTGCAGCGTCTGCGGATCGACGAAGTTGTTGTTACCTCCGTCGTATGCCACATAATGCTTGGCCTGCGCCATGGCTCCCTGCGCCTGCACGCCGCGGATCATCGCCGCGCCGATCTGCCCCGTCAGCACCGGGTCTTCGCCGAACGTGTTATACCCGCGCCCGAACGTGATGTCCCGGTCGATATTGATGAACGGCTGCAGCACCACGTCGATGCCCAGGGCCCGTGCATCGCGCCCGATCACCGCGCCGTTCTTCTCCGCGTCTTCGCGGCTGAACGTGGCGGCCAGGCCCATGGTGCAGGTCTCGGCCGTCGACGGATAGCGCGTCAGCACGCCCGGAGGCCCATCCGCCATGCGCAGTGAAGGAATGCCCAACCGCGGAATCCCCGGCAGGTATCCCGCCTGTCCCTGATCCGTAGTCGGCGGCTCCGCCGCGCCGTGAATCATCCCGATCTTCTCCTCCAGTGTCATCTGGCTGAGGAGCTTGTCCACTTTGGCATTTCCCGTGACCACCGGGATGCTCTGTGAAACCGCCACTCCGGCGCAAACGGCTAGAAGCGCGGCAAGTCTGTGTGATGTTTTCATCGATCTTCCTCGACGATATAGACCATTTGATATCTACCCACCTCAGAACATCGCCTTCAGCGAGAACTGCACTTGCCGCGAGTTGCCCGCGGTGCGGCTGATAATTCCGAACCCCGATCCAGTGAGACTGTTGGACGGCTGCCCGAAATTGACGATGTTAAACAAGTTGAACAGTTCGGCCCGAAATTGCAGGTTCACCGACTTCCGCGACCGGCCGACCTCCCAGGCCGTGTCCTTGATCAGAGCGAAATCGAAATTGCGCATGGCCGGCCCGCGGAACGTATCCCGCCCCAGAGTGCCGAACACGCCGCTGTTTGGCCCCGTTCCTCCCGGCACGTTCACCGGGATCGAGAAATACGAGGCATTGGCCGCGCCCAGGCCAAAGTAGTCTTCCCGCACCGTGCGGCCGGTGGAGAGCACTGGCGTGCCGATCTGATCCGGCCGGTCCGTCCCCATCGAGCCCACACCGGTCTGTTGCACCCCCGAGTACACCGTGAACGGCAATCCGCTGGTCAAGGTGGAAATGCTGAGCAACTGCCAACCGCCAGTCAGTTTCGGGCCGAGCAGTCTGAGCCCCGGCGCCCGCTCCGCATGCAGATCCTGCACCAAGGTCGCGGTGAACGCCAACTTCACATCGAAGCCGGACGGTCCCTTGTCCGCGCCCGGATCGAACGGATCCTGCGGCCACGCCGGCGACGCTCCGGATACGCCCCCAATTCCGGGCCCGATCACGCTGCTGGTGTCATCCAGCGACTTGGACCAAGTGAAGTTAAGCTGTATCTGTGGCCCACTCCTCCCGACCGCCCCCTGCGCCGAAGTCTGCAGCGCATGATAGGTGGAGTGCGAGCGGTTGGTCGCCAGCATGTCCGTGCCGAATCCGCCCGTGATCTGCCCCGCGGAGTTGAACTGCGTATAGCGAGCAAACGCGGCGGTCGCGCCCGGGAAGGCGTTCGGGAAGTCGATTGCGGGCAGGTACATGCCAGACGCGCCGACATATCCCGTGCTGAGGCTGAGCCCATGCACTAACCGTTCCAGGCTAAATGACCATGTCCCCAGGTATGCATTCTTGAAGTTCTGCGCAATCGCGCTCGCATTCAGCGGGCTGATCAGGTGGCTTGGCGAGAGCTGCGCCAGCGCCTGATCGAAGCGGGTCACGTCCCAAACCGTGTTGGCGGGCACGGCCTTCGAATCGCCGGATGCCAGGATGTTGACTCCCTCGGGAGTGAACACACCGGGAAGATCCGCGGGCGCGATCACCGTCCCGATGGGCAGCGGCGCACCCGGAGCCGCCGTGATGCGCGGGTAATCGACATATGGGGCCGCACCCGTAAGCAGGTTGTCCTGCCAGATATTGGGCGGAATGGTGGTCAGCGCGCCGCCCGCCCGGATGCGAAGATCTTTCGATGCCTGCCAGCTCACCCCAACGCGCGGTCCCCAGTTGTTCCCGAGCCAGCCATACGGCGGCTGCGGATTAATCAGGTAAAGCTGCTGGGGCCCTGACGGCCCGTTGAGGAACTCCATTCCCGCCGTCCGGTGCGCCCGTTCCGTGATCGGCGAATACAGCTCATAGCGCAAGCCGTAATCCAGCGTCAGTCGCGGGGAGATTTTCCACGTGTCTTGCGCGTAGAAGTTCAGGTTGTAGCGCGAAATCGCCGCCACTCCGATCTGGTCGCCTTGCGGAAACTGCGGCGGCGCAACAGCCACCGTATAGGAGAACGCGCTGCCGAGCAGGAACGCGCTCAGCGTGTCAGGCAACTGCTGTCCGACGCCGATGTTGTGCCCTCCGCTCGCCGACAGGATCGGGCTCGTTGCAAAAGCCGCACCCCCGCCGAACACGTACTGCCCATTGGGAGCCATCCCGAAATAGGTCGTGTCGCGGTTCGCCCGAAACTCTCCGCCGAACTTGAACGAGTGCCGCCCTCGCGTCCACGCGAAGCTCTGCCGCCCTACGAACAGATTGCCCACCGCCGCGGTGACCGATCCGCCGGCCGCGTCGAACGCCTCATAGAGCCCATCCCCGAACACCACCGACGGATCCGTGTGGTCTGGCGTCGGGAAATTCGGCGTCGTCCGCGTCACGCTCAGGGACGACTCCCGGGAGAAGTTGGGAGACGAGGTGTGCGACCACGTCACCACCCCGTTCCGTTGGTGATCGACATACCTCACTCCGAACGCCGGATCGATAGCGGTCTGGTCCGGATTGGTCGTCGGCCCTCGCAGGTTGTCAAAGGTAAAACGCGCAAACAGCTTGTCTTTGGACGAAAGCTCGTGATCCAGCCGGGCGGAGAACTGGTCCGCGCTGGTCCCCACCGGCGACGACGTCGCGTACGTCCGCGCCCCGAACGCCCCGGTCGGATCGTTCGGCAACGGATACCGGCTCAGAATCCTGGCCGCGATCGGGTTGACGGGCACATACAGCGTATCGCCCGGAAACGCTGTCGTGTCGATTCCTTTACGCTCATCGGCTGTCGGAACCGGCATCACCTGCGTGGTGCCCAGCATCTGCCGGAACCCTTGATACTCCACGAAAAACAACGTCTTGTGGCGCCCGTTGTGCCCGGTCAAGTTCACCGGGCCGCCCAGCGTAAACCCGAACTCGTTCCGCCGGAAGGCCGGGATGCGCTCCGGATTCTCCAGCGTGCTGCGGTCGAAGAAGTTCCGCGCGTCCAATGCCGAGTTGCGCAGGAACTCGAACACCGACCCGTGCAAATCGTTCGTGCCCGAGCGTGTGACGATGTTCGTGAACCCCGCGGCTCCCCGCCCGATCTCCGCCGGCATCCAACCCGAGGACGACTGGATCTCTTCGACCGCATCCACGTTGAAGTTCGAAAATGTAGCGCCGCCCATTTCCGGATCGCTCACATCGGCGCCGTCCATGGCGAAGACAGCCTCCACGCCACGCTGTCCGTTCACCGCGAACTGTTGCGTGAAGTTGGTAGTGCCGTTGGTGTCGGTCATGGTGCCGGCCGCCAACAGAAGCAACTGGCTGAAGTCCCGCTTGTTGAGCGGAATGGATGTCACCGACTTGCTGCCGAGGGTCTCGCCGCCGCTCGCCTGAGTGGGGCCTTCCCGCTCCAGTGCAATCGATCCATCGGCCAGCAGCGTGACTTTCGAGCTGCCCTCGATCGGTATCGCGACCGGCGCCGCCATCCGGAACAACCGCCCTCCGAAGCTGACCGTCAGCTCGTACGAGCCCCGCGCCGGTGCGGGAAAATGAAAGCTTCCGCTCTCGGTCGCCACCGCCGAGTAACGGTTGCCGTTGCCCCGCAATACCAGTTCGGCTTTCGCGGCGCCCCCGCCCGAGGTATCGCGCACCGATCCATTCCAGTCCGCGGAGGTCTGCACCTGTCCCCCGGCCGCACCCCAGGACAAAACCCCGGTTGTCACGGCGATCCTGGCTAGGGTAAAGACGTTCACATTCCGCATGGATAAGAACAGTCTATGTGCTGGCGCGCGCCTCTCCAAGCGGTATCGCGTATCGAATCTGTAAGTGCTCGCGTCTGAGGCGCTTGCGCCGCCATGAATATACGCCGAAGCCAAGACGTATAATACGACGAGGGTATCCGTCCGCGGGGACCTGAAAGCGTTTTCACCAATGCTGCCGCCGGTTCAGACCACGAGAGAGGCCCACGGCCCTGCGTCCAACGGAGCGGCAGTGCGGGCCCAGTTGCAGCGCCTGCTGTCCCATCCGCTGTTCACCAGCAGCAAGCGCTACCCGACTCTGCTCGCCTATACCGTCAAGCAAACCCTCCGGGGCAACGCCGCGGAACTCAAGGAACGCACCATCGGCGTCGAGGCCTTCGGGCGCATGCCCGACTATGACGCCAATGCCGACCCCGTCGTCCGTATGGCCGCCGCCGAGGTCCGCAAGCGCCTCGTCCAGTATTACTACGATCCCGCGCATGCAGGCGAACTCGTCATCGAGCTATCCGCGGGTTCCTATGTACCCGCCTTCCGCGAGCCCGAAGCGCCGGCCCCCGAACCCGAGGCGGCCATCGAGATCCACCAGGCCGTTGCCGAGCCGACTCCACCCGCTGCCGAGGCCCCGCGCGCGCGTTCCGCCAACCGCGGCCGCTTCTGGCTCCGCTCCGCCGCGGCCTTGCTTCTGGCCGGCCTCATCGGATTTGCCGTCGGCCGCTACCGCCCCACGCCTCCGCCTTCGAACGTAGACCGTTTCTGGGAGCCTATTCTCTCCAGTCACAGCCCGGTCACCTACTGCCTCGGTGAGCCGGCAGCAGTCCGCGCTCAGCAGGCAGATCTCTCCGAGGACGCGCCTGTCCACATCGCCGGCCGCCTGGTCGTGTCCGATGTGGTCACCCTCGCCCGTACCATCGTGCCACTCGTCCCGCGCCACGGCGCTTTTCGCGTCCTGCCCGCCTCGGAGACCAGTTTCGCCCAACTGCGCGAAGGACCCATCGTTCTGATCGGGGCGTTCGACAACGTCTGGACCCTGCGCATCACTGAAAAGCTCCGCTTCGGATTTGAGGGCAAAGAAGGCGCCGAAAGGCTCATCGATCGCAAGAACCCGAAGCAGGATGCCTGGGGGATCGCGTGGAATCTGAGGTATCGCGACCTGGTCACGGACTACGCCATCGTCGCCCGCATCCACGACAACGTGACCGGCCAGCCCGTAATCATTGTCGCCGGCATCCTGGACAAAGGCACCGAAGCAGCCAGCGAGGTCCTGTACAACCCCGTCTACCTCGACGCCCTCCTGGCTAAAGCGCCCAAGAACTGGGACCGCCTCAACCTCGAAGCCGTCATTGAAACCCACCTTATCGAGGGCCACCCAGGTCCGCCGGCCATCCTCGCCGTGGAGACATGGTAAGAGGACGCGCCGCGGACCGGTTTCCTCACTTTTTAGGTGAGGCCGCGACCACCGGAGGCTGTGCGACCGGGTATTCGGAAGCGCCGATGCAGTATGCGGGGCCCTGCGGCCGGGCAAGTCCGTTGATGTCGGTTGTCACGGCGGGAATCGTCATGCCGGCATTAATGGCCGGGCTTCCCGGCTGCAGTTGGAAATTGCTCGTGGCGTTGACGAAATTCGGATTGGCGCTGATGGCGTTGGATACCGAGCAAGTCACGGTACTGCCGCCGCAGCTTTCAGACGGGCTCATCGTGCCGTTGTACACCAGGTTCGTGTTAAGCGTGCAACTCGAGGCGC
>Ga0326728_10007108_pt1 | contig 29290 bp, 21 predicted proteins | sample MB3enrmetagenome_FD_207602 | JGI IMG/M metagenome (GOLD analysis project Ga0326728, IMG submission 207602) | Lab enriched peat soil microbial communities from McLean, Ithaca, NY, United States - MB31MN | ecosystem: Environmental > Terrestrial > Soil > Wetlands > Peat | place: USA: New York... | reverse complement strand
GGTCAGCTAGCAACTGCCCGGTGCGCTCGCCTACGAAGCGAATCCCCAGCGCAAAGATGAGGCGCGGGAGGCTCGCGTTCCTGCTCTTTCTAATCTCTTCCAGTACATTCTCAGCCCATTTATCAGCCTTCCGCACAAACCAATCGAGACTCTCATTGGCCGAGCCGGCAAAGAAGTCAGCAACCGCGCGCGCCGATCGCTCCGTAATTCCTGGAACCATTCGCAATTCGAGGAACGAGGCGTTTCGCATTCTCTCGATAGACCTGAAGTGCTCTGCCAGTAGTCTGGCTGTCTTTTCGCCGACGGATGGAATCTCATTTGCCACAAGAACCCGACCTAAATATTCGACCGCGCTTTCCGCTTCCCGTCGCAAGTTCACCAAGTCGGATTTTGGGAGCATGTAAAGGTCAGCTACGTCGTGAACGAGGCCTTTATCTACAAGTTGGTCCGCCAACGCCTCACCCAGTCCCTCGATATTCATGGCGTGGCGGCCGGCAAAGTGAAGCAACGACTCCTTGAGCCTGGCCGGGCAGGCTGCATTGACGCAGCGGTAGGCGACCTCGCCTTCGACGCGGTGTACATCCCCGCCGCACACGGGACATTGTTTCGGCATAGTGAATTCGACGCCATCCTCAGCGTGGACTTCCACCTTCAGGACCTGCGGGATAACCTCTCCGGCTCGCTGGATGAGCACGGTATCGCCAACCTTGACTCCCAGGCGCGCGATTTCGTCCATGTTGTGCAATGTGGCGTGGCTTACGGTAACTCCGCCCACGTCCACCGGCTCGAGGTCGGCCACGGGCGTGAGGGTTCCGGTGCGGCCGACTTGCGGACGAATCGCGAGCACGCGGGTTTTCGCTTGCCGCGGGGCATATTTGTAAGCGATGGCCCAGCGCGGGGACTTAGCCGTCGTGCCGAGTTCGTCCCACAGGCGGATATCGTTCACCTTCACGACGATACCGTCAATCTCGTATTCCAAGCTGTCTCGCATCCCTTCCCATTCCTGAACGAAAGCCATCAACTCGTCGAACGACTTGCACAGCCTTCGGTGGGGGTTCACCTTGAAACCCATCTTGGCCAGGGCTTCAAGGTTCTGCCAGTGTTCGCGGCACGGTTCGCGGTTGTCCACCAGCAAGTAATAAAGGAAGAGGTCAAGTTTGCGCTGGGCCACGATGCGGGAGTCAAGCTGGCGCATGGAGCCGGCGGCGGAGTTGCGTGGGTTGGCGAAGCGCGGTTCGCCCGCGGCCTCGCGTTGCGCATTCGTCTGCTCAAAGGCTTTGAGGGGCATGATGACTTCCCCGCGAACTTCAAAGCGCCGCGGATTGGAGATTACCTCTAACTTCTTGGGCTCAAGACTGAGCGGCACTGAGCGTATGGTCTTCACGTTGGCGGTGACGTCTTCGCCTTGCACGCCGTCACCACGGGTAACGCCGTGCTTCAGCACGCCGTCTTCGTAAGTCAAAGCCATAGAGAGGCCATCCAGCTTCAATTCCCCCACGTACTCGACCGTCGAGCGACCCGATAGCTCGCGCACCCGCCGGTCGAAATCCCTGAGCTCATCGACCGAGTAAGTATTGTCCAGACTCATCATGGGCGTGGAGTGCCGCACCTTGGGAAATTCCGCCGCGGGCACGCCACCCACCCGCTGAGTGGGAGAATCCGGCGTGACAAGCTCCGGATTTTCGCTCTCCAACTCCAGGAGCCGGCGCATCAGCTTGTCGAACTCGAGGTCGGAGATTTCAGGGTTGTCCAGAACGTAGTACCGATACTCGTGGTAGCGAATTTCGTTTCGGAGCTTTTCAATTTCCTTCTCAACAGATTTGGCCACGCTATCCCCCAGCTAGGCGCGGGCAGGTAATGCCTCCGTCGCGCCCCTCGGTGTTGCCCTTCCTGTTGAATTATAACTCAACGCAAAAGCTGATCTTGACAGGCGCCTGAACTCGCTGTTAGTGTCGGCACAGCGAGTCATGGGAAGTAGGAGAAGATAACGCCATGAAATCACGAATCATAGGCATCCCGGTCACTCTTTGCCTGGTTATGGCGGTGTCCGCGACGGCGCAGGAGAAAACCGTCAAAGCGGGAACAGCGCGTTTCGGAGACCCGTCCGGTACGGCGCGCAAGTACCAAAACCTTCTCTCTGGCGTCATTAAAACAGTTGACGCCAATGGCATGGTGCTGGAAAAGACCAAGGCCGGCATCGACCAGACTCTTAAGTTCCAGCCCAAGACCAAGTTCCTTCGCGACGATAAGCCCAGTTCGCGAGAAGATCTGAAGGTCGGTGATCAGGTCTACGTGGAGGTTCGAGAGGATAAGAAAACAGGCGACCTTTATGCGAAGAGGGTGCTCACGGGCATCGTTGTGCCGGTGGAATAGGTTGGCTCGATCACGGGCGGTCGGCCAGTTCGGTGTCGTGGCTGCGAGCTTGCCTCCAGACTTGGTGTTGTGGCGGCGAGTGGACCTCGCCCAAGGGCGGCGTAAAGGCGCCTCGACAACTATCCAATCTTGACAGAGCTCCGGGGGGCTGTTAGTTTATGTTGTAAAGGACAATTCGACAGGGAGTTCGATGTGAGGCTTCAAACCATTCTGCTGGCATTCGTTCTGGGGATGTTGGGGTTCGCTACCACGTCCATGGCGCAGAGGGGTGGAAAGAGTGTTTCCATGGACGGGGAGAGCCCCCTCACGGTTCGCTCGAATGGCATGGGGACAGCGGGGGACAACTACAAGGGTTTTATTTACGGTATCGTAAAAGCAGTGAATAAAGATGAGATCGTCTTGACCAAGACGAATGCCGGCATGGATCAAACCTTTAAGTTCAACAAGAAGACTAAGTTCATCCACGACGGCAAAGGCAGTTCGCTCGAATCCGTGAAATTGGGCGACAAGGTGTGGGTGGACGCTGCCCAGGACAAGAAAACCGGCGACTCAATTGCCCGGAAGGTTGTCAGCGGGGCCTTCCTTATGTAGCCTTGTTGATGACCAGAGGGGCGCTTCGCCTCGGCCGTAACGTAACAGGTTTACGCCCGCTTGTAAGGGTCGATCCCCTTCTGCAACCGCGAGCCTCCGTTTGAAAAGAGCCGCCCTCATTTACAATCCGATTGCGGGCCGGCGCCCGGTGAAGCGCGAGCGCGAGATTCGGCGCGCTGTCGCCGTTCTGCGCGAGGCTGGCGTAGAAACTGAACTGATTCCCACTGAACGGCCCGCCATGGCGCAGGAACTGGCGCAGAAGGCAGCCGCGAGTGGCGCCGATGCTGTCCTGGCCTGCGGCGGTGATGGGACCATTAACGAAGTTATTAACGGCCTCTCACCCAGCCACGTGCCTCTCGGCATCCTCCCGGGAGGAACTGCTAATATTCTGGCAAGGGAATTAGGACTTCCCCTCGACCCGGTTCGTGCCGCTGCCGAACTGGCGCGGTGGTCACCCCGCCGGATTCCCCTGGGAAAAGCCACTTGGTGCGCGGGACCAACCCCGCCCAACACATCGACGGCTCAAAATGGGCCGGCTACTCGCTACTTCGTCACGGTGGCGGGAATCGGCTATGATGCTCACGTCGTCTATAAACTCTCACTTCCCATGAAGTTGTCCTGGGGGGTCGCGGGATACATCGCGGAGGCGTTCCGGCAGGCCTTCCTATATCGGTTCCAAGGTTTTTCCTGCCGCATAAACGGTGGGCCGGACCGGATTGCCACTTTTGCTGCCCTTCAGCGGGCCAGCAATTACGGGGGATGGCTTCACCTCACCCCGGAGGCGCGCTTCTTTCACGACCGGTTCAGTCTGTGCCTTTTCAAAAGCGCTAATCGCGTCCGCTACTTCCTTTACGCGGCCCTGGTCCTGGCTCGCCAACACTTCCTCCTCAGTGATGTGGAACTTGTGGAAGCGCGCAAGCTCTGCTGCGCCGCCCAGGTTGCCGGAGAAGCCATCCGTTTCGAACTCGATGGCGAGCTGGTGGGGACGCTTCCGGCCACGTTTGAAATCGTACCCGATGCACTCACGCTGCTAGTACCGTGAGTCTGAAAGCCGAAATTCGAAAAGCGAAATCCGAAATTCGAAAAGCGAAATCGGAATCATAACTCGAACGGCAAAATTCTAGTGGCACACTGCGATTAGAGTCTAGAGCCTCGGCATTTTGGATTTCGATTGTCAATTGTCGATTTTCGAATTTCGATTTTCGGATTTCGATTTTCGGGTTTCGAGTTTCGAATTTCGACTTTCGAATTTCGGTTTTTGCGAGGCCGCCGTGGACAACCTCACCCACACGCTCACCGCCGTTGCCCTAAGTCATGCCGGGCTGCACCGCAAAACCCGTTTCGCCACCCTAACGCTGATCGCTGCCGCAAACCTGCCGGATATCGACATCCTCTCCCGCTTCTGGGGAAACACCGCCTATCTCAAATATCATCGCGGCATCACTCATTCGATTCTGGGTGTCACCTTGCTTGCCTTCCTTTTGGGCGGCGCCATTTACCTTCTGGGGAGCAAAGTGAAGTCCAAACCCGGACCTTCACTCAGCTTGCGTTGGCTTCTGATTCTGGCGTGGATTGGGACCGCCAGCCACCTTCTCATGGACTTCACCAACTCCTACGGCGTCCGGCCCTTCCTGCCTTTCAACGCGCGCTGGTGCGCTTGGGACATCATGTTTATCTTCGATCCTTTGTTGCTTCTCCTGCTGTGCCTTGGTCTTGGCCTGCCCAGCCTTCTGCGACTGGTGTCGGAAGAAGTCGGCGCGCGCAAATCCCGCCCCGCCTGGGGCGCGATCTTTTCGCTCTGTGGATTGCTCTGTCTCTGGGGCTGGCGTGACGTCGCCCACCGTCGCGTCCTGGGGTTCCTTGAAGCCCACACTTACTCTGATCAGAACCCGCTTCACGTCGGCGCCTTCCCCTCCCCTTACAACCCCTTCGCGTGGACCGGGGTTGTCGAGACTGATACCGAATATGACGTCCTCCCCGCTAGCGCGCTCGATGGCGATGTCGATCCCCACTCCGCGCTGCAATTTCACAAACCTGAGGACTCACCGGCCATCGAAGCCGCCCTGAAGACGCGTACAGGACAAGTATTCATGGATTTCGCCAGGTTTCCCTGGGCCGAGACGGAAGAAAACGAGGAGGGATTTGACGTGCAGATCCGCGACCTGCGGTTCTACACGAATCTTGGGGGCGGCGGCTTCCGCGCCCAAATCGAAATGGACAAGGACTTGCACGTGCGCTCGGAATCTTTCAGTTTCGGGATCCCGACGACGCGGCGCGGGAGAGACGAAACCAGCGGAATGACTCCCCTCCTCAGCGGAGCAGGGTTAGGGGGTGGTGGATACGCAATCGAGCGCGCAGGCAACCACCCCCTAACCCCTCCTTATTAAGGAGGGGAATGTGGTTAGTTGGCGAGCCGAAGGATCGTGGGATCTGCGCTCGGAATGATAACCCCGGGGAACGCCCTGCGGACTGTAACTTAGCCTGAGTTATCCGAGGCAGGCCGGCGACTCTTCCACCAGCGGGCAAAGACTGTCGAGACGATTACGAGCACGATGATCACCAGAGAGGCCCAGGTGAGGTTCTGCTTCAAGAAAGCTTCCGCCTGGCGGCCATAGTGCGCTCCCAACCAAGCAATGGCCACAAACCTCAAGCTGCGCCCTATCAGTAAGGCAGCGCCGAAGTGCAGCAGATTCATGCGCAGAGCTCCGGCGGCGATAACGAAAATCTTCAGGGGGGCCGGCGGAGGCAGAAGGGCCATGACCAGCATGGCCACAAAATCGTTCTGCTCCAGCCAGCGACGCGCGCGATTCCCTTTTGTCGAAGCGCGCCGGCCACCCCCGGCCAACCTTCCTCCTCCGCGCGCGATGCCATACATGACATAACACCCTAGGAGCGAACCAAGGGTGCTCAACAGGGCATAAAAGGGTGCGCGAGCCGGATGCTTGCTGGCCAGGACGATAAGCGCCACGTCGTTGAGGCCGGGGAACGGCATGAATGAAGAGTCCAAGAACGACAAAACGAAAAGGCCCCCTCCGTAGAGAGCCAGCACATGTCCGAGTCTCGAGTACAGCGAATTAAAGAATTGCAACCGGTTGCACCTCGCACTGACCCTTGAGCGGCGTGTTTGGAAGCCCGACGACCTACACCGTAATTGCTACGCAGTACCGAACACGCCTCATCACTAGTCTCCCGCTTCGCTGGTGACCATGCCAATAGCCACCCGAGCCTTTCAATGGATGCACGCCACGTTGGCCTCCTGAGAACCGGCTAACGGGAGCTGTCCGCGACTAAGTTCTTTTACCCTACCTCGTGCGCTCACGGCAAGTCCATTCTTGTTCCGCCATGAGCGCCGTTCGGCAATGGCGATACACGCCCACGCTCTTGAACGGCGAACCGGTCGAGGTCGTAACGACCATTACAATGGCCTTTAAACTCGACGAGTAACGATGGAACTGACCCCTCACCCGTCCCGCTCCGGCTGGTGAAAACGCCGGCAGCCGGACACCCTCTCCCCAAGGGAGAGGGGAAGTAGCCCAGGCATTTAGTGACGGAATCGACTCCTGACCCGTCCCGCTCCGGCTGGTGAAAACGCCGGCAGCGGGACACTCTCTCCCCAGGGGAGAAGGCTATCTAACTAGGCTCTGCACATTAACCTTACAGCCCCTGCACTCTCCGAGTGAGCTGTTCGGCGGGCGACATCAGGGCCACGGCATATTTATAACCGCCCAGACAGCCTCGCCCCACGGCCAAACTCCCGTAGTAGTCGTTATAGCGAAAGCCGTTTTCCCCACGCCACATGGGAAAGGCGGCGCACGCCTCCATCCATTTGTCGAAAACCGGGCTGATGTCAAGGTAAGTGTCCGGCGTAAACCCCTCCGCATCTTCCCAATTATCCGCGAAGAAGAGTTTCCGCACCTCGTGAGCGGGCCGCTCGCGGGCCAGCGCGGGCAGTCCGGCGTAGAACACCGCGTCGTTCACGATTCTGTAGCACGCTTGGTGATCTTTGTGCCAACTCCCCCGCCAGTGCGTGACGATGATACTGGGACGGTGCTTCCGTATCGAATCGCAAACCGCTAACTTCGCCTCCTCGGTCAAGGGAATCTCTCCATCCAAATATTTGAGAAACTCAACCCGCGCGCCGAGCGCGTGCGCCGCGCGCTCCGATGCTTCCCGCTGCAGGAGACCGTATTGTGCAGGGGCAATTCGCGCCGAGCCCTTCTCACCGAGCGAAAGACTCAAGAAGACTCCTTGCCCTCCGAGATGAACTTGGAGCGCCACGGTGGCGCCCATGGCAAAGAATGCGTCGCCCGGATGCGCGGCGATCGCCATGATGCTCGAGGGGTTGGAGGCCGGCGCTTGCGCCTCACCTGAAAGTGGTTGGCCCGGCATGCGGCTTGTCTGCGCGCCTTCTGCGGCCACCGAGAGAGCAGCCGCACCAAGACCGAAGCCCTCGAGAAAGCGTCGCCGCGTTGAATCACCCATGCGTTCAGACATCTCCTTCTCCCGCCACTCTCGTCCGGTCAGCGGCCCTGCCGCGCACGCCAATCGGCTGGTCATTCTACGCCCTTCACCAGGAAGAGGCTTGACAGCGCGCGATCGTAAGAGTAAGCGAAAAACTTGCCATCTCGAGTGACTCGAACCGGGACGATGGAAGTTAATCCGGCGCGGTCGCTCGGCCCCAAATCGGCAAGGACTTGCCGCCGCCCTGTGGCGATGTCGATTCGGAACACCAGAGCATGTGTTATATTATCTGTACAGATATAACCTGCCATACTATCGTCTGACCAGTTGATCCAAATATCTTCGGGGTTCAGCCCCGGCAGCGGCTGCGCCTTTCCTCCCATCACCGGGTAGAGCCAGGCCTTTCCATCCACGTCGCGAGCGAAAGCCCATTTGCCATCGGGCGACACCAGGTAAGATTCGTAGCTCTTGTGGAACACCGAAATGGGAGGAGTGAAGGCCCGCGGGGCGCCACCCGCGAGGTCCTGGGTGTACAATCGCCAATCGTGGCCGTCATTGCCGGCGAAATAAACTCCCGTCCCTCCCGGCAGCCAGCCCGGCGTGGCGAATTGACGGATCCGGGCAGGATTCAGCTCGCGTGGTTCTCCCGCGCCGGTCGGCAACAGAACCACGCGCGCCGGGTTACCGGGCACACTGGCGAGCAGCCATTTCCCGTCCGGCGAAAACGCAGACTCTTCGCCTTTGCCTAACTTCACAGGCGGAGAGCCATCGGTTCGCCGCACGTACGCGACGCTCTCCGCACTGGCTTCGCCCCACCCGAAAAAGGCAATTTGCTTGCCTTCCGGCGAAAGGTCGGTAACGTCTGCACTGTCAAGCCACGAGAGGTCTCGCTCCTTCGGGTCGGTCGCGGAGCGGAATTTCGTTCCGTCCCGCCATACTTCCTGTGAAAGCAGCACGCGCCCATCGTGCGAAACGTCGTGCAGGCGAAGCATGCCAGGCAATCGCAGAACGATGCGATCCTTGCCGGAAAGGCTGAGGGCGTGAATGGAATTTGCCCACCCCGAATTCACTGTCGCGCCGAACCACACTTCATTGCCGCGCGGGGCCCAGGCGAGCCCTTCCACGCTTATGAATGTTGCCGAGTGGGCGATTTCCCCGCCCCCGCGGTTGAGGACGACCACCTTTCCGACATCGCCCTCCCAGGCGGAAAAGGCGACAAAAGCCACTGCGTCACCATGCGGTGAGACGCGCAGAAAACCCAGCCAACTCGGGGATTGGTAAATCACTTTGCCGAGTGGAAATTCGACCTGGCACTTCTCACCCACCTGGCCAATGGCGGCCAACTCGCTCCCATCCGCCCCCCAATCCGCCGAAATCACATTCTCCGCCAGCTCGCGCGGCGCGCCTCCCGAGACCGGCATGACCGCCAGCGTGCCACTGCAGTCACCGATGAATACATCCTTGCAGCCGATGGAAATCGCCAACTGCGACGGCGACACTGCGAACAGAGAAGAGTTTTCCAGACCCAGCGATCGCGATTCCGGGCCGTTCGGCTGTGTCGCATAAAGTTGGACGGGAAGACCGTTCCACCCCGCGCTGTAATAAATCGCCTGGCCGTCGGCCGCAAAGCGCGCGGAGTAAATCAGGCCCGAATCGAAAGTGAGCTGATGGAATTCCGGAGGTCCGCTGACCGCTGCTTTACGGCCCAGCCACCAACCCCCTAGCGCCACGAAGCAGGCCAGCGCGAACGCCACCGCAACCGCCGCAAGCCATTTGCGCCGTGGCCATGCTGCCGCGCCCGGCACCGCCGCCTGCGACGTGGCAGGAACTTCCCCTGCCTTAGGGCCAGCCAAGACTTCGTCGAGGGCTATGCGCGCCTCGCCGATGTCGCGGAGGCGCTGCTTCGGATCCTTGTCGAGACAGCGCCGCACGAGTTCCCGCAAGCGCGGAGGCGTGGATTCGGGAAGCGGCGACCAATCCGGTTCCTTCATCAGGACGGCTGCCAGCGTCTCCGACACGGTCTCAGCTTGGAAACACTGCTTGCCCGAGATCATCTCGTAGAGCACGCACCCGAAGGCCCAGATGTCCGTCCGGCGGTCAAGCTTCTTGCCCTTCGCCTGCTCCGGGCTCATGTAGGCCGCGGTCCCCAGAATAACTCCCGCTCGAGTCGACCCGAGGCTGAGCGTGGGGGAGGTGGAGATATCAACGGCCGGCTCGTCCGGTGCGAGCGCCTTGGCAAGGCCGAAATCGAGGATCTTAACCCGGCCTTCCGCCGTCACCTTCACGTTTGACGGCTTCAGGTCGCGATGCACAATCCCGCGCTCGTGGGCGTATTCCAATCCTTCCGCGATCTGCCGGGCGGTGGCCAGGACTTCATCCATCGGAATCGGCCCCATCGCAATCCGCTCCGCCAGCGTCGGCCCCTCCACCAACTCCATCACCAGCGCGTGCACGCCGCCGGATTCCTCCAGGCCGTAGATGGAAGCGATGTTGGGATGGTTGAGGGAGGCGAGGACCTGCGCTTCGCGCTCGAAACGCGCCATCGGCTCCGGGTCGCGCGCAAACGCCTCGGGCAACACTTTCAGCGCCACATCACGGCCCAGCTTGCTGTCCCGCGCGCGATACACTTCTCCCATCCCGCCCGCGCCCAGCAGAGAAAGTACCTCATAGGGCCCAAGTCTGGCCTTCAGCGAAAGCGTCATCGTGGATTTCATTGGTTACTTTGTAGTATCCTTGTAAGCTCCTCTAATGCATTGAGTTCTACGGTCGATGAGAAGGTAGATCGATACCATTCCGAAACCCGGCGGCTCTCCTTCTCAGCGTTTCCCACCGCGTGCCGGGTATCCCAGGCATTGATCCTGACTCGCGATTCCTGGGCCTTCACCGTCATGTTCAAATGGTCATAGCAAAAACTCTCGAGGTAGTCCTGGACCCGGTAATCAGGATCGTCGGGCTTGCCGGTCCCGAGCCGCTCCGGGTAATCGCGCGAAGCTTCCAGCCGATCGATCGCTTCGTGATAAGCGCCTTTCTTCATATCGGCGAGCGCTTGGGCCACCAGACTTTCTACCCACAGTTCGTGCACGTCGCTCTGGCCCTCAAAGGGAAGGATGGAGGCCCTGGCCAGCACGCCGTAAGAGTCCTGATACTTGCTGCTATCCAAGTACGTCCTGGCCAGCAGAACTCTGAGCGCGTCTTCCTTTGGAAACTGTTGGGCAGCCGCGATGGCCAGGCCCAAGGCCTTATCTTTCATTCCAGCCTGCAAGTAATAATCTGTCAAGTAGTACCAGGTTCGCCACTCATTTTTGTCGATCGCATAAGCTCTTTCGAAGTCCGCCCGGGCCTGCTGAGAATTAACCTGCTTTTCGAGAAGGGCGCGAGAGATATAAGCCGGGGCATAGTCGGGCTGCTCGCCGCACTCGCTCCACATCGCCAAGGCGTCGTCGTTGCGCTGCATTCCCCAATAGATCAGGCCCAGGTAGTACTTCGGCTTCCAATCATTCGGCTGCGCTGTCGCGGCCCACTGAAACACCGGAATCGACTCGGCGCGGAACGGGAACACCAGGTAAGGCGAGAGCGCGCCGGCGTGCTCGCGTACCTTCCGGCTCTCGTCGGGGGACTTTTTCCTCAGAAGGTATGCCTGCCAATAGCGCACTGTAGCTTGATCCGGGGCGACCTCGAGCACCCGCAACGCGTCATCGTCTAACCGCAGGTTGATGTAGTACGCGGCGATCTCGAGATAAGTCTCGTGTGGGAATTCGTTGCGGATCATGGACTTGAAATTGTCCAAGGTGGCAGGGCTGGGCTCGAGCAGATACAGTTCAAAGCGCGCAAAATGGTTTAAGGGATCGATATCCAGGATTTTGTTCAAGGCCTCGCGCGCCTGATCGGGCTGCTGGTGAAGGCGGCGAGTGGTGGCCAGAAGCTGGTAGGATTTGATGTTATACGCATCGTAGGTCAGTGAACGATGGAGATACTCCTCGGCCAGATCGAAATTGCGCTCGCTGAGATAAATGCCGCCCAAGTCACTGTAAGCTGCGGAGCGATACTTCATCGAGCGTGCGGCCCATCCCAGTGTCTCCTTGGCGTCCGTCAGGTCGTCCAGTTGGCGGGCGATGGTGCCGTAGATGTAATTGGCATCGGCATCGTACATGGCGATATCCAAGGCCTTGCGCGCGTACTCGAGCCCCCGTTCGTATTCGGCCCGGCGGCCATAGAGTTCGGCGAGGCGCGTCAAGGCAGGAACGTGCAGCGGCTCGCGCTGCACCACGGATTGATATTTGCGCAACGCTGATTCGTAACTGCGGCCTTTTTCGTCGCGCTCGGCAGCCTGGTAGAGCCCCTCGACGCTGCTCTCATCGATATTGTGGAAGTGGAGCGGACGCTTCAGAAGGTCGGCATTGGGATCGTCCGTGTAGGAGAGCTTCTCGCCCACCTCCACGCGAAGCTGGCCAGGTTTGACGGAGACCGGAAAAGTCCGTTGATACACCCCCATGGGTTTGAGGACGATACGGTCGCGGGCAATCGGCTTGCCCTCGCTCGAAACAGTCAGGTCCTCGGAAAGGTTTTGGAGCGCGCAGAAACTCACCTCGAGGGTACTGCCGTTGTTTTTCACGTTCAGGGCGCCGTAAGGGGTGGCCTTCACCATGGGACCGATTTTCTTGTAGGGGAAAAACAACTCGCGCCAGTGATCGGCCGAGTCCGGGGCTAAGAATTCCTGATCGCTTTGGTCAAGCAAGCGTCCGGTTTGAGACTCGAAATAGGGTCCATCGTTGTCGGTCAGCAGATCTTGCCAGATGGCCCCGGCGCGGGACATCGACCAAAGAAACAGTTTCTGGCCGGGCACCTCTTCATGACGGGCCCAATGACCATATCCGAATTGCAAATCGTGCCAGTACCCGCCGTCGAAATCCTGCAACTTGCCATGCACGAAGAGGCTCTCGTCGGCATTGTCTTTCCGGTTGCGGTTAAGGGCCAGGTTTCGACCGTCCTTGGCGAGCGGCCACGGCTCGGACGGAACAGAGTAGTCGTGCCCGATGTGGCTTACTCCCGGCAGGACGAATTCGAGGTCGTCGCGCAGCTTTTGAGCGACATTCATCCAAACGTAGTAGGACTGGTTGAGCGGCTGAGGATTGTACCAGAGGGAACGCGCCTCGATGTAAGCCTTGTCCGCCGGAATCCTGTATTCCACTCGCCATTGCGTGCGCGACGCCAAGTCCATATTCCCCACGATGCAGCTCACGCTGCCGTCCGGGTTTTTGCGGATCAGGTAATCCACCGGCGTAGCGGTCGACGGCGAGTGGCCGATCAGCCCAAAGTTGGCCTCGATTCCCCCCGAGGTCCACGGACCGCGCATGGCGATGCTGCGGAACTTCTGCACGTGGTTGTAATAGATGAAGTCTTGTTGGGTGCTCTTCTCGACGGCGCCGAGCAGCTTTCCGCCGGTGGCCGGCAGCACAAAAGCCTCGATATACGGATTCTCGAGGTGAATCACATTCCAGGTTTGATCCGCACCCTCATAGGCGAAGCCCTGAAACGAAAAATAGGGGTAGATTTTCTGACTCTCGCCTCCATCGGCCCGAACCGCCACGGGATCAGCGCCGGAGAAAGGATAAGTTTTGATCACCTGCTTTTCCTCGCGAACCTCCGCAGCTTGGCCTGCCAGCGCAAAAACGGACAAAAGCAGTAAAAAAGTCAATGAGATTCTCGTCATCGGTCGTCCTTCCGTGTAGTCAACGGACTTTGAAGCACAGACGTGCGGAGGCGCCGAGGGTCTGAAGCAATGGCCTGCCTCAGTGCCTCTGTGCCCCTGGGGCTGATTGTCACACTTTCCCACGCTTGGGTTTTCAGCTTTCTCTCAGCGAATGGTGCGTTTGCGTCCAGGCTGGTCAGTCTAGGAGGCAACGCACCGGGTGTCAAGCTCAGCTCGAGGCAGAGGCGGCTAGACGCCGCCGGGTGGGGAGATGAACTCGCCGCTACGGTTTTTGGGGGTTCGATTGGCATCTTTTGGGCACAAAACTGAGTTCGTTTGGGGTTCGTTTTGAGTTCGTTTTTCGCACGAAAAACAGCTAAGTGCTGTGTTTTCAGTAAATCCTTGAGTTCGTTCCCACTATTTAACATCTTTTTTGCATTTTCTTGCTGTTCTGCGTTCCCGGCGGGGTGATTTCCGATCTCCTTCCCGCGCTCGTCAACGGCGCTCAACATAGGTCACACTCAGTAGGCTACCCTATTGCCATGCTTTTGTCAAGCGCAAAGCAGCAGAGAAACGCAGGCCGTATCCCCCGGCTTGGAGGGTGTGAATAAATCGCGCTGTAGGGGCGGCCCTTGCGGCCGCCCTGGGCAACCACAAGGGTTGCCCCTACAAAGCCCTGCCAAAACGAGAACGGCTGGGTGACATTTTGACTTCAGGCCCGCCTCCGAAACAAAACCGATTCAACGACTCCCAGGCAAACCGGACTCTAATCCCCGCATCCAACCGTGCATCGGGATTGAGTCGTCTACATTGATTAGCCGTCGGAATGTCGAGTTCCCACGAGGAGGTTCTGTATGCGAATCCGACTCAACTGGTTGGTCCTTATGATGGCAGCAATCGCGTTGCTCGCGCTTACGGGTTGCAGTGGCACAGGCTCGTCTCCAACCCCTAGCCCCTATCGAGACCCGGACCCAACTGCGGCCCCCAATGAATGGACTTGGGTGAGTGGCTCGAACATCGTCAACCAGCAGGGATCGTACGGCACGCTGGGGACGCCCGCTCCGGGCAATGTTCCAGAGGCGCGCCAGGAAGCCGCCACCTGGATCGATGCGGCAGGAAATCTGTGGCTCTTTGGAGGCGCCGCGGCTCCGGTGGGCGGGGGGTGCAATCAATTCGATCCGCTTTGCTGGGCCGGAACCAATTCCTTCTTCAATGACCTGTGGAAGTTCAGTGGGAACGAATGGACCTGGATGGGCGGGTCGGAAAATACCGATCAAGCTGGGATATACGGGGTTCAGGGAGTTCCCTCCCCTACAAATTCGCCGGGGGCGCGCTACGCCGCGTCGAGTTGGCGCGACCTCTCGGGAAATTTCTGGCTCTTCGGTGGTACGGGTTACGACTCAGCCGGAAACGTGGGGTCACTGAACGACCTTTGGAAGTACAGTGGGGGCCAGTGGACCTGGGTTGGCGGTTCGAACGTAATCAATCAACCGGGAACGTATGGGACGCTAGGGACGGCTGCCCCCGGCAATTTCCCAGGGGCGCGATCCAACGCCGTGAGCGCCACCGATGCATCCGGTAACTTCTGGCTCTTCGGCGGGGTCGGCTGCGACTCGACAATAAACTGTGGCGGAGCCCTAAACGATTTATGGGAGTACAGCAAGGGGCAGTGGACATGGTTGAGCGGCACGACCGTCTCTTATCCGGCCCAACCGGGAGTGTTCGGGACGGAGGGAACGCCCGCTCCGGGCAATCACCCCGGTGCGCGTTACAGCGCTTCCGGCTGGATGGATGCATCCGGCAACCTCTGGATCTTCGGCGGGATTGGTTACAATCTAATCTACGACAACCTGGCAGAACTCAATGACCTTTGGAAGTATAGCGCAGGCCAGTGGACCTGGGTGAGTGGCTATGACAATCTCATCGACCAGCTTGGTACGTACGGAACCCAGGGCACGGCGGCGCCCGGTAATGTTCCAGGGTCGCGTGACAGCGGCATGAGTTGGACGGACGCGAACGGAAATCTTTGGTTCTTCGGCGGGGAAGGCTTTGGTGAGACCTGGCAAGGAGCGGGGCCGGACTTCAACGACCTCTGGAAATTCAGCGGAGGCGAGGGGACCTGGGTCGGCGGCTCGGGCGTCGGCGGCGAACTGGGGACGTACGGAACACTCGGGGTTCCTGCTCCCGGCAATGTTCCGGGGGCGCGCATAAGCGCCGCGACGTGGACCGATGCGCATGGAAATCTCTGGCTCTTCGGCGGATTTTGTATTGAACCAGGCGTAATGGGATACCTCAATGACCTGTGGGAGTATCAGCCGTAGACGGAGGAGGAAGAACAATTCAAAAGGCAAATCGCAAATGGCAAATTGGCGGCAACAATCTACCGGCAGTATACGCCCGTGGCGCGCGATTTCAAGCGCGTTGGCCGGTTGATATGGAGCAATGGTTGCAGGATTTTCACGCTTGGGTAAATAGCCACTCGCCAACCACGCCCCTGCTTTCGGATGAGGCCGTGAGTCGAGAGTCCACCTACCGAGTTCGCGGCCAGTAAGCGCTCACGAAGTGGTAGATTGTTTGCGTCGCCGCTCATACTGTCACCTCACATCTTTCCAAGGTACAGACCCCAAACCCCGGGGTCTGCGCCAGCCCACCAAAGGCTTCTCGTGCCCTGCAAGGGCACAGGATAGTAGCCGGGGGCAACGCCCCCGGAATGCGCGGTGTTCGTTCCCCGACCCTGAAGGGGTCGTATTGCCCTGAGCCGGGAGACGCGAGACCGGCGTGACGCCACCCGGATTCGACCCTTTCAGGGTCGGACCTTGTGGGGGCGAGTCTTCCGGGGGCGTTGCCCCCGGCTACTGTATTGATCCCCTCCGGGGATCAAGGAATGACGACAGCGTGGAGCGCCGATGTCCCGCAATTTACGCCACCACCCGCCGGCAGGTAGTGGGCTAAAAGTGTGTTGTTTTCACTCTTAAGGCGTATAGTACCAGCCTCGGAGGAACGTCAACCATGAATGAGATCAAGAAGTGCTGGCAGGAGATTCAGGCTGAATTTGAAGCTGGCACGTTAGAGGAGGACCGTGCTCCTTGCGACAACCGCCGTCGTGGTCAGTTTCAAACGGGTTGGAAGGCTGCTCAAGAACGAGATTACACGAAACGTACGCTCAAGCTATTGCACTGGAACAATTTAGGCTATCGTTGCGGAAAGCGCCTCGGCTCTAGAGACGAAGACTATATCAAGGAGGCATGTAGGTATTTGGCTGAGAATCACGATGGTCTGCTTGCGTAAAATTAAAACAACTATCTACCTCCGCCGGCACGGAAAATTGACCCCGTTTGTACCGCTCTGCTAACATGAACGATTAAACGTTTGGGGATATTGGCGTGAGAGTGGGTGTTCACACATCGATAGCCGGGGGGCTGGAAAACGCGGCGCACCACGCCGAGAAAATCGGCTGCGACACGTTTCAGATGTTTTCCGCCAACCCGCGCGGGTGGAGGGGGCAGGAGCCCACGGCGGAGGTGTGCGAGCGATTTCGCGCCGCTCGCGCAGCTTATGGCCTGTCGCCGGTTGCGATCCACGACAACTACTTGATTAACCTGGCATCGGCGGACCCCTTCATCCGGCAAATGTCCATCCGGGCGTTCCGAAAGGAGCTCGAGCGGGCGGTGGCCTTGGGCGCGGAATATCTGGTGACGCATCCCGGATCCGCCAAAGCCGGCACGGCGGCAGAGGGAATCAAGACTTGTGTCGAGTCCATTCGGCAAGCGGCGACTGGGCTCAAGCTCGACGGGCTGCGGATTCTGATTGAGAACACCGCCGGACAAGGCTCGTCGATCGGGCGCACGTTCGAAGAGGTCGCGGAAATCTTGGCCGGGATCGAAAGGGACCTGCCTGCGGGCGCCTGCATCGATACGGCGCACTGCTTCGAAGCGGGTTATGCCGTTCATACTCAGGCCGGCCTGGACGAGGTGGTGAAGAGGCTTGACTCTACGCTGGGGCTTGCGAACCTGCGCGTGATTCACGCCAATGACTCGAAGACCGCCTTCGGCTCGCATGCCGACCGCCACGACCACATCGGGAAAGGCCAGATCGGCAAGGAAGGTTTCCGCCGGATTGTGTGTCATCCCAAGCTTAGGGAGGTTCCCTTCATTTGCGAGACGCCGATTGACAAGCCCGGAGACGATAGGCGGAATCTGCGCATGATGAGGAAGTTGGCGGGAGTACAAGCTGTCAGCTCTCAGCTATCAGCCGTCAGCTATCAGCGAGCCCTCCCCTCCCCGAAGGGGAGGACCTTGAGTAGCCGTGGGTGAAACCCACGGGCGGCAAGGCATCAAGCGGCATTCGGCCCTGAAAGGGCCGAAGCATTAGGAGAACCCCTTGCGGGGTTGGACAGTGTTCCATCGAATCACCGACCGTGGGCTCGCGCCCACGGCTACTCACGGTGAACCGCTTCGCGGTTTTAGGCTTTAGACTCTCAACTCTTGACTCTCGACTGTATTTATGGAATACGACCCACAACAAATTGAAGCGAAATGGCAGAAGCGCTGGGCTGAGGCGAAAGCTTTTGACGCCGAGGCGGATGTGGCGCGAAAGAAGTATTACGTGCTCGAGATGCTGCCCTACCCTTCCGGCGACATCCACATGGGGCACGTGCGCAACTACTCGATCGGCGACGCGTTGGCCCGTTACATGTGGATGAAGGGCTACAACGTGCTTCATCCCATCGGATGGGACGCGTTTGGCCTGCCGGCGGAGAATGCCGCGATCAAGCGCCAACGTCACCCCTCGGAATTTACCTTCAGCCACATCGGCAACATGCGCGGGCAATTAAAGCGGCTTGGGTTCAGCTACGACTGGCGCCGCGAGATTGCCACTTGCGTTCCGGAGTATTACCGCTGGAACCAGTGGTTCTTCCTCAAGATGTATGAGCGGGGTTTGGCGTACCGCAAGAAGAGCCGGGTGAACTGGTGTCCGGTGTGCTGCACGGTGCTGGCGAACGAGCAAGTGGTGAACGGCTGCTGCTGGCGGCATGAAGACACACCCGTAGTGCAGCGCGAGCTCGAGCAGTGGTTCTGGAAAATAACCGCCTACGCCGAGCAACTCCTTGACGACATGAAGGAACTGGTGCGCTGGCCGGAGCGCGTGTTGGCCATGCAGCAGAACTGGATTGGCAAGTCCACGGGAACAGAAGTGGACTTTGCGGTGGTTGAACTGGGCGAGCCGTTGCGCGTCTTCACCACACGCGTGGACACAATTTTCGGCTGCACCGCGGTCTTCGTGGCCGCTGAGCATCCCCTGGTGGAGAAGCTCGTCGCCCGTTCGAACTCGCCCGAGAAGCTGCGGCAGGCGGTGGAAGGGATCAAAGCTTCCGCGGCTCGGGCGCGCGGGGAGGCGAACTTAGAAAAGGTCGGAGTTGATACCGGGTTTCGAGCGGGGAATCCCTATAACGGCGACAATGTTCCAATCTGGATTGCTAACTTCGTTTTGATGGAATACGGAACCGGGGCAGTTATGGCGGTGCCCGCTCACGACCAGCGGGACTTCGAGTTCTGTACTGAATACGGGCTTCCCATCCGCACCGTGATTGTCCCGGAAGAGGCTGGCGGACACGCACCCACATCCACGCCCAAAGAGGCCTATGTGGAGTACGGCAAGCTGGTGAATTCGGGGGACTACAGCCACTTCTCATCGACGCAGGCTATCCTGAGGATGACGGAGGACGCAGAGAAAAACGGGTTTGGAAGGCTCACCGTCCAGTACCGCCTGAAGGACTGGGGGATCTCGCGCCAGCGGTATTGGGGGACGCCCATACCGATAATCTATTGCGAGCGGTGCGGGGTGGTTCCGGTTCCGGAGGAAGACTTGCCGGTGGTGCTGCCGTCGAACATCAAGCTGACCGGCCGGGGACACTCGCCGCTTGCCGACGTTCCCGAGTTCGTCAACACAACCTGCCCGAAGTGCTCGGGAGGGGCGCGCCGCGAGACGGATACCATGGATACGTTCGTGGACTCTTCCTGGTACTTTTACCGTTACACAGCGCCCCATTTCGACGCTGGCCCGGTGGACAAAGAAGCGGTGAAATACTGGTTTCCGGTGGACCAGTACATCGGCGGAATCGAGCACGCCATCCTGCACCTGATCTATATGCGCTTTTTCACCAAGGTGATGCGGGATATCGGCTTGGTGGAGTTCGCCGAGCCGGTCGCGCGCCTCTTCACGCAAGGCATGGTGCTGAAGGATGGGACGGCGATGTCGAAATCGAAAGGCAACGTCGTGGATCCGGTGGAGATGTGCGCGAAATATGGCGCAGATACCGTGCGCACCTACATGATGTTCGCCGCGCCCCCGGAAAAGGACTTTGACTGGAGCGACCGGGACATCGAAGGCGCCGCGCGCTTCCTGGCCAAGGTTTACCGCCTGGTTTCAAAGCACGCTGAGAGTCTGCGGGGGGCGCCAGCGAGCGGGAATTCAGATTCGAAATCTCAAATTTCAGATTTGAAATCTCAAATTTCAGAAAGCAAGGACGAGACCTCAGCAGGAGATTCTACTGGGAGACGGAGCGGGATTTCAGATTCGAAATCTCAAATTTCAGATTTGAAATCTCAAATTTCAGAAAGCGAGAACGAGACCTCAGCAAGAGACTCTACTGCGGGGCGGAGCGGCATTTCAGATTTGAAATCTCAAATTTCAGATTTGAAATCTCAAACGTCAGATTTGAAATCTCAAATATTCGATTCGAAATTTCAAGTCGCAGAAGCGGAGCGGAGCCTGCTTCGCAAAGCCCACCAAACACTTCGTCACGTTACCGAGGACATGGAGGGCCGCTGGCATTTCAATACGGACGTTGCCCTGTGCATGGAACTGGTGAACGAACTCACGGAGCGCCAGGGCGCGATCGAGGCGGGTACTGTCCGGCCGGAAGCGCATAAGTCCGTCTTGGAACTCCTGGTAATCATGCTTTCGCTTTTTGCGCCGCACATTGCCGATGAGCTCTGGGAGGAGCTTGGCCACACCGCGCCCCTGCTTCGAGTTCCATGGCCTGCCTTTGACCACGAACTCGCAGCCGAGGATGAGCTGGAGATGCCTGTCCAGGTGAACGGCAAACTGCGGGCTCGAATTCGAGTCTCGGTCAGCGCGGGCGAGGAAGAAATCCTGGCTCGAGCGCAGGCGGAAGAGAAGGTTGTTCAGCACTTGGCCGGTAAGGAGATCGTGAAAGTCGTGATCGTGCCACAGAAGCTAATTAATATTGTGGCCCGGTAGGAGAACGCAGTGTCTGAAAAGCTAGTCGGTGTTGTGGCAAGATAAGGACCCCTCACCCGGCCCGCCCCGGCTGATGAAAACGCCGGCTGCGGTCCACCCTCTCCCCAGGGGAGAGGGCAGCGATCAGATTGGGGAGATGGCAGCGGCCATCTTAGGGGAGATGGCAGCGGCCATCTTGGGGGAGAGGGCAGCGATTATGTTGGGGGAGAGGGCTAGGTTCCTCGAGGGGTTTTAGACTTGTTCTTAGACTTTTGCCATTTGCGTTTTGCGATTTGCCATTTGAATTGTTTTTTGGTTCCTTGACATGGAGCATGCGGGTCCGGTAGTCGTCCTCGATTTCGGTTCTCAGTACACGCAACTGATCGCGCGCCGCATCCGCGAGATGCAGGTCTACGCGCTGATCGTCCCCTGCCATATCCCTTTCGACGAACTGGTGGGAATGAAGCCGCAGGCCCTGGTGCTGTCAGGCGGCCCGTCGTCTGTCTACGACCCTTGCGCGCCGGTCTGTGACGCGCGGGTGTTGAAGCTGAACATCCCCGTGCTGGGCGTGTGCTACGGGTTGCAGTGGATTTCGAGGACGCTAGGCGGACGGGTTGAACCGGCCCGGCGCCGGGAGTACGGGTTCGCCCAACTCGAGATTTACCCCTCGTCGAAACTCCTGCAAGGCCTCGAGTCGCCGCTGCGCGTCTGGAACAGCCACGGCGACCACGTGGCGGAGGTGCCCCCCGGTTTCAGCATTACTGGCCGGACCGAGAACGCTATTTCAGTGATTGAGAATCCGGCGGCGGGCATTTACGCGCTGGAGTTCCACCCGGAAGTTCGCCACACGGCGCATGGCGCGGAAATTCTGAGGCGATTCGTGCAGGATGTGGCGGGAATTCAGCCTAACTGGTTTCCGCGGTCATTCATTGAGGAAACGGTGGATCGAGTGCGGGGGGAGGTGAAGGGCGAAGGCGTGTTGTGCGCGCTTTCGGGCGGCGTGGATTCCGCCGTTGCCGCCACGCTGGTGGGGCGGGCCATCGGCGATCACCTTACCTGCCTGTTCGTCGATAACGGGCTGCTTCGTAAGAACGAGTTCGAGCAGGTGGCGGGAATGCTTCGCGAGCAAGCCCACCTGAACGTGCACACGGTGGACGCTTCTTGCCGCTTCCTGACCCGCCTGGCAGGAGTGACCGATCCGGAGCTGAAACGCAAGATCATCGGGGAGGAATTCATCCGGGTGTTTGAAGCCGAAGCGCGCCAGCTTGGGGACGTGCGCTTCCTGGTGCAGGGAACGCTTTACCCGGACGTGATCGAATCGGTGTCGGTCAAGGGTCCCGCCGCAACCATCAAGAGCCATCATAACGTGGGGGGCCTGCCGCCGGACTTGAAATTCCGGCTCATCGAACCGCTGCGAGAACTCTTCAAGGATGAAGTGCGCAGAGTGGGCAGAGAATTGGGCTTGGATGAGCGGCTGGTGAACCGGCAGCCCTTCCCGGGCCCCGGGTTAGCCGTGCGGATTGTGGGTGCAGTTACGGAAGAACGGCTCGAAATGGTCCGCAATGCGGACGCGATCGTGAGGGAAGAGGTCGAGGCGGCGGGGTTAGCCAGGCGCTTGTGGCAGGCGTTCGCAGTTCTGCTGCCCGTCTCGAGCGTGGGCGTCATGGGCGACGCGCGGACCTATGCCTCTACCATCGCCATTCGAGCAGTCGAATCAGAGGACGGAATGACCGCTGATTGGGCCAACCTTCCCCCGGCGCTCTTACAGCGGATGGCCACCCGGGTTGTTAATGAAGTAAAGGGTGTAAACCGCGTAGTCTTCGACATTACCTCGAAACCGCCGGGGACTATCGAATGGGAATAACACATCCCCGGCCGCCAGGAGGGCAGTTCAAGACGCTACACCTTTACAGGGCTACCGGCTTGCGAGCTTCTGAGCCATATAAAGCAGGAGTTGGCGATCCTTATCGTCGATTTTCTCGAGAAGCCGTTTTACCTTCTCGAAGAAACGGACTTCCTTTTCCTGCTCGGCATCGAGAACCAACTCTTCAGTGCTTTGAAGCTTGCTCAGGTTGGGCAGGACAACTTCTCCGTCAGCTTCGTAAAAGAGCTGATGAAGTGGGATCTCCAATGCCGCCGCGAGCCTCTCAAGGGTTTCGAGAGAGGGCACGGTGTGGCCGTTCTCGACCCGCGAGATGTAACACCGCAAGAGTCCGGTACGCTTTTCAATATCACCCTGGGATAGTGACTTATCTTCTCTTAACTTTTTAAGACGTGATCCAATGACCATGTGGCATATTCTTTCACAAAGTAATAAGTCCGTCAACTATTAATATAGGAAGGGTGCAGGTGGGTCTGGAGCCCTGTCTGTAACCAATTCGCAACCTCCCTCGTCCCTGCTACTGAGTGAGGGAAGCCCAGAGATGGAACCCGAATGGCACGCTCGGAGTCTGAGGTCGCCCACGAAGTCGAGTGCATTCGACGTGTCCAACAAGGGGAGAGTGAAGCCTTTGGTCTGCTGGTGGAAAGGTACCGACAGCGGATCTTTTCGGTGGTGTTTCATCTGGTGCGCCGCCGCGACGAAGTCGAGGATCTTGCTCAAGAGATATTCTTCAAGGCTTTTCGCGCCATTCGAAGTTATAATTTTCAATCTTCCTTTGCCACTTGGTTGTCCCGAATTGCGGTGAACCATTGCTACGACTATTTGCGCAAAGTTCGCGCCTCGCGCCTCAGCTACTACTCGGAAATGACGGAAGAGAGCGCGCGCGATCTGGAGCGCAAGGCGGAAAGCCCTCCGCCGCAAGGTTTGGATCATGGGGAGAAGTTAACCCTGAGGGACTTCGTGGGCAGGTTACTCGAGCGGGCGCCGGAGGACGATCGCCTCATCCTCACCCTCAAAGAGCTGGAAGATTATTCCGTGGAGGAAATTGCCGACTTGCTGAAATTGAAAACGAGCACCGTCAAGGTGCGCCTCCACCGCGCCAGGAAGAGAATGCTGGAAGACCTGGAGCGTTGGCGGCAAGAAGGAAAATAAGCCATGGATTGCAAAGAGCTTCGCGAATTGGTAAGTGAATTGTGGGGCGGCGAGCTGCCTGTGGCGGCTCGGGAGCACTTGAGCCAGTGCGCAGGTTGCGAGGTGTTTTGGCGGCACGCGCGCCTGGTGCAAGCCGGCTTCCGACTTTTGGCGGAGGAAGCGGCGCCGGAAGCCTCGCTCGGGTTCGCCACCCGGCTGGTTCGGCGGCTGCAAGAATGGGAAGCGAGGGGGGCGCGGAGCGAATTCTTCGAGGCCGTGGGCCGGCGCTTCGTTTATGCCACGCTTGCCTTGACGCTGGCGTTGCTTCTCAGCTTGGCGCTGCCCACCACGGGCCCCGTGCGGGGGGTTGCCGGGGCTGATTTTCTCGGTTTGCAAAGCCACAACCAAGCGTCGCAGCCCGACGTCATCGGAGGCGACTTCGGTGATTCACACGAAGTGATTCCGGGGGGGCCGACCGAGTAAAGAGTCGGCTAGAGAGCGCATGAGACGAAGAGCCTACATCTATTTCGCCCTGACCGTCCTGCTGGGTGCGGTGGCGGGGGGAATCTGCGTTTATTACTACGCCTGGAGCACGGGGCACTGGCACCGCCCCTTCAATCGAGAAAGCTTCGTCCACCGCCTCAAGGGCGAACTCGACCTCTCCGATACGCAAGTCACACAACTGGAGCAAATCTTGGATGGCTCGACCGCCAAAATCAGAACCGCCCAGCAACAATCGGATGCCCAGATCAATGCTATCCGCCAGGACACGCGCAACCAGATTCGACAAATCTTGTCGCCACAGCAAACCCCAAAATTCGAAGAGCTCGTGCGGCGTTGGGACGAGAGAAGGAAGCGGTTCAGCCGCTGAAGCTTAGGACACGACCAGCCCCGAAGGAGAAGGCAGAGACCGTTTCGCAGTCTGCCTGGTCTTTCAATTCAATCAACAATCACCAATCGCAAGTCACCAATCACCGATCGCTACTGTTTGGCGGGTTCATCTTGGTTGCCGGGGATATTCGGCGAGCGTGTCACCTTGCCCTGAAGCGCGTCGTTCATTTCGATATGGTAATCAGCCAGGATGGTGCCGGTGGCCTGCCGAAGCTGGGTGAGCGCCTTGGCGTAAGTGGAGCGCGCTTTAACTTCGTTGCCCTCGGCCGTTGCCAAGTCGCGCTGCGCCTGAATGACCAGGAAAACCGTGGACTCCCCCAATTTGAATTTCTTCTGCTCCGCGTCCAGAGTTTTCTGCGCCAGCACGACGGCCTTCACGGCGGCCTCGATTTGGGCTTTGGCCTGAATCACCCCGACTTCCGCGCTGCGTACATCCTGCTCGACTTGGTTCTTCTGCTTCAGGAGCTGTTCCCTCAGTTGCCGCTGTTCGAGGAGGGCGCGCGCTACGTCAGCCTGCGCGGCGCGATTTCGAATTGGGAATTGCAGCGTGAAGCCGAAAGAATAGTCCGGATAGTTTCCGTGGAACAATTGGGACAAAGACTGAGAGATCCCCTGGTAGGACGCCACGAGCGGCCTCGCAATCGTTCCCACGCCGTTGGCCAGGCATTGGTTTCCACTCTCGGTGTAGCCGGCGGGACATCCGTAGCTGAGGCCTGAGAGTCCGGTCGGAGCGTAAGTGGCGAAAATATCGAGGGCGGGAAGCAAGGCGTTGCGATTGGCCTTGACCACGATGTCCGAATAGCGCACGTTGAGGTCCGCCTGCTCGACCTCGGGCCGGTTGCGCAGCGCCAAATCCAAGGCCTTGTCCAGGGGCGGAATATCTTCCGGGCTCGGCTCCGGCAGCTTATCCACTGCGTCCACCTGAGCGCTTCTGAGTTCCGCATCAACGTTTCTCGCCAGCGCCGTTTTGATCAACTCTGCCTGTTGTTGCAAGCTGGTCTCGGCCACGATCAAGTTCTGCTGATCCGTCGCCACCTCGGATTCCGCCCGCACCACCTCGATGGGGGCCAGGGTGCCAATCTGCACTTGACGCTGATTGTCAGACAACAGTTTCTGAGAGTAAGTCAGCGCTTGTTCAGCTACCCCGACACTCTCTTTGAAGGATAGATAATCCCAGTAAAGATTCAGCACTTGGGCGACCGTGGTGATGACCTGTTGGCGGAAAATGCTGTTTGATATCTTCAGATCGTTTTGCGCGATGCGAATAAACTTGGCGTTGGCTCGATAGCCGAACCCGTTCAGCAATTGCTGGTCAAATCCCACCGTGAGTCCCGTCGGCACCACGGGGTTGAATAGCGTATTGAGCGAGGTTGTCGACTGCCGATAGCCCTGTATGGCGACGGCATAGCTGGTCCCGGTCAGAAAGCCCTGTCCGAAGTAAGCCACACCATTGGTTGTTTGCGTGGTGACCACGGGAAGGCCGCTGACCAGAACATAGTTGAGCGGGGAGGTTCTGCGGTCCCAGCCGAACTGGGCGCCCGCCACGGGATCGCAGCAGCCGATGACTCCGACGTTCGTTGCGCCGCCGGTGCCCGTGACCCCGCTGGCGCTCGTCGTGCTACTGCTGCTGATGCTACTGACGCCGCTGCCGATGGCGCCTGAGAACAAAGCGGAGGAGGAGAAGGCTCCCGGCACGCCACGCGTTGCGCCGCCGCTTCTGGACCGCAGGAGATCAACCTGCGCAAAATCCAGGTTATAGCGCGCTATCGAGATGTCGAGGTTATTCTCGAGCGCCAAGGCGAGCGCATCTTCCACCGAAAGGCGAACCTTATTGTCGCTTATGAGCGAATGAAGACGCTCGGAGTTGCTCATCTTCGGCGCCGGCACATAGGGCGAGCCATAAGGCCTCCAGACATTCGGAAACCACTGCGTGTTTCCAAACTTCATGGTTGGTGGAGCAGTGACTCCGGTCGCTTGGGCATGCATGCTCCGGGCGATGAGCAGCGAGCCCAGCGCTAAAATCAAAGCGGACCAACATGTGTTCCTAAGTTTCATCGAGATTTCCTCTCCCTATCCCGGCAGGTGGGATTGCTTGAAATGAAGGGCATAGAATCATGGCTTACGCAACGGTTGGACGCGCAGTTTCATAAAAGGTCATTCGGGGCCGTGCATCGTCGGCTGTGGCCAAGTTGAAATCCGGCGAGCCTGCATTCCGTAGCTAATCGCGAATTCTAACATACGAGCGGCAGCACTCGATAGTGACGCCGTCCCTTTTGCTTGACGGATTATGGTTTCGCGGGCACTATAATTCTAGCGGAAGTAGGGGCCTGTAGCTCAGTTGGGAGAGCACATGGTTTGCAACCATGGGGTCGGGAGTTCGAACCTCCCCAGGTCCACCAATCAATTCAATAACCTACGCGCAGCGCCATCCACTCGCCTTTGTATCGGCACGATTATCGATGACCATTAACGAAAGATGCAGTTGTCAAGGTTCGGAATCGAAAACCAAGTATAATTGTCAATATGGGGGTGGACGGGGTTTTCGCCTGAAGGCGTGCAAGGGGAAGCAAACTATCGATGAATCCGCGGTGCGAAGCGTTTTGCGCCGGGCATGCCCTGCTGGACGTGGTGGCGGGGCTGGGGTCTGTGGTCCTGGCCGCGCCCCGGGGGCGAAGACCGGACGGGAGAAATCCTTCGCCATCGAGTGCGCGCTACAGGAATAGATTCTCTTCACGGAGCCGGGGTCGGCCGCCCGTTGAGAAATCGCGGAGGAGGTAAACCACTATGTTAGAGGGGAGAGAAGCGGCCCGCTCGCGAACAACTGCTACTGTTCGGTTGGCCTCTATTTTGCTGGCACTCGCGTTGTCCGTTCTTGCATCCTGCGGAGGAGGAACCTCCTCACCGGCCCGCTCGAGCCCTGGATCAGGCATGCCCGTCTTCTCGAGCACTCCTGCGCAGAACGGGGCAGTGATCGTTACCATGAACGCCGGTGGGGCCCCAGTGCATTACACCATCGATGGGTCTACACCGACAACCTCCTCGCCCACGTATCAGGCGCCGATGCTCGTTTCTTCCAACATGACCATTAACGCCATCGCCGCGTATTCTGGCGTCACCTCCGGCGTGGCCACCTGGACCCTGCCGACGACGATCCCGGCGGGCACGCTGGTCTGGTCCGACGAGTTTACCAACACGACCGGCGCAATCGCCCAGCCCAACCCAGCGGTGTGGACCTATGACGTGGAAGATGATTACTGCGCCTGGGGCTCGTCAGCCAGCCCCTGCAATCCGGCACAGCCGAACGCCTACGTGGGCACGGATGGCTGCCTGCACATCGTAGCAGAGCAGCCCTCCTCAGGTGTCTACACCTCAGCCTGCCCGAGGACGCAAGGGCTGTTTAGCATTCTTTATGGGCGCCTCGAAGCGCGCATCATGGTGCCTGAGGCCCAAGGCTTGTGGCCGGCATTCTGGACACTGGGCAACAACTATGTGACCGACCAATGGCCTGCCTGCGGAGAGTCTGACATTGAGGAACGAGTGAATGCGGCGACGACCCCCGATTGGAATCAGGGCACAATTCACGGCGCCGGGTTCCAAAGCCCAGGTCTGGGGACCACATACTATTTTCCCAACGGACAGACGGCAGCCGGCTGGCACACCTACGGAATGATCTGGCAACCGGGCTCGATTCAATACTACGTCGACGACCCGGCGAACATCTATGCCACCTATACCCCCGCAAGCTTGGAGTCGCTCTCCGGCGCCGTGTGGCCCTTCGACTCGGGCAACGCCCAGTTTCTCATCTTCGATTTGGCGGTGGGCGGCAGTTGGCCGGGCCCTCCCAACAGTACCACGCCCTTCCCTTCGGAGATGTTGGTAGACTACGTCCGGGTTTACGCTTTGGGCGATGCTGAGGCAGTGAAGGCAAACCATCGATGACGCGAGAATCCTCTTGAGCCTCGACCCTCATCCGGCCCGGGTCGGGAGTGGCAAGGCGCGTTATATAAAAAGTCTTCCTGGGGTGAGATGTTCAGGGGGCTTTGTTCAGCAGGGCCTCGAGGGCATGAATACACTCAGCGCGTGCCTCTCGAGGGTAGCAGCGGCCGTGCCAGAGCACGGCTTCCTTGATCTCGCCGCCGTGCCGGAACACCACCGTGCCGCCGCTTCGCAGGTGTTGCTTTTCAGCTTCGCTCAGGTTTGAGACCCACTTTCGAAAGTCCGGTCCGTCGCCCTCGATGGTCGCCGATTGTGCAATGAGAATCATGATGGTATGAAGGGGCAGCCACCCATAACTGAGCGACCGCCCCCCTACTGTCCATTGAGCCGTTCTAGTTAATTACCAAGGCTTTCGGGCCGAGTATAACAACACCCCTACACCTCGCAAGAGTACATAAGTACTGGTGTTGCCGGACAGAACATGCCAGGCGGTCGCGGTGCGTCCGTATCGGCGATATGTGCTAACATGCTCTGCTCCTACGCGAGCCGCGGGGTCCAACCATGGGGTCGGTGAAGGCTACAAAAACCATTCGAGTGGGACTGGTGGGGGCGCGCTTCGCAGCACGCTTTCACTGGGAGGGGTACCGGCGCGTCTACGGCGTCCCGGTGCAGGTGGTAGGCGTCACATCGAAGGGCGTGGAGTCACGGGAAGCCTTTGCGCGCGAACACGGGATAAATGCTTATCCGACCCTCGATGATCTCTGTGAGGTTGCAGACGTGATCGACCTCTGTGCGCCTGGCGCTACTCATGAGCCGATTGCGGTTGAGGCCTTGCGGCGCGGGAAACATGTCGTGATCGAAAAGCCCCTCACAGGCTATTTCGGGCCCCAAACGGACCACTTCGAGGGCAATGGCTTCAGCAAAGCGGTGATGCTGCGCGAGGCCATGGCAAGCGCCGAACGCATGTGGGAAGCAGCCCGCAAGGCGCAGCGTCGAATCTGTTACGCGGAGAATTGGGTGTATGCGCCCGCCATTCAAAAAGAGCGCGAAATCCTGGCCAAGAGTGGCGGACAAGTGCTGCGAATTATGGGTGA
>Ga0326728_10007106_pt1 | contig 29291 bp, 15 predicted proteins | sample MB3enrmetagenome_FD_207602 | JGI IMG/M metagenome (GOLD analysis project Ga0326728, IMG submission 207602) | Lab enriched peat soil microbial communities from McLean, Ithaca, NY, United States - MB31MN | ecosystem: Environmental > Terrestrial > Soil > Wetlands > Peat | place: USA: New York... | reverse complement strand
CAGAGTAAAATCCGTGCTTGACGGCGTTCATCTTCACTTTCTCCTTCCCTGCCTCGCTGCGCGGTCCGGTGGCGTGCTGGGCGTTGCGGCGAGCGGCTTCGACGAGCTCCGGTGTAAGTTCCGGTGATTTGCGTAAACACATAGATGCTCCTTGATATTATGGGATAATCGAGGAAAGGCGTTTCCTCGGAAGGCAAGAGCGTACATGTGCGCAGGCTAGCACATATGGCCGACAGTTGTCAAGCACAAAATGAACACTACTAGGCCATTTAATGGAACTAGACAGCTTGTCCCTATGGCGACCCACCTGCCGACCGATGACTTGCGGCTCCGCCGCCTGCTCGGCGGAAAGGCTTTGATGCTGTGAAAAATCACGTTGTAGGGGCGGCCCTTGTGGCCGTCCCGGGGGCAACCACAAGGGTTGCCCCTACGTCGCCCTGCCAAGACGTGATTTCTTCACATCTTCTTTGCCTTTCCGTCCCGCCCAAATCTCCCTTATCGCTAGCCGTGAGGCTGCGCCTCACGCGGCGAGGCGGAGCCTTGCCGTAAACCAGGGAATCAGATGAGTAGCCCAGCCCCGGAAAGGCGGAGCCTTTCCGCAAAGCAGAGCGGCAGAGCCGCACCCCAAGCTTCCTTCGGCAGATGGATTTGCATGGCGAGGGATCTCGCTCTGGCCTTTGCTTCCGACCTGCTCCTGACTCGAGTGAGCAGGCAGCGCGGAGGGAGGCGCAGTTTGCCTTCCTCCGCGGTTCTTTTACGGGAACGATGACGAGCCACAGACGAAAGGCAAAGTACGCCGGCGTCTGCGCTGACCTTCGGCACACCGCCTGGGTTCCACAACGAGCAACAAGTGCCTCTCCCCCCGGTTAATTGTTGGAAGGGGCGTTCTCACGAGCAATAGCTGAACGCTAGCCGACAGCGGAGGAGTTATGTTCCCACAACCCCGTATCCGGGGAGTTTGCATGATTGCTGGTGGGGTGGGGATATCGACAAGTATCGTTAGAAAGAAAAAACTCTTAAATTGAAAGAGAGAATATACCCGCTCTTTGGGTTCCGTCCGGCGTGAGGCACTTCAATGATACAGCAATATCCACGCCGATCGTCTACACTGCTAACGTACATTTTCGATCATGCCGATGTTTGCTTGCAGGACTGACTCCGTGGTCAGGGCCAAGTGGCGTCCATCCGGAGAAACATCGAAGAAGCTCTGGTCGTTCTGCCCCGGCAGGACATAGTAAGAATGGGCAAGGGGAACGGGCATGGGAACGCGGGCGAGGCCCCTACCGTCCCAGCCAACCTTCCAGAGGACGCCATTCAGGTCGGGCCTACCCTCGAGAAGGTAAATCTCGCGATTGGGGCTGCGGGCGTACCACACCACCCAGCCGCGGAAAATCTGTCGAGGCTCACTCTTAAAGTCAGTCACCCAAAGTCCTGCTTTCGGATCGTTTTCGCCGCTCGCTCTCACCATGTAGGCAACAGAGCGGCCATCGAGGGAAAAGCGAAGCACACGGTGCACCTCGCCGGCCGGGAGTGTTCCGAGGGTCTGGGTCTTGTGGCTTTGCAGATCGAAGGCCAGGACCTGGTTATTGACGCCCTTATAAATCAGACGCCCATCCCGCCCCAAGTCGAAGAAGTAGGCGCCATCGTTGTCGTTCTCAACCAATGTCTGCGGAGCCCCCCCGGAAGCTGAGATGCGGCGATACTCCCCATGGGACGACGCAAATGAGTAGTACACCAGCCAGCTCCCGTCCGGAGTCCAGTGGGGAAAGACATTGGCGAATCGCTTGTCCTGGACCAGTGGCACGGGACTCGAGCCGTCGGCGTTGGCCATCCAGACACCTTCCGGTTCAATGCCCTTGAGGTTGGAAAAGTAGGCAAGATGTTTTCCGTCCGGAGAGTATGCCGGCGCAAGCTGACTCCGCACGGGGTCGATGGTCGCCGGTTTCAGGTTTGGCTCCCCGGGCTTTGTCTCCAGACTCAATTGGGTGATGCCAAGATTCGCGCGGAAAGTCGAAAAGGCGATCCGCTTGCCGTCGGCAGAAACGTCCAGTTGCGCGTCGTCGCCCTGGCCGGCCGTAATTTGCTCCGGCTCGCTGCCCGCCGCGGCGATCTTCCATACGTTCATCGTCCCGCCGCGGCTCGAGGCGAAATATAGGAACTTCCCGTCCGCCGACCAGGCAGATGAAAGGGCCAGCGTCTCGTTATGCGCCAGTTCCCGCACTTTGCCTGAGGCGAGATCGGCAACCTCCAAAAACCCATAAGGTCCATACCATTTCCCCACAAACGCAACCTGATGGCCATCTGGGGAAAAACGCGGCTCGGCGTACCGCTCATCAGAAGTGTCCGGCGCCGCTATCCGGCGCGCGCTCTGGCCAGTAACGTCACTGGTCCATAACGCTCCGGTGGCGCTGTTCGTGTAAGCGAGCGTCTGGCCATCGGGAGACCAGGCCGGATCGAGCGCATTCAAAATCAGCCGCCGCGGCGTGCCGCCCAGCGCCGGGACTTCCCAGATGTCCCAGATTCCCGATTGATTCAGCCGCCCATAGGCGATCTCGGTCCCGTCCGGTGACCAGCAGGGCCGGGCCTTGAAATTCGCATCGTCGGTAAGCTTCACCAGGTTGCCGCCGCTGATCAGGCCCACATAAATTTCGTAAGGACCGTCCCGGTCCGAGACGAAAGCCACCGAGCGGCCGTCGGGAGAAAGCGCCGGCTGGGCCTGCACTCCGGCGAAATTGGTAACGGCGCTGAAGTGCATGGAGGGTTGCGGTGCAGGCAAAGCGAATTTCCAGACCGCCAGGCCCGCGATCAGGGCCCCCGCGAGCAGGCCGGCGGCCCACGGCAGAATCCGTCGTAGGGACGACCCTTGTGGTCGCCCTGTGACCGTTTCTGTGCGGGCGGGCGCAAGGCCCGCCCCTGCGTCGCCACTCAGCGTTTCTTCAATCGTGATCCGGGCATCGCCGATGGCTTGCAGGCGCTGGCGCACGTCTTTCTGCAGGCACCGGCGGATGAGGCGTTGGACGCCAACGGGCGTTGCCGCGGGCAGTGTACCCCACTCCGGCTCGCTTTTGATCACCGCCGCCAAGACATCTGAAGTCGTTTCACCCCGGAACGCCTTGGCCCCGGAAAGCATCTCGTAAAGCACGCACCCGAATGCCCAGATGTCGCAGCGCCGATCGACTCGCTGTCCCTTCGCCTGTTCCGGGCTCATGTAGGCCGCCGTGCCCAGAATCATTCCGGCAGAGGTCCCCAAGGCGCTCAGCGTGGGCGAATTGTTTGGGTTCAGGACGCTTTGCGAACCCTGAGGATCGAGCATCTTGGCCAGACCAAAGTCCAACACCTTCACCGTGCCCTCCGGCGTGATCTTGACGTTCGCCGGCTTCAGGTCACGATGGATAATTCCGCGCTCGTGCGCGTATTCCAGCGCCTCGGCAATCTGTTTGGCAATGCCCAAATAATCGAAACTCGAAACTCGAAAATCGAAACTCGGGCCGACGTTCGATTTTCGAATTTCGGTTTTCGCTCTTTCCAGCAGTTCGGCGAGTGTCTCGCCCTCGACCAACTCCATCACCAGAGCGCGGATGCCGTTTGATTCCTCCAGTCCGTAGATGGCAGCAATGTTGGGATGATTCAGCGCAGCGAGGACACGTGCTTCACGCTCGAATCGCGCCATGCGCTCGGCGTCATCGGCCATCGCTTTGGGCAGAATCTTCAGGGCCACGTCACGCCCGAGCTTTGTATCCAGCGCGCGATAAACTTCTCCCATCCCACCCGCGCCCAGCTTCTCCATGATCCGGTAGTGGCTAACCACTCGGCCTGGCATCGCCTCCGGGCTCGCCGTTCCAGCCACCCCAGCCTGATCCTGTGCCAGGACCTGAGCCGCCACCTCGAAAGCCGACTCTCCCAGGAAGCTTCCCGGCTCTTCTTCCGCCAGCAGCGACTCCACTTCCCGAAGCAACGACTCGTCTCCGGCGCACGCCTGGCGCAGAAACTCCGGCCGCGCGCTCGCTTCTCGCTCCAGGGCTGCATGGTACAGAGATTCGACTTTCAGCCAGCGCTCACGCTCCACTCTGACTCTCCCAGCGCAGCTCCCGCCGCAACCAACTCCTGGCTAACTTCCAATCTCGTGTCACAGTCTCGGGTGAGACTTTCAGAACCGCCGCAGTCTCCTCCACGCTCAGCCCGCCGAAAAAGCGCAACTCCACCACCTGGCCCTTGCGCGCGTCCTGGGCATTCAGGACCTTCAGCGCGTCGTCCAAGGCCACCAAGTCCCGGCCCGGCTCCTCTCGCAACACTAACCCTTCCTCTAGTTGCATCGGTTCGGCTTCGCCCCCGCGCTTCTGGGCTTGGCGTGACCGAGCCCAATCCACCAGAATCCGCCGCATCACTTGCGCGCACACGGCGAAGAACTGGGCCCGGCTCTCGAAACTAGCCGGGGTGGAACCCGCCAGCCGCATATAAGCCTCGTGAACCAGCGCGGTGGTCTGCAGGGTATGACCCGGCCGCTCTTGCGCCATGTAGCGGCGCGCCATCTGCCGTAATTCCCGATACACCAAGGGTACCAGCTTCTCGAGCGCGGCGGGCTCGCCCTCGCTCCAGGCCTTGAGCAATTGTGTGATTTCGTGCCCTGAGGATTTCCTCAACGGACCGCCCAAGCGATTCGTTCCGATGTTCGCGATGACTCATCTTAACACGTCGGCCTAATGTTTTCCACGGCTTGCCGAAACCGCGCGTTCGCCGGTTGAAAAATATTTCCTTGGCATTACGGTTTTCACCCGTTTTTTACGCCCTATAGGGTGTGGCAGCCAGGGCCTGCCAAAACTCAAAACCAAAAGGAGATCTCAATGAAAACAACGTTAGGGATGTTGAAGGTGGCGCTCGGAGTCGCAGTCCTCGCAACGCTTTTTGCCCAGTTGGCGGGCGCCCAGTGCGTGAGCATGGGGACGCCAAAGCGGAACACATCGCTGCTGCGCCAGCCGTTCTTAACCAACCCGTTCACTCCTGCGGCGTTCTCATCAGTTGCCGCGGGAGGGAGGGAAGATTCGGTGGACTCCGGCCGGGATCCAATCGTAGGTTTTTGGAGGGTCAACCTGATCTCGGAGGGAAATTTCGAAAGTGCAGGTATACCCGACGGCACGGTGCTCGATGCGGGATTTTCTCAATGGCACAGCGACGGGACGGAAATCCTCAATTCATCGCGGCCGCCAGATACCGGGAGCTTCTGCCTGGGAGTGTGGGAGAATGAGGGGCCTTCCAAGTACAAGCTCAATCACTTCCCGCTCGCTTGGAATGCCGACCAAACTATCCTCGGGCCAGCCAATCTTCGCGAAGACCTCACCCTGAGCCGCGACCACAACAGCTTTACCGGAACATTCACCCTTGGTCAGTACGACCCGCAGGGCAACCTGTTACCGCCGGGACTGCTCTACGGAAAAGTCCAAGCCAAGCGCATTACCGTGCAAACAACAATCAATGATGTGCTATGAACCAGGACCCAACGGGCCAGACTCTCGCGAGGGACAAAGTCCACCTGGCAAGACGCCGGTAATGGCCATTAATTGGGCATTACCGGCGTGGCGCTGTGGGGTCTGAGCCCGCCGAGAGTTTGGACCACCATGAGTAAGAGAGTCCACGTTTCGAAGGTCCAATCGGGGAGAGGTCCTGCCTGGTCGTAAGCGGTAGGCGCGCGGCTGCCAGCTAGGCGTAATCAGGCGCAATCCGGTTGGCATTATAACGGCTTATGCGCGGATACCGGTTGAGAGAAACTCGAGCGCTGAGAGGCGATGGCGAAAGGTGACCAGGCCAGCTTGCGCTCATTGAGGAGGTGCAACTGGTACTCACGGATGTGTTCAGGCCCCGGTTGTTCGGGCGACTGAAAGCTGATGGGGCTCAGCAAATATGCTTCGAGGGAGTCTTTGACGGAATAACAATCGGCCAGCTCGATCGCAACTAATGCCGCAGCCTACAGAGAAGTCGCTTAGCTTCGGGAGCGTCGCCCGGTCGGAAGTTAGTCCGTGCCTTTGCGAATTACCGCTCCCTGGTCGCCCAGTGCCTGTCGATAGTTGGCGATAACAGCCCTTCCCACCAGCAAACTCCCCCCCTTCGAGGGAGTTTGCGGCATAGCACTCGCTGGATTGATCGGGGGTGACGTCGTAGGATTTACGAGTCGCTGATCGCAGACCTCGCGGGACCGGGGTCTGATGTTATGAAACGGCGATGCCTCCTTGAGTCCAGTTAAACTGGAGGTGACGACAGATTTGAAAGGAGGAAGCGGGCTGGCGCAGACTCCCGCCTTTTGCGTCTGCGATCTCCCGAAGGAACGCGCCAGAGTGGGCAGGAAGGAACAGGCGTCAGGGGACAGGAGCCGGGGGCTGGGGGCTAGGGACTTGAGGCTAGGGACTGGGGGCTGGGGACTGGGGGCTGGGGAAGAACCGATCTATGGCAAAGGGGCGGATTCAACGCTTCAGCCGCCGTCCGCCATTCAAGCCGAAGGGGTGGCGGTTATGTCCGTCGACCGGGGGCCGGCGCTTGACGCCTAAAGTCCTAAGCGCACGGAGCACCAGGGAAGGATCCATGCCGAGATGCCGTCCCATGGCTGGAAGGGACACTCCCAAACGATACAACCTCTTGAGCTCCAAGTTGCGCTTGCAGGGATGTACTCTTCCCTTGAAGTTAAAAGACCAGCCGTGCCAGCCGCATATGCGGCAAGTCTCGACTTTAGGGGGGTGAAATTGAAGCCCCAAGCGGTCTCGAGCGTGGTTGAGGGTGAGATTGGAGACGCCAAGCTCTCGCTTAATTTCGCGCCGCGATTTCCCAGCCAGGCACAGCTTCTTCACCCAGAAGTAACGCGCGCACTCGTTTGACCTGTGGCAAATGAGCACGCCCTTCCACCCACATACCGGGCAAATCCCAGTCTTGGCGCGGGGCAAAATGACATCGCGCGTCATGTTGCATCCCTTTCGCGCACTTCCTCAATGATCTTCCGTTCGTCCTTCGTACTCCCGTATAACTTGGACTGGAGAATGTGGTTCTCGAGCATCGCTTTGAATGACGTGAGACAGGCCGACAAAGGCCGCTGCTTTTCCTTTCATTTCATGCCGTTCGCACTGGATTGTAATGCAAGAGGCCTAGACCCGCAAGTGAAGCAGTGCCATTTCACTGATAACTGAATACTGAGAACTGACGACTTCGCTCATTCTGAAAGTGAACTGAAGAATTCTTCCAGTTCGGGCGGAAGCGGCGCCGAGAAACTGACTACGCGGCGAGTGCGTGGGTGCTGAAACTCGAGGCGGCCGGCGTGGAGAAAGGTCCGCGCCAGGGTCGCGACTTCCCTGCCCCCGAGATGGAGCTTGGCCGGCGCGCCGTAAGTCGTGTCGCCGACGACGGGGTGGCCCAGGGCGGCGAAGTGGACCCTGATCTGGTGCGTTCGGCCGGTTTCAGGATGGGCTTCGAGCAGGGTGAAATCAGGAAACCGGCGGATGACTTGGTAACGCGTCAGCGCCTCGCGCGGGCGCAGGCCTCCGGCCTTCATGCGGGTGCGCCGGAACGGGTCGCGCCCCACCGGCTTCGAGATTTGGCCCTGCGCGCTGCTTACGCGCCCGTGGACCAGGAGAACATAGGTCTTGTGGACCGCGCGCGATTTGAACTGCTCCGCCAGTTCCCGGTGGGCGATATCATTTTTCGCCACCACGACTAACCCCGAGGTCATCTTATCCAAACGATGGACGATCCCCGGGCGGGCCGGATCGCCGGCGGAGGAAAGAGTCCTCGAGTGGTGCAGCAGTGCGTTGACCAGCGTGCCCGACTTCACGCCCGCTCCCACGTGCACCACCATTCCCGCCGGCTTGTTTACCACCAGCAGATCGTCATCCTCATACACGATGGAGAGCGGCAATGCCTCCGGAGTGGCAGTCAATTCCTCACGTTCCGCCCGCACTGAAATGACATCTCCGGCTCGGACCTGTTCCCCTCCCTTGCCGGCCAAGCGGTCACCGACGTTGACCAATCCCGAGCGAATCAGGCGTTGTACCTGACTGCGGCTCCAATCCGGCATCTGCCGCGTCAGGAAGAGGTCGAGCCGCTCCCCGGTTTCCGAAACTCGAAAATCAAAAGTCGAAACTCGCAGTTGTTCGGGCATGAGGCACAGGTGGAAAATCGAAAATGGAAATTCGAAACTCGAAACTCGGAAACCTTATAGTCTGGCCATGATGATGCGGGCCGTGGTTTGCGGCTTACCCCCTCACCCGGCCCGCCCCGGCTGAAGAAAACGCCGGCTGCGGTCCACCCTCTCCCCAAGGGAGAGGGCTGTGATTCCCTCCGTTCTCCCCTTTTTCGAATTTCGATTTTCGAATTTCCAGTTCCGATTTTCCAGTTTCGCTTTTCGATTTTCCAGTTTCGCTTTTCGATTTTCGAATTTCCATTTTCCAGTTTCCAGTTTCGATTTTCCAGTTTCCAAACCCTACTCCAGGAACAGTAACTGGAACACTAGGAATCCCGCTCCCACGACGATTGAGGCGTCGGCGAGATTAAAGGTGTACCAGTGATAAGCGCGGAAGTACACATCGACGAAATCCACGACCCGGCCAAACCTGATGCGGTCGAAGAGATTTGAAAGCGCCCCGCCCAGGATCAGCGCCAGCCCTACGCCCGCCTGCCAGCGGAGCTGCTGGTGGCGCCACATGATGCCGATGACCATGGCCAGCAACAGGCTCGAGACAACAATCAGCAGCACGGTCTTCCAAGCCGAGGGCGACTCCGAGAAGAGGCCGAAGGCCGCGCCTGCGTTGTTAGTATGAACAAGGTTAAGGAAGTGAGGAATGATGGGGACCGTTGAGTGCTCCGGGATTGACGCCTCGACCAACGCTTTGGTCACCTGGTCCCCGACGAACACCCCTACCGCAATGACCACCCAAACAGCGCGTGCCAAGCGATTATTTCCGGTTCCGACCATCTCAGTTCTCAGTCCTCAGTCTTCAGTTCTCAGTCGTACCTGGTCAGTAGTCCGTTGTCCGTGGTCAGTTGTCAGTTGTCACTTCCCCGAAACACAGGCAACGGACGACGGACCACGGACAACGGACAAATGGGAAGTGAGAACGGATAACTGACAACTGATTACTGATTACTGCTTTCAATCTCCCGCAGAGCCTCCGAACACCTCTCGCATACCGTGGGGTAGCGGCTGTCTTTGCCCACCTGCTCGGAGTAGTTCCAGCAGCGTTCGCACTTGCCACCGCGCGCCTTTTCGATCTTGACCTTAAGGCCAGGGAGATCCGTCCCGGGCGCTTCTGCCAGCGAGTCGGGGCAAAGCTCGACCTGCGAAACAATGAAGATCGAAGGCAGCGCTTTGTGGTGCTCCTCGAGCAGGCTCCGCAAGCCGCCTTCCGCGTCCAGGCAGACTCGGGCCTCGAGCGAGCCGCCGATGAACTTGTCCTGTCGAGCCACCTCGAGGGCCTTCAGGACCGCGTTGCGAACGTCAATCAATTGGGGCCACTTCTCGAGGCGCTCGAGATACTCGGGCGGGACCCTTTCACGAAGTTCTCGAGGCGAGAGGAATTTGGCAAGATGCACGCTCTTTTCGCGCCCCTGCACACCTGGCAGATTGGCCCACACTTCCTCGGCCGTGAAGGGCAGCAAAGGCGCCACCGCCCGAGCCAGGGCCTCTGCGATGCAATAAATCGCCGTTTGCGCCGAGCGTCGCCGCCTGGCACGGGCAGGCGCAGTGTAGAGGCGGTCCTTCAGAATATCGAAGTAAAAGGCGCTGAGGTCTACTGTAGCAAAGTCGTAAATGGCCCTATACACCTTGTGGAAGGCGTACTCCTGGTAAGCAGCCCGAACCCGCTCGAGCAAATCCGCAGTACGCAGCAACGCCCAGGCATCCAAATCCTCGAGCTGCGAGTTTTCGACTGAATCCTTCTGCGCGTCAAAGTCGTAAAGGTTGCCCAGGCAGTATCGAAAGGTATTGCGCAGTTTGCGATACGCCTCGGAGAGCCGGGCCAGCATGTCCGGTGAGATGGTAACGTCCTCGCCAAACTCGACCGAGGCCACCCAAAGCCGCAAGATTTCAGCCCCATGGGTTTTGATGACCTCGTTAGGGTCGATCACGTTTCCCAGGGACTTGGACATGGCCCGGCGCTCGGCGTCGAGGACCCAGCCGTGGGTGAGAACCGCGCGGTAGGGCGCCGCGCCGTGCGTGCCCAGCGCCACCAGAAGCGAACTGTGAAACCATCCCCGGTATTGATCCCCCGCCTCAAGATAAACGTCGGCGGGCCAGGGAATGTCCGGCCGATGTCCGAGCACCACGAATTGGCTGGCGCCGGAATCAAACCAGACATCGAGGATGTCGGTCTCCTTTCGCAACCGCGTGCCACCGCATACCGGGCACGCCGCCCCGGGCGGCAGAAGCTCCTCGACCGGGCGCGCGTACCAGGCGTCCGCGCCTTCCTGGCGGAAAAGCTCGAGCGCGTGCTTCGCCAGGGCCGCATCCAGCAAGGGCTTCTTGCAGGTTTCACAGTGGAAAACCGTAATGGGAACGCCCCACATGCGCTGCCGGGAGATGCACCAGTCCGGGCGCTCGGCAATCATATTGGCTATGCGCTCTTCTCCCCACGCCGGCAGCCAGTGCACTTTCTTGATCTCCTCGAGCGCCCGCTGGCGCAACTCACGATGGTCGATGTCAATGAACCACTGCTCGTTGGCGCGGAAGATTACGGGGTTGTGACAGCGCCAGCAGTGCGGATAAGAGTGAGTCAGCCAACCCGCCGGTCCCACCAGCGCCCCGCGGATCTTCAGCAACTCGACAATGGGTTCATTGGCCTCGAAGACCTTTTTCCCACGATACTCCGGAAGACCTTCCGTGAATTCTCCCGCGTCCCCCACCGGGCAGTAGATCTCGAGCCCGTACTGTACGCCCGTAAGGTAGTCCTCGCGGCCGTGACCGGGCGCTGTGTGTACACAGCCCGTGCCGTCCTCGGCCGTCACGTAGTTCGCCAGTACGCCCAGAATCTTGCGGTCCAAAAAAGGGTGCTGCATTTCGAGGCGGTCGAGCCTCCGGCCGGGTATTCTGGCCAGGATTTTCGAAGCCTGAAGGCCCGTTTCAAAAAGCACCGGCTCACGTCGCCGGCTTTCAACCAGGTATACATCCCCGCCATCCTCCGCCACCGCGACGTACTCGAACTCAGGGTGAAAGGCCACAGCCATGCTGGCAGGAAGAGTCCAGGGCGTGGTGGTCCAGATAATGACGTAGAGTCGGCGGCCGGCGAGGGCAGGATCCAGAGTCGCGGGGTCCGTCAGCACCGGATAGCGCACATAGATCGAGCGGCTGCGGTGATCCTCATACTCGACTTCAGCCTCCGCGAGCGCGGTCTTATCCGAGATGCACCAGTAAACCGGTTTGCGGCCACGGTAGACATACCCGCCTGCCAGGAACCTGAGAAACGCTTCCGCAATTTCCGCCTCGTATTCGAAATTCATGGTGAGGTATGGTTTTTCCCACTCGCCAAAAACTCCCAGCCGCATGAAGTCCTGCCGCTGAATGTCGACGTACTTTTGCGCGTAGCGCCGGCAGGCTTGCCGGATTGCCACCACGCTCATTTGCGCTTTCCGTTCCCCCAATTCTCTGTCCACATAGATTTCGATGGGTAACCCGTGGCAGTCCCAGCCTGGCAGATAGGGGGCGTTGAATCCCTCTTGAGTCCTCGATTTGACGATAAAGTCTTTCAGAATCTTATTGAGCGCCGTCCCCAAGTGGATACGGCCGTTGGCGTAAGGCGGTCCATCGTGCAGGGTGAAGATCGGGGCCTCTTTCCGCGCGGCACGAATCTGACCGTAGAGGTCTTCCTTCGCCCAGGTGGCCAGCCACCGGGGCTCATTCTGGGGAAGGTTGGCTTTCATCGAAAAATGAGTTCGGGGAAGATTAAGAGTGTGCTTCAGGTCGAGCGTCTTCTGCATTCGTCCTCCGCTGAGTGAGTCAGTCCAGTATTATAGAGAACGCATAAAGAGAGTGTCTAGGTGTGGTAAAATGAAAAGTGGCTTTGCGGAGAAGAAAACAAAGGAATAGTTGCTCTCGCATGCAACTTCAGAAGGCTGGCGGCCATCAGTTAACTAGGGCATAGAAGAACCGCCCGGAACTAGGAACCAGTAGTACCAGGAACGAGTTTTCGGCTAGCCCGAGGGACACGACATGAGTGTAACGGCACCAAGCGAAACCCAGGTCGGGGATGGCGTGAATGCCTCGTCGACGGGAAGCCCCCGTCAACCCGAGGCCGAGTACCGCGTCACCTTCGTGGATTCAGTGCTTCCACCGGTTTCGCTTTTCCGCCAGATCTGGCAAATGCTGCACGAGCCGAAGCGCACTATTCCGCCGGAGTATTACCGGGGAAAGGTCGATCTTCCCGCCACGGACATGCGACCGTGGTTTCTGGACCTGCCCTACCAGCTCAAGTCACTCTTTGAGAAGCCCCAGGCCAACGTCCCGAAGGAGTACTATCGGGGGGAGGTCGATCTTCCCGCCACGGACATGCGTCCCTGGATTCTGGATCTTCCCAACCAGATCAGGGCGCTGTTCGAAAAGCCCCAGCCCCCTTCGATCCCGATTACTTCCCAGCCCGTCGATGTCCCCGAACTCTGGCAGGATTATCGCCCGCAGTCAGGCTCGTGGATGAACTCCCTGCTGGTCCACTTGGTGGGAGCTGCGCTCATTTTGTTGCCGTTCTTAATTTCCCATATCAACCAACCAGTGAAGGCTTCGAGCAAGGCGGAGGTGATCGACATATCCCCCTACTTGGCGGAACTGGAGGCAGCGGGCAAGAAGGCAGGAGGTGGAGGCGGCGGAGGCGACCGCTCACCGCTGCCGGCTTCGAAAGGCGCCATTCCCCGGTTTGCCAAGCAACAGCTTGCTCCGCCCATGGCAGTGATTCGAAACCTCCACCCCATTTTGCAAGTAGAGCCTACATTGCTAGGTCCACCGGATCTGAAGCTCCCCCAGATGGCTTCCAACATGCCCAACTGGGGCGATCCTCAGGGTGTTATTGGCCCTCCTTCCAACGGGCCGGGAACCGGCGGCGGTATTGGCTCAGGTGAGGGAACAGGTATCGGATCCGGCAAAGGAGGCGGGCTGGGCCCCGGAGAAGGCGGCGGAACCGGCGGCGGGCCTTATAGCGTGGGCGGCGGAATCAGCGCTCCGATTCCGATTTACAGTCCCACGCCCGCTTACTCCGAAGAAGCTCGCAAGGCCAAGTATCAAGGCGTCGTGGTGCTTATGATCGTCGTGGATGCGCAGGGTAACGTCATCGAATGCCATGTGGTTAGGCCTTTGGGCCTGGGGCTCGACGAAAAGGCTGTGGAAACAGTGAAGACTTGGAGATTCAAACCCTCGACCCGCAACGGTGTTCCCGTCGCGGTGCGCTGTACGGTCGAAGTCAGCTTCCGGCTGTTCTGATTTTCCGGCATCCCTGCGGCGGCTTGCCTCCGCCCAAAGAACGACAATATTCCGGTCAGCCTCGTAGTGCAACCCTTCAGTTGGCGCTCGCCGGTTGCACGGTCGCGGAACCGGCGCCCCACTCAACATAGGACAGCAGCCCCCAAAAACATCGCTTCACAAGATCAAGTCCACCCCTCACCTCCGTCAGTACGCTCCCTCGATCTTCGACGAGCGGCGACACCGCACGGAGCGCCAGGTGGTTCAGGCAGTGGGTCAGTTTGCTGTAGCGGCGCTCTCCGAGCGCCGGAACTCCTCGAGAATTCAAGACCGGCGGTCAGAGACCGCCGCTACAAATATCAAACTAACCCACTACCGGGTGCTGTCCTAGTTTGAATGTAGCGCCGCCATCTTGGCGGCTCTTTGCCGGCTGGAAGCCGGCGCTACACCCGAAATTAGGACAGCACCCACTACCGTTGTTCAGCGAAAATGGACTGCAAGCGCCTGCTATGGTAATGTAAGTGATGATTTTGGGAGGTCGTCTAACGGTAGGACTGCAGACTCTGGATCTGCGTATCGGGGTTCGAATCCCTGCCTCCCAGCCAATCATTTTGTTGATCGGATCATCGCTGCCAGAGGATTCGTGCGTCTTCCAGTGGGATCGTAACCCCGTCGCGGTGGGGTATCATGCGCGGCGTATAGTCCGCTGGTGGACGGGCCGCGGGCACAGCCGCGCTGTAAATGTAGAGGCCCGAAGCGCCAGTCAATCGGCGAACGCGCGCCATCTCCTGCCGCACCGGAGCGCCGCCGTTGATTCCGTCTGCACACAGCTCGACTCGCACGACGTTCGGATCGAGGTCGTTGAGATACACCTCTGCCTCAAAGACGTGCTGGGCCGCAATGGTCTGTACTTTCACGTCGCCAAAGCATAGCGTGACCCACTTCTCTTTAAGTTTATGTTCCCAATCGATTATATCCTTGCCCGCTGCGCCTTTATCGGCAGCGCGCTTACGGTAAGCGGCTGCAGCCGGAAGGTAATGTTGCTCGGTGTATTCGAGCACTGCGCGGTTCGCGGAGAAGCGCGGCGTCAGCCGCGCCATGCTCTCCCGCATCCGCGCCACCCAGCCCGTGGGGATGCCCTGCGCGTCGCGGGTATAGAACTCGGGGATCACTTCCCGCTCAAGCAGGTTATAGAGCGCGTCGGCTTCGACTGCGTCCCAAGCGGGGTCGTCGCCGTGCTCCTGCCCGTCCCCGAGCGCCCAGCCGACTTCCGGCGCGTAGGCCTCCGCCCACCAGCCATCCAACTCCGAAAGATTGAGGCCGCCATTGACCAGCACCTTCATGCCGCTCGTCCCGCATGCTTCCCAAGGGCGCCGTGGCGTGTTGATCCAAACGTCTACGCCTTGCACAAGTTGCTCGGTTAAGAGCATGTCATAGTCACTGAGGAAGATCACATGGGGACGCGCCTCGGGCTGCCAGATAAAATGCATCCATTCCCGAATCATGGCCTGTCCCGCCTGGTCCGCCGGATGCGCCTTGCCGGCAATAATGAGTTGCACGGGGCGCTGCGGGTTCGTCAACAAGCGAAGCAGTCGCTGAGGGTCATGCAGCAGCAAGTTTGGCCGCTTGTAGGTTGCAAAGCGGCGTGCAAAGCCCAGCGTGAGGGCTTTGGGATCAAACAGATGTTTCGCGGCTTCGACCTCCGCGGGTGGCGCATGTCTGGTCTCCATGTCCAGCGACAATCGTTGGCGAACATATTCCACAAAAGAGGTGGTGGCGGCGGTACGAAATTGCCAGAGCTGGGCGTCGGAAATTTTGCGAACGTCCTGTTCCAGGCCATCCGTCGTCCCCAGCCAGCGTTTCTTTCCACAACAGCCTGTCCAAAGATCATCGGCCAGAGCCGAGTCCCAGGTGGGCACGTGGACTCCGTTGGTCACGTATCCCACGGGGATTTCGTACTCCGGCCAGCGCGGAAACAAAGGCAGAAGGAGGCGCCGGCTGACCTTCCCGTGCAAGCGGCTTACACCATTCACCGCACCACTGCCGCGGATTGCCAAATACGCCATGTTGAAAGGTTCCGACGAGTCGGCCGGGTTCTGGCGGCCCAAGGCCAGCAAATCGTGAAACGCAATGCCGAGCTCCTTTTCGGCATACGCCCCGAGGTGTGCCTCGACGAGGCCGGGAGGGAAGCGGTCAAAGCCGGCGGCCACGGCCGTGTGGGTGGTGAAGAGGTTACCCGCGCGTGTAACCGCCAGCGCCACGTCGAAGGGCTGCCCAGTCTCTTCCATGAAGTTGCGGGCACGCTCCAGGACGGCGAACGCCGCGTGCCCTTCATTCAGGTGGCAGACCTCGGGTTGGATCCCGAGGGCGCGGAGCAGCCGCCATCCCCCGATCCCGAGGAGCAGCTCCTGCTCGAGGCGCAAATCCGGCCCGCCCCCGTAGAGCTCGCTGGTAATCCCCCGATCAATAGGGAGGTTCGCCGCGTCATTGCTGTCCAGCAGGTAGAGCTTCACCCTGCCCACCTGGACCTGCCAGGCGCGCAGCCAGACGGAGTAGCCTGGCAACGCGATCTCCAACCGTAACCACTCCCCATTGGGTTGGCGCAATGGCGCGATCGGCAACTGTCCGGGGTCGTTATACGGGAAGAGGGCCTCTTGCTCTCCGTTTTTGTCGATCTCCTGGCGAAAATAGCCCTGCTGGTAAAGCAGGCCCACGCCGACCACCAGCACACCCAGATCGCTGGCGGCTTTGAGTTGATCTCCGGCCACGTTGCCCAGCCCGCCCGAGTAAATGGGCAAAGCTTCGCTCAACATGAATTCCATGCTGAAATACGCGGCGCAGGTTAGGGCACTCTGCGAATGATTCTGTTGAAACCAGGCGGGCGCCGCCAGCGCTTGCCGCCTGGCCTGCACCAAGCCATCAACTTTTTTGCGAAAAACGGGATCGGCTAACACGCGCTCGACCTGGTCGCGCGAAACTGTCTGAAGGACGACCCAGGGGTTATGCGTGATCTCCCAGAGTTTGGGGTCAAGCTGCCGCCACACTTCGTCGGTGGCATGATTCCACGACCAGCGCATATTCAGGGCAAGCTCGGCCAGGGAATCGAACCCTTCGACCTCCGTGGGTAGAAAGCTGTAAATAGGGCGGCTGACACGGGTTTGTTCGCTCATGGCTTCTCCTCCTGGTTTGTTCCGGACCGATTCTGCGAATATATCAGTTTACCTGCATCCGGCGTGGGGAAGGGGCAGAGCCCAGTGTCCGCAGGCCGAAAATGCGGTTTCGAGTTCCATGGGGCCGCTGTTGCCATACCGAAATTCTTAATCCAGCATCACAACAAGGACCAAAATTACTATTTTCGCAGCTTCCAGCAAGAATCTCCCGAATTCTTTAGATGCTCATAACGCCGGATTCAGATCAAGGTGTCCCTCTTTGCGCCGCTCTCGCTTGGCTTCGCGCACTGTCCGCTGATGAAACATCGGCGCCGAGCCACTAACTCTCACGGAAGGGCGTTTTCGGAACTAACCTGTTATTGAGCTGCGATCTGAGATTCGATGCGTCTGGTCTCCCAGCCAGTATCTTGCAGCAGAAAATCACGGCGTATAGAATGGGGGGGCGTATTCGGGTGCAATGCCAAACCACCGGGCCGCGTTGCACCCTGGCGCCGGAGGACGCTCTTGGATTGCGCAGCATAGATGGCAGCCCTAAAGCGTTCAATTGGGGTTGGTGAGATGACCTGTGTTAGCGTTCAAGCACATCAGGTTATTCTCAGACTGTGAGGCGTGATGCATTCCCACGGACCGGATTTGCAGAAGTTCGTGGCGCCCGAAATCATCTTCGGCCTTGGCGCTTTACGCCTGTCCGGACAGTACGGACGCAACCTCGGTGGCAGCAGAGCGCTGGTCGTTTCCGACCCCGGTGTTCTCGCCGCCGGCTGGGTACAACAAGTGCTTGCGAGCGTCGAGGGTGCTGGTCTCGAATCTACGCTGTTTACGCGAGTCACCCCCAATCCGCGCATCGAAGAAATAGCCGCGGGGGCCGTCGTGTATGCCGAACGAGGCTGTGACATCATCATTGCGGTAGGAGGCGGGAGTGCCATCGATTGCGCAAAGTGCATCGGCGTGGTTGCGGCAAATCGGGGCAGCATCCTAGACTTTGTGGGCGTCGACAACGTGGGCGCGCCCATGCCCCCGACCATCTGCATTCCCACCACGGCAGGGACGTCTGCCGATGTCTCGCAATTTGCGGTGATCATGGACCGCGAGATCCATCGCAAACTGCTGATCATCAGCAAGGCGGTGGTGCCCGATATCTCCCTGGTCGACCCCGCGACGCTAACCACCATGGACGCGTTTCTTACCGCTTGCACGGGAATAGACGCGCTGGTGCACGCCATGGAAGCCTACGTATCGCTCGGACACTCGCCGCTAACGGATATCCATGCGCTGCAAGCCATACGGCTGATCAGTTCCAATCTCCAAAAATCGATCGCCGAGCCGAATAATCTCGAGTACCGCAATAACATGATGCTCGCCAGCCTGGAGGCTGGCTTGGCCTTCTCGAACGCCAGCCTGGGCGCGACACACGCCATGGCGCATAGCCTGGGCGGCCTGCCGGATCTGCCGCACGGCCAATGCAACGCCTTGGTGCTGGATGGCGTGATTGATTTTAACTACGGCCAGGCAGAGCAGCGTTACCGGGATATTGCGGCTGCCCTGGGCATTGAAATCGGTGGCATTCTCTCCGGTGAAATTCGCCAGCGGCTCGTCGCTGAGATTCGGCGGCTACGGGAAACGGCAGGCATCCATGACACCTTGTCCCGATGCGGCGTCCATCGGACCGAAGTGCATGAGCTCGCGGAGATCGCGCTCAATGACCCCTGTGTTGTCACCAATCCGCGGAGGCCAAGTCAGCGGGATATTGAGGTCATCTATGAAGGATCTCTCTGACCATTGGGAAGAGCTGCGTCGCAAAGTCTTGGGGTTGGGCGACAGTTCCGTCCGCAAGACTCATTACCCGAGTCTTCGGCAGCGTCTGGCGGAGCTGGAGCGGTTACGCGCAGAGCTCCAGCAAAGCGAGGCGGAGCTTCGACGGCTTATCGATGCGATTCCTCAACACGTCATCGTCCTGGAGCCGGATGGGAGCCCTCTTTATGTAAATCAGGTTGGGCTCGATTATACCGGCCTTACCCTGGAAGAGAGTGTGGCGAAGGGCGCTCTAGCGAAAATCTATCACCCGGACGATTTGGAGAGAGTTCTGGGCGAACGCCGGAATGCGATCTCACATGGAGCCCAAGGGGAAGTGGAAGCACGAATACTCGGGGCGGGCGGGAAATATCGCTGGTTTCTAACCCGCATCAATCCGCTGCGGGATGAGCAGGGACGAATCCTCCGATGGTACGGCACCCGGACCGACATCGAAGATCGGAAACAGGCCGAAGATGCCCTGCGGCGGAGCCGGGCGTATTTGGCCGAAGCACAGTCATTAAGCCACACGGGCAGCTTCGGCTGGAAGCCTTCCACCGGCGAACACCTGTGGTCAGAGGAAACCTTCCGCATCTTTCAATACGACCCCACTACGAAACCGACCTTGGAACTTGTTTTCCAAAGAGTTCATCCGGAGGACAGGGCCCTCGCGCAACAGACCATCGAGCGCGCCTCACAAGAGCAAAAGGACTTTGAACATGAGTATCGACTGCTGCTGCCGGATGGTTCGGTCAAATATCTCCATATTGTGGCTCACGCCTTAAGCGATGCCTCCGGCGGCATCGAGTTTGCCGGGGCGGTGATGGACATCACCGCCGCCAAGGAGGCGGAAGACAGAATTCGACGGATTATCAATACTGTCCCGGGACTACTCTGGAGTGCGCGACCGGACGGTTGGATCGATTTTATCAGTCAACGCTGGCTGGATTACACGGGAATGACCTTGGAACAGGCGTTGGGGTGGGGTTGGATCCCCGCCTTTCATCCCGACGACCGTGAGCAAGTACTCACCAAATGGCGAGCGGCGCTGGCGGAGCGGAAGCCCTTTGAGGCGGAAACGCGCCTCCGGAGGTTTGACGGAGAATACCGCTGGTTCATCGGTCGCGCCTTCCCCTTGTTGGACGTCTCCGGACAAATCCTGGGGTGGTACGGAGGCGACTTCGATATCGACGACCGAAAGCGGGCGGAGGAGAGAATCCGGGAGCAGGCCAGCCTCCTCAGCCTCACGCACGACAACATTCTCGTTCGTAACATGCAGAACGTCATCACCTACTGGAACCGTGGCGCCGAGGAGTTCTACGGCTGGACGGCAGAGCAAGTGATCGGCAAGATTACTGCTTCCAGGCTGCTGCAGACGGTCTTCCCGGCGCCGCTCGATGAAATCGACGCGGAGTTGCTGCGCACCGGCCACTGGGAAGGCGAGCTCCTGCAGACCAAGGCAGACGGCACCCGTGTGGTGGTGGCCAGCCGGTGGTCCTTGCAACGCGATGAGCGGCAGCAGCCGCTGACGATCCTGGAGCTCAACAACGATATTACGGAACGCAAGCGGGCCGAAGAGGCTTTACGTCAGGCGCAGGCGGACCTCGCACACGTCAGCCGGCTGACCACCATGGGCGAGCTGGCTGCCTCCGTGGCGCACGAAGTCAACCAGCCGCTTTCGGGCGTAGTGGTCAACGGCAATGCTTGCTTGCGTTGGCTGGCGGGGGATTCGCCCAATCTTGAGGAAGCCCGGGAAGCGGTCCGTCGCATCGTCCGCGACGGGAAGCGGGCGGGTGAGGTGATCGCCCGGATTCGGGCCCTGGCGACGAAAACGGCCCCAGCCAAGGAACGGCTGGACATGAACGAGACCATTCGGGAGGTCTTGGCTCTTGCCGGGGACGAACTACGCAAGAACAGTGTGGCAGTTCGGACAGAATTCGCGCCTGATCTCTTACCGGTGTTGGGCGATCGAGTGCAGCTTCAGCAGGTGGTCCTTAACCTGGTGATGAACGGGATCGAAGCCATGAGCGGTGTGGAAGAGCGGCCGCGAGAACTGATCATCAGAACGCAAAACGATGGTCCCGGCCAGGTGCAGGTTACAGTCCAAGACTCGGGAATTGGTCTTGACGCGCAGAGCTTGGACCGGATTTTTGATGCTTTCTACACCACCAAGCACGGGGGCATGGGCATGGGGCTCTCGATTAGTCGCTCCATTATCCAGCATCATGGGGGCAAGCTATGGGCGGTGGCGAATGACGGCCCTGGCACAAGTTTTCAGTTTACGGTTCCAAACGCCTGAGCCTTGGCCTCGGGCGCTCAGGGTTTTGCGTGTATTTGATGCGGGGCGACAGAAAGTGGCGCTCGGCGCAAGTTTCTGTTTCACACAGCCCGGCAAAGGTGAGGATGCTCGATGAAGGATAAACGGACCTCTGGATCCTGGCGCACAGCCTGGGAATGCATATTGGCCAGCTTGGCGCTGGCAGTGTTGACCTTGGTCAGCTTTCGTCTCCATGCCGGTCCAGCCATGGCCGCCCTCCTCTTCTTTTTCTTAGTCATATTGATTTCTCTGTGGGCAGGATTTCTTTCGACGGCCTTTGCCTGCGCCGTGGCCGCTTTATGCTTTGTCTACTTTTTTACTCAACCGCTTTTCCATCTTTGGATGAGCGAGCCGGTGGAAATTGCCGCGACGATTGCGTTCTCGGGTACGGCCCTGATCGTCAGCCGCCTGTTGTCGAGAGTTAGAGAGCGGACCGCCGAGCTCCAGCGGACCAACGCGCAGTTGCAGTCGGAAATCGCCGAGCGCCGGCGGGCGGAGGAGGCGCTGCGGCAAAGCGAGACCAAGTTGCGCGGGGAGCAGAGCATCCTGACCGAGGCCGAGAAGCTGACCCACACAGGCGCGTGGGAATGGGATGTCGTGTCGGGCGCCTGGAGCTTCTCTGATGAGTGGCGAAGGATACACGGAACTGACAGAACAACGCTGACTCCGGAAGAGCTGATAGTAATTGCCCACCCAGACGACCGCCAGTCCATCCTACAAGCGTTCGAGGAGGTACGGAAGGGGGAGAGGCCTTACAATATTGAGCATCGGATTATCCAGCAGGATACAGGGAACATCAGGGTGGTCAGGGCCACTGGAAAATTCGTGCGTGACGAGGAGGGAAAGGTCGCGAAGGTTTACGGTTGTGCGCAGGACATCACGGAACAGAAGCAAGCGGAGGAGGCGTTGGGTCGTTTGAATCGCGAACTGCGAGCGATCAGCAACTGCAACCAGGTCCTCCTGCGCGCCACCGACGAGCAGAGCTTGCTTCACGAAATCTGCCGCATTGTCTGCGAGGAGGCTGGCTACCGCATGGCTTGGGTGGCCTATGCCGAACACGACGAGGCCAAAAGCGTGCGCCCTGCCGCGTGGACCGGAACCGAGGAGGGGTATCTCGCAAACCTCGGCATTACTTGGGCCGACACGGAGCGGGGGTGGGGCCCCACCGGAATGGCCATCCGGAGCGGGAAAACTTGCTGCATTCAGGATTTCGCCACGGATCTTCGCCTGGCGCCCTGGCAGGAGAGTGCTTTGCAGCACGATTTTCGTTCCGGCATCGCCCTGCCGCTCAAGGATGAACACGCCAACGCCTTCGGCAGTCTTAACATTTACTCCGCCCAGCCGAACGCTTTTACGTCGGAAGAGATTCGGCTGCTTGAAGAACTGGCTGCCGACTTGGCCTTCGGCATCATCACCCTGCGTTCCCGGGCCGCACGCCAACGGGCAGAGCAGGAAGTCTCCCTTCTCAGTTTCGCCTTGGACAAAGTACGCGAAGCCGCCCTTCTGATTGACGACCGGGGGCGTTTTCATTACGTCAACGACGAGGCCTGCCGCGTTCTCGGTTATACCCGTGCGCAACTACTCGGCATGGGCGTTGCGGATATTGACCCGGAGTTCCCGGCGGAGCGTTGGGCCGACCACTGGCGGCACCTAAAGGCGCAGCGGTCGCTGAGTTTCGAAAGCCGCCACCGAACCCGAGATGGCCGCGCTTTCCCGGTCGAGGTCAGCGCGAATTATTTCGAATATAGAGACCGGGCTTACAACCTGGCCCTGGTGCGGGATATCACTGAGCGCAAGCGGGCCGAAGAGAAAGTCCGGCAGCAGGAGATGGAGCTGCGGGAGGTTCTGGATCTCACGCCGCAATTAGTTGCTGTCTTCGGGCAGGACAGGAAACGACTCTATGCCAACCGGCCCTCGCTCGATTACTTCGGCGTAACCCTCGAGGAATGGAAGAGCATCTCCGATCGTTTCTGGTTTTATCATCCGGATGACCGGGAACGCGTAGCGAGGGATGTGTACACCGGACCGGCAAGCGACATTCCGCACGAGTTCGAGGCACGCATGCGGAGAAAGGATGGAGGGTACCGATGGTTCTTGTTCCGTGATAATCCTCTGCGCGACGAACAGGGAGTCATCCTGCGCTGGTATCTCACGGCGACCGATATCGAAGACCGCAAGCGGGCCGAGGAGGAGCGCCGGGCGCGGGTCTGGTTCCTGGAAAGCATGGACAGGGTGAACCAGGCCATTGGGGGGACGAATGACCTCGAGCAGATGACGGGCGATGTCATCAATGCCATGCTGTCCATTTTCGATAGCGACCGGGCCTTTCTGTACTACCCGTGCGATCCGGATGCCCCTTCATTTGAGGTGTTCATGGAGCGGACTCGACCGGAATATCCGGGAGCAAGAGGCGTGATTCCCATGACTCCGGAGACGGCCAGGGGCTTTCAAATAGTTCGTGCGTCAAGCGGAGTTGTAACCTTTGGTCCCGGATGCGACTACCCGCTGATCGGAGACTTTGCGACGCGTTTCGGCCATCAGTCCTCAATTGGCATCGCCTTGTATCCGAAAACCGGCCAGCCGTGGGTGTTGGCGATGCACCAGTGCTCTTATCCGCGCGCCTGGACGGCAGACGAAAGGAAGCTGCTGGAGGAGATCGCCCGGCGGCTGACCGACTCGCTCACCAGCCTGCTGATGTTCCGCAACCTGCGTGAAAGCGAGGAAGCTCTGCGGCGCAGCGAAGCTTACCTGGCCAGCGCGCAGAAGCTGACCCATACGGGCACTTATGCCATGAATGGCACGAGCCGCGAGCCAATTTACTGGTCCGAGGAAATGTTCCGACTGTTCGGCACTGATCCGAAGGAGGGATTACTGAGGCGGGACCAAGTGTGGCAGCGAATACACCCGGAGGACGATGACAAGGTCAAGGAGGCCAGTGATAGGGTGTTCCTTGGGAAAGTAGATTCCGAGGTCGAATACAGAATCGTATTGCCCGATGGGCCAGTCAAACCCGTCCATACCCAAGCCCACCCAGTTTTGAGTGCAGACGGGGAGGTTATGGAGGTGGTGGCCACGATGGTCGATATCACGGAACGCAAGCGCGCCGAAGAAGCGCTGCGGGCGCAGGCAGCTCTGCTCGATCTTACGCACGACACCGTTTTCGTGATGGATATGGAGGGGGTGATCAAGTACTGGAATCGGGGCGCCGAGGAGCGCTACGGTTGGACCGCCGAACGCGCTTTAGGCAGAGTTGTTCATGACCTGCTGAAGACCGTCTTCCCGGGGCCGATTGAGGAGATTCGAGCGGAAGTGAGCCGTACCGGCCGTTGGGAAGGCGAGATTCTGCACACCAAAAAGGATGGAACCCAGGTGGTGGTGGCGAGCCGTTGGGCTTTGCAGCGGGACGAGCGGGGCGCACCCCTGGCCATCCTGGAGACCAATAACGACATCACCGAGCGCAAGCGAGCAGAGGAAGCCTTGCGGCTGTCCAATGCTTATAACCGCAGCCTCATCGAAGCCAGCCTCGATCCGCTGGTGACGATCGGGCCGGACGGCCGGATCACGGACGTCAATGCCGCCACCGAGGCGGCCACGGGTCGCTCCCGCGGCGAACTGGTCGGCGCCGATTTCTGCGACTACTTCACCCAGCCGGCAAAGGCCCGTGCCGGTTACGAGCAGGTGTTCCGGGAAGGGATGGTGCGGGATTATCCCTTGGAGTTGCGGCATCGGGACGGAGGCGTGATGTCGGTGTTGTACAACGCTTCGGTCTATCGGGACGAGTCGGGCCGGGTCACGGGTGTGTTCGCCGCCGCTCGCGACATCACCGAGCGCCAGCGCGCCGAAGAAGCGCTGCGCGAGAGCGAGACGCGCTTCCGCATGTTTGTGGACCACGCGCCGGACGCCCTCTTCATCCTGGACTTCGAGCAAGGAACCATTATTGATGTGAACCGGAGCGCCTGCGAGAGCCTTGGTTACACCCGGCAGGAACTGATTGGGACGATGGGGCTTGCCTTCGACCGGAACGTGGATCGAGCGGTTACGGAAATGATCGCGGAGCGGACGGCGGCGGGTGAAACCGTGATCGACACGCACTGGCATCAGCGCAAGGATGGGACGCTGTTCCCAGTCGAAGCACACACCAGCCAGTATTGGTATGGAGGTCGTCGCTTCCTGCTGAAGGTAGCCCGGGACATCAGTGACCGTTTGCGGGCCGAGGAAGCGCACGCCTACCTCGCCTCTATCGTGGAGTCCTCCGACGACGCGATTATCGGAAGATCCATGGAGGGGATCATTCAATCCTGGAACCGGGGCGCGGAGAGGCTCTATGGGTATACGGCCCAGGAGGCGATTGGCCAGCCGATCACAATGGTGATTGCACCCGACCGTGCCCAAGAATTCGTGAGTAGCGACCGCCTCAAACGGGGAGAGCCGATTCAGGAGCTCGAAACTGTTCGGGTGGGGAAAGATGGCCGGCGAATCGATGTGTCAGTCATTGTCTCCCCTATGAAGGACGCCGCCGGTCGCGTGTTCGGCGCCGCGACGATCGCCCGCGACATCACCGAGCGCAAGCGTGCCGAGGCAGCCCTGCGGCAGAGTGAGGCTTATCTGGCGGAAGGGCAGCGGCTGAGTCACACAGGCAGTTGGGCTTTCGATTTGGCCAGCAACAAGTATATCTACGCTTCGGAGGAATGCTTCCGAATTTTTGAATTGGATGCGCAAGAGCGTTTTCCGAACCGGGAAGTGATTTCCCGACAGATCCACCCGGAGGACTGGGACGGGGTGAACGAGAGCTTTGAGAAGTCGCTTCGCGAAAAAGTTGATACCTCGAGCGAGTTCAGGATCGTGCTGCCCAGCGGAACGGTCAAACATCTTCTGGCGATCCGGCACCCTGTCATGAATGATGCGGGAGACGCCGTTAAACTAGTGGGTAGCGTGATCGATATGACGGAACGCAAGCGCGCCGAACAAGAGCGCGAGAGGCTGCGCCAACTCGAGGCAGATCTCGCGCACATCGACCGCATAAGCATGATGGGGGAACTGGCCGCCTCCATCGCGCACGAAGTCAACCAGCCGCTTTCGGGCGTAGTGGTCAACGGCAATGCTTGCTTGCGGTGGCTGGCGGGAGATTCGCCCAATCTTGACGAAGCCCGGGAAGCGGTCCGGCGTATCGTCCGCGACGGGAAGCGGGCGGGAGAGGTGATCGCCCGGATTCGGGCTCTGGCGACGAAAACGGCCCCAGTCAAGGAGCGGCTGGATATGAACGAGGCCATTCGGGAGGTCGTGGCTTTTGCCGGGGACGAACTGCGCAAAAACAGCGTGGCAGTTCGGACCGAATTAGCGGCGGATCTCTCACCTGTGTTGGGCGATCGAGTGCAGCTTCAGCAGGTGATCCTGAACCTAGTCATGAACGGGATCGAAGCCATGAGCGGTGTGGGAGAGCAGCCGCGAGAACTGATCGTCAGAACGCAAAACGATGCCGACCAGGTGCGGGTTACCGTCCAAGACTCGGGGACGGGTCTTGACCCGCAAAACTTGGAACGGATTTTTGATGCTTTCTACACCACCAAACAGGGGGGCATGGGCATGGGGCTCTCGATTAGTCGCTCCATCATTCAGAATCACGGCGGCAAGCTATGGGCGGTGGCGAATGAGGGGCCGGGCATCAGCGTTCAGTTTATTGTTCCAAAACTCCACTAGGAGGTCCCTTTGCCGGAGCCTGATGCAATCGTCTTGGTCGTGGATGACGACCTGTCCGTTCGCGAGGCTTTGGGAAGCCTGATCCGGTCCGCCGGGTTGGGAGTCGAGACCTTTGCCTCGGCGCAGGAGTTTTTGGCTCGCCAGAGGGCCGATTTGCCAAGCTGCTTGGTCTTGGACGTTCGGCTGCCCGGGCTTAGCGGGCTCGACCTTCAGAAGCGCATGGCCGAAGCCAACCTCGAGATTCCGATAATTTTTATTACCGGCCATGGCAACATTCCGGCAGCGGTGCAGGCCATGAAAGCGGGTGCGCTGGAGTTTCTCACCAAGCCATTCACCAACCGGGACCTGTTGGACGCGATTCAACAGGCGATAAAACGTGATCGGGCTGCACGCCAGCATCAGGCGGAGATGAAGGAGTTGCGCAACCGGTATGAATCGTTAACGCCGCGCGAGCGAGAGGTTATGGAGCTGGTGGTCTCCGGGCTGCTGAATAAGCAAGTGGCCGCTGAACTGGGGACCAGCGTGGTTACGGTTAAAATTCAACGCGGCCAGGTGATGCGAAAGATGCGGGCCGACTCTCTGGCGGACCTGGTGAGAATGTCGCAAGGACTGGGGATACGGCGCGTGAAGAAATTGTAGGTCCGGGCTGCCCTCCTCCCCCAGACGAACCTAATACCAAGGTGTGATAGACAAAGCCACCTGCAACGGTGCTAAATAACTCTTGTATGGCGAATATTCCCCTTATTTGCGTGGTTGATGACGATGAGGCCGTCCGTGAATCCCTGGACGGCTTACTCAGGTCTGTGGGGTTTGCCGTGAAGGTATTTGCTTCAGCCGAAGAGTTCTTGAATTCAGACCATCTGAGTGATATCGACTGCCTGTTACTGGATGTGCGTCTGCCGGGGATGAACGGTATCGAACTCCACGGTCGCCTGGTGGCCAATCATTGTGAAATACCCGTTGTCTTCATCACGGCCCATGGATCTGAGGCAGGGGTGCGCTCACAGGCTTTCAGGAACGGCGCGGTGGATTACCTGATCAAACCACTCAGCGAAGAGACGGTATTGAATGCGGTCAACAAGGCTCTGAACTGGAAACAGCTAGATAGAGACAATCGAAGTTCGAACAACGCGTAAACAGGCTGCAATTACGTGGTTGAGTAGAAGAGGATGCAGCGCGGCTTTTCTCTCAAAACCTTAGGACAACCGGAATGAGGTGCTTCCATGAGTGACAGAGGCGCTCCAATCTACCTGGTAGATGATGATGTGTCAGTCCGTGAATCGGTGGGAAGTCTGATTCGCTCTGCAGGATTCAGGGCGGAAACATTTGCGTCGGCTCAGGAGTGTTTAGCCGGCCTGCAAGCTGAAGTGCCGAGCTGTCTGGTCTTGGATGTGCAGCTCCCGGGGCTAAGCGGACTCGATCTTCAACAACAGCTTGCCAAGGCGGATGTTCAAGTCCCGATCATTTTCCTGACCGGCCACGGCGACATTCCCATGACCGTGCGCGCCATCAAAGCAGGCGCACTGGAGTTTCTGACAAAGCCCTGTGACGGTGAAGATCTACTGAATGCCATCCGGCAGGGTATCGCTCGTCATCAGGGAGCCGGGCAGCAAAGTCGAAACTTGGCGCACCACAGTTTCGACGGCGTCAGTGCGAGCGCCGAATTCAGCGACAAGCTCGCGCAGGAAAAACCCTGCTTGGGGGAAGAAATTCACAGTGAGGCGAACTTCGAAGGAATCGTGGGACAGAGTCCAGCCCTCCGGAAGGTGCTGGAACTCGTTGAAATGGTGGCCGCAAGCGATTCGACTGTGCTCCTGTTGGGAGAGACGGGCACCGGGAAGGAACTTATCGCGCGCGCCATTCACAATCGCAGTTCGCGCGGGCAACGAGCGTTTGTCAAGCTCAACTGCGCCGCTGTGCCCAGCGGCTTGCTCGAGAGTGAACTGTTTGGCCACGAGCGCGGCGCCTTCACCGGCGCAATCACGCAAAGGGCCGGGCGGCTCGAACTCGCGGACCAGGGCACGCTGTTCTTGGATGAGGTCGGGGACATCCCTTTGGAAATCCAACCGAAGCTGCTGCGCGTCTTGCAGGAGCGAGAATTCGAACGGTTGGGCAGTGCGCGAACCAAGAAAGTTGATGTTCGGATTGTGGCCGCAACCCATCGTGCCCTGGAAGAAATGATCGTGGAGAAGCAGTTTCGCCTGGATCTCTACTACCGGCTGAATGTCTTCCCGATTTCCATTCCTCCCTTGCGCGAACGCCCGGAAGACATTCCGCTGCTCGTTCGGCATTTCGTCCAGCAATTCGCCCGGCGGATGAACAAGACCATTGGTGCGATTTCTTCCCAAACGATGGAGGCGCTGAGTCGATATGCCTGGCCCGGCAACATCCGGGAGCTGCAAAATGTTATCGAACGGGCCGTAGTTGTCTATGAGAAGGGGACGCTCTCGGTCCAGAAGAGTTGGCTCTCTCGCGAATGCTTCCTAACTGAACCGGCGACACAGCTCTTCAGAAGTTCCCTAATGGAGGAGCGCAAGAAAATTAGCGCTGCCTTGGCCGAGACTCGAGGCCGAGTGTCGGGACCATCGGGTGCGGCAGCCAGGCTCGGTCTTCCGCCATCGACTCTGGAATCGAAGATTCGAGCGATGAATATCAACAAGTATAGCTTCAGGGCCGTTTAGCGTAGCGCGTCAGAGATATTGGTATTTGTAGAGTCGGGCTTTAGCTCGGCATCTGCCGCCCTAAAGAGCGGCGCTACACTTCTTCTTCCAGCCCAAGCCTAGCCGAACTTTCGCAGTTGGGGGCATGTTGAAGTCGTAAGTGTTTTGTTTCCATCAGCGCGATCTCCCAGGTCGGCACTACATTTTCAGTCTCGTCAGGCCCTCGGCGGCCTTTTGAGGGGCCT
>Ga0326728_10007104_pt1 | contig 29297 bp, 23 predicted proteins | sample MB3enrmetagenome_FD_207602 | JGI IMG/M metagenome (GOLD analysis project Ga0326728, IMG submission 207602) | Lab enriched peat soil microbial communities from McLean, Ithaca, NY, United States - MB31MN | ecosystem: Environmental > Terrestrial > Soil > Wetlands > Peat | place: USA: New York... | reverse complement strand
CTTGACCTGAATCTGATTGATCCCCCTCAGTTGGTACTCCACAGGGTCCTCTACGGTGATAATTTTTTTGTCGGGGGAATTGATTTTTTCCAGCGCACAGTAGAGCGTCGTCGTCTTTCCGCTTCCCGTCGGACCCGTGACGAGAATGATTCCATGAGGCCTCTGGATGAGATCTATGAACCCAGCCATCGTGTCTTCGAGGAAACCCACGGTCGCAATGTCCATGACGATGCTACTCTTGTCCAAAATCCGTAAAACGATGCTCTCCCCGTGGATCGTTGGAATCGATGAAACCCTGAAGTCGATCTCCTTTCCTTTTACCCGGAGCATGATCCGTCCGTCTTGAGGAAGACGTCTCTCCGCGATATTCAATTTGGCCATGATTTTAACACGGGAAACGACGGCTGGCTGGAGTCGTTTGGGGGGAGATTCCACATCATGAAGGACTCCGTCAATTCGATACCGGACCCTGAATTGCTCCTCAAAAGGTTCGAAGTGGATATCACTCGCCCGCAATTCAATCGCCCTGGTAATGATCAAGTTGACGAGCCGGATCACAGGTCCTTCAGAGGCCATGTCTCGCAGATGGTCGACATTCTCTTCATCCTCTCCTCTATATTCTGGGACAGTCTCCGTGTCCTCGATTATTTTGTCCATCGACGTCGCCCCCACCCCATAAGACCGCTCGATGGCCTCTAAGATTTCATTCTCCCGCCCTGCGAGCACATGCACCTCATAGTTGGTCGCTAATCGGATGGCGTCGATCGTATAAAAGTCGAGGGGGTTGCTCATAATGACCGTCAACGTATTGTCCGTCAGGCGAGAGGGGATAAATTTTGACTCTTTCATGAACTGGACCGAGAGACGATCGAACAGAACGGGTTCCTTTGGAAAATCGTCCTGGGACGCAAAAGGGGCTCCAAAAAATTCTTCCGCGACTGAACGAAACTGTTCCGAGGTGACAAGTCCAACATTGATCAGTTGCTCCTCGACAGAGACATCCCCTATCGGCTGATTCGGAGGCAAAACCTTTTCTAAATCCTCTTTCTGAATCAATCCTTTTTCTACCAAGTAGTATGCAATCCGGGTGCCTATGTTCTCCATAGTTATAGCATTTTACCGCATTTTACAGGATATTCAGAAAGCTTCTACTTGGTATTATTTACTACCATTTTTATCACTTGTTGGCAAATCTTTTTTGAAGGCCGTAAGCGTCTTGTTCCCCGTGACAATCATGAAACAGTCCCTTCACCATCCCCTCTCCCCATCGGGGAGAGGGGATAGGGTATGGGCTATTAAAGAGTAAAAGGTCGGCTTGAAGGGTAATCATTCAGTTATGGGAGGAATTTTTATAATAAGTGTAGCGCCCTAATTTGTTGACGGCGGAGTCCGTTCCGGTAAATACTGGAACGCTACGAGAAAGGAGGATAATTCCATAACAAATAATTGTCCATGACAGAGGGATTACCTCAAAAGTTTCTTTTCTATTGAAAAGAGAAAGAGACTATGCTAAGAAGAAACATGTCCAAGATATCCCTCCTTGCTTTCTTGCTGCTATTTTGTCTCTTCCCCCCAAACCCCTCGTTTTGCTTTGAAGGAAAGGGTCAAGATTGTTCCAAATGTCATACCCTAAGCAATGATGAGACCAGAGATCTCCTCAAAGAGGCTATCCCGGATATAAAAATAGTCAGTGTGAAATTAGGCCCGCCTCAAGGATTCTGGGAGGTATACTTAGAGTCACGCGGCAGAAAAGGATTGATCTATGTCGATTTTGCCAAGAAGCATTTCTTCACGGGATCGCTCATCTCCATAGCCGAAAGAAAAAATCTGACCCAGGAAAGGTTCGCAGAGCTTAACAAGGTCGATGTATCGCAGATTCCCCTTATCGATGCCCTTGTCATGGGTGATCAAAAGGCCAGGATCAAGGTTATTTCCTTCAGCGACCCCGACTGACCGTACTGTGCAAAACTTCATCAGGAGATGAAGAAGGTTATCGAGGAGAGGAAAGATATCGCCTTTTACATAAAGCTTTTTCCCCTGAAGATTCATCCCGGGGCCTATGAGAAATCGAAGACCATCGTTTGCGAGAATTCCTTGGCACTGCTTGAGGATGCTTTTGACAAGAAACCGCTTCCGGCGCCTAAATGCGAAACGCCGGTTATTGACGCGAATATAAAGCTGGCAGAAAAACTGGGCCTCTCAAGCGTGCCTGTCTTAATCCTTCCCGACGGGAGGGTTATCCAGGGATACAGGGACTCCAAGACCCTAATCAACCTAATTGGTAACTAACGATTGATCCATCCGTATATCATGTGAAACTTTTCTTCTTGACAAATTATTCTTATGTTGATATTAAATAAAAACTTTCCGCTAAATTCTGAGAACAGTTTTTATTCTTTTATAACTAAGAATCTGTCAGCCTTTTGAAGGAGAGTGAGAACACTTAAGGCCATTTCCTGACACGGAGGACCGGTTCTGTTTTTTTTGAAGCAGCGAAAATCTAACAGAATTCCAACACGGAAACGGAGTGTCTTCTTCATAGAGAAATTTGGGGCTGTTTTGAGGAGGACACACCCATATGGGGTGTAGCCTTTTGGGGGTAGAAAAAAGAAAGGAGGAAGGACAAATGAACAGATTAGGCAAAGGGATGATTATCTCGGTAATTGTTTTTTTATTTGCAATGTCGCCCTGGGCATTCGTTTCTGCGCAGGAGATCAAGATCGGCGTGATCGGCCCGATGAAATTCGTGCAGGGCATAGGTCAGTGGAACGGGGCAACCATGGCCGCCGAGGAGATTAACGCCAAGGGGGGCATACAGGTTGGCAACAAAAAGATGAAAATCAAGCTGATTCAATCAGATTCCAATGAGTTCCTGAACGTCACGGATGCCACCAACGCCATGGAGCGTTTAATGGATCAGGACAAGGTGGATTTTGTTGTGGGCGGTTTCCGGAGCGAGGCTGTCCTCGCCATGCAAGACATTGCAATGGACCACAAAAAGATCTTTATCGACGTTGGGGCTGCTCATCCTGAGCTCTGCGAGCGGGTGGCCAAGAACTACAATACTTACAAATATTTTTTCCGAGGTTCTCCTTACAATTCCACATACCTTGTCAGAACAGCCTTCATCCATTTGGGCACTGTGGCAGCCGTATTGAAACAATCCTTGAACATACCCATGATAAAGGTGGCTATCGTCATGGAAAAGGCCATGTGGGCGGATCCGATGATCCCAGCGGCCCAAGGCGCCATCCCTAAGATGGGCATGGAGATAGCAGGTATTTGGAGACCCTCTCCGGTGGCCACGGATGTCACAGCGGAGCTATCGGCCATACAGAGTTCAGGGGCCCATATCATTTTCGAAATCTTTTCCTCCTCGGTGGGGATTCCGTTTTCCAGACAGGCAGGCGAGCTCAAGATCCCGGCCTTTCAGGTCGGCATCAATGTCGAGGCCCAGAAGCAGGGCTTCTGGCAGGCCACGCAGGGAATGGGCAACTATGTGATGACCTCGGATACCTATGCACGCGGGGTTGAGTATAATGAACTTACAAAGCCGTTTGTGGAAGGCTATATAAAGAGATTCGGCGAGGTGCCTACTTACACCGCAGATACCTACACCGCTATCGTCTACGGGCTTGCGCCGGTCATTGAAGAGGCTAAGACCCTCGATTCCGACAAGATCCTGTCCATCCTGGAGGAGCGTGTCTACAAGGTTCCATCCGGCATAGTAAAATATATGAAAAATGCCGAAGGAAAGCCTCTCCACGACCTAACATGGGGACCGGGGTTCCTGACCGGCATTGCCACCCAATGGCAGGATGGCAAGATAATGGGTGTCTGGCCCTATAAGTGGAAGCTGACCCCCGAGTCACCGGAAGTGACATACAAGGGAATCGTTCCCATAAAGCTACCGCCCTGGATGATCGAGAAGTACAAGAAATAGGCGTCTTCTACCGTCCATCCGCCTCTCTTCGGGGGTGTTGATGAAAAATTCCCGTAATCCCTCTTTACAAAGGGGGATTAGGGGAATTATAATTCGCTTTCAAATTTTGCGGACATGTGGAACCGACACACTCGGGTGCTGTAATTTCTGACTGTGCTAAAGCTTCGGCGAAAGCAACTACTTCGGCGTGCAGGCCCTGAACCGAGTCCTGCGTCTCGCGGGATGCAGGGCAGGTGGGGAAAGTTATTTTCCAAGCGATGAGGTAAGATGGATCTCATTATAAACATTATCATTGGCGGCCTGATCAGTGGGAGTACATTTGCCCTTCTCGCTATCGGGTTTTCACTTATTTTCGGCGTAGCCCGTATCGTAAACTTCGCTCACACCGCCTTTTATATGTTGGCCGCCTATTGTATCTATGTCGCGGCCCAATTGATGGGCCTTCATCCCATTTGGGGTATGCTTGCAGCAATCGTTCTGGTCGCCCTGTTGGGCATGATCTCGTATAAGTTCCTGATAAATCCCATCCGAGAACATGAAGGTGCTGTGCTGATAGCCACCATCGCCCTGGCGATGATCTTTCAGGAAGTTATGTCTCTGATCTTTACGGGCACCTATTTGAGTGTGCCCGCACTCATCGGGGGGTATTTTAAACTCTTGGGGGTGAAGGTCTCTTACCAACAGCTCCTCACCTTCTTCGCGGCCTTGCTCGTGATGGCGATTCTGTGGGTTCTTCTGATGAAGACTAAACTGGGCTTGGCAATCCGGTCCACTGCTCAAGACAGGGAAGTGGCCAACCTCATGGGGATCAACGAGGCTCGCGTGGCCATGATGGCTATGGGGCTCTCCGTTGGGTTAGCCGCCTTCACGGGCGCCATCGTCGTACCCCTCACCATACTTGAACCACAGATGTGGGGGGGCCCGCTGGTCATGATGATGGCTGCCGTCGTATTAGGCGGGCTTGGCAGTCTCAAGGGCAGCTTCATTGCGGCATACATTCTGGGCTTTGCAGAAGCATTGGTAGTCTTTCTTGCTCCCATGGGCGCCTACCTGAAGGGCTCAGTCGCCCTCTCCATTATGATCTTGGTATTGCTTATTCGGCCGGAAGGTCTCTTTGGCGTGTACTTCGAGGAAGAAAGGTAGCTATGCGCCTCATCTTCTTTTATCTGGGAAAACTGTTCACCATAATCAAGAACGAGGTGCTTGTACTTCCATCACGTGTCGCTGTCGGGCTCTTTTTTCTCTTCATGCTCCTCTTACCATTATTTACCAAGGATATCTACCTTCTGCGTATCTTTACTCTTACCAGTATCTTTGCCATATTCGCTGCGAGTTGGGATCTGCTTTCCGGCTTTACCGGCCAAATGAATTTCGGGCATGCCCTGTTCTTTGGAGTGGGGGCTTACGGCGCAGCTTTGCTCAATCTGCATGCGAGTATCCCTCCATGGGCCAGCGTTCCCCTTGGCGCGTTATGTGCAGTTTTGGCGGGCCTTATCATAGGGATACCATGCCTCAGGCTCAGAGGTACGTATCTGGCCCTGACCACCCTTGCCTTCCCCTTCATCCTGACAGGCCTCATTTTTGCATTTCCCAGCTTCACGGGCGGAGAACTGGGGATCTCAGGAATTGTTCGACTGACACAGTCTCGGGTCGGCGATTATTACACCGTAGCGGTACTCATGCTCGGCCTTTGCACCATCATGTGGAAGATAACCGACTCCAATATTGGCATTATTTTCCATGCCATCCGCGAGGATGAAGTGGCTGTCAGGGCTTCCGGCGTCAACACGACGCGCTATAAACTTTTGGCTTTCAGCCTCAGCGGTTTTTTTGCCGGGATCTCCGGCGGGCTATATGCCCATTTTATGAGGATCGCAGGCCCCTCAACCCTCGACTTGTTCTTGTCTTTCTCGGTGGTCATCTATGCTATCTTCGGCGGGGTTGTGACCATTTATGGTCCGGTTGGAGCGGTATTCGTCCTTTTTCCGTTACTGGAGTTTTTACGCGTCGTGCAAAACTATCGAACATTGATGTTCGCAGTGGTGGTGTTGCTGATTCTTCTCTATATGCCGGATGGGCTTTTTGCTTGGCTTAGGGATAAGATAGAAAAGGAATGTCCGCGATGCAAAATCAGAAATATCGCCACGCGTCATACGTGCCGCGTGTGCACAGCACCGTTGGACTAAGATAATAAAAAAGTGAGGGGAAGGAAATGAACGCAAAAGAAATCTATGCTTCAAAACCCTGGTTGAAACACTATCCAGAGGGCGTTCCTGAAACCGTGGACGTCCCAGACGCATCTGTCCCCGACCTCTTTAATCAGGTGGCGGAAACGTACGGCAAGAAGCCCGCACTGATTTTCTATGGGAAAGAGATCAGTTATACAAAACTGAAAGAGCTGATCGACCGTTTTGCCACAGCCCTGGCGGATTTAGGAGTGAAGAAAGGGGACACAGTGGCCCTCTACCTTCTGAATTGCCCGCAGTATGTCGTTGCCTACTTTGCGGCGTTGAGAATCGGCGCGAAGGTGACCCCCATCAGCCCTGTCTACACCAGCCATGAAATTAGGCATCAGCTCCTGGACAGCGATGCGACGACGATGATCTGCCAGGACATCCTCTACGATAATGTGGAGAAAACCGGCGTCGCCCTGAAGCACGTCATCCTCACCGGTATTCTTGAATACCTGCCCACGCTCAAGAAGGTTTTGGGTAAGGGGATGCTGGGAAAGGACTATGCGGACCTGCAGGTTCCCACCCCCGAGCACAGGGCTCAGGCCGGTCTCCTTGATTTTCAGGAACTCATCAAGAAGTATCCGCCCAACCCCCCCCAGGTAAACATCGAACCGAAAAAGGACATTGCCATCCTTCCCTATACAGGCGGCACCACGGGTCTTCCCAAAGCAGCTGTGCTTAACCACTACAACATGGTAGCCTTGTACGCTCAGGGAAAAGCGTTCTGGCCCTTCCTTGAAGAAGGCAAAGAAATGGTCATGGCCTTTTTGCCCTTTTTCCATATCTATGGTCAGGTGGTCGTGATGCTCGCGAGTCTTTGCAGGGGCTTCACGATGGTTCTCTTTACCACACCTGACATCGATGATATCATATCGGCCATGGAAAGGTATAAGGCATCCACGTTTAACGGTGTCCCCACCATGTTCGAATACCTCAAAGAATATGAAAAAACAGACAGGGTCAATTGGAAAAAGCTTAAGTTGATCGCGTGTGGTGCGGATACACTTCATGAATCGACGATTGAAGCATGGGAGAGAAGAACAGGGTCGCAGATCTATGAGGGGTATGGGATGACCGAAACCACTGGCGTTAGCCATGGCAACCCTTATCTCAGACCCAAAAAGGCTTCTTTTGGAGTGCCCATACCCAGTGTGAAAGCGGCGATTGTCGAATACGAAGGGACCGATTACCTACCCGTGGGTGAGGTTGGAGAAATGATTCTGAGCGGGCCGAACATCATGCAAGCCTATTGGAAACGGGAGGAAGAGACCCGCCAGTCGTTGATCGACATTGACGGAGAGAAATGGCTTCGGACCGGAGATATTGTCAGCATGGATGAGGAAGGTTATTTCCATTTCTTCGACCGGAAAAGGGATCTCATCAAGTACAAAGGATATTCGGTCTTTGCCAGACATGTTGAAGAAGTCCTTTACCAGCATCCTCAGATCAAGGCCGCCGGTGTCGTGGGAGTGCCCGACCCAAAGGTGGGCCATCTCATCAAGGCCTATGTGGTTCTGGAAAGCGAAGCCAGGGGCAAAATTTCCGAAGAGGAGATTATTGAGTTTTGCAAGAAGAATCTTGCCCACTACAAAGTCCCCAAGATTATTGAGTTCAGGGGGGAGCTTCCGAAGACGGACGTGGGAAAAGTTTCGCGCAGGGAGTTGAGAGAAGAGAGCGAAGGTTGATATGAATCCATCCTTCCTTGAAATTGAAGGCCTCACCAAAAGATTCGGCGGCCTTCAGGCGGTCAACGACGTCAGCTTTTCCATGGAAAGGGATCAGGTCCTGGGTCTGATCGGTCCGAACGGCGCGGGCAAGACCACGCTGCTAAGGCTGATCACCGGTATTCTGAAACCGGATACTGGAAGTGTCCGTTTCATGGGGAAGGAACTCGTAGGCCGCAAGACGTGGAGCATCGTCAACATGGGGATCGCCTGTACCTTCCAGAACATGAGACCCTTCCGCCGGATCCCCATCATCGCCAACGTCATGGTTTCCTGCATGTGCCCACGTTCCATGAAGAGGGGAGAATGGGTCAAGCGGCTGGAGGCAAAGGCGATGGATGCCTTGGAATTCGCTGGTATCTCCGACATGGCGCGGGAAAAAGCCTCTGTGCTTTCACAGGGCGACTTGAAAAGACTCGAAGTGGCGCGGGCAGTGGCCACGGAGCCCGAGTTGCTACTTTTGGATGAGCCTTTCGGGGGGCTGAGCCCTGCGGAGACGGAGCTTATGGCCAAATCCATCAAGCGCCTGCACAAAGGTGGCCGTTTCGGTCGATTGCACAGTGAAGGACCCGCCATGATCATCGTCGAACATCAGCTTCAATGGTTGATGAAGATCGTGGATCGTATTATCGTTTTGAATTTCGGGACTCTCATTGCCGACGGAACGCCCGATGAAATCACGAAGAATCCTCAAGTGATTGAGGCCTACCTTGGCGGAGGAGGTATTTAGACTTGCTGCTTGAAGTTGCTAATCTATCGGTTTGGTATGACAAGGCCATGCTCATTAACAATTTGAGCATGGGCGTAGATACAGGTGAGCTGGTCAGCCTCGTGGGTCCCAATGGTGCCGGCAAATCAACCCTTCTAAGAGCCATTACCGGATTGGTAGCCTGGGAGAGGGAGCTGACTCGCAGGTCAACCCATGGCGAAGTGAAGCTGGGGGGGACGGTAACGTTTGATGGTGAGCGAATCGACCAAATTCCTGCCCATGAAATCGTTAAGCGAGGTCTGATCCTTTGTCCGGAGAGACGAAGGCCATTCCGAGAGATGACGGTGATCGATAATCTGATGGTTGGATCATATCTTTCAAAGGACAAGGACGAAGTTCAGAATAATTTGGATAAAGTCTATCAACTGTTTCCGGTGTTAAAGGATCGAACAGACCAGATCTCCGGGACGCTCTCCGGCGGGGAGCAGCAAATGCTCGCCGTCGGCAGGGCATTGATGTCTAAGCCCAAGCTGTTGTGCATTGACGAACCCTCGACGGGACTCGCCCCCATTTTGCGAGCAGAGGTATTTCAGAAGATCGGAGACATCAGCAAATTAGGGATCACTGTCTTACTCGTCGAGCAAGATGTGAGCACGGTCTTCAAAATGACTTCCCGCAACTATGTCCTCTCCTCTGGGAAAATCATTGCCCAAGGAACCGGGGAACAGTTACTGCAAGATGAGGTCGTCCGGAAAACCTACCTGGGGCTCTAAGCAGGTCTGTCTCCGGCAGGACGAATGGGACACCTGAATATCTTCCGATGCTCCCTCATTGACACACAATCACTTCTGACCGGAAGTCTAAGACTTCAGGACTCAAAATGCAGCTAACAAACATGCTCAAAAGCAGATAGCAGATGCTACGGTAAAGGGACATTATACAGTGGAAGCTCAATCTTCTCCTCTGCCACGGCTTCCGGGAAGACGACCCTCCTAAGCCCGGGCTTTTTCCATTGAAAACCACAACCCAGGGCCGTTTCCTTGGGATCATAACCATAGATGACTTGATGATCTTTGCCGAACCTGATCCTTCCAACTACGCCTAACATATCTGTTTTTTCCAGAGCACTGACCATTGTGTTTGGTTCGATGCTCTTCGCGCGCTCGATTGCATTAACCATAATATAGACAGCGTCGTAACTTGGTCCTGGACCATGATGTGAAAGTCTTTTCCTTGCGTCTTCTCCCCACTTTTTACCGAAATTCTTGTTAAAATCAACAGACTTGGGTACTGCTTTCAATGGAACTGGTCCAACTTCATATTGCATATTGATCATCCCCTCCACCTCTCCTTGGAATACTTCCCAGGCATTCTCAGGAGCCAGCGGGCTTGTCGAACCAGCGAGCAGAGCTGGAATTTGCATTGCACGAGCCTGTTTCAACAAAATCCCACTCTGCGGCATGTCAAATATGGGCACGACTACTTGGGCTTTTTGAGCCTTCACCTTTATCAGGGAGGGGGAAAAGTCAGACGACCCTGTAGCATAACTGTCAAAACCAATAACCTTCCAACCATTCTCCTTGTACCACCTCTCTAATCCAAGGCCAGTTCCCTTCGCCCACAGGACGTCTTGCGTAATAATATAAGCCCTGTCGAAACCAAAACCGCTTCTTATAAACCCAATGATTCCGACGAGATACATAGCAAGCTGTGGAGCATTCATGCAATTGCGGAAACAATATTTGTATTTATCGTATTCCTCAAGTATCTTTTTCTGGAAAAGAGGCGACATGGCAATTGAGCAAATGTACGGTAATTTATATCTTGAAATAACATCCATCGCGGCCAACAACACTTCAGAACGGAAATTACCCAGTACGATCGCATGGGGTTTTTTCTCCAGGATAAGCTTCTCCATAGCTGTCAAGGCATCGTGAACTGGGATTCCAGGCTCATGTTCTCTAGTATCGATGGAAAAGACTTCGAGTTTATGTCTTGTATTACCTGCTAACACTCCTCCCTTTGCGTTGATCTCATCCCTTGCCATCTGGATAGCCATCCATCCATCCCGCCCCTCAATAGAACCTAAGGCAGTAGGAACGCCAAAAACAATAGGCTCACCGGGTTTGAGTTGGGCGACGGCGGTATGGGGAACATTTGTTAAGACTGTCAAGATAATAGGGATAAAGATAAAACATATTCTTTTTTTCATAAGCCCCTCTCTTCGAATGTTTTTTGCTAGTCAAATGGTCGGGTAATAAAGTTGCGGAAATAACAAAATAGGTCCGAGGCAGTATTTGCGATAGCCCCGGTTAAATTTCATGACAATCGAAAGGCGCGGCTTTATCGGGACTTAGTTCCTTCACTTTATCAGTTCACTTATGCAATTGGGCTATCGCTCCATTATCTTGGAAACCTTTTTTCACCTCTCTCTTTATTAGTCCAAACCCTCCGCAAACTTTACAAACGTTAATTCCATTATCATCTGTAAGAGACCTGCCAGAACCTCCACATTCGGGGCAAAAAATCATTCCATATTTTTGCGGATCAAATCTTTCGCTTATCTTTGTTCTTCCCACCGCCTTCACCTCCCCTTTCTTGTCCAAAGATGGACGCGGTTAGCCCTCTTAATTTCCCTTTGGCAAGAATGATCCCTCGGGCAGCGACTTCCACAAGGATTGAAACGAAGGAACGCGCCTCCAAGAGGATATAGTACCCCCTTAGAGCCTTCACATCGGCACTTTTCGGAACCTCCGTTTCATAATTGCTCCGGAAAGGTTCAGGGCTGTGTTGTTAGATTATCGATCAAGAAACCAGTCAAAGGAAACTACCCACCTCCGCTTTTAGTTATCAAATAATATTGTCCTTGTCAATCAAAAAGTACTCCTGTGAAAAAAATTTATTATTTCCCGGTTTGCTCGCTGAAAACAAATGAATATTCAACCATCGTCTTATGGACATCCATTTGAAACATAGCACAAACCGATGAGTTTTCTTTTTTCGTAATGGTTATTTTTGCGTCTCTTGACAAGGGATGCGGGAAAAGGATATTTGAAATCTACGGGAGGAATGGAGTCAATGGATGAAAAAATTGGGGAGATGATTCACGATCTTAAGTCTTATCTCGAATATCTCAAACGGATAGGAATTGCCTTCTTACCTACTTCGCAAGGTGACTCCCAAAAAGGAACTCGAACGGAGATCCTAACGCTGGCAGAGGTGCGGAAAGAGCTGGGGGATTGTAAGAGATGCAAGCTTCATAACGCAAGACGGACGATTGTGTTTGGCGAGGGGAATGAAAAGGCGAGCTTGATGGTCATCGGGGAAGGCCCTGGATATGATGAAGACGTTCAGGGAAGACCTTTCGTTGGGAAGGCTGGGCAACTGTTGACAAAAATCCTTCAATCGATCAACCTTACGAGAGAGGAAGTTTACATTAGCAACATCGTCAAATGCCGGCCTCCGCAAAATCGAAATCCAGAGCCTGATGAGATCCGGAGCTGCAACCCCTTTTTGATGAAACAGATCACCGTGATTCGACCTAAAATCATCTGTGCTTTAGGGACCTTTTCCGCCCAGACTCTGCTTAGGACCGAGACGAAAATCACAGCGCTCCGTGGGAAGCTCTTCGATCTTGAAGGAATCAAGGTAATCCCTACCTATCATCCCGCCTTTCTTTTGAGGAATCCTGAACGAAAGAGAGACGTCTGGGAGGATATGAAAAAAATTGCCGAACTGATACAAACATATTAAATAACCTGTCATCGCGAGCCCGCCCCGTTCAGGGATTCTTCGGAAAAGGGCGTGGCAATCTCATTTTGAGATTGCTTCGTCGCGTAGCTCCTCGTAATGACAATCTATTCACTGTGTGTTTTTGTTAATAAACGGTTCTACTTAATCTGAAGAGCAGAACTTAAATCATACCCTTTCTCATTCAACACATCGATAACTGCACAAGCCATGTCTCTCATCAAAAGCTCCCATATGGATAGTCTCTTTTTGGGGTAGATAACGTTCGGTTTCCCCGAGATCCCTACCATCTTGGCCGTGATCTCGATCGTATCCTGAAGATTTCCCATCTGGTCAACCAAACCCAAATTCTTCGCCTGTTCCCCTGTCAGGATTCGACCATCGGCGATCTCAGCCACCTTCGCTCGATCCAGCTTCCTACCATCCGCCACGGCCTGAATGAATTGCTGATGGACATTGTCAAGCACTTCCTGCATGATTTTTTTCTCTTCCTGGGTCATCTCACGGAAAGGAGAGCCGATATCTTTATGCTCTCCACTCTTGAGCACCACTCCCTTGATTCCAATTTTCTTAAGAAGCTCTTCAAAATTTGAGAACTGCATGATGACACCGATCGAACCGGTGATCGTCCCGGGATTGGCCACGATGAGATCAGAGGCACTGGCGATATAATAGCCTCCGGAGGCAGCCACAGACCCCATGGAAGTCACCACTTTTTTCTTTGGCCTGATCTTCATTACCTCGCGGTAGATCTCTTGCGACGGACCTACGCCCCCGCCCGGAGAATCGATCCTCAGGATGATGGCCTTGACGTCTCTGTCGTCAACGTATTGCTGGAGCTCTTCAATGATTCCAGAGGATTGGGAGATCACTCCCTTCACCTCCACAATGGCAATCTTATCTCCGAAGGCCAGTCGGCTGGATTTCCCCCCCGAATAGCGTCCAATAAGGGAGAGAATACCGAAGAAGAAAATGAGAAGTGCTGCAATGACGCCTAAACCAATGAAGATTCGTTTTCGTTTCATGGGTCCCTCCCGATTCATTCGAAAATGACGTAATTCGTGCTCGTCATTCGTGGCTCGTCTCCGTGTTCAAGAACCTTGCCTTTCAGCAACACCAACCACTATTACCCATCACTAAATGCTTTAAAAGGGCGATATTCGAATCGTCTCAAAAGGAGCCAGTTGAAAGATCCGAATGCGTTTCATCTTAACCAATTCGAGGATAGCCAGCAAGGTGATGACAACGACCCTCCGCGAAGCCTGTTCTGGGAAGAGACGATGGAAGGCCATGCTCCGATTTTCCCTTTCGAGCAGTGTCAGTATCTCTTGAATTTTATCCTCAACGCTGATGTGTTCTAAGACGACTTGATGGAAGGTCTCCGGTTTGACCCTCCCGAGAACCTTCCGGAAGGCTTCGAGGAGCTCAAAAAGATTCACCTCGATTCTTTCTTCCTCCGGCTCCGGCTCGGGCTCTTGGGCTACCAGCCGGATGAAGACGTCGCGGTCCAACAACGGCCTTTTCTCGAGTTCCACCGCTGCCTGTTTATACTTCTGATACTCCAAAAGCCTCCGGACCAATTCCGCCCTTGGATCTTCCTCTTCCTCCTCTTCCCCCTCTAAAGATTTTGGGAGCAGCATCTTCGACTTGATATGGAGAAGCGTGGATGCCATAAGGAGGTACTCCCCGGCAATATCCAAGTTGAGGACCTTCATCAATTGAAGATACTCTAAATACTGCTCCGTGATGAGGGCGATGGGGATATTGAAGATATCCAGCTCGTTCTTCTGAATGAGATGAAGCAGCAGGTCGAGGGGCCCCTCAAACCCCTCTAATCGGAAGGTATAGACATCTCTTCCTTCTAAGTGGAAATCGTCTCCAGCCATTATTTTATTCCCTGGGCCTTCGAGATATACTCCATCTCGTCCTGACGGGTGATTACCTGTTTGTCCAATCTTGCCTTGAGCAACCCGGCCAAGGCCCTTTTGATCAAAGGGCCTGATTTCATTCCCATCTGGATCAAATCCCTTCCTCTTAAGAGGGGTTTTGTATCTCTCAGTTGTGTAATATACAGGGAAATATAACGGCGAGTCGCTACCTGGGTGGTCTTGGCCATCATAAAAAGTTTTGATTCCGTAGAAAGAGGGTCAAGGACGTCATAAATTTCTGACCGTTTCGGTTGTCGCTCTGTTTGGATCCAAGAGAGAATTTGCAGAAGCGTTTGATCCGCCTGACCCTTTCCTTCAAGCACCTTTTTTCTAAGCTTCTCATTCATGGCCAATCGTTGACAGAGCGTTTCTCTCTCTCCTTCTTTCATGGAATCGATGAGCCCGTGAAAATAGATCAGCCAGCGCTCGTATCGCTGCTCCAGGAAAAGGAGGTCGAACCAAGAGATGACATGCCGGACCTGTTCAAAAAGAGCTTCTCCGTGCTCGTCAAACTTAAGTGCCGGGTGGAGAAAATGAAAGAGATTGAAATCCCTCATCCGTTTCAGAGCGGGGAGAGGATCTTCTTCCTGAAGGATGAGGATGATCTCGGAGAGAACGCGTCCTCCTGAGAGACGTTCTAAGAAACCCACCTTGACGGCGTTTTTCAACAGATTCTGTGTATGTTTTCCGATCTGGAATCCAAAACGCTGCTCAAAACGGATTGCCCGAAAGACCCGGGTGGGATCTTCGACAAACGAGAGATTGTGAAGGACCCGGATCACTTTTTCCTTGATATCCCTCACCCCCCCGAAAAAATCGATCAGTTCTCCGAACGATCTTGGGTTGAGCTGAATGGCCAGGGTATTAATGGTGAAGTCCCTCCGGTAGAGGTCCGTCTTGATCGAGGCCCTTTCCACGGTGGGAAGGGCTGCGGGAGAATCATAAAACTCCCAGCGAGCGGTGGCCACGTCAACCTTCGACCCGTCAGGAAGGAGAATGATCGCTGTCCCGAATTTCTTATGCGTTCGAATTCGGCAAGGGTACTTCTTTTCAAATGCTTCAGCCAGACGGATTCCATCCCCCTCCACCACAATGTCCACATCAAAATTTTCCATTTTTAATAAAATATCCCTGACAAACCCACCGACGGCATAGACGGAGTACCCCAGCTCGTCCCCCACCTTGCCAAATTCCATTAACAGGTCGTAGAGGGGTCCAGGAAAGCGTTCTTCCATCAATTTGGAAAGCATCCTTTTGCGACCGTAGAGGGGCTGACTCTCAAAGGCGGAAGTCCCCGCTTCCGATTTCATCATCTCCTCTTGGAGGATTCGCATAATCTCGGCGGCAGAAATCGTTCCCACCAATCGATCCTTTTCGATGACAGGAAGAAGATTCTGGCTTTGTCCGATGATGATGGCCTGGACGCGGGAGAAAGGAGTCTCAGGGGAGACGACTGAAAACTCGGTCGTCATGTATTCCTTCACCAGAAAGCTCCTTAAACCATGATACACAGCCTTCTCCACGACCTGCTTGGAGATCAAGCCAATCACTTTTCCATCCTGTAGAACAGGAAGGACAGCCGCGTTATACCGGGTCATTATTTCCCCGGCTTCCTCCAGGGTTCGTTCCATCTCAATGGTCTTCACAGGGTAGACCATGACATCCCTGGCCACCCTTTTTGGCCTGACCATCTCCTTCAGCGCTTTGATCAACCGGTCATGGGCCTCTACGAGGGCCATTCCCTTTACCGTTGCGGAGGCTGCGGTGGGGTGCCCTCCTCCTCCGAATTCGCTGGCAATTTCTGAGACGTTCACCTCTTCGAGGCGACTCCTCCCGATCAAGTAGATGCGGTCCTCCATCCTGACCAGGACGAAGAGGGCGTCCAGGTTTTCCATATCCTTCAGCTTATGGACCAGGACGGCAATATCGCCCACATACCGATCCACAGAAGCCTGGGCAATGACGACGTCGATCCCGTGAAAGCTATATCGCGTAGCGGATTGGATCAGATCATTCAACAAGAAGATTTGCTCTGCTGTGAGCTCCTTGGTAATCACATTTGATAGGACGCTCAGGTTCGCTCCCTTCCGGACCAGGTACCCAGCAGCCTTGAAATCTTCCTCTCGGGTTGAGGGGAAGGTTAAGTTCCCTGTATCTTCGTAGATCCCGAGCATCATCACCGTGGCTTCATCCGGTGTGATCTCGATTCCCTTCTCTTGAAGGATATCGAGAAGGAGGGTCACTGTCGCTCCTACCTCTGAGATCACTTCCAGCGACCCATGGAGATCCTCCAAAGAGGGAGGATGATGATCATAGATGTGAATGTCTACATCGGGTTTGGATAGAACCTCTGAAAACTTTCCGATCCGACTGATTTGACGAGTGTCGACTAAAATGAGTCGTTTCACTTCCTGGAGATCAATATTTTTGATCCGTTCCACCTCAAAGGAATAGAGAGCAGAATGGATGAAGAAATCACGAAGGCTTCTCTCTTGCGAGCCAGGAAAGACGAGGACGGCATTGGGATAGAGTTTTTTAGCGGCCAGCATGGAAGCCAGGGAATCAAAATCGGCATTGATATGGGTGGTGATCACTTCCATCGCTTCGAAAATTCGAAATCCGAATATCGAAATCCGAAACAAATCCCAAATTCAAATTACCAAATCTCAAAATATTTTTTATTCTTCGGTTCTAAATTTTGGATTTTGATCATTGAAGACTGTTTCGAATTTCGGATTTCGTGCTTCGTATTTAAATCCTTTTAGCCTCTCGGGTGGTACTGTTTATGGATTTTCTTTAACCTCTCTCCAGCCACATGCGTATAGATCTGGGTGGTCGAGATGTCCACATGACCAAGCATCATCTGGACGGAACGGAGATCCGCCCCCCTCTCCAAGAGATGGCTCGCAAAGGAGTGACGAAGAAGGTGAGGGGTGATCCTTCTCCGAAGACCGGCTCTTCGCGCATAGTCTTTGAGGCTCTTCCAGAACCGCTGCCGGCTCATCCCCTTCCCCGAACGGTTGACAAAAAGCGATGGGCTCTCTTTCCCCTTCGATAGGGGTCCGCGGGCGGTCTTTAAATAGACGGCGATCCACTTCAACGCCTCGCTTCCAAGCGGAATAATCCTCTCCTTCGAACCTTTCCCGTAGACGAGGACATATCCTCCTTCGATGTTAACCTGATGCGTCGGAAGCTGAGTCAGTTCGGAAACCCTCATCCCTGTGGCGTAAAGCATCTCCAACATTGCCCTGTCTCTAATCCCAAGAGGAGTCTGAAGATTGGGCTGTTCGAGAATCTGCTCGATCTCCTTCAACGTCAAGATCTCGGGAAGCGTTCTGGTTACCTTGGGTGATTCTAATTCCTCGACGGGATTGGACTCCAGAATGCCTTCTTGAATCAAAAATCGGAAAAAGGTACGAATGGCGACTAGATCTCTGACAATGCTCTTTGTGTTAAGGTTCTTTCTTCTCAGGACAAGGAGAAAGCCCCTGATATGGAATTTGCTAGCCTCACGGATCTCCTGGACCCCTTTTTCCCTCAGATGGTCTAAGAATCGAGTCAAACCATGGCTGTAGGCATCAATGGTATTTTTTGAAAGGCCCTTTTCGACAATGAGGTAATGAAGAAACTGATCTAACAATTGTTCCATCTCAATTTCCTAAACGGGAAGGAGAACCAAACAAAAAGCAGAGGGGAGTGTACCCTCTGCTTCAAAAAAAATTTCTGTCTAAATAGGCTGGCATTAACCTGGTATCAGACATTTCACTGTATCCATAATTGAAAATCCGAAAATTCAAATGGCGAAATAGCCCAATGCCAAAACCTCCTCCTTTTTATTAGATATTGTTATTTAATCTCTAGATATCATTTGAACTTTTGGATTCGATATTTGACTTTACTTTCTTTCCATATCAGAGCCCTGTGTGGCCAAACCCCCCTCCCTGCCTCTGGGTCGCCGGGAGGTCATCCACTTCTTCCAAAGTTGCTCGATGAACTTCAGTGATCACCATCTGAGCGATTCTCTCCCCGTGCCGGATGGTATACGGCTCTTTTCCAAAATTGATCAGAAGGACGCCGATCTCCCCGCGGTAATCGGAATCGATCGTACCCGGACCATTGACAAGGCCAATCCCCTTCTGAATAGCCAACCCACTGCGGGGTCGGACTTGGCCCTCGTACCCTTGGGGGATGGCCACCGCAATCCCCGTAGGAATGATTTTTCTCTCCCCTGGTTCCAGGGTGATTTCCTTTTCGAGGGAGGCGAAGAGGTCCATTCCCGAGGCACCCGGGGTCATGTACTGGGGGAGGGGCGCGTAAGGCTCTTTTCTCAAACGTTTGAAGTAGATTTTCATCGTTGAGGTCCTGGCTTCGGAACAGGTTGGTTCCGCTCCTTGCCCTCCCAGCGGATCTGATCTAGGTCATTCCCGTTCATCGGGCCCAGGACGGTCAGGCAAAACAAGCGCTCATCGAAGATATCGCGCGCCAGACGCTGAAGGGTTTCTTCCTCTACCTCATCAATCCCTTTGAGGATCATTCCGACGGGGAGGTAGGTCTTGAAATAGATTTCATTCTTTGCCAGGCGGGTCATCAGATTGTCAGAGCTCTCGAGGCTGAGGAGGAGGTTTCCCTTCAACTGCTCTTTTGCAGTTTCTAATTCTTCGTGTTTTAAAGGTTCCTTTTTGAGACGGTCGAACTCTTTGAGAACCAGGTCGATGACCTCCCGAAAAGAGCTCTCGTTGGTCCCGGCATAAACGACCACCAGCCCTGTATCGATGTAGGTGGGAAGATAAGAGTAAACGGAATAAGCCAGGCCGCGATTCTCACGGATCTCTTGAAAAAGTCTTGAACTCATTCCCCCGCCCAGAATCGTGTTCAAAACATACGAGGTAAACCGAAGCGAATGGTTGTACGGGAGTCCCCGGGTGCCCAGGCAAAAGTGAACCTGCTCCAAATCGCGCTTCCAGCTATGGGTCGTCGGGTTGGGATCAGGTTTACTCCTCTCCCTCGCTTTAGCGGATTTTGGAATCTGGCCGAACGTCTCGCCGATCTGGTGAACCACTTCCTCGTGCTTCAAATTCCCCGCCGCGCAGACAATAATTCGGTCAGGTGGGTAGTTCTCTTTAAAAAAATGATAAAGATTGTCCCGATCGAAGGATTGGACAAGCTCTGATGTCCCATAAATCGGGAAACCCAGCGGATGGTCTCGCCAGCAGGCCCGATTGAAAAGATCGTGGATATAGTCGTCGGGGGTATCCTCGACCATTTTGATCTCCTGGAGGATCACCATCCTCTCCTTTTCGACATCCTTTACCTCCATGACGGAATGGAGAAAGATATCTGAAAGGAGGTCGATAGCGAGAGCCAGGTTCTTGTCGATCACCTTCGCATAAAAACAGGTGTACTCCCTGCCCGTAAAGGCGTTCAGCGTTCCACCGACGGAATCAATCTCCTTGGCGATGTCAAAAGCCGTCCTCTTTTCTGTCCCTTTGAAGAGAAGGTGTTCAATAAAATGGCAGATCCCGTTTTCATGGGGTTGTTCATCTCTGGACCCGGTGACCACCCACACGCCAATGGACACCGACCTGAGATAAGGAATTTCCTCCGTAATCACTCGAATGCCATTATCGAGAACGGTCTTCTGATACCCAGAACCCGTATCAATCCATGACGGATTGACGGAAGCTTGTATCTTCTTAATGTCAGCTTCCATTTCTTTTTATTCGCACCTCTTTACCCTTTTCCCCCTGCATTCTGCTTTGTCTCTCTCAAGGCTGCCTTACGACTCAAACGGATACGACCCTGCGGGTCGATATCGATCACCTTGACAAGTACCTCATCCCCTTCTTTCAGGATATTCGAGACCTCCTTGACATGGCCCTCCGCCAGTTGGGAAATGTGGACGAGGCCGTCGGTTCCCGGAAAAAGTTCGACAATCGCGCCAAAGCCCAAAATTCGCACAACCTTCCCAGTATAAAGGGCGCCTACCTCGACCTCCTGTGTGAGCCTTTTGATCATATAGATGGCTTTCTCGATGGACTCGTAGTTCGGAGAGGCCAGCTTCACCAATCCCGAATCCTCTACGTCCACCTTGACACCCGTCTGGTCGACAATGGCTCGAATGTTCTTCCCCCCCGGGCCAATGACATCCCGGATCTTCTCCTGCTTCACCTGGATACTGACGATCCGAGGAGCGTGCCGTGAGAGATCTTTTCGGGGCTCTGAGATCGTCTCGTTCATCTTACTTAATATATGGAATCGGCCCTCCCTGGCCTGATCAAGAACCTTTTTCATGATCTCTTTCGAGATGCCCCGAACCTTGATATCCATCTGGATGGCTGTCACCCCTTCGGAAGTGCCCGCCACCTTGAAATCCATATCCCCCAAATGGTCTTCATCCCCGAGGATGTCTGAGAGGACGATACTCTCTCCATCTTCCACGATGAGCCCCATGGCGATGCCGGCTACGGGAGCCTTAACCGGAACCCCTGCGTCCATGAGTGAGAGACTTGATCCGCACACCGTGGCCATGGAGGACGAGCCGTTTGATTCCAGCACCTCTGAGACGATTCGGATAGTATAGGGGAAATTTTCGTTAGAAGGAAGAACGGGCAAGATGGCTCTTTCGGCCAAGGCACCGTGTCCAATTTCTCTCCGGCTGGGCGACCTCAACGGGGAGACCTCTCCAGTAGAGAAAGGAGGAAAATTGTAGTGCAGCATAAAGGACTTGTAAGTTTCTCCAGTCAGGGAATTAATCTTCTGCTCGTCCTCAGAGGTCCCGAAAGTAACCACTGCCAGCACCTGAGTTTCTCCACGTGTGAAAAGGGCGGAGCCGTGCGTTCTGGGGAGGATTCCTGCCTCGCAGGTAATGGGGCGAATTTCCGAGAGCCCTCTTCCGTCGATTCTCTGCTTCTTTTCCAAAATCAATTTTCTCACCAGTTTGCGATAGACCTCTTCGAAGGCGACCCTGGCCATCTGCTGTGAAGGTTCGTCTTCGGCCCCGAGCTCCTGGAAGGTCGACTGAAGGATGTTTTCCAACCCTTCTCTTCGCTTCCCTTTCTCTGTAATCTGAACGGTCTCTTTCAACTTCTCTTGAGCGACAGCGCTCACCTTCTCGTAAAGAGTCGTTTCCGGCCTTCGGAGTTCAAACTCCCGGAGGGTCACCCCCGCGGCCGATTTCATCTCTTCCTGGAGAGCAATGACTGGCTTCAAGGATCGATGACCGAATAAAATCGCCTCCAGGATCTCCTCTTCCTTGACCTCCTTTGCACTTCCTTCGACCATAATGATGGCATTCTCACTTCCCGCCACAAAGAGATCGATATCGCTCATCTCCAATTCTTCGTGGGTGGGGTTGAGGACGAACTCTCCGTCAATCCGGCCTACCTTCGCTCCCGCAATTGGACCGTCAAAGGGGATATCGGAGAGAGACAGCGCGCTGGAGGCTCCGATCATTCCTAAGATGGAAGGATCATTGTCCAGGTCGGCAGAAAGGACGGTGGCGATGATCTGGACCTCATTTTGAAACCCTTTCGGGAAAAGAGGCCTCAGGGGTCGATCGATGAAACGCGAGATCAGGGTTTCACGGTCGGTGGGTCTCCCTTCCCTTTTAAAGAAGCCCCCCGGGATCCTGCCGGCGGCATACGTCATTTCCAAATAGTTCACCGTGAGGGGGATGAAATCGAGGCCTTCTCGCTTCTTTTCGGATACCACCGCCGTCACCAGGACGACCGTCTCTCCATATTGAACCATCACCGAACCATTCGCCTGTTTTGCCACTTTTCCGGTTTCGATGGAAAAAGGCCTTCCTCCAAAATCGATCTGTCGTTTCAAACTCATAGGAATCTCTTTACTCCTTTTCACTTAGAGCGTATTGTACTATTTCCGCAGACCCAACCTATCGATGACCGTTCGATATCGATCCACTTTGTTTTCCTTTAGATAATTGAGCAGCCTTCGTCGCTGCCCGACTAATTTGAGAAGACCCCTGCGGGAGTGATGGTCTCGCTTGTGTACCTTAAAGTGCTCCGTCAAATATCGAATCCTTTCGCTGAGAAGAGCGATCTGAACCTCAGGGGAACCCGTGTCCCGCTCGTGGCTTTTGAACTGTTCGATGATCTCTTTTTTCTTCTCCTGAACGAGTGTCATGAAATTCCTCCTTATTAGAGTAACCGCGATTGCTTGTAGGATATCACTCCTGGGGCCGGAATATCCTTAACGGACGAAGGGCTACGCGTTCCGGATCTGCCCGCGGGATATCCGATCCTTTCACTTCTGATCTTAAGATCGCCACCAACCCCTCCTTGAGAGAAGACATCTTGAGCCACTCCCCTTTTTTGAAGGTTGAAAGGGACTGCGGAGAGAGATCCTGGACTATCATCTCTTTTCCAAAACGCACCTTCTTGACCAAACGTTCGTCACCGATCACCTCGGGCAGATCGGGCAAGGCCGCACTCAAGGAAATCAGCCAGGGATGAAGGACGTCGGCCGTGGAGAGATTTGTCAACCTCTCCCAGGAAATCGCTTGTTCCAGAGTAAAAGGCCCGCTTCGCACCCTTCTCAGCCGGAGGACGTGAGCCCCGCATCCTAACTTCCTTCCGATGTCTCTCCCCAGCGCGCGTACGTAAGTCCCCTTCGAGCAGGAAACGTTGAAACACACAAGAGGCAGGTCAACCTCTTCCATTTGAATCCGGTAAATCTCTATTTCTCTCTCTTTTCGCTCGACCTCGATCCCCTTTCTCGCTAACCGGTAAAGAGGTTTCCCTTGCATTTTGACGGCTGAAAACATGGGAGGAGTCTGAAGTATCTTTCCGCGAAAGGTGTGGATAAGAGCCGTAATCTCCGCGGGGACGAGTCCCTCCCATTCCTGTCTCATGACCACCTGGCCGGTCCAATCATCGGTGGCCGTCTCCTCCCCTAATCGGAGCGTCACCTGGTAGTCTTTTGGACCTTCTCCCAAAAAAGGAACCAGTTTGGTCCCCTCGTTCATAGCGACAGGCAGAACACCCGTGGCAAAAGGATCCAGGGTCCCGATGTGACCTGCCCTCTCCACCCCAAATCGATGCTTGATTTCCCTGACCACATCGAGGGAGGTGATTCCGTCAGGCTTATCCACGATGAGGAGACCGTCAATCCCCTTCTTCCCCATGGTCCTCCTTTTCCTGATGGAGGCTCTGGATCAACTCCTCCATATGAATCGCATACTCAATGGAAGGATCGAATTGAAACATAATGTCCGGCGTGTATCTCAGTCGGATACGGCGACCCAGTTCCTTCCGGACATATCCTTTGGCGCTCTCCAGACCCTTCATGGAGCTCTCCCTCTCTGCCTGGGTCCCGGCTACGCTATAATAGACTCTCGCAAACCGGCAATCTTCAGAAACAGTCACCCTTGTGATCGTGACAAAGCCAATACGAGGATCTTTGACCGATTTCGCCAGCATTTGAGAGATTTCCTTTTGGATCAAATCCGCTACTTTTTCAGAGCGTTTTCCTTCCATTCGGCCCCTTAATAATAACGTGCCCGTGTCTCTGCCTACCGGCAGGCAGGCGTGTTTCGTGCCCGTAACTTGTTGTAATGGTAAAGATGCCTACGCCGCTAGGGACGACGATCATTAAACGGTGAACAGCGTATAATTTTCTTTGTTCATGGTTCATCGTTCATTGTTTATAGTTCATTGTTCAACGTCCATCGTTCATTGATCGTCGGTTACACCGTAATGATTTCAATTTCTGAATGCACCATCTCAACAAGGTTCATCTGCTCGATAAAGTGAATCACTTTATCCAAGATTGAATTGATATATCGCCGATCGTTCCCGACCGTACAGAAACCAATCTGTGCCCGCTGCCAAAGATCATTATCTCCGACCTCTGAAATCGACACGTTAAACCGATGTTTCACCCGATCGATCATTTTCCGGAGCACATGACGTTTCCCCTTTAAGGAATGATTTTCCGGAATTCGAAGGTCGAGTTGGCAAATCCCGATCACCATTTCCATGCCCCTCTGCCCCTCTCCCTTTAGAAGAACCGAGCCCTTTTGAGGAAAAACCTGATCACAGCTCACGCCAGCCGGGTTTGAACTTCTTCAACCTCATAGGACTCAATGACATCCCCGAGTTTGATATCATTGAAATTTTCGATGCCGATCCCGCACTCGAGCCCCTGGCTGCAGTCCTTCATGTCATCTTTGAAGCGCCTCAGCGAGGAGATCCGGCCGTCGTAGACGACGACATTGTCCCTCAGCAGTCTCGCATGAGATCCTCGGACCACTTTGCCGTCGACCACGAGACTGCCTGCAACGGTCCCCACTTTCCGGATATTGAAAACCTGTATCACTTGCGCCCTTCCGAGGACATGTTCCTTGTAAGTGGGTTCCAGTAATCCTTCCAAGGCGTTCTTAATATCGGTGATCGCATCGTAGATGATGGAATAAGTCCGGATGTCCACGTGCTCTTCCTCGGCCAGGGACTGGGCTTTCACACCCGGCCTCACATTAAACCCAATAATGATCGCATTTGAGGCCGATGCTAAATTCACATCCGTCTCTGTGATGCCGCCGACCGCGTCGTGAAGGATATTGACTTTCACCTGGTCCGTAGGGAACTTCTTCAAGGCCTCTTTCACGGCCTCAATCGATCCCTGGACATCCGCCTTAATGACGACGTTCAGCTCCTTCACTTCCCCCTTTTTAATCTTATCATAAAGCTCTTCGAGCGACACCTTGCTCAACTTTGAAAGTTCCTTCTCACGAATCTTTTCCTGCCGGTAGAGACTGATCTGCTTGGCCATCCTCTCTTCGGAAACGACAATGAACGGCTCTCCCGCCTCGGGAACATCGGTAAAACCCACCACTTCCACAGGGGTAGAGGGAGGTGCCTCCCCTATCTTCTGCCCCATGTCGTTTAGCATGGCTCTGACCCTGCCGTAGTGGGAGCCTGCGATAAAGGCATCTCCCGTCTTCAAGGTTCCCTCTTGAACCAGAAGGGTGGCCACAGGTCCCCTCCCCTTGTCCAATTTGGACTCAATGATGACCCCGCGAGCAGATTTATCCGGATTGGCCCTTAACTCCAGCACCTCTGCCTGAAGAAGGATCAAATCCAGCAACTCCTTGATTCCGGTCTTCTGTTTGGCCGAAACTTCAGCAAACAGGGTAGTTCCTCCCCACTGTTCGGGGACGAGTCCATATTCCGAAAGGTCTTTCTTCACTTTTTCCGAGTTGGCGGTCGGTTTGTCGATCTTGTTAATGGCGACCACGATGGGAACCTTGGCCGCTCGAGCATGGTCGATCGCTTCTTTCGTCTGCGGCATCATCCCGTCATCCGCAGCGACTACCAGGACGACGATGTCCGTCACCTGAGCTCCTCTTGCCCTCATGGCAGTGAAGGCTTCGTGGCCGGGAGTGTCGATAAAGACCACATGCCCATTATCCAGGTTGACATCGTAGGCTCCAATGTGCTGGGTGATGCCTCCCGCCTCCCCCCCGACGACATTCGTCTTCCTGATCGCATCCAGAAGCATGGTCTTTCCATGATCGACGTGACCCATGATCGTCACCACCGGGGGTCTGGGTTTCAGCTGTTCGGGAAGGTCTTCTCTTCTTTCCAGCAGCTCCTGTCGCTCTAAAGACACTCTCTCTACCTCGTAACCAAATTCACCGGCCACAAGAGAGGCGACATCCGCATCGATGGGCTGGTTGATATTGACCAGGACGCCCATTTCCATCAACTTCTTAATCAATTCCCCGCCTTTGACGCCCATCCTCTTTGCAAGATCCCCAACAGCGATGACCTCGGTGATTCGAATGATTCTCTTAATCGGTTTGGGAACCGTTACCTCTGTCTTCTTGAGCGTCTTTAAGACCACCTTCTTTTTCATGGGGCGGAAGGGCCTGAAGGTGATGACCTCCACTTCCTTCTCCTCTCCTTTTCCCTCTTCGACCTCGTCCTCCCCCAGCATCCTTTCCTCAATTCTCTTCCTCTTCTTCACAAACCCCTTCTTCTTGGCGAGGGCAGCCAGTCTTTCTCTCTCCAACAATTCTTCTTTCTCTAAGACCTTCACCTCGCCTCTCTTGAGAAGGGCTTCCTTCGGTTTAGCTTCCTCGGCCTCCTTCCCGAGGCCGGTTTTCTCTTTGACCTCCGATACACGGGAGGGTACTGCCTCAACGGGTCTGGATGGTACAGCCTCTCTTGCTGCAGCCTTTGCCTCAACAGATACCACTGGTTGCTCAATCGCCTCCTTTTTCTTCCTTCCTCTTATGGGCTTGCCTGGGGCCTTCTCCTCTCTTTCCAGCTCTTTTCGCTCTGCTGCCCTCTTCGGGGTCTCCAACTCGACTTCGGCTATTCCTTCTTTCGCTCTTGCCTCTGGAATTTTTTCTTTTGCAATCTCAGATTCCACAACTGTCAATGGAGGCAACGGGGGCTCCGCTTTGACTTCCAGGGTTCTTGCTCTTCTCCGAATCACGGTAGGTTTGACGCGCTTCTCAACGATTTCCTTCTCAGAATCTCTTTCGATGATCTTCTCATCCGATAAGGAGACCTTTTTTTCGGGTTCCGTAGGCTTCTTATCCCGTACCTTCACCCCGATGCGTTTCAGTTTCAGAAGCAGCTTATCATCCTCCATCCCGACTTCCCTTGCAAGATCGAGGAGTTTACTCTTTGCCATTTCCTACCTCCTGTGTAAAAGAACCCTTTACCGAAGGACGTCGGAAATCTGTCGTCTCCAAAAACGGGATCCCTCTGTTCTTCTTCTTTGCCATGCTCGAACATTCATGATTTGGACAGAGATAAAATCCTCGGCCTTGATGGGGCTTCTTTGGGTCCACGACCATCACTCCTTCTGGACGCTGGACCAGCCAAATCATTTCTTCCTTCTTTCTCTTTTGTCGACATCCGACACAAGTGCGGATGGGAATATGCACTTCCATGCTCATGCCTTCTTGCCTTCAATGTATTTGTTTGCGGATTGGATCAATTTCTCCGCCTTTTTGATCCCGATCCCTGGAATGGCAGAAAGCTTTTCGCTACCCGCTTCCAAAATATCATGAACGACTTTAAATCCATTCTCTTCCAACAGTTGAGCTGTCTTCTCTCCTACCCCCTCCAGCCGGTCCACCGGCTCGGAGCCGGGATCGCCTGGGGTCGCAGCCGTCTCTTGGGCTACGCCTGTCCCTTCCTCCTTTTTCGATATCTGAACCGCCCCTTCGACAATCTCCATAGCCTTTTCCTTTTCGATTCCCAAGACCTTCGCCAACTCTTCCGGATCGACCTCGGCCAACTCCTTAATCGATCGGAAGCCTTCGTTATACAGGATACGGCTCGCCACATCTCCGACGTAAGGGAGGCCGCTGAACTTCTCGAGAATTTCACCGGAGATCTTCTCCATCCTCGATTCGCTCTTGATATCGATTTTCCAGCCCGTTAGTTTGGACGCTAATCGAACATTCTGTCCTTTTTTCCCGATCGCGAGAGAAAGCTGATCGTCCGCTACGACCACCTCCATATGACGATTCTCGTCGTCGATATAAACCCGGGAGATCTTGGCCGGAGCCAGGGCATTACACACATATTTGGCTTGATCTTGAGACCAAGGGATGATGTCAATCCGTTCCCCTCGAAGTTCTTGAACGACGCTCTGGACTCGAGAGCCCCTCATGCCCACGCAAGCCCCGACGGGGTCCACATCCCGGTTAGAGCTGTAGACAGAGATCTTCGCTCTCTCCCCTGGTTCCCGGGCCGCACTGATGACCTTGATCACCCCTTCGGAGATCTCGGGGACCTCCATCTCAAACAACTTTACCAGAAACCCTGGATGGGTTCTGGAAAGAAAGATTTGCGGTCCCTTTGAGTTCTTCTGCACGTCGACAATATAGGCCCGAAGTCGCTCCCCTTGTCGATAGCTCTCCCCTGGAATCTGCTCCTTCGTCAAAAGAACGGCTTCTGCCCTGCCGATGCTGATATAGACATTTCCTTTTTCCATCCTCTGAACGCTTCCGCTTGCCAGGTCTGCCTTTCGATCCTTAAATTCGCTATAGACATTTTCCCGTTCAGCGTCCCTCACCTTCTGGATGATCACCTGCTTCGCCGTTTGCGCTCCAATCCGGCCGAAGTCGGTATTGAGTTTCACTCCCAAGCTGTCTCCGATCTGAGCCTCGCTGTCCAATTCTCTCGCCTCCTTCAGAGAGATCTCCGTCGATGGATCTGTTACCTCCTCCGCCACTTGCTTGAACTGAAACAGCTCCACCTCGCCGGCCTCTTCATTATAGTGGACTTCTATCTCCCCTTGGTGCCCATATTTCTTTCTCGAGGCTGTCAGCACGGCCTGTTCTAATGCCTCGATGATCACCTTCCGGTCGATCCCCTTATCCTTCCCCACTTGATCGATCACATAATTGAGATTGGACGGCATAACTCATCTCTCCCTTTCCTAAAGGAAGTTCCCGTTTCCCCCTAAAGGACGATGGGCCTCCTGTGAATGGTATCTTATTTTGGAGCGTGCTCTTTGTGGAGCAGATCCGGCTCAGCCTCCAAATTGGCTTTGACCACATTGGAGAGAGGAATCTGAAAGATTCGCCCCTCTACTTCCATTTCAATTTGTTGGTTTGCAGAAACCCCCAGAAGCCTTCCCTTGAATTGCCGGCGATTCTGAATGGGATCGAGGGTCTTCACTTTAATCAAACTGTCGCGATATTTCATAAAGTCTTTTTCGGTTTTCAATGGGCGGGTAAGACCTGGAGAGGAAACCTCTAACGTGTAAGGAATTTGTATGAAATCCTCCACATCCAGGCTCCTTCCGACTTCCCGGCTAATTCGGGTGCAGTCGTTAAGGGTAACCCCTCCCTCCTTGTCCAGGTAAAGGCGAAGGACCCATCCTTTCGATTCTCTTCGATACTCGACATCTACTAACTCCATTCCTTCATCCGAAATGATGGGGTCTGCTATCGCACGGACTCGATCCGCAATCTCCTTCTCCATCCTCTCTGCTCTTATGAATGTCAGTTTCTTAAAAAAA
>Ga0326728_10007102_pt1 | contig 29301 bp, 23 predicted proteins | sample MB3enrmetagenome_FD_207602 | JGI IMG/M metagenome (GOLD analysis project Ga0326728, IMG submission 207602) | Lab enriched peat soil microbial communities from McLean, Ithaca, NY, United States - MB31MN | ecosystem: Environmental > Terrestrial > Soil > Wetlands > Peat | place: USA: New York... | reverse complement strand
CGCCATCACCACCTCGGAGATCAAGTTCTCGATGCTGATCGACGAGGCCTACACCGAACTGGCGGTGCGCACGCTGCACACGCTCTACGGGCTCGACGCCAAGGCGTGAGGGGACGCCCCCCTGTTCGCGCAAGCGAACGGATTCACACATCCAAGTTCGATATCTTGCCTGTCCGCTGTGCCTGATCCGTGCTCGGCGTCAATGTCACGCCCGCTCCGCGGGTTGCTCCCCCCTGACCAAGTCCGGGGGTCGCAAACATTGACCCCTGCGCGCGGCTCAGGCTCTCGGTTTCCATGGTCTTTGTCGAGCGGGCCGGCCTCGCCGCCGGCTTCGCTCGACAAAGACCATGGAAACAAAACTGCCGCGTCGGAACGGCGCCGTCACCGCGTAGCGACCGCAGCGAAGCGGAGGAGCCGCGCAGCGGCTTGACGGCGACGGGCCGATGTGGCCGCCGGCGACAGAGAGGTGTGTGCATACTGTAGCCCCCTTACGGGGAAGGGGCGCGCGCGGCCGCTTTTCCCACCCGTCCCCGCGCGCGTTGACGCGCATCAAGGTCGGCGCCGCCCAGGCGCGATAGCTGTCAGCGCCGAACAGATGCGGAAGGGGGGCGCCATGGATCCGGCGATCGAAAAGGAATTGGCGGCGCTACGCGACGAGATCGCGTCGATTCGGGCCGAAACGCGAGCCGGCCAGGCGCCCCGCGCGTCGCCGCCCGCCGCCGAGGGCGCTTCGCCCGATTTCCCCGGCGAGCCGAAGGCGTGGGCCGACGACTTCAGGGAATTGGTCGCGGCGATGCAAAGCGCCGTCGAGGCTGCGGGAAAGGATGTCGCCGTCCACCCCGTCCTGGGCGTCGCGGCGGCTTTCGCCGCAGGCGTGCTGATCGGACGATTGACGAAAATCGGCTGACGAAGGGAGAGCCGTCTCGCCATGGACAAATTGACCCGCACCCTACGCGCGCTGGGGCGCGCGGACACGCTGATCGCCACGATTTGGCTGACCGTCGCGGCCAAGCGAGGCGGCCTCATCTGGCTGGCGACGCTGATCGCGGCGCTCGGCCTCGGCATGCTCGACGCCGCCGGCTATTTCGCGCTCGAGCCGCACGTCGGATCGCTGTGGGCGGCGATTCTGGTCGCCGTCGTGGACTTCCTGATCGCCGCGATTCTGCTGGCCGCGTCATCCTTCGTGCGGCCGAAGCGCGATCTCGAGCTTGCGCTCGAATTGCGCGACGGCGCCATCGAGCAACTCGCCGCGATCGCCGCCAATCCCGTCGATCTGGCGGGGCGCGCCCTGCTCGCGCCGCTGACCGGCGTCGTAACGAGATATTTGCGCTCGGCGGTCGCAGGCGCGCCCAAAGAGCCGAAGGCGCCCACGGAGAAATGAGGCGCGATCCCGCGCGGCTTTTGCGCCTTTTGGAAGCGAACCCGCCGCCTGCGCCGGGTTTGAGCCGCCGCGACGTCGTGCTATGCGAGCGGGACGACAGCGTCGAGCCGCGCCGAAATTCATGACCAAGGCCTTCATATCAGGCGAAATCGCCCAAGACGCCGCCGCCGAAGACGTCCGCGCCGCGATGCGGGCGATCGGCGCCGAGGCGCGCGCGGCGGCGCGCACGCTCGCCAATGCCTCCGCCGAGGCCAAAGCGCAAGCGATCCTCGCCGCCGCGCGCGCCTTGCGCGAGCGCGAGGGCGAAATCCTCGCCGCCAACGCGCGCGATCTCGCCGAGGCGCGCGCCAAGCGCCTTGGGCCCGCCTTGCTCGACCGGCTGGCGCTCGATCCTAAGCGCGTCGAGGCCATCGCGCGCGGGCTCGAGGAGGTCGCCGCTCTGCCCGATCCGGTCGGGCGCGTGCTCGCGACTTTCGAGCGGCCCAACGGCTTGAAGATCGAGCGCGTGGCGACGCCGCTCGGCGTCGTCGGCGTCATCTACGAGAGCCGGCCGAACGTCACCGCCGACGCCGGCGCGCTGTGCCTGAAGAGCGGCAACGCCGTGGTGCTGCGCGGCGGCTCCGACAGCTTCTGCTCCTCGGCGGCGATCCACGCCTGTCTGGTCGCGGGTCTCAGGCAAGCCGGCCTGCCCGAGGCGGCGATTTCGCGCGCGCCTTTTCTCTCGCGCGAGGCGGTCGGGGAAATGCTCGACGGGTTAGGGGGCGCGCTCGACGTGATCGTGCCGCGCGGCGGCAAGAGCCTGGTCGCGCGCGTGCAACGCGAGGCGCGCGTGCCGGTGTTCGCCCATCTCGAAGGAATCGTGCACGTCTATGTCGACCGCGCCGCCGACCTCGACAAGGCGATTAGACTCGTCGTCAATTCGAAGATGCGCCGCACCGGCGTCTGCGGCGCCGCCGAGACGCTGCTCGTCGACCGCGCCGGCGCGCCAAAAATACTCGCCCCGCTGGTCGAGGCGCTGATCGCGGCGGGTTGCGCGGTGCGCGGCGACGAGGCGACCCGGGCGGTCGACCCCGCAGTGACCGCGGCGAGCGAAGAGGATTGGCGCGCCGAATATCTCGACGCGATCATCGCGGTCAAAGTCGTCGACGGGCTGGAGGCGGCGATCGAGCACATCGAGACCTACGGCTCGCACCACACCGACTGCATCGTCACCGAGGACGCCGCGGCCGCCGCGCGCTTCCTCAAAGAGGTGGACTCGGCGATCGTGCTGGTGAACGCCTCGACGCAATTCGCCGACGGCGGCGAATTCGGCTTCGGCGCCGAGATCGGCATCGCCACCGGCCGCATGCACGCGCGCGGCCCCGTCGGCGTCGAGCAATTGTGCACATTCAAGTACCGCGTGCGCGGCGACGGGCAGACGCGGGCGTGAACGGTGCAAAACTTGCGCGAAGCGCGCGGCTAACCCCCCGGGCCCCTCACCCTGCCTCTCCCCGTAAACGGGGAGAGGGGAAGAACGGCGCCTCTGCGCTCCTCTCCCCGCGAGCGGGGAGAGGTTGGGTGAGGGGCGGGGTGGTTAGCCGCCCTGTCGCCTTCTTTAATTCAACGCCAGCGCGACGAAGCGGACGTCGCCGGCGCCGTTGGAGACCAGCAGCAGCGCCGATTTCTTGCCTGCTTTCTTCAGCGCGTCGATCGACTTGGAGACGTCGGCGGGCTTCTCGACCGCCTGCTGATTGACCTCCTCGATCACGTCGCCGGCGCGCAGGCCCTTTTCGGCGGCGGGGGAATTCGGCTCGACGGCGGAAACGACGACCCCCTTCACCCCCTCTTTGATCTTGAAGGTCTTGCGCGCTTCGTCGTCGATCGCCGTCAGCTCCATGCCGAGCGCGCTGGCGCTCGCTCGACTGTCGGCGGCGCCGTTCGCTTCGTCGGCGGCCTGCGCCATCGCCTTCTCGCCATCCTCGAGGCGGCCGAGCGTCACCGTCTTGGTCAGCTCCTGACCCTTGCGCACGACGACGACCTCGACCTCCTTGCCGACCGGCATGGCGGCGACCATACGCGGCAAGTCGCGCGATTCCTTGACCTCCTTGCCGTCGAACTTGACGATCACGTCGCCCGCCATCAGGCCGGCGGGCTTGCCCGGGCCGTGCTCGTCGACGCCGGCGATCAGCGCGCCGCGCGCGCTGCCGAGCCCCAGGCCTTCCGCGATCGCCTCGTCGACCGGCTGAATGCGCACGCCGAGCCAGCCGCGGCGCGTCTCGCCATATTTCTCCAGTTGATCGATCACCGGGATGACGCTCGCCGCGGGGGTGGCGAAGCCGATGCCGATCGAGCCGCCCGAGGGTGAAAGAATCGCGGTGTTGATGCCGATCACTTCGCCCTGCATGTTGAACAACGGGCCGCCCGAATTGCCCTTGTTGATCGAGGCGTCGGTCTGCAGGAAATCGTCGTAGGGGCCGCTGTCGATGTTGCGGTTGCGCGCCGAAACGATGCCCGCCGTCACCGTTTCGCCGAGGCCGAACGGATTGCCCACCGCCATCACGCCGTCGCCGACGCGCATCTTGTCGCTGTCGCCGAACTTGACGGTCTTCAGCGGCTTGTCGCTCTCGACCTTGAGCACGGCGACGTCGACTTTGGGATCCTTGCCGACGATCGTCGCCTTCAGCTTGCGCCCGTCGGTGAAGATCACCACGATGTCGTTGGCGTCGCCGATGACGTGATTGTTGGTGATGACGACGCCGCTCGGGTCGATGACGAAGCCCGAGCCCAGCGAAGAGGTCTTGCGCGGGTGCGGCGCCCCGTTGTTGAAGCCGTGGTTCTTGAAGAACTGCTCGAACATGTCGTCGAAGGGGGTGCCCTTGGGCAGGTCGGGCGTCGCCTCGGCGCCCTTCTCCTCGACCGTCTGCGTCGCCGAGATGTTGACCACCGCTTCGGCGACGCTGTCGACGAGATCGGCGAGGTTGGTCGGGCGCGCCTGGGCGAACGCCGGCGCGGCGGGCGCGAGCGGCCCCGGCGCGCCGATCGTCATCGCGGCGACGCTCAAGACCAGCGCGGCGCCCATGAAGCGGCGCGAACGGGTCGTCGCTTTGAGTTGGTCACAACGCATGGCGTCCTCTCTCCTGATTCTTCGGCCCCGGCGCGGCGGATATCGTCAACTTGACCATCAATCATGTCGGTTACGCGGCGAAGCGGCTCGCCTGCAAGGCGTCAAAGCAGCGTTCGCGCGGCCCAGACGATGGCCGCCCCCAGCAGCGCCGCGCCGAGGCCGAGCGCCGCGCCGAAATCGCGCATTTCACTTCGTCGCGGGCGCCTCCGCCGGCGCTTCGCCCGTCGCCGGCGCCGGGGTCAGCGTCGGCGTCGGCGTCGAGAAATAGCGGAAGAAATCCGACTTCGGACTGAGGATCGCCCGCGTTTCGCCCCTGAACCCCGTTTCATAGGCCAGCATCGAACGGTAGAAGGCGAAAAACTCGGGATCCTTGCCGTACGCCTCGGCGAAAATGCGATTGCGCTCGCCGTCGCCCTCGCCGCGGATCTGTTCGGCCTGCTGCTGCGCCTGGGCTTTCACGACGATGACGTCGCGGTCGGCTTCGGAGGTGATGCGCTGGCTTTCCTGAACGCCCTCGGCGCGAATCTTGGCGGCGCGCAACTGGCGCTCGGCTTGCATGCTGCGGAACACCGCTTCCGAATTCTCGGCGACGAGGTCGGCGCGCTTGATGCGGACATCGACGACTTCGATGCCGAAGCGCTCGGCGCCCTTCTTCACCAAGTCGCGGATGGCGGCCATCAGCGCGTCGCGCTTGTTGCGCACGATGTCGGCGACGGAAGCGTCGGAGAGCGTATTGCGCAGCGCCGAGTTCAGCATGCCGCCGAGTTGCGCGTCGGCACCCTTGACGTTGAACACCGACTGATAGAAGCGCAGCGGATCGGCGATTCGATAGCGCACGAAGGCATCGACGTCGAGCCTCAAGTTCTCGGCGACCAGCACTTCCTGGCGCTCGTTGTCGAGCGCCAGAATGCGCTTGTCGATATAGACCACCGCATCGATGAACGGGACTTTCGCATAGAGGCCCGGCTCGCCGATGAGATCGCGCACGGGCTGACCAAAGCGCAGCACCAGCGCCTGTTCCGTCGGATCGACGGTGAAGAACGTGTAGCTCGCCACGACGATCGCGAGAATGACGATGACGAGGAGCGCGAAGCCGCCGAGAGGATTTTTCATTTCGCCGCTCCCGCCGGTTTTTCTTGCAGCGGTTCGAGCGCGATATAGGGCACGGGCGCGCTGGCGCCGCTGGCGTCGAGGATCGTCTTGCTCATCGAGGCGAGCACGCGCTCCATCGTCTCCAGATACATGCGCTCGCGGGTGACGCCCGGCGCGTTCTTATATTGCGCGTAGATCTGGTTGTAGCGCGCGGTCTGCCCCTGCGCCTCGAGGATGGTCTGGCTCTTGTAGGCTTCCGCGTCGTTGACGATGCGCGATGCCGCGCCTCTCGCCTCCGGAACGACGCGGTTAGCGTAGGTGTGGGCGTCGTTGATGGCGCGCTGCTTGTCCTGCGGCGCTGCGGTGAGGTCGCGATAGGCGGAAACGACCTGCGCGGGCACGTCGACCGACTGCAACTGCACCTGCTTGACCAGAACGCCGGCGTTGTAGCCCTCGAGCACTTTCTGCATGCGCTCTTGCACGTCGGGCTCCATCGACGTGCGATCGGTGGTGAGGACGCCGTCGATGGTCTTCTGGCCGACCACTTCGCGCATGACGCTCTCGGCGACCGCTTTGACCGTCTCCTTGGGATAGAGAATGTTGAAGACGAAATACTCGGGGTGCGCCGGGTCGATCTGCCAGATCACGCGAAAGCGCACATCGACGATGTTCTGGTCGCCGGTCAGCATCAGGCTTTCCGCGAGAATGTCCGGGCTGTCGGCGCCGCCGTGATAGCCGACCTCGGTGATCTGCTGGTCCCAAACGGGCACATGGATCACCGTCCCCACCGGCCATGGCCAGTTGGTGTTGAGGCCGGCCCCGGTCTTGCCGGTGTAGCGGCCGAAAACCAGATTGATGCCGACCTCGTTGGGCTGCACGGAATAGAAGGAGCCGAGCGCGAACCACACCAACAAAGCGGCGAGCGCCAGCAAAATGACGCCGCGCATGCCGAAGCCGCCGAGGCCGCCTCCGCCGCCCGGAACGACGCCGCGCAGCCCCTCTTGCAACCGGCGCAGCCATTCCTCGAGGTCGCTCGGCGGGGGCGAACCGCCCGGCCCCTGGCCCCACGGCCCCTGCCCCGGGGAGCGCCACGGACCGCCGCCTTGATTGTTCCAGGACATGAAACCTCGCCTAGGCGCGCCACGCGCCACGCGCGTCTATATAGGGGAGGCGCGCGGCGAGAGCAACGCGAGCGGCTCGGCCGCGCTCAAGGCCCGCCGCCAGGCCCGTTGGCGCTGGTCGCCTTGGCGGGGCTCGCCTGGCGCGGCGCCAGGGGCGCGATGCGCAGCGCCGCGATGCGGTTGTGCTGCTTGCGCAGCACTTCGAAACGAAATCCGTGGAAGCTGAACGTCTGTTTGGGCTCCGGGATCGCGCGCGCCTCGTGGATGACCAGGCCCGCGATGGTCGCCGCTTCCTCGTCCGGCAGGTTCCAGTCCATGGCGCGGTTGAGGTCGCGGATGGTGACCGAACCGTCGACGATCACCGAACCGTCGCGCTGCTGGCGCACGCCTTGCGCGACGACGTCGTGCTCGTCCTTGATGTCGCCGACGATCTCCTCGATGATGTCTTCGAGCGTCAGCAGGCCGAGCACCACCCCGTATTCGTCGACGACCAGCGCCGAGTGGGTCTTGCGGCGCAGGAACGCCTGCAATTGATCGCGCAGCGTCGTCGACTCGGGAACGAACCAGGGTTCCAGCGCGATGTCGGCCGCATTGACCCGGCTCGCGTCGCCGCCCGCCGCGGCGAACGCGCGAAACAGATCCTTGACGTGCAGCATGCCGATGATGTTGTCGGGATCGCCGCGCCACAGCGGCATGCGCGTATACGGCGAGGCGAGCGCCTCGCGCACCAGCTCGTCGGGCGGCAAATCGGCGTCGAGGGTGCGCATCTTGCTGCGGTGGACCATCACGTCGGAGACGGGAATCTCAGAGAGTTCCAGCACGCCGCCGACCATGTCGCGCTCGTCGCGGGCGACGCCGCCCTCGCGGTGCAGGATGTCGACCGCGCCAAGCAGTTCCTCGTGGCCAGAGACGCTCGGCGCCGCAGTCGTCAGGTTGACGCCGCACAGGCGCAACATGCCGCGCGTCAGCGCCTCGACGGCGCTGACCACAGGGCCGAACACGGTGACGAAGAAGGCGACCGTCGGCGCGATCAGCAGCGAAGTCCGGTCGGGATAGGCGATGGCGATGGTCTTGGGCAGAACCTCGCCGAAAACCACGATCAGCGCGGTCATGATGACGGTGGCGTAGACGACGCCCTGGTCGCCGACCGCCGCGACGAGCACGCTGGTGGCCAGAGCCGAGGCGGCGACGGTGACGAGCTGTCCGCCAAGCAGCATCGCGCTGATCAGGCGCGGGCGCTTGGCGATCAGCTTGTTGGCGAGCGTCGCGCGCTTGTCCCCGCCCGTCTCCAACGCGTGCAAGCGCGCGCGCGAAGCGGCGGTCAGCGCCGTCTCCGCTCCGGCGAAGAACGCCGCGGCGATGAGGCTGAAGACGATCAGGAGAGCGGCCAGCGATGTCGACATGGCGACATTTTAGCACAGGCGGCCGAAACGCGGGCGGGCGAAGAAGCCGGGGTCGCCGCCGCGCGGCGCGCCGGCCCCTCGCATTTCATGAGCGACGCGCCTTTCTCGCCCCCTTCGCCGAGCGACCCGCGGACCGGCCGTCCCTTTCCAAGGCCCGACGGACGTCGGCGGCGGAGTCCCGGATCAACTCGGCCATGCGCGCCTGCGCTTCTTCGGGCCGCTGAGCGGCGATCGCGTCGAGGACGGCGCGGTGCTGATCGAGCCGGTCGTCCTTGATCGCCACGCCCCGCCAGCCCATCCTGAACGTGCCGATCAGCGCCGTCTTGATCAGAGCGCCTAGCGCTCGGATCAGCCGGTTGCCGGTGGCGTCGAGAATCTCGATGTGGAAGCGCACGTCGGCGCTGATCAGGCCGCCGCCGCCGTCCTTGAACCGCTCCATGTCGGCATAGGCCGCGCTCATCCGCTTCAGCGCGGCCGGATCGCGGGATTGGGCGGCGAAAAAGGAGGCGTGCGGCTCGAATATCTGTCTGAGCTGAAAGAGGTCGTTGATGAAATCCAGCGTCGGCGCGGCGCGCATGTGCCAGGCGAGGAAATCGGAATCGAGCATGTTCCAGTCCGACTTGGGGCGGACCAGAGTGCCGACCTTTTGCCGAGAGACGATCAATCCCTTGGCCTCGAGCGCGCGGAACGCCTCCCTCAAGGTGGGGCGCGAGACGCCGAAACGCACCAGCAGGCGCGCTTCGGTCGGCAGCCGCGAACCCGGGCGATGAAGCCCGACGATGATCTCGCGGCCGAGCGCCGCCGCCAAAGAATCGCTGGCGTTGCGCTTGTGCGCGAGCCCGCCGTGGGCGAAGTCGGCCTCTTCGTCGCGGACGCCCGTCTTGGCTGTCGGCGCCGTCGCCGCACGGCGCCTCTCGAGTGTCGTCTCAACCAATACTTCGCTCCAGGAAACAACGCTCAGGCCATCGACCCCCCGCTCTCATCGCCTTCAAGTTCGCCCTTTGCGCGACAATGACGACAAGCGCCCAGGCGCCGAGGCGGAATTGCGGCGAAGCCATCGCCCCCCTCTCGGCCTCCTATATCGCGCGCCGGGTCATGAAAGTAGTCATGATCGTCCGCTGGGCGACAATGAACACGAAAAGCAGCACGCCGATGATGATCGTCGCCCCTTCACTGGTCAGCGTGCCCTGGAAGTTGACGAGCGTGGTGATGAGCCCTTGGGTCAATCCGCCGAACAAGGTGCCGAAGACCAGGCCGACGCCGCCGGTCAGCAACGTTCCCCCGAGCACCACCGCCGCGATCGCGATGAGCTCGTCGCCTACCCCGGCCAGCGGATAACCCGAAGCGGTGTAGAGGGCGTAGACCACGCCGCCGAGGGCGCTGTAGAACCCCGCCAGCGCATAGATCGTGATCGTGGTGCGGCGGATCGGCACGCCCATCAATTTCGCCGACGGGAGGTCGCCGCCCATGGCGTAAACGTTGGTGCCGAAGCGGGTGAAGTGCGCGATGATCACGCCGGCGGCGAGCACCACCAGCATCACCATGGCGGAACTCGAAAGACGGCCGCCCCCGCCGAGGTCGAAGTGCAAGTCGGCGAATTCGTCGACGAAGGGATGCTTGATGGGGACCGAATCGAGGCTGACCATGAAGCAACTGCCGCGCAAGAGAAACAAGCCGGCCAGGGTGATGATGAAGGGCTGGATCTCGCAAAAATCGATGACTATGCCCTGAAACGCGCCGAACGCGACGCCGAAGGCGATCAGCAACGCCCCCGACGCCAGGGGATGCCATCCCAGCGTATCGAGATGCGCCATGACGACGCCTACGAAGCCGATCATCGAACCGACCGAGAGGTCGATGCCGCCGGAAATGATGACGAAAGTCTCGCCGATCGCCGCGGTGATGATGAAGGCGTTGTCGGTCAGCAGATCGCCCACCACGTTCGTCGACAGGAAATGCTTGAAACTGACGGCGCCGACCGCGAAGACGAGCACGAACACGGTGACCGTTGCGAGGAGCGGAAGATATCTGTCCCTCATGACGTTCTCCTCAGGAATAGGCCGACGATGCTCTGGCGAAGCCGGCGCGACTGCAGCAGCAGCACGATCAACACGACCACGCCCTTGACGATCAAATTGAATTGGGGCGGCAGACCGCTCACCAGAATGGAGGTGGTCAAGCCTTGGATGATGAGGACGCCGACGATGGTCAATCCGAGATAGAAGCGGCCTCCCGCCAGCGAGCCGCCGCCGATCACCACGGCGAGGATCGCGTCGAGCTCGATGAACAGGCCGGCGTTGTTGCTGTCCGAACCGCGGATATCGGCGCAGATCAGCATTCCCGCGATGCCCGAGCACAGCCCGGACAGCGTATAGGCGCCGATCTTGACCAGCTTGGCGTTGATGCCGGCGAGGTCCGCCGCGGCGGAATTGGCGCCCACCGACTCGATGAACAGGCCGAGCGCGGTGCGCCGCAGAACCAGCCACAGCGCGAGGAAGGCGCCGGCGCAGACGATGATGCGCGACGGCACGGTGAGGAACTGGCCGGTGCTGATCGCCGAAAAGAAGTCGCTGCGGAAGGTGACGATCAGGCCCGCGTCGATCAACAGCGCGACGCCGCGGCCCGCGACCATCAGGATCAGCGTCGCGATGATCGGCTGGATATCGAGTATGGCGACCAGGAAGCCGTTCCACATTCCGCACAGAACGCCCGCGCCGAGCGTCAAGACGAGGACCAGGGGCGGCGACATGTCGCGGTGGATCAGATTGCACATCACCGCGCCGACGATGGCGACCACCGCGCCGACCGACAGATCGATGCCCTTGGTGCCGATCACCACCGCCATGCCCAACGCCACCAGCGCGGTCGGCGTGCCGCGATAGAGCACGTCGATCAGGCTTCCGTAGAGACGCCCCTGCAAAATGCGGATCGAGAAGAATCCCGGCGAGACCACGGCGTCGACCATGAACATCAGCGCCAAAGCGAAAATCGGCCAGAACCAGGTCCGACCGGTCACCTCGCCGAGCGACCACCGGCTGGCGGCAACCGCCCGGGGATTGTCCGCGTGATCCATTTCAACCGCCCGCGATCATATGGATGATGTTTTCGCGGGTGACGTCGTCGCCCGCGATCTCACCGACCTTGTGCCGGTCGCGCAGCACTTCGACTCGGTCGCTCACCGTCACGATCTCGTCGAGTTCCGACGAGGCGACCAGGAGCGCCAAGCCTTCCCCGCACAGCCGGCGGATCAACGCGACGATCTCGGCATGGGCGCCCACGTCGATGCCGCGCGTCGGCTCGTCGAGAATCAGAATGCGCGAATTCGACGCCAGCCAGCGGGCCAGGATCACCTTCTGCTGGTTGCCGCCCGAAAGTTGGCCGACGGGCTTGTCGGCGTCGGGCGTGGCGATGACGAGCGTCTTGATCATCTGCTGCGCGACCTTTTCCTGCTCGTCTTGCGGCAGACGGGCCAGCCATCCGCGCTTGACCTGGAGAGCGAGGACGATGTTTTCACGCACGGTGAGTTCGGGGATGATCCCTTCGGCCTTGCGATCCTCGGGGCAGAAGCCGATATTCAGCCGCACCGCTTGCCGCGGCGAGCGGATCGTGATCGGCTTGCCCTCGAAGCGAACATGGCCGGCGTCGGGATGCACCGCCCCGAACACCAGCTTGCACGTCTCGGTTCGTCCCGATCCGAGCAGACCGGCGAGCCCCACCGCCTCTCCGGCGCGCAGTTGCAGATCGAAATTGCCCATATATCGCCGCCGGCCCATGCCCTCCACGCTAAGGATCGGTTCGCCGGCCTTTACGGTCGTGCTGGACGCTCGCACCGCTTCGGCGCGCTCCAACTCGCGGCCGAGCATCAGCGAGATCAGCTTGAGGCGGGGCAGCTCCGCGGTCGGCGCCGTGCCGACCATGCGGCCGTTGCGCAGCACGGAGATGCGGTCCGCGATCTGGTAGACCTGGTCGATGAAGTGGGTGATGAAGATGATGGCGATGCCGCGCGCCTTGAGATCGCGCATGATGCCGAACAGCAGTTCGGCCTCGCGCGCGTCGAGGCTCGCGGTGGGCTCGTCGAGCACCAGGACCCGCGTATCCTCCTCCAACGCCCGGGCGATCGCGATGAGCTGCTGGATGGCGACGGAATAAGACGCCAGCGGCCGCTCGACGTCGATGTCGAGGTTGAGACGCTTGAGCCGCTCGCGCGCGCGTTCATTGGCCTCGCGCCACGAAATGAGCCCGAACCGCAGCGGCTGGCGCTCGAGCGTCAGGTTCTTGGTCACCGACATCGTCGGGATGAGATTGACTTCCTGGTAGACGGTGCTGATGCCCAGCGCGTGGGCCTCGGCCGGGCTGCCGATCTCGAACGGTTCGCCGTCGAGCAGCATTTTGCCCGAATCGCGCCGCACCGCGCCGGTCATGATCTTGATCAACGTCGACTTGCCGGCGCCGTTCTCGCCGAGCAACGCATGAACTTCGCCGGCGTTCAGCCGGAAATCGACGTTCTCGAGAGCTCGCACTCCGGGAAACGACTTCGAAATGCCTAGCAATTCGGCCCGTGGCGTCGTCGCTTCCGTCACCCTAACCCCCATCGGCAACAGCTGTTAAAGGGTGCGTTCGCGCGAAATCCCTGCGGCCTTCTCATAGAAACGGCGCCCAGTCAATCCAGATCGCTGGGCGCCGCTCTTCAGGCCGCAGAGGAGGAAAGTGCGACCGCTAAAGGAGGCTTAGCCGCCCTTCTTCTTGAGCACTTCGGCCGCGTCGGCGATCGTGTGCAGATCGCTGGGGACCACGACCCACTTCGGCCAGTCCTTCTTGCCGCCGAGGTAGGCTTTGACGACGCCAAAGATGTCCGGCCCGATGTCGGAGCGCAGCTCGACCGAAGCGTTCGCGTCGCCCGCCAGCATCGCCTTGAAGATATCCGGGACGCCGTCCACCGACACCGTCAGGATGTCTTTGCCGGGCTTCAAGCCGGCTTCCTTCATCGCCTGGATGGCGCCCAGCATCATGTTGTCGTTGTGCGCCCAGACCAACTTGATGCCTTTCAGCCCATCGGTGGCCTTGATGAAGCTCTCCATCACTTCCTTGCCGCCCTGGGTGGTGAAGTCGCCGCTTTGCGACTTGACGGTCTTGATCAGCGGGAACAGCGCCTGAACGGAGTCGAAGCCCTTCTTGCGCTCGATCGCCGGCGCCGCGCCCACCGTGCCCTGCAATTCGACGATGTCGCCATTGCCCTTGAGGGCCTGCGCGGCCCATGCGCCGGCCAGACGGCCTTCGAGATTGAAGTCGGCCGCTACGCGGGTCACGTACAGCGACTTGTCCTGCGTATCGACGTCGCGATCGACCAGGAAGACCGGAATATTGGCGGCCTTCGCTTCCTTGAGCACTTGATCCCAGCCGGTGACGACGATCGGCGCGATGACGATGGCGTCGACCTTCTCGGAGATGAACGAACGCACCGCCTTCAGCTGGTCTTCTTCCTTCTGGTTGGCGTCGGAGAATTTGAGGTCGATGCCATCCGCCTTCGCCGTGTCCTGCATGCTCTTGGAGAACGCCGTACGCCAGTCGCTCTCGTGCCCGACCTGGGAGAAGCCCACGGTCAGCGCCGAAGCCGACACGGTGAGGGCCGCCATGGCCACGGCGCCTACCGCCGCGCCCAACAGATATTTCAAGCTGCTCATTAAGTCCTCCACTCCCACTCCGAAACTCTCCGCCTTAGTGCGAACGAGTTTTCATCGCGTTCCATCGCGATAGCTATTAGTCACATAATATGACTATTTCACCGAGGCCGTCAACGGCGTCGCGAGCGTCCGTCGAGGCGATCGACCCTAGGCAGGCCCGGCGCGCCGACGCAACGGCGACGGGTGCGACGATTCGTCCCTCCCCTCCGCCGGCCATTCTCCGCCAACCCCCCGCCATCCACAGGCGCGGCGAGTCCGTCGGCGTCCGCAAAAGCCATATTGTATGATGTTATTGGCTGTGCTAGAATTCTTCCAATATGGAGAGACGATCGACGCTTCGAGAACTTGGGGGCGCGGGAGTGGCTCGTGTCCGTAAAGGCGCCGTTCCGCCGTCTCCGCAGCAGGATCGCGACGTTCGGCGTCGGATCGGCGAGTTCAGAGGTTCCATCGCGTCGGGCCGGGTTTTTTCGCCGGCCGGCGGTTTCTTCTCTTTGGCGTTCGGCGTCGACGGGCTTGCGCCGATAGACGGCGGGGTTCAGGTTGCGGTCGTCGAAGCCCCTGTCTCGCTCGTTCCTCGGAGTGCGTCGTGTTTTCCCTAGGCATTGATTTCGGCACCAACTCGGTGCGCGCCCTCATCGTACGCTGCTCGGACGGCGCCGAGGTCGGCAGTTGCGTCGTCGACTACCCGAGCGGCAATCAGGGCGTCCTGCTCGACGCCGACGATCATCAACTCGCGCGGCAGAATCCGGCCGACTACCTCTTCGGCCTCGAGCGCAGCGTCAAGGGCGCGCTTCGCGCCGCCGAGGGCAAGCCCGGTTTCGTCGCCGCGCGGGTGGTCGGCGTCGGCGTCGATGCGACGGGGTCGAGCCCGATTCCCGTCGACCGAGCGAACCGTCCGTTGGCCTTCGATCCCGCGTTTAAGGACGATCTGAACGCGCAGTGCTGGTTGTGGAAGGACCACACGAGCTGGCGCGAGGCCAAGGCGATCACCGAGCTTGCGGCGCGCCATCGCCCGCAGTTCATCGCCAAATGCGGCGGGACCTATTCCTCGGAATGGTGGTGGGCCAAGATCTGGCATTGCCTCGCCGTCGCTCCCGCCGTGTTCGAGGCGGCTTATTCCTGGGTCGAACTGACCGATTGGATCCCTTCCGCGCTCGCCGGCGTCGTCGACCCGCGGGCGGTCAAGCGCGGCGTTTGCGCCGCCGGCCACAAGGCTCTCTACGCCGACGATTGGGGCGGCCTGCCCGACAAGGCGTTCCTCGCCATGCTCGATCCGCGTTTGGCCGACCTGCGCGACCGGCTTTACGACAAGGCCTACGACGCCTCCGAACCGGCCGGGTCGCTCTGCCCCGCATGGGCCGACAAGCTCGGCCTGCCGGCGGGCATCCCGATCGCCATCGGCGAGTTCGACGTGCATTACGGAACGATCGGATGCGGCGCTCGCGAAGGCGTCCTGGTCAAAGTGATCGGCACCTCGACCTGCGACACCGCCGTCGTTTCGGCCGACAAGAAGGTCGCGGACATTCCCGGCATTTGCGGAATCGTGAAAGGCGCTATCCTGCCCGGCTTCTACGGCATCGAGGCCGGCCAGTCGGCGGTCGGCGACATCTTCAAGTGGTGGGTGGAGGTGGTGTGCGGCGGCGACCCCGCGCTGCATGCGCAATTTTCCTCCGAAGCGGCGAAGAGCAGGCCCGGGCAGTCCGGCCTGGTCGCGCTCGACTGGAACAACGGCAACCGGACCATCCTCGTCGACCAATTGCTGTCGGGACTGCTGGTCGGCCAGACCCTCTACACCACCTCGGCCGAAATCTATCGCGCCCTGATCGAGGCGACGGCGTTCGGCGCGCGCGCGATCATCGAGCGCCTTGAGGAGTACGGGGTGCGGATCGACCGTGTCGTGTGCACGGGCGGCATCGCCGAGAAGAACCCGCTGCTGATGCAAATCTACGCGGACGTGACCGGCCGCGCGATGCATGTGGCGGCTTCCAGCCAGACCTGCGCGCTCGGCGCCGCCATTGCGGCGGCCGTGCTCGCCGGGGCTCATCCCGGTTTCGTCGAAGCGCAGGCGGCGATGACGTCCATTCGACCGGACACCTATGAACCCGAGCCAGCCAACCAGAAGGTCTACAACCAGCTCTACGCGCTCTACCGCGATCTCCACGACAGCTTCGGCGGCCTGAACAAATCCGCCGATTTGTCGCCGCTGATGAAGAAGCTGATCGAGATCAAGTACGCGCAGCGCGGCTAGGCCCGCCTCTTCCCGGCGCAACGACGCGGTCGCCGCCGGGATTTCGAAACCCCTCGCAGAAGGACGGCGTCACGATCATGATCCACCTCGCCACCCCCGAAATCTGGTTCGTCTGCGGTTCGCAGCATCTCTACGGACCCGGTCCGTTGGCGCAAGTGGCCACCGACGCGCAGCGCATCGCGGCCGCGCTCGCCGAGTCCAAGAAGCTGCCGCTGAAGACCGTGTTCAAGTCCGTGCTCACGACGCCCGACGAGATCGCCAAGCTGTGCGTCGAGGCCGACGCCGACGAGAACTGCGCCGGGCTGATCCTCTGGATGCACACGTTTTCGCCGTCGAAAATGTGGATTCGCGGCCTCAACGCGCTCAAGAAGCCCTTCCTGCACTTCCACACCCAGTTCAACCGCGATCTGCCCTGGGGCACGATCGACATGGATTTCATGAACCTGAACCAATCGGCGCACGGCGACCGCGAGGCGGGGTTCATCCACACGCGCATGCGCCTCAATCGAAAGGTCGTCGTCGGCCACTGGTCCGACCCGGAAGCGCTGGACCGCATCGGCGCGTGGATGCGCGCGGCGCGCGCCTGGCGCGACTGGCAAGGCGCCCGATTCTGCCGCTTCGGCGACAACATGCGTCAGGTGGCGGTGACCGAAGGCGACAAGGTCTCCGCCGAAATGAAATTCGGCTTCACCGTCGACGGCTATGGCGTCGGCGATTTGGTCGCCCGCGTGAACGCGGTCGCCGACGCCGACGTGTCGAGACTCGCGGATGAATACGAGGGCCGCTACGCGGTGGCGAACGAACTGAAGAAGGGGGGAAATCGTCACGAGTCGCTGCGCTACGCCGCCCGCCAGGAACTCGGCATGCGCGCGTTCCTCGAAGCCAGACGCTCCACGGGCTTCACCACGACGTTCGAGGACCTGCACGGGCTGAAGCAATTGCCCGGTTTCGCCTCGCAGCGCCTGATGGCCGAGGGCTATGGTTTCGGCGCCGAAGGCGATTGGAAGACGTCCGCGCTGGTGCGGGCGATGAAGGTCATGGCGGCCGGGCTGCCGGGAGGAACGTCCTTCATGGAGGACTACACCTACCATCTCGCGCCGGACGGGCATCAGGTCCTCGGCGCCCACATGCTCGAGGTCTGCCCTTCGATCGCCGCGGACAGGCCTTCGCTGGAAATTCACCCGCTCGGCATCGGCGGCAAGGAGGATCCGGTTCGCCTCGTGTTCAACGCCACGAGCGGACCGGCGGTCAATGCGTGCCTGATCGACATGGGCAACCGCTTCCGGCTGATCGTCAACGCGGTCGAAGCCGTCGCGCCGCCGCCTCTCCCCAAGCTTCCCGTCGCTCGCGCGGTGTGGCGGTGCCAGCCCGACTTCAAGACGGCCTGCGCGGCCTGGATCCTGGCCGGCGGCGCCCATCATACGGCCCATAGCCACAGCGTCACCACCGAGATGCTCGAGGATTTCGCCACCATCGCCGGCATCGAATTGGCGGTGATCGACGGGGAGACGAAGCTCGGCGCCTTCAAGCAGGATCTGCGCAACAACGAGGTCTATTACTGCCTCGCGCAAGGAATCCGCGCGTGAGGCCGAGGACGCGCCGCCCAGGGACGCGCCGGCGATGCGAAAGCGCGTCCGCCTAAGGGTTCGGTCGGATCATGTTGAAAGAACTCAAACGCGAAGCCTATGAGGCGAACGTCGCGCTGCCGCGTCACGGGCTGATCAACCTCACCTTCGGCAATGCGAGCGCCATCGATCGGGCGAAGGGAATTTTCGCCATCAAGCCGAGCGGCGTCGATTACGACGCCCTCCAGCCGAACGACATGGTGTTGGTCGATCTCGAGGGAAACAAGGTCGAGGGCGAACTCAATCCGTCATCGGACACGCCGACGCACCGCAGGCTGTTCCTGGCGTTTCCCGGCGTCGGCGGCGTCGTGCACACGCACTCTTCCTGCGCCACGGCTTTCGCCCAAGCCGGCCGGCCGATCCCGATCTTCGGCACCACCCACGCCGACTATTTCGACGGCGACGTCCCCGTCACCCGGAAGTTGACGGCCACGGAAATCGCCTCGGCCTACGAGTGGGAAACCGGCAATGTCATCGTGGAGCGGTTCGGCGAAATCGATCCGACGCGTTTTCCCGGCGTCCTGGTCAACCGCCACGCCCCGTTTACGTGGGGCGCGAGCGCGGCCAAGGCGGTCGAGACCGCGGTCGCGGTCGAGTGCGTCGCGCACATGGCCCTGATGTCGCTGCAACTCGCGCCCGGCCTCGCCCCGATCGAGAGCGAGCTGCTGGCGAAACATTTCGAGCGCAAGCACGGCCCGTCCGCCTATTACGGCCAGACGGCGAAATCGCCTGCGGCCTCGCGGCGCCCTCGCTCTTGAGGCGATCGCGGCGCGCCGATTTGGCGCGCCCCGCCGCAGCGCTTCGCCGCGGCCGCCGTCGGGCGATCAATAGTCCATCCCGCCCATGCCGCCCCCGCCCGGCATCGGCGGCGCCTCCTTCTTCGGTCGCTCCGCGACCATCGCCTCGGTCGTGATCATCAGGCCGGCGATCGACGCGGCGTCCTGAAGCGCGATCCGCACCACCTTGGCCGGATCGAGGATGCCGGCGGCGAACATGTCGACATACTGCTCGCCCTGGGCGTCGAAGCCGTAAGTCTGCGATTTCTCGCCGAGGATCTTTCCCACCACGATCGAGCCTTCGATGCCCGAATTCTCGACGATCTGACGGATCGGCGCTTCGAGCGCCTTGAGGACGATGTTGATGCCGGCCTGCTCGTCGGCGTTGTCGCTCTTGAGCTTGCCGACCGAGGCTTTCGCGCGCAGCAGCGCGACGCCGCCGCCAGCGACGATTCCCTCTTCGACCGCGGCCTTGGTCGCGTTCACCGCGTCGTCGACGCGATCCTTCTTCTCCTTGACCTCGACCTCGGTGGAACCGCCGACGCGGATCACCGCGACGCCGCCCGACAATTTCGCCAGGCGCTCCTGGAGCTTCTCCTTGTCGTAGTCCGAGGTGGTGTCCTCGATCTGCGACTTGATCTGGGCGATGCGCCCCTCGATGTCGCTCTTCTTGCCGGCGCCGTCGATGATCGTCGTGTTCTCCTTTTCGATCCGCACGCGCTTGGCCCGCCCCAGCATGTCGAGCGTGACGTTCTCGAGCTTGACGCCGAGGTCCTCGGCGATCATCTGGCCGGCGGTCAGCACGGCGATGTCTTCGAGCATCGCCTTGCGCCGGTCGCCGAACCCGGGGGCCTTGACCGCCGCGACCTTGAGGCCGCCGCGCAGCTTGTTGACGACCAGGGTCGCCAGCGCCTCGCCGTCGACGTCTTCGGCGATGATCAGCAGCGGCTTCGCCGCTTGCACGACCGCCTCGAGGATCGGCAGCATCGCCTGCAGCGAGGACAGCTTCTTCTCGTGGATGAGGATGTAGGGATCCTCCAGCTCGGCGATCATTTTTTCGGCGTTGGTGATGAAGTAGGGGGAGAGATAGCCGCGATCGAACCGCATGCCCTCGACGACGTCGAGTTCGGTTTCGGCGGTCTTGCCTTCCTCGAGGGTGATGACGCCCTCGTTGCCGACTTTCTTCATCGCCTTGGCGATCATTTCGCCGATCGACTTGTCGCCGTTGGCCGCGATCGTGCCGATTTGCGCGATCTCCTCCGAGGATTGCACCTTCTTGGCGCGGCCCTCGATGTCTTTGACGACCGCGCCGACCGCGATGTCGACGCCGCGCTTGAGGTCCATCGGGTTCATGCCGGCGGCGACCAATTTAAGGCCCTCGCGCATGATCGAGGCGGCCAGAATGGTCGCGGTGGTGGTGCCGTCGCCGGCGCTATCGTTGGTCTTGGAGGCGACTTCGCGCACCATCTGCGCGCCCATGTTCTCGAACTTGTCCTCGAGTTCGATTTCCTTGGCGACGGTGACGCCGTCCTTGCTGATGCGCGGCGCGCCGTAGGACTTGTCGAGAATGACGTTGCGGCCCTTGGGGCCGAGCGTCACCTTGACGGCGTTGTTCAGAATTTCGACTCCGCGCAGCATCTTGTCGCGCGCGTCGGTGGAAAATCGTACGTCTTTGGCGGACATGGTTTTCGTTCCAATCGTTCGGATGTGGGCGGGCGTCGTTCAGGCGGCCTTCTTGGCGTGGGTCGCGCGTTCGATCGCCCGTAAGATGTCGGACTCTTTCATGATCGGCGGATTTCAGCGCCTGATGTAAGTGGCTATGGTTGGCGCTCGTTACAAGAGAGTGCCAATCGCGGCGAGCGGGGTTCGGCGCGGCGCGGGCCCGCCCGCCAAGGTCGCGCCCGACGGCGGCGCTGGGCGCCGGAAATATCAGGGTTTCATCGCGCCCTGACGACGCGGCGCCAACGCCTGAAGGGGCAGTGGCGGACGCAGTCCCGCCGAACCGGTCTCCGCAGGTCGAATTCCCCGCTCGCAGGGAGTTTTGCGGGGAAAATTGACCAATCTCGGCCCGACTGGACAGCGCCGACCTCCGGAACGTCCCGCTTGTCGGTGATCCGAAGAATCCTTCACGCGGCTCCTGTACGGCCGCTATCGTCCGTGCCCGTCCGCGCCCGTCACAAACAGGGGGTCCCTATTCGGCGCCAATCCGGGGTCCCGATTCGGCGACCGTTGACAGATGAGCGTCTCGATGCCGTTGGCGCGGTAAGCGGCGATTTCGGCGGGGTCGGCGCCGTCGTCGGTGACCAGCACGCGCACTTCCGGAAGCTTCAGGCTGACGAAGTGTGAAGTCTTGCCGATTTTCGAGGAGTCCGTCACGACGACGACGTTGCCTTTACACTGACTGGCCATCAGATGGTTGACTGCGGCTGCGGCATGGATTGTCGAGGTCAGGCCATTGTGTTGGCTGATGGCGTTGGTGCCAAGAAAGCAAATCGACCCGTGGATCTGGTTAAGCGCCAGATTGGTCATGTCGCCGTTTAGCGCCCGTGTATTTCTGTTGTACTCACCGCCGAGCAAGAACAGGCTTGCGGCCGTCTTCCCGTCGACGGCGCCGACGAGAAGCGTGTTGTTGGTAATGACCTGTATCTCCATGCCCGCGATTTCGCGGAACAACGCCAGGGTCGTGGTGCCTCCGCTGATCATCACGGTATCGCCCGGTCGCACGAAACGAGCCGCGGCGGCTGCGATCACCCGCTTCTCCAGTTCATGCGTCACTCCGGCGCTGCTCGGGGAGATGGCTTGGCGGCGGGCAATCAGGCGCCCACCGCCATGGAAGCGCTCGATCAGCCCCTGTTCGGCCAACTCATCGAGATCGCGCCGGATGGTGATCTCGGAGACCCGGAAGGACGCCGCGAGTTCGGAGACGCGGGCGAATCCCTTGAGTTCCAACTGGTCCAACAGCCTGCGACGCCGCGCCGACGTCATGCGCCCGGACATGCCCATTCCCGCCCTCCTCGCAAGGTTGCGCTCGCATTCGTCGCTGGCGACGGCGGCGCATCCGTGACCACCGGCCACCAGCTAAGTGCGAACCTTTCACCGGGGCTTCCATAGCACGATCGCATCAATCGCACAATACGATCTAATCGCTCAATTCGAACACAATAATTTGCGGAAAACGACCAATATTGGGTTGTGTTTGGTCGTTTTTGGTCGTATGGTTGCAAAGAAAGAGCGAATTCGTCGCCGATCGCCCGGAACGCCCAGGAGCGGCGGATGCTTCGAGATAACGGATCGCCGGCAAGGCCGGCGCCGGGCCACGGGCGCCGACCCATCCGATATCCACGGGAAGGCGGCGCGGGCCGCGTCAGCGGGGCTCCGCCCGGAGCGCCGTTGGTAAGCCAAGACGACGCGCGCCGCGCTCGCGAGCCCGCTCCAACGGATCGGTTCCGGAGTCCGATCCGCTTCGCAGATTCTAGGCGAACGGAACGAAACATGATGTCCATTTCTCCATCCCCGCGGGACCGCGCCGTCGGGCGGCAAGGAAACGAGGCCCGGTCATGACGGGGCCTCGGCTGCAGATCGCGCTCGACACGACCGACCTGCCGAGCGCGCTCGCTCCGCTGCAGCGCGCGGCGCCCCAGATCGACATCATCGAGTGCGGCACCGTCCTCGTCCTCGCCGAGGGTCTGCGCGCCGTGCGGGAAATCCGTGCGCTGTTTCCGGACAAGGAGATCCTGGCCGACGTGCGGATCGCCGAGGCCGGCAAGCTGCTTTCGCAGATGGCCTTCGAGGCCGGGGCGTCGCTCGTCTCGGTGGTGGCCGGCGCCTCGATGAACACTTTGAAACAGGTGTGCGCCGTAGCCGCCGCCCACCACGGCGAGGTCCAGGTCGAGCTGTCCGACGAATGGTACGACGCGGCGAAGGCGCGCCAGTGGCGGGAGGCGGGCGCACGGCATGTCATCGTTAAGCGGTCCCGCGACCGCGAGGCGGCGGGCGACCTCTCGTGGGGCCCCGACGATGTGGCCCGCGTCGACGAACTGGCCGCCTTGGGATTCACCGTCACCATCACGGGCGGAGTCACGCCGGCCGATCTGGCGACGTTCGCGAACCATCCAGTCGGCATCGTCATCGCCGGGCGTTCGATCGTCGCCGCGAAGGACCCGCTGGCGGCTGCCGCCGAGCTGAAGCAGGCCATCGCCCGGGTGTGGCCGTCATGACGGCGTCCCCGCGAAAGCCTGGCGCGCTCGACGGCGGGGCGACTGCGCGCCCGATGATGCAACATCGCCTCGGTCACACGGAGGCAGCATCCAATGACCACCTATGATCTGACGACGTTTGGAGAAGCGCAGATCCGCCTCACGGTCCCCATGGGCGACCGCCTGGCCACCTGTCGGACGCTGCGGGTGACCCCTGCCGGCTCCGAGGCCAACGTGGCCGGCCTGTTGGCCCAGCTCGGGCGGCGGACGGCGTTCGCCTCGGTCATCCCGCATGGCGATCTGGCCCAGCGGTTCATCGACGAGTACCGCGGCGTCGGCGTCGATCTCGCGCACTGCGTCCGATGCGAGGGTCGGATGGCGCTCTATTTCATGGAGCCCGGCGATCCGCCCCTGCCGGCGAAGGTGACGTACGACCGCCTCTACACCAAGTTCCGGGAGATCACGCCCGAGACGTTCGACTGGAATGGGCTGCTCGATACACAGGTCCTGTTTGTGACCGGCATCACGGCGGCGCTCACCGAGAGCACGGGGCGCACGGTCGCCTACGCGGTCAGCGAGGCGGCCAGGCGCGGCGCCAAGGTCGCGCTGGACGTCAACTTCAGGTCGCTGCTCTGGACGGCGGAGAAGGCCCGCTCCGTCCTCGAGCCGCTGCTCGAACATGTCTCCATCCTGTTCTGCTCGCGCCTGGACGGCGCCAAGGTGTTCGGCGCGCAAGGGGACGGTCCGGCCGTCAACGCCGTGCTGCGCGAGAGGTACCGCCTCGACCACGTGGTTTCCACCGACGGCACCGCGGGCTGCTACTACTCCGGCGTCGAGGGCCAGCGAATCTACAATATCGAGCCGGTGCGCGTCACCGACCGCGCGGGCGCGGGCGACGCCCTGGTCGGCGGCGCCCTCCATGGATACCTCGGCGACAATGTCATGGAGGGCGTCAACTACGGTCTGCGCACCTCGAAGCTCGCCCTCACCCACCACGGCGACCTGACTCACGTCACGCCAAGCGAACTCCAAAACTTCACCAGCACCGACATCCTCCGTTGATCATCCCGGGTCCTTACGAAAGGTCACTCACATGGTAACCGCGCCTGCCGCAGCCGCCGGCATGACTGCCCTCGAGCAGATCGATTCCCGGCCTCTCACCAAGAACCAAAAGAGCCTCATCTCGCTGGTCATCATGGGCAACGTGTCGGAGTTCTTCGACATGTTCATCATCGGCTTCGCCGTGAGCAGCCTGCTCAAGGATCCCGCCTGGCATCTGAAAGGCTTCGAGGCCGGCTGGATCATCGCCATGTCCGGGCTCGGCACGGTGATCGGCGCCATCGCCTGGGGCCGCCTCGCTGACCGCATCGGCCGCAAGGCCGCCTTCTCCTGGTGCGTCCTCCTCTTCACCCTCTTCACCCTCGCCTCGGTGTTCACGCCGAACGACGGCTGGATCGTGCTCGCCATTCTCCGCATCTTCGTGGGCGTCGGCGTCGGCGGCCTAAATATCACCTCGATCCCGTACGTGCAGGAGTTCGTCCCCGCCAAACAGCGTGGCTTGCTTTCCGGCCTGGCCTCGGTGTTCATCCCCCTCGGCCTGTTCCTCGGATCGGTCGCGCAGATGATTGTCGGCTCGAACTGGCGCCTGCTCATCGCCCTGGGCGCCCTCCCCATCTTCCTGCTGCTCTGGCTGCGCATGGTGCCCGAGTCGCCCCGGTTCCTGCAGTCGCGGGGCCGCACCGCCGAGGCTCGCAACGCGCTCGCCTGGGCCATGGAATTCCCGGTCGAGCAGCTCGGCGCCCTGCCCGAGATCAAGTCCGTGCAGTCCGCGTCCTACGCGATCGTCTTCAGCAAGTACCTCAGGTCGCTAGTCATCATCACCATCGGCTCGTTCTGCTTCATCCTCGGCTCGTCCGTCATCCAGGGCTGGGGCCAGTCCATCCTCGGCTCGGGATACAAGTTCAGCCCTCAGATGATCGGCGCCCTGTTCATGTTGGTGTCGCTGGGCGACCTGCTCGGTCGGCTCTCCTCGGCGTGGCTTGCCGACCGGATCGGACGCCGTTGGACGATGTTCGGGTTCGGCCTCGTCGGCGCTCTTGGACTGATGCTCGCGGCGGCGTCGGCGATGATCACGACAGCCGCCAACTGGGACGTTTCCACCGCCGGTTGGGTCTTCTTCGTCGGCATCCTTATCGCCATGACGTTCGGCGACGGCGCGTTCGGCATCCTCAACGCCTTCGGCGCCGAGCAGTTCCCGAACGAGGCCCGCTCGACCGGTCTCGGCCTCGGCTACGGCATCGGCGCCAGCGCAAAGGTCTTCGGCCCCGCGCTTCTCGGCGCTCTCTTCGGGACAACCGTGACGCTCGATTCCATCCCGCTCGCCTTCACCGTGTTCGCGGCGCTGCTCGTCCTCGGCGGCATTACGTACCTGTTCGCGAAGGAAACCAAAGGCATGTCGCTCGACTCCATCTGAGACGCGCCGACCACGAATCAGCGGGAGAGAGGCCCGGCCATGAGCATGATCGACGACATCACACGCGAGAAATGGATTCTTGGAGCTTTCCCCGAGTGGGGCACTTGGCTCAACGAGGAAATCGACGCGACGCAGGTCGCGCCAGGAACGTTCAGCATGTGGTGGATCGGTTGCACGGGCATCTGGCTCAAGACCGAGAACGGCGCCAACATCGCCACCGACCTGTGGTTCGGCAACGGGAAGCGGACCCAGAAGACCAAGGAGATGGCGCCGTTCCACCAGATGCGGAACATGACAGGGGGACGGGCGACGCAGCCGAACCTGCGCGCTGCTCCCATCGTGTTCGATCCGTTCGCCGTGACGCAGGTCGACGCCGTGCTGGCGACCCATATCCACCAGGACCACATCGATCCCTACTTCGCGGCCGCGGTCCTGAAGAACTGCGCGCCAGACGTCCCCTTCATTGGCCCGCAGGGGTGCGCGAACCTGTGGACGAAGTGGGGCGTTCCCGCCGGCCGGATCAAGGTGGTCCGCCCTGGCGACGCGGTCGCCATCAAGGATGTGGAGATCGTGGTGCTTGAGTCGTTCGACCGGACCGTGCTGGTCACGTCGAACGAGTCGCTCCAGGGCAAGCTGCCCACCATGGACGACAAGGCCGTGAACTACCTGTTCAAAACGCCGGCCGGCAACTTGTACCATGGCGGCGACTCGCACTACTCCATCCGCTACGCCAAGCATGGGAAGGAGCACAAAATCGACGTCGCGCTCGGCTCCTATGGCGAGAACCCGATCGGCAACCAGGACAAGATGACGTCCATCGACATCCTGCGCATGGCGGAGGCCCTCGGGACGAAGGTGGTCATCCCCATCCACCACGACGTGTGGACCAACTTCAAGGCCGACCCGCTCGAGATTCTTCTGCTGTGGAACTACAAGAAGAACGTCCTGCAGTACGAGTTCAAGCCGTTCATCTGGGAGGTCGGCGGAAAGTTCACCTATCCTGACGACGCCGACAAGATCCAGTACCACTACCGGCGAGGCTTCGAGGACGCGTTCACCGACGAACAGAACGTGCCGTTCCCATCGATCCTGTAGGGGCCGTCATCCGCTAACCCGGAACGTTGACCCGGCACAGATCGCAGCTGACGCTCCCTCCGCGGGGCCGTTAACGCCAGAGGCGGGCGCTCGGATCGGGCGTCGTAAAGCCATCGGCCCGAGTGACCGACTGCGAAAAACGGAGGCGCCGGTTCATATGCCGTACTTTCTAACTGTCGACATCGGCGGCACGGTCATCAAGAGCGGCCTGTACGACGAACGTGGGCGTGAGAGGGCCGTCGCCTCGCAGACCGACTTGGCGATCGTCAAGCACATCGGCTGGAGCGAGCGGGAAATGACGGCGATGTGGCGCACGGTCTGCGCCACGGTGCGCGAAGTCGTGGCGACGGCAGGGATCGCGGCCCGCGAGGTGGCGGGAGTGAGCTTCTCGGCTCATGGCAAGGGCCTGTATCTGGTCGACCGAGACGGCTCGCCGGTGCGCAACGGAATCATTTCGTCGGATAACCGCGCCCTGCCGATCGTGCGCCGATGGAAGGCCGAGGGCGTCGACGCGAAGGCCTACCCGCGAGGTTACCAGCAGCTCTGGACTGGCCATCCGGTTTCCTTGCTCGCCTGGCTTAAGGAGCGCGAGCCGGAAAGCTACCGTCGCGTCGGCCACGTCCTGATGGCGCACGACTGGGCGCGCTACAAGTTCACCGGCGCCTTCGGCGCCGAGGTGACGAACATTTCGGGCAGCAATCTTTACAACGTCGGCGCGGGCGCCTACGACCCTGAGCTGTTCAAGCTGTTCGGCGTCGACGAAATGCTCGGCTGCATGCCGCCGGTTCTCGGCTCCGAGCAGAGCCTGGGCGGGGTCAGCCGCACTGCCGCCGCGGAGACCGGGCTCATCGAAGGAACGCCGGTGTACGGGGGATTCTTCGACGTCGTTTCGGCGGCCGTGTGCGCCGGCCTCTCCGACGCGCGCTTCATCAACGTGATTATGGGCACCTGGACGATCGTCACCTGGACCACGGATCACATGGAGACCACCCGGCCGCATCCCTACATCTGGGGTCGCTATTGCATCCCGGGACGGTTCTTCGTGCACGAGGGCAGCCCGACGTCGGCCGGAAACCTCGAATGGTTCGTGCACACGTTCATGGCCGATGCGCCCAACCCTTATGATCGCTGCAACGCGATGGTGGAGGCGCTGGGCAAGGCCGAGACCAACATCCAGTTCCTGCCGTACCTGTTCTCGTCGAATCTCGGCGACAACCTCTCCGCCTGCTTTTATGGGTTCGCCAACGCGCACGGGCTGAACCACATCGTGCAGGCGATCTACGAGGGCGTCTGCTTTTCCCAGCACGTGCACCTCGAACGCATTCGTGCGCTTTCGGGTCCCGGCAGGACGCTGCGGCTGACTGGCGGACCGACCCGGTCGAAGGTGTGGATGCAGATGGTCGCCGACATCAGCGAGCAGGCCCTCGAGGTCATGGACGTCAGGGAATCCGGCTGTCTCGGCGGAGCGATCGCGGCGGCGGTGGGATCGGGCGTCTACGCCTCCTTCGCCGAAGCGATGGCGGCGATGTGCCCCGTGGGCGCCACAGTCGAGCCGGATCTCCGCGCCGCGCCGCGCTACCGCGCCAAGTACGCCGCGTATCGGCAACTTGCAGAGGCGCTGGACAAGCTGCCGGTGCAGCCATGAGCTCGCCTCAGCGGGAAGAGGCGGCGCGAGCTCCCGGCAATCCGCTGGGCATATACGAGAAGGCCTTGCCGAAGGGGCGCTCGTGGTTGACGAGGCTGTCCCTCGCGCAAGCCCTCGGCTTCGATTTCGTCGAAATGTCCATCGACGAGACTGACGAAAGGCTGGCGCGGCTGGACTGGTCGGCGGCGGAGCGCGCGTCGCTGCGCGCCGCCGTCGCGGAGACTGGAATGACCGTGCCGACCATATGCCTCTCTGGGCACCGGCGCTTCCCGTTCGGCAGCCGCGACGCAACGATCCGCTCGAGGGCATGCGAGATCATGCGCAAGGCGATCGATCTTTCGGTCAGCATTGGCGTGCGCGCCATCCAGTTGGCGGGTTATGACGTCTATTACGAGCCAAGCGATGAGGGGACGCGGCAGCGCTTCGTCGAAGGATTGCGCTGGGCGGTGGACGAGGCGGCGCGGTCGCAGGTGATGCTGGCGGTCGAGATCATGGACACGCCGCTGATCAATTCCATTACGGCTTGGATGGAGTACGCCAAGAACATCGAGTCGCCGTTTTTCTGCGTCTATCCCGACGTCGGCAATCTGTCGGCGTGGAATAACGACGTGGCGGCGGAGTTGAGGAAAGGCGCCGCCAGGATCGTCGCCATCCACCTCAAGGACACGCTCCGGGTGACGCAAGACTTCCCCGGACAGTTCCGCGATGTGCCATTCGGGACGGGCTGCGTCGATTTCGTGGCCTGCTTCCGGACGCTCGCGGAGCTGCGGTACCGCGGCCCGTTCGTGATCGAGATGTGGACGGAGAAGTCTGCGGAGCCGGTCGTGGAGATCGCACAGGCGCGGCGCTGGCTGCTGGAGCAGATGCGCCGGGGCGGACTGTCGTCGGGCGGGAGCGGCTGAGGGCAGCCGCAGTCGGCGGTCCAAGCTCGGGACTCATACCAGCCGTCCCTTGAGTTGACTCGACGGTGAATTGGAGCGGCTCGAGGGTGTTGGGTTCGCCGTTCTGAGCGGATTGGAGGCGGCGGCGATGGCGGTGGCGATCACGCGGACGGAGTTGGACGCGGCGGGTTTGCGGGCGGCGACGGCGCGGAGCCGGGATGCGGCGGCGTCGCGTCGGATGCTGGCGCTGGAGGGCGCAGCCGGGCCGAAGCGGCGCGAGCGGCGGGGATGGACCGGCAGACGCCGCGTAATTGGGTGCGCCCGAAGAGATTCGAACTCCGGCTCCCAGGTTCCTAGCCTAGGTTCGGCGCGGCAAGGTTGTGTCCGCTTTCGAGAGAACCCACAGCCTGCTTGAGCGCCCGGTATGGGCGCGGAGCGGAAGTGATTGGCCGGAGAACGAACCCGCTTCGCGGGAGGGCTTGCGGTGAGGGTTAGGTAAATTCTGGACTGTTGGGCGTCGATTGAGCGGCATCAGGCGCGGACAGAGCATCGCGGCTCCTTTCACCTGAGGAGCCGTACGA
>Ga0326728_10007100_pt1 | contig 29312 bp, 23 predicted proteins | sample MB3enrmetagenome_FD_207602 | JGI IMG/M metagenome (GOLD analysis project Ga0326728, IMG submission 207602) | Lab enriched peat soil microbial communities from McLean, Ithaca, NY, United States - MB31MN | ecosystem: Environmental > Terrestrial > Soil > Wetlands > Peat | place: USA: New York... | reverse complement strand
CCGGGGATACTCCCTTGCACATGGCAGCCTATGAGGGATACAGGGACGTGGCGGAACTGCTTATCGCGAATAAGGCCGATGTCAATGCCAGGGGCATTAAAGGTGTGACGCCTTTGCACGAAGTGGCGTATAAGGGCCACAAGGACGTGGCCGAGCTTCTCCTCGCCAACAAGGCCGATGTCAATGCCACAACCAACGACGGCTTGACGCCTTTGCACGTGGCGGCGTATAAGGGTGACAAGGACGTGGCCGGGCTTCTCTTGGCTTATAAAGCCGAGGTCAATGCCAGGGACATCAAGGGTCGGACGCCCCTGCACTGGGCGGCCTATGAGGGCCACAAGGACGTGGCGGAACTTCTTCTCGCCCATAACGCCGAGGTCAATGCCAGGACCAAGGCCGGCGAGACGCCTTTGCACGTGGCACTGGGTAACAACCACAAAGACGTGGCTGAGCTGCTGCGCCAGCACGGCGGAGAGGACACGACGGTCACCAAGCCGACAGGGGACTCCCGCCACGACGACCACCATTCATAACGCGGCCAAGGGGACCTTAAGAAAGGTCAAGGCGCTCCTTAACAGCCAATCCCCGTTATCAGCAAAGACAAGACCGGCCAAGTGCCCTTACACATCTCGGCAAGAGCCGCATGGGTTGAGGCAATAAAGCGGTGAACTCCCACGGATCTCTGTGCTACCGAGCGAATGCACCCATTTTCGGCATAAAATGACGGGAGACATATATAAGATTTGGGTCAGGAGGGGCTCCGAGCGCAGACTGCCGCTACATCCCCCCGCGTCTACGGCAGGAGAAGCCGCAAATCCTGACCACGGCGCCACCCGGCAGCCAGATACCGAACGCCAATCGTGCCACTGATACACCGGCATAGTCCGCCGCCTCCCGCCTGAGCCTCTTATACACACGATCATTGTCACGACCGGGGATCTTGATTCACAAGGGCAACCGATCACTGATACCTTCGCAATAGATCTCCAGCAACAATAGCACGGGCCTCAATGACGGATCCTTCTCAGCGCGACAAGAGTCTTCAATGGTGCTCGTCCCTGCCTCGTGGATGCACCCGAGCGATTTCTCCTCACTCGTTTCTACTTCTTCCGGGTCTTCAGGACCTCTTCGCAGGACGGCATATATTCGCTGTAAGGTATCGTCATGAGGTCTCCAGCGACGAGATGATCCGGAACCTTGGGGTCCTTTTTTGTCACCCCGAAGAACATAGGCAGTTGAAGCTGATGGTCGCACGCGCGCATCTCGAGTTTTCCCACAGGGCCCTCAATTACAAGACCTTCGAGGGCAGTGATGAACTTTTCCTTATCGAAAGAGCCGGCCTTCTCGAAGCCCTTTTCAATGAGCTTCCCCGCCGCGTAACCGAAGAGGGCGAACATCATGGGGTTTCTGCCGTAGTCCTTCTTGAATTGCGCGACGTAGGCATTGCTCGCCGGTGTTTCGGGATAGTAATACAGGTATGGAACCGTCGAGTAGACCCCCGCGGGCGCATCCATCCCGAGAGGTCCCAGTATGCCCGAGTCGATGAGCGTATGGTCAACCATGGGTATCTTCGACGAAAACCCTGTGGTTTTCGTCGCTTTTGCAAAACTGATCATGTCGGCTCCCCCTACGGCGGCGATCAGGAAGTCGGGCTTCGCATCCATGATTGCGGTGATGTAGGGGGTGTAGTCCGCCTCCCCCACCTTCCACCATGTCTGGCCCATTAACTGGACATTGGGCTTGAGGGCCTTCAAGTTGTTCCAGGTGGAGTCGGCTATTGCATGGCCGTACTCATAGTCGTCGCCTGCAACCCAGTACTTCACATAGGGCTTCTGGGCGAGGATGACGGCGGCGGCCCGGCCTGCCATGATCGTGTTCTCGGCTATGCCGAACGTGTAACGATTACCGTTCTCGCCCGTGATCTTATCCGAGCGGGAATTCGTGCAAAGGAAGGGGATCTTCTCTCTCTTTGCGAGGTCGGAGACTGCAAGGGCGGTGGCGCTGTTGATGGTGCCCATGATGATGTCAACGTTCTCTTTGTAGAGAAGCTCTTTCGCTTCGCTGAGCCCTATGTCCGGTCTGAACTTCGTGTCCCTCGTCGTAAATTCGATCTTCCTTCCCATGATCCCGCCTTTTGCGTTGACCTCATTGACTACCATTTTAAAACCGTCGAGCACGTCCTGGGCAAAACCGGCAGCAGGACTGGAATAGGCGTCGATGATACCGATTTTGATTGTGTTTGCTGCATATCCCGCCTGGGAAAAGACAAAAGCACCAACGATGAACGCTGCCAGCGCCAAAGAAAGTATTCGCGACCTTTTCATGCGGTCCTCCTTATGAGCGTTGTACTCGGTCTATGAAAATGAAGGCGGGCATCTCTGGCGTCCCGGCTGTCCTGCTGGAAACCCCCGGCTTTCCGTCCCACCTTCACGGATAATTTGGCTCTATCGGACTATTTTCTTATGTTGTACCGCGTCATAGCTCGGTGTCAAGAAAAAAGGACCGTTCCGAAAAACAAACTGGCACCCACGCTCTCAGATGGCATTCTTCACTCGCCTAAGAAGGCCGTGTACAAGGACTAGTAGGTGAGTGAAAGACCCACCTCTTCCTTCTTTTTTCTTGCCAGGCCATCCTATATGTCGTATAAATCGAGCAGTAGCAGCCCAATCCTTGGAGAGGGCCGGAGCACAGGGTTGGTATCAAAAGAACCAATAAGGCACCAAGGGTTGCAAGGGCCTGTGAGGCGGTAATTGCCGTAAAGCAGGCAAACCATGATCGGAGTAACCGTGGCGACGCCCCCCTTGTTATTCATTAAGGGTCCTTGCTTATGGTGAGGTGATGGCAGGCATGACCGTTGATTGCTCTCTCGGGAGGGTCGTGGAGGCGGCCGAGCTGGCCGCTGCGGTCGTATTCCTGCCATCGGATGAGTCGAGCGGCACAGCGGGCCATACATCGGTGGTGAGCTGTGGCACACATATGCTTCATTGATAAGGGCGAGGCTCGTAAAGCTAGTAAGTTTTTCTCGAGCCGAGGGAGGGTTTTCCCTTCGCCTTTCTATTCAGGAGAATGATGATGGGCATTAAATTGAGAAGCAAGAGCTTGAGCCAGGAAGTGCCCCAGTACTACATGCGCAGGGCCTTTCTCAAGTCGATGGGAGCCACCGATGAAGACCTGGAGAAACCCCTCGTTGCCATTGCCAACACATGGAACGAGATACTGCCGGGGTCCTATCACCTCGATCGCATTGCGGCAGCCGTCAAGCGCGGCATCAGAGAGGCGGGCGGGATGGCCACCATTTTCAATGTCCTCGCCCCCTGTGACGGTCAGGGGAGTGGAAACGAGGGTTTCAAGTATATTCTTCCCAGCCGGGACCTCATTGCAGCCTCCGTGGAGATGATGATAGAGCATGCAAGCTATGACGCTGCCGTCATGATCGGTACCTGTGACAAGATCGTGCCTGGCCTCATCATGGCCGCCGCCCGGTGCAATCTGCCGACGGTTATCTTTACCGGTGGTTATATGCCTTCGGGCCGCTACAAGGGGGAGAGGCTCGATTGCTCCTCCATGGGGAAGTACTTCGTTATGTACCGACAAGGCAAGGTCACGAAGGAAGACCTGAGAGAGATTGAAGGCTGCGTCTGCCCAGGCCCCGGTGCGTGCTGTCTCATGGGAACGGCAAACAGCATGTGTATCGCTGCCGAGGCGCTTGGCCTTTCGCTGCCGGGAAACGCTGCACTTTGTGCCACAGACCCTGCCCTAGAGAAACTGGCCGAGGAGGCAGGCCGCAAGGTGGTGGAGCTCTTGTTGAAAGAGATCAGAGCCCGCGATATCATGACGCCTGCGGCCTTCACGAACGCTGTCAAGGTCTGCTGCGCAACGAGCGGGTCTACCAATCTCACCCTCCATTTCCCCGCTATCGCCCATGAACTCGATTATCCCTTCACCCTCGATGATTTCGAGGATATAAGCCGGCAGACTCCTTCGATCATGGAGATCAAGCCGTCGGACCCCAAGTACCTCATGGAGGATTTTGAGCGAGCCGGAGGGTTGCAGGCGGTGATGAAGTCGATGGAAGGCCTTCTCAACACAAACGTGATGACCGCGAGCGGCAAGTCTCTTGCAGAGAACTTGAAAACTGCCGAGATCAGGGACGTGGAGATCATCCGGCCCATGTCCAACCCCAAGGGCCCAAACGGTGGTATCGCTGTGCTCAAGGGCAATCTGGGCAGGGCAGTGGTGAAACAGACTGCAGTGAGACCGGAGATGCAGACGCACAGGGGTCCCGCGAGGGTCTTCGAGCAGGAGGAAGACTGTATCGATGCCCTCCTCTCCGGGAAGGTCAAGGAAGGCGAGGTCCTGGTCATCCGGTACGAAGGCCCCAAAGGGGGACCTGGAATGCGGGAGATGGTTATGGCAACCTGGCTACTCGTCGATTTGGGGCTCGACAAATCGGTTGCCATAGTCACCGACGGGAGATTCTCCGGAACCTCCGGCGGTCCGTGCGTGGGACACCTCGTGCCCGAGGCAATGGCGGGCGGTCCGATCGCAGTGCTTCGTGACGGAGATATTATTGACATAGACATACCCGCAAGGAGCGTGAGCGTCGAACTGACCGATGATCAGATCAAGCGGAGAATGATGTCGTGGAAACGACCCGAACCAAAGGTCACGAAAGGTTATCTCGCCCATTTTGCAAAATATGCAACAAGCGCGGATAAGGGAGCCTATCTCGAGTGACTCTCCCAACGAATTCGCATATGTCTGAATACGGACCGGAAAGATCGCAGCCATAGGAATATGCCGGCAGGAGAGTGAAGAGGACTCCCCTCTTGAAAGATTTAACTCTTGGACCGTGAGGATACTTCTTCTCACCGGGTTGCATGAGATTAACGGTTCATCCGTTTCTTGCGTGCTTGTCAAGAATGTCCTCCAGGTGTATCTCGCGTGACTCCATGGGGAAAGCTCAAAAGCAGCGCCCCTGTCCCAACTCTCCCATCGGTGAGAACCAGATCGTCAAAGAGAACGGCCAGTGCAAGTGGTTCGGCAACCAGAAGTAGTGAGCCACGGTGGGGAACTGGAGGGCGGGTCAAAAAGGCTCCGCTGTCGATCCTGCAATTATGTCAATGCGCTCTTTCTCTCAGTAATCGCGAAAATTCAGCACGTCATGCTAATGCGCGATTGGTGAAGGTACGGAGGGCGCCTTTATTGCAGAAGGATAGATGCACTCTTTTGTTACCGCTGGATGCATCGGCGAATGAGGGGCTGATGCTTCTGGCAGACCGGAGGGGAGTGCATGTGTTACCCCGGGGCATGGACACAACGGGCGCCGCACTTCCTCGCTTTAGTGCATACTGCTTCCCATCTTTCTCGTCTTTCAGCCAAACTCCTTGACCCGACGCCGCGCGCAGCCATAGAATGGATGCACATACGCAACAGGCGCAAAGAACGTCAGGCTGCGTAGAGGGTCAAGGAGGGGGCTGATGGAGGATCGCGGAAAAATCGAGTCGGTGTTCGGCAATTATGGATTTATTGATTTCAAATGGATCGATCCCAAAGACATTGGCATCGCTCAATGGGTCAGGACCAAGTGCCTGTTCGGCTGCGCAAACTATGGCAAACGCGTGTGCTGTCCCCCTAACGTACCATCCATTCCGGAATGTAAGCAGTTCTTCAGTGAATATGCGACCGGCGTAATCTTCCATTTTGCCAAGGCGTTCGATAAGCCCGAGGATCATCGCGGCTGGGCGCGAGAAATCAACCAGGCTCTTTTGCGTGCAGAAAGGGATGTGTTCTTGCTGGGCCATGAAAAGGCCTTTCTGCTACCTATGAGTGTCTGCAGCCTGTGTGATGAATGCACGGGTGTGCGAGAGGATTGCAGGAACCCCAAATCAGCACGGCCCACGCCTGAAAGTATGGGCGTAGATGTTTACTCAACTGCCAGAAAGCACAATTTCCCGATCGAGGTGCTGGCTGACTATTCCCAGACAGTGAACAGATATGCTTTCCTGCTCATCGAGTAGCGGCCCTGAGAACACGATCATAGTGTCGTCCGGCATAGCACTTTTGACGGTGGCTCGATTCGGACGTTATCAAACATCAAATCAGCGAGGGAAGAATGGCATCGACAAAAGAGGAGTTCGTAGGGATTATCAAGAACATCCGCGAAGTGATAGCATCCGACGAATGCACTGAATGTTCATGCCCCAATGTGAGATGCGAGCTACATGGCGATTGCTACAATTGCGTAAGAGTCTATAGGCACTTTGCTCACCATGTACCAAGATGTCTTCAGTTCGTCCTGGACAAAAAGATCGCAAGCATTTCCCAGACAATAGAAAAAGAAATGGGAAAAAGGCCACAAACACCCGATGAATACTATGATTATCTGAATATTGTAATGCCCAAAACTGAGTAGGTTGCGATGTCATGCAGCCAATCACCACGTAGGTGAAGAGAGTACGGACAGCTTCCCACTCCGGGCCGATCTTTTAGTAAGGCCAAGAAGTATGATGAAAGGACATCTGGCGAATCTCGCGATTTCAGTTGGGATGGACAATGCAATAGTCCTAATACCAATCAATCTTGCTTTGTGGGGATTCGTAGTGGCATATGTGATTCACATACTGGAAGAATCCATCTTGCCCGAGGTCTTTGTTGACAAAGTCAAACGGTTGTATTGGCCTAAGTACAATTGAACCAAGTCTTTGCGGTTCAACACCTCGGTTGAACCAAGTCTTTGCGGTTCAACACCTCGGTTGAACCAAGTCTTTGCGGTTCAACACCTCGGTTGGACCAAGTCTTTCCGGTTCAACGCCTCGGTATTGTCGTTGAACATAGCATCGGTGATCGCCTATGAGAGTCTGGGAGGCTCGTGGATTATCTTTCCGCTGTCGTTGGCCTGCGAAAGGATCTTCAACGGGTTCTGTCATCTAGTGGAAACTATCCGTACGAAAGCATTTTCGTCAGGGCTTCTTTCTAGTGTCATCACCTGGATTATGGCATATCTGATAATTCGCTATTCCTTAATGAAAGGGCAAATCACTCCTCAACAATTCGGCGTATCTGCCGGCATCGGCCTCGTGCTATCGCTGTCGATGATCGTGCCCCTCGCCACCGGGAAGTTAAGAAGGCTCAGATAGCGTCTGATGCATTCCTCCCCCTGCAGCCGCCTGCCCGTTTACATCGAAAACCCGTTCAGGTAAAATATCGTGCGGTTTCTTAGTGCAGAGGCGCACCATGCCTTTTCACCTAAAGGCTTGGAACTGGCCTCTTTGCACGTACGCATATGTCTCGAGGGGCTAGGGTCTAAGGAGGTACTGCATTGACAGCTAGGCGCTTCGCATCGGCCGGCGATGGGCTGCCGTACTACGTCTCCTACGGCGCGGCGATCCTTTTGGTCGCTGCCGCCCTCGCCGTGCGCTCCGGGCTCGGCTACTCGTTCGGTCCCCTGCCCACGTACGTGACGTTCTATCCCGCCCTGATCCTGGCTGCCCTCCTCGGCGGCTTTGGCCCGGGCCTCCTCGCTACGGCCCTCGGCGCAATCCTGGCGGACCTCTTCTTCATCCCTCCCCTTGGCTCGTTGAGGGTCAGCCAGCCCGGCGAGCTCGTGGGGCTCATCCTCTTCTGCTGCAACGGGACACTCATCAGCTTCATCGCGGCGAGGATGCGCAGAGCGCAGACCAAGGCAGAGGTGGCCCGGCAGAGCGAGGAGCGCTTCCGCGCCCTGGCGGACAACATGGCACAGCTCGCCTGGATAGCGGACGGCCGGGGAAACATCTTCTGGTACAACAAGCGGTGGTACGAGTACACGGGCACGACCCTGGAAGAGATGGCGACGCGCGAATGGGGCGAATTCCTTCACCCTGACCATGCAGGCCACGCCTCGGATGTTGTGAGACACTCCCTGGCGGCCTGCGTTGGCTGGGAGGATACCCTCCCCTTAGGGGGAAGGGACGGACAATACCGCTGGTTCCTCGTCAACGCCGTCCCCATACGCGACGACCGGGGCAGGGTGTGGCGATGGTTCTCTACCGGCACGGACATAACCGCGGAAAAAGAAGCCGAACAGGTGCTCCGCCGCTACGAGCTCTTGGCGGGTAACAGCCGCGACATCATCCTCTTCATGCGGCTCGACGACGGCAGGATCCTCGAAGCCAACGATGCCGCGGTGCAGGAGTATGGGTACAGCCGCGAGGAGTTCCTCTCCCTCACCATCCAGGACATCCGCGCACCCGGCACCCGGGGCCTGACAAGCGCCCAGATGGAGGAGGCGAGCAGGGCCGGCATCCTCTTCGAGACCCAACACCAGCGCAAGGACGGCACCGTCTTCCCTGTGGAGGTCAGCTCTCGCGGCGCGACCGTCGCCGGCGTCCACACGCTCATAAGCGTCGTGCGGAACGCCACGAACCGGAAAAGGGCGCAGGACGCGCTGAAGGAGAGCGAGCGGCGTTGGGCAACTACCTTGGCGAGCATCGGAGACGCGGTCATTGCCACGGACACGGCGGCCCGCATCACGTACATGAATACGGTGGCAGAGGAGCTGACGGGCTGGACCATGAACGAGGCCCTGCAGAAGCCAATCGAGGAAGTCTTCAACATCGTAAACGAATACAGCCGGCAGGAGGCTCCGAACCCGGTCGCGAAGGTGCTCCGCGAAGGGGTCATCGTCACTCTCGCGAACCACACGATCCTTTTGCGCCGGGACGGCAGAGAGATCCCTATCGACGACAGCGGCGCGCCCATAAAGGAGAAAGAGGGGAAGATCACGGGCGTGGTCCTCGTGTTTCGCGACATCACGGCCAGGAAAGCGGCCGAAGAGGCCCTGCGCAAGGCCCACGGCGAGCTGGAGAGGCGGGTCGATGAGAGGACGGCGGAGCTTCAGGACGCCTATGACAGGCTGATGGAGGAGACGAAAGAGCGCCGGGCTGCCGAAGCCCAGCTTCGCCAGGCCCAGAAGATGGACGCCCTCGGCACCCTCTCCGGGGGCATAGCTCACGATTTCAACAACATCCTCGCGGCAATCCTTGGATTTACCGACATGGTCCGGAGCCGCCTGCCGGAAGGGGGCCGCGACGCCCGCAGCCTCGGCAGGGTCATGGAGGCGGGCATGCGGGGCAGGGACCTGGTCAGGCAGATGCTCACCTTCTCCCGGAAGGGCGAGATGGAGAAGAGACCCCTTCAACTCTCCCACATGGTCAAGGAAACCATGAAGCTCCTCCGGGCGTCCATACCGTCCACCGTGAGCATCAAGGTGAAGGCGGACGCTGACGCGGGCATGATCCTCGGGGACCCCGTTCAGATGCAGCAGGTCCTCCTCAACCTCTGCACGAACGGCGCGCACGCCATGCGGGAAAAGGGCGGCGTCCTCGACATAGAGCTGTCGACGGAGACCGTCACCGGGGAAGACGGAGGGCCCTCAGGGTTGAAGGCGGGCTCTTATGTGAAGCTCACGGTCCGCGATACCGGTTGCGGCATAGCCCCGGAGATCATGGACAAGATATGGGACCCCTTCTTCACGACGAAGAAACACGGAGAGGGAACCGGCCTCGGCCTGTCCGTGGTCCACGGCATCATCAAGCAGCACGACGCCTTCATAACCGTGGAGAGCGAGGTCGGGTCGGGCTGCGCGTTCACGGCCTATTTCCCGAGGATCTCCGAGGCCCCTTCCCGCACCCCCTCCCCCGAAGGCGCCGTCCCTACGGGAAACGAACGGGTGCTCTTCGTCGACGATGAGGAGGTGCTCGTCGACATGGGCAAAGAGCTTATCGGCGAGCTCGGCTATCGGGTCACGGCCAGGACGAGCAGCCTTGAGGCCCTTGCGCTCTTCGAGGCGGACCCTTCCCGATTCGACGTGATCATTACCGACCAGACCATGCCGGACATGACCGGGGTTGCCCTGGCCAAGGCTGTCCTCGCCCTCAGGCCCGACATCCCCGTCATCCTCTGCACGGGCTTCAGCCACTCCGTGGATGCCGAATCGGCTGAAGGTGCAGGGATCGCGGCCTTCGTCATGAAGCCCCTGACCAAAAAGGAGCTGGCCCGCACCATCAGGCGCGTGCTTACCCGCCGCGCTGTCTGATTCGGATGAGCCGGCGCGCGGCCTGGAGGAAATACTCCCTCTGCGGCGCTCTGCCCGCCTCATGCCCTCCGACGTACGGTAAAGTACGCCTACGGGCGATGAGACTCGCATAGCATCCACATATGGAGCATTTCCTTCGGGCCGCGGTCCATACCGTGCCGGATGCATCAGCGCAATTATTATGGAAATCGTCAGTCCAGGGGCGGTAGTAGGCCCATCCTGCATCTGGCTTCCCAGACGAGTCAAAACTCGCGTGAAAGCAAGTGCAACCAGTTTAAGTTTCAAAGCCGCACGGGCGAAAATCCCTATGGCAGGACATGTGACTGCTGACATTAGAGTCAAAGGAAGTTGAAGTCATAAGTAAAAGGACATCGTTTGTCGTGCTTCAGAGGTTCGACGACCTGCCTATTGTGAAAGAAGAGATCGGCTGGGTTACCTGACACAGATGAGCGGAGGGTTTAGAACATCATAGATAGATTTCTCTCGTGGCCCATACGCGTGCATTTGACCATTTTGATCGCTCTGCTGGCGGTCCCCTCCATAAGCCTGATCGTCTACTCGGGAATAGCCGCGCGTCGTGAAGCGATAACTACCGCCAAGGCTGAGTGCTTGAGGTTCGTCGATGACGTCGCGGGTCAACAGCAGGCTATAGTTGCGGGAGCGGAGCAACTGGCGACCGCGCTTTCTTTGCTCCCCTCGATACAATCCCGAAACCCCGCTGCCGCAGCCACCCTTTTCTCAGAGCTTTTGAGACAGAACCCTCAATATGCCAATATCGTCGTCACAGACAAATCCGGTCTTATCTGGGCATCGGCGGCCCCCCTTCCGGGGAAGGTGTCGGTGGCCAACCGGAGAGTTTTTCAGGCGGCAGCCCGTACCGGGATGTTTTCTTCCGATGAATACTCGATAGGCCCGATAACGGGAAAACCTACGATAGCCTTTGGATACCCGCTCAAGAACGCCGCGCACGAGTTCACAGGGATGATAGCGATTGTCCTTGACCTGGGGTACACCCGGCGTATGTTCGAAAAGCTGAGACTCCCGCCCGGCTCATTATTGGCTTTGCTCGATCACCGGGGAATCATTCTCGCCAGGAACGTCAATAACTCCTCGGAGAATCTTAGCGGCGGCCCCGATCTCCAGAGGGATCTCTTCACGAGGATGACGCACGGGCCTGATGAAGGGACCTTTGAAGCTATGGGGAATGACGGCAGGTTCCGCCTTCGGGCCTACAAAAGAATCAGCCTGCCCCAAGAATCAGAACCCTATCTTTACATCCGTTCAGGCATACCGCTGGCCTCAGCCACATCGAGGGCAAACGCCGTGATGTTCAGGAATCTCTCGGCATTCGTGTCGCTATTTCTCATCGGATCGTTCCTGGCCTGGTATATCGGAAAGCGTCTCATTGTGACCCCTGCTGTGATGCTGAAGAGGGCAGCCGGGCAATTGGCCGCGAACGCGGGTGCCATGAATGTGTCTTCTGTCGTGAGGGGCGGCGAGCTCGGGGAAGTGGCTCGCGCATTCGATGGCATGGCAGAGGCTCTGGTTCAAAGAGAGAGCGCCCTTCGCGAGAGCGAGACCAAGTTCCGCGCCATCCTCGACGGCTCCCGAGACGCGATCGGAGTATCGAAGGACGGGATACGTATCTTCGTGAATCCCGCTTTCGTCTCCCTCTTCGGATACGAAAGCGCCGATGAGCTTATAGGCAAACCGATCTTCGATGTCATCGCCCCCGAGAGCCGCGAACTCGTCGAGGAGATGATGACAAAACACGCCCGAGGCGAACCCGGTCCCTCATTCTACGAAGAGACCGCCCTCAAGAAAGACGGGACGGCATTCCTGGTGGAGGTCAGCGCCTCCACCTATGCGTTGAAGGGAGAGCGTTTTACCCTCGGGATCCTGCGCGACATCACCGAGCGCAGGCGGGCCGAAGAACAGCTCCTCCACGATGCGCTCTACGACGGTCTGACGGGACTGCCGAACCGGGCGCTCTTCATGGACAGACTCGGCCATGCTCTCAGGCGGGCCAACCGTAAGGAGAAAGATCCCTGCGCCGTTATTTTCCTCGATCTGGATCGCTTCAAGGTCGTGAACGATAGCCTCGGTCACATGGTGGGGGACAGGTTGCTCAAAGAGGCGGCCCGGCGGCTCGAGAGGTGCATCCGGCCTGCCGACACCGTCGCCCGGCTGGGAGGAGACGAGTTCGCCATACTCCTCGAAGACGTGAAAGAGGTCGAGGATGCCAAAGCCATAGCTCACCGGATCCAGGAGGTCCTTTCGGCACCTTTTTTCATTGAAGGAAAGGAAATCCGTTGTTCCGCGAGCTTCGGCATTGCCCTGACGTCCAAGGATCACGAGCTCCCCGAAGAGGTGCTTCGCGACGCCGACATCACCATGTACCGGGCAAAAGCGCTCGGCAAGGCCCGCTATGAGGTGTTCGATCCTGCCATGCGGCTCGAGGCCGCCGCCGTCCTTCAATTGGAGAACGATCTGCGCCGTGCGCTGGAGATGGACGAATTGCGTATGCACTATCAGCCTATCGTCGCCCTGGCTGATGAGAGAATAGTGGGAGTCGAAGCACTTCTCAGGTGGGAGCATCCCCACCGCGGCATCGTTTGCCCTGACCAGTTCATCCCGCTTGCCGAAGAAACGGGTCTCATCGTGCCGATAGGCGAATGGGTCCTTCGAAAGGCGTGCGCGCAGATGAAAGCGTGGCGTGACCGGGGGGCAGGCCCGATGCGGGTCGCGATCAACATCTCGGCCGTTCAAATCCGCCAGTCCGGTTTCGTGGACCTCGTAGAGAAAGTCGTACGAGAGACGGGAATGGAGCCGGAACTTCTTGACCTGGAGATCACGGAATCGGTGTTGATGGGTCGAAACGATTCGGTTGTGGAGACTTTTCTGGCCCTAAGGACGCTGGGAGTAAGAATTTGCCTCGATGACTTCGGCACGGGCTATTCATCTCTCAGCTACCTCCAGGGGTTGCCTATCAGTGTCCTGAAAATCGATCGCTCCTTTACGATGAACCTAGCTGCTGTCAAAGAAAACCGAAAAATAGTCGAGACGATTCTCATGCTGGGGAGGAGCCTCGGGGCCGAGGTTATTGCCGAAGGCATAGAGACTCATGACCAGTTGAGCTATCTGAGAGAGATCGGCTGTGACTGCGGCCAAGGATTCTTCTTCTCAAAGCCTGTGGATGAAAAAGGCCTGGAGCCACTTATCGACATTGAAGTCGGAGCCGATGAAGGGGACCGTCGTGTTCAGGCTCTTGTCGGCGCGCGGTAGGCATCACAAGATCAAGGGCAAGACGGTCGAGACAACGGTTTGACAGTGATTGTCCTGTCGTCGTTGATAACAGCCGGAATACGAGTGTGGGTGTCCCGCCAGACGGCTCTTCGTCATATTGAAGCTTTGTTTCGGCAGTCGTGACTTTTTCTGCGGGCATAGCATGCACTACATAGCATGCACTATTGTAGGTGTTCTCGTGGAGAACGTAATCTTCGCAGACCATCAGCGTTTCGCACCGATGGCCTCTTTCCTGTACTGTTGAACCCAGGCTGTTTACAAGAAAGTCACACTTTCGATTTGAAATGAAGTCTCCAGTCTCACCGTTCACCCGTCATCATCCTGAGACGAATGCTCTCGTGTTCGCCCACCATTCTTCTTTTATTGTCGGCATCTTTGTACTATAATTCTTCATATAGGCACAGTATCGGTTGCAAAAAAGCTTCGTGAGCTCCGACGTGTGGGGGTATAGCCGTGAGATGCCTATTGTGCCACACCGACAACCGGAAAGAAGCGCAATTCTGCAAACAGTGCGGCGGCAGGTTGGAAATCTCCTGCCCCGCGTGCAAGAAGGCGAACCCGCCGGACAGCGCATTTTGTGACGCATGCGGTCATGGCCTCAAGGGGAAGAAGCACGCGCATCCACTCGACCCCTCGAAGGCCGCCGCGCATCTCGTGTTTCCGGCCAGCGGTACCCGTCCTTTGAGTAGCTCGCTGGAGGGAGAGCGCAAGCACGTCACCGTCCTATTCTCCGACCTTTCGGGCTATACCGCCATGTCAGAGAGGCTCGACCCTGAAGAGGTAAAGGAGATCACGAGCCGGATCTTCGGTGAGGTGGCCGCCATAGTGGCGCGCTACGACGGCTCCACCGAGAAGTACATCGGTGATGCGGTCGTCGCCCTCTTCGGTGTCCCCAAGTCTCACGAGGATGACCACCTCCGGGCCATCAGGGCGGCGTGTGAGATTCACGAGAGCGTCAAAACACTGGGCGCAAATTACGGGGAGAAGATCGGCACTCGCCTCACCTTCCACACTGGCATCACGACTGGTCTAGTCGTGACGGGTCAGGTCAACCTTGAAAAGGGGACCCTCGGACTCGTAGGAGATACCCTTAACCTCGCGTCACGTCTCTGCAGCATCGCGAAGCCCGGAGAGATACTGATCAGTGAGAGCGCTTGCTCCAAGAGCAAGGGCTTTTTCTCGTTCGAGAGACTCGGCCGTGTGTCCGTGAAGGGGAAGGAGGACGGGATCATACCTTACCGACTCCTTGAAGAGAAGAAAGAGATATCGAGGGGCCTTGCAGATCTGGGTCTCACGTCGCCCCTTGTCGGCCGTGCCGCCGAGGTCGCGGCTATCAAGACCTCCGTCAACCGTCTCCTCGACGGCCAGGGTGGTATCCTTTCTCTCATTGGAGAGGCCGGCCTCGGCAAGTCCCGCCTCATGGCGGAGATCCGCCGTTCTTATGAGAACCATGACCTGCTCTGGCTCGAGGGGTGTACCCTTTCTTACGGCCAGAAAATGAGTTACTGGCCTTTCAGGGAGATCCTCTGGCAATTCGCCGGCATTACACAGGATGACAGTGACGTGGAGGCATGGGAGAAGTTCGAAAGAATGATCTTAGGCCTCTTCCCCATCGAGAGCGGAGAGATCCTCCCTTATCTCGCGAGTCTTATCGGCCTTGAGGTGAAAGGAAGCCTTGGCAGGAGTTTCCCACGCCTCGACGGCGAGGCCATGGGAAAGCAAATCTACCTCTCCTCCCGTCGCTTCTTTGAGAGACTTGCACAGAAAGCACTCGTCCTCGTCCTCGAGGATCTCCATTGGGCGGACGAATCAACCGTCCTCCTCATCGAGCATCTCTTTTCCCTCATCTACCGCGTCCCCCTCCTCGTATGCCTGTTGAGTCGCCCGGAGACGGAGGCCCCTGCCGCACGTCTGAGAGATACCGCGCTGAAAGACCACGAAAGACGCTATACAGACATACGTCTTAACCCTCTCTCTCCCACGGAATGCATTGACCTCATGAACAACCTCCTTACCATAGAGAACCTCCCTTCCCGCACCAGTCAGCTTATCCTCCAGAAGGCGGAGGGGAACCCCTTTTTCCTGGAAGAGATCATGAGGACCCTCCTCGATAGAGGTGCGGTCCGTTACGAAAGCGGCAGCTGGAAAGCGACCTCCCACATCGAAACGATCACCATTCCCGACACGATCCAGGGTGTGATCATGGCCCGCATCGATAGACTCGATGAAGAGGTCAAGCAGATTCTCCGGATCGCTTCGGTCATCGGCAGGGCTTTCCTCTACCGCCTTCTCAAGGAGGTGACGAAAGCGGTCATGGAACTCGACCGGCACCTCGATACCCTGACGGCCAAGGATCTCATCAGGGAGAAACAAAGGATTCCCGAGCTAGAGTACGTCTTCAAGCATGCCCTTGTCCAGGAGTCGACCTACGAGAGCATCCTTCTGAAAAAAAGGATCGAGCTTCACGGGAAAGTGGCCTTGGCGATAGAGAGCCTTTTCTCCGAGAGGTTGGACGAGTTCACGAGCGTCCTCGCATATCACTACGCGAAAGCGGAAGACTGGGAGAAGGCCCAGGATTACCTCTTCAAGGCAGGGGATCAGGCAGGCAGCATAGCGGCGGACGCCGAGGCACTCGGCCACTATCACCAGGCCCTCGAGACCTACACCAGGGTCTTCGGAGACAAGTGGGACCCCATCCAGAGGGGCATCCTCGAACGGAAGATGGGGGAGGCGTTTTACCGAAGGGGTGAATACGACCAGGCGATGGAATACCTCCAAAGGGCGTTAGTCTATTTCGGACGGCCCAGACTGCCGACCCAACGCTTCGGAATAGGATGGGGAATCGTACGGGAGGCCGCGATTCAAGTCGGGCGTCGTATTTTTCCCCGCTGGCTCACGTGGAAGCCGGATGGGATGATAGATCGAGCCTTCGATGAGGTGCTGCGCATCTACGAGGTCATCGAAACGATAGACTCAACGAGGGCGCCCGATCGATTCCTGTTGACTACCCTCACATGCCTTAATCTTTGCGAGAGGAAGGGGTTTGCGCCCGGTGTTTCCATGGAATACTCTACGTTGAGGTATATTGCATACCTGCTCAATCTCCCCCGCATGGTCGGTTTTTTTCGCGAACGATCCATAGCCCTGGCCGAAGAGACGCAGCAGACCGCGGCGCTAGTCAGAAGCTATTTGGTCGCGACAATCGTGGAGTGCGAGGCAGGACGGTTTCGCGAATCGATCGCGTACGGTCTGAAGGGCGCCGGGATCTGCCGTCGAGAGGGGCACCCTAATCTGACGTTTTGGGCTTTTACTGCCACTTTCACCTCATTGTCATACTGCTATCTGGGCGCCTTTCGTGAAGCACTTCAGCTCGCCAATGAACTGATTCGCACGGGGGAGGATGTCAAGGATCCTCACGTTTACGCGTGCGGTGTGAGTATCTTGGCTGTGATACAAGAGCGGCAAGGTTACTTACAGGACTGTATCGTTAATCTGAAAAAGGCCATCGAGGTATCCAAGACAATTCCCGATCACGAGCTTCGCGTTCTCGGGGAATACACGTTATCCAGATGCTACCTGCGTCTCGGAAATATTGGAGGCTGCGTGAATGCCGCGATTCAAGCCGTCAAATACAGGGAAAAACACAAACTCAGGCTTTCGACACAGTATGTCATCCTCGCTCTTTTCCGGGCGTATCTCGCAGAGGCGGAACGGAACAGCGGAGAGGAAAGGGAAAAGTGGCTGAGGAGATCGAAGGGAACGTGCAAGAAGGCCCTTCGTTTGGCAAAAGTGCGACGTACTACTCTTCCGGAAACAATCAGATTGCAGGGGGTTTACGAGTGGCTCTCCGGAAGACGCCCAGCCGCCGAGAAATACTGGCAGCGCAGCACAACACTGGCCCAAAAGATGGGCATGCGCTACGACCTCGCCATGTCCCACCTTGAAATGGGCCGCCGCCTCGACAATCGTGAGTCTCTTCAACAAGCTGACGCGATCTTTGCCGAGATCGGGGCGGAATGCGACCTGGAGCAGGCGCGAAGCTGCCTTCCGCCATTGGTCGAAAGAAGGGAGGCGTGACTTGCCGGATCGGTTATTGCCGACAACTGCGTGCCGGTCTACCGCGGTTCACTGTCACGTATCCGAAGAACTGGGAAGAGAAACCCTCGAACCGCCGATATCCTTGGCGCAAGGACTCCCACACCAGACCCTGGGGCCGGACTCCGGGTCGATGCTTGGCCAAGTCCGCTTCCCGCGGACGCGTCGAAGGGAACCTTTGAAACGTAATGCCACCGAGGACAGGCTTCAGGCTGCACGGCTTGAAAACATTGCCCGGGATTTTACACTCATCCGTCCAGATAGGTGGACGAGCGGCGTGATGAAGGAGGGATGACATGCGCTCGATAAGTAGAGACGTATTGGAATTGGAGAAACTGTCGCTGCAGGACTGGCCGAGGTTGGAGCGCATGAGACAGGCACACTTCAACGCCGCGTCAGAAATCTGCTTGGAGCTGGCCAAAAATACGACCGAGTTCTTCAAAGGCCTGAATGAGAACCCTTATGATTCGCCCGAACTGACAGCAGGGAGACTCTACGAATTCGTCATGGGCCGCAAAACAGCGATCATCTCCGATGAAAGCCTGCTTGCAGGCACCACCACGACGAAACGAAAAGGCGTCATACTCTATCCCCATTTCCTTGCCCTCACGATCTGGCCGGAGCTCGAGACGATCGGTGAGCGGCCGCTGAACCCGTTTCGCATCGGGGAAGCAGATTGGAAGGTCCTGAACAGCGACATCTTCCCGTTCTGGATGGACCGCACGATCATGGAGATCGCACGGAGGGAATTCGCGGAGAACGGGGATACGCCAGAGTGTCAGAAGGTGATGGAACGCATGGTCTTCTACCTTGCGAGCAAAGTCTACGCGATCTCCCACACCATACCCAACTATGAGGTTGTTCTGAAAAAAGGGCTCCGGGCCATTATCGAGGAGGCTTCCGATAAAGCACAGGGTTTGGGCAATTCGAAAGAAGACCTGTCGAAAAAGGAGTTCTACCGCGCCGTCCAGCTTGCCCTCGGGGGAATTATCAACTACGCCAAGCGGTTGGGCACGGAGGCAATCAAGCAGGCCGCCCAAATGGAGGACGGCGGACGTTCGGACCGCGCCGAGGAGCTTCGTACCATGGGTGAGTATCTGCAGCGAGTCCCCGCGGAACCACCCCAGACGTTCCAGGAAGCCCTCAACGCCCTCTGGATCTGCAAAGTGGCTCTCCATCAGGAGAACGCGAACGCGGCCTTGAGCGTCGGCAGACTCGACCAGGTCCTTTACCCGTTCTACAAAAAGGATATCAAGGAAGGCCGATTAAATCCCCGAAAGGCAGTCGAGCTCGTCGGCTGCCTGTGGCTCAAGATCGCCGACCACCTGCCCGCAGTCCCCGAGACATCCGAAGAGCTCTTCGGCGGCTCGGGTTCCAACCAGGCCATAACCCTCGGAGGAGTAAACCGGGACGGCAATGACTGCGTCAACGATCTTACCTACGTGATGCTAGAGACTACTGAGTTGCTCAAGCTGCGCGATCCTAACGTGAACGTCCGGTATCACCCGGGATGGAACAGTGTCGATTACCGGGACCGACTCGCCCGCCTCAATCTGGAGACACGCGCGACACCCTGTTTTCACAACGACAAGGCAGTGGTGGAGCACCTCAGGGCACAGGGTGTCTCGTTGGAAGACGCGCGCGACTACGGCGTGGTGGGCTGCGTCGAGCCGACGAGCTGTGGCAGAACTTTCGGCGCCACGGGCATGGTGCTGCTCAACCTCACCTCGGTGCTGGAGTTGACGCTCTTTGGGGGCAAGCACCGGCTCACGGGCATCGGTGCAACCGATAAGGCGTGGAACCCGAAGAGCCCCCCGCCAGGGCAGATGAAATCATTCAAGGAGTTCAAGGCGGCTTTCAAAGGGAATCTTGAGTGGCTCGCGGAAAAGGCCGTGGAGTTCAACAACCACCTCGGGCTGATGCATCAGAAAGTCCATCCCACGCCTATGCTCTCCGCAATGATGGAGGGGTGCATGGACAAAGGCATGGACGTCGTCCACGGCGGCGCCACGTACAACTCCACGGGCGTCGCAGTGATCGGCCTCGCGGACGTGGTCGACTCCATCACAGCCACGGAGGAGTTCAGCTTCGGAAATCCTCGGCAGATCCCCATGGCCGCCATGATCGGCGCGATCACGACCAACTGGGGCGCCGAGGAAAAAGACCCGCGCACGTCCGCTCTCTACCGCACCTATCACGCGACGGTGACGAAGTCGAAGAACAAGTTTGGATATGACGACAGCGCCCTGGCCGCGAAGAACGCAGAATGGATTGTCAAGCTCCTCCATAGCGAATTCCAGCGCCGGCAAAACTACAGAGGAGGCCCGTACACGGTAGGCTACTGGACGATGACCAACCACGCCGGTTTCGGGGTGCTCACCGGAGCCCTTCCCAGCGGAAGGGTCAAGGGGAAGCCCTTCGCGAGCGGCATCACCCCGGTAGAGGGGTCTGCCCCGGAACTGCCGTCGGTCTTGCGCTTCGTAGGCACCCTGGACCGGACGCTCTGCATGGCGAATGGACAGGCCCTCAACCTCAAGTTTACGCCCCCGGAGAGTGACCAGACCAAGAAGGCGGCGTTTCTCAACGGGCTCGCCGGCTATCTTGATCCCTATTTCGAGGATGATCTGGGGGGGCTCCAGGTCCAGTGCAACATCATAGGCAGAGACGACCTGTGGAAGTGGCACGAGAACCCCCAGAATTGTCCGAACGATGTCTTGGTCCGTGTCTCAGGGTACACGGCCTACTTCAAAGATCTCAACCCGCACATGCAGAGAGAGATCATACTGAGGGCGGAGTACGACATGAAGACTGGAACGGAGGTTTGGAAAGGGTGGACCCAAAAGCCTTACATACCCGTGGCTAGCCGTAACCCGCCCGGCGGGGTGGCAGCGAAGCTTCGCCGCGTTCTGATGCGAGGCCTCGGTTTCATCCGGAGGCACTGGCCGAAGCACTGGTTCCTCGGAAAGGAGGCCGAGAAGGTGCTCTCGGGGCTCCTCGATTGGATGCGGTTCCATCCCTTGGAGCCCGATTTCCCCACGTTGGCGGGAGACTTTAGTGGCGTGCTCCGTTTTCAGGCGAAGGACGGAACGGTGGACAAATGGTTGAGATTCTCTCATGGAGCCATCTCCACGGAACAGGGTGGGGGACAGAAAGCGGATGTCACCGTAACCTTTACCGACGGCTATGCCCTCGTCAACTTCCTCTTCTCGCCGTTAAGGTCGCGTCTTAATGCCTTCGCGGCGGGCGGGGATTCCGGCGCCCCTCCCACGTTCGATATTCTCACGAGCATGCTGAAGAACGAGGTCACCGTGGACGGCAATCTGAATTACCTCTACCGGTTTGGCTTCCTTGCCAACCATATGCTCCTAAAGGCCCTCACGAGGTGATAGACAGTTGAGTAGAGAACCTCTCATCTTCGACGTAAGGAGGGGATCCACCGAGGACGGCCCCGGTATACGGAGCGTTGTCTTCTTCAAGGGCTGCAACCTCCGCTGCCCGTGGTGTCACAACCCGGAGTCTATGGATCCGTCGCAGGAGATAGCATTCTTTCCACAAGGCTGCATCGCGTGCGGCGCGTGCGAAGAGGCGTGCCCTTCTTTCGCCTGTAGACTTGGTAATCCTCTGCGCATAGACCGCGCGCTGTGCGCGCGGTGCGGAGCCTGCGTGGACGCCTGCCCCTCCAACGCGCTGAGACGGGCCGGACGTACCTATCTCCGCAGGGACATCATTGACATTCTTCTCAGGGATGCGGCGTTCTACGGGGCATCGGGCGGAGGGGTCACCTTCTCGGGCGGCGAGCCGACCCTTCACATGGAGTACGCAGCCGACCTGTTCGCACACCTCAAAAAGCGAGGGATCCACACGGCCATCGAGACAAACGGCCTCTTCCCGTGGAAGGCATTCCAGCGCACAATCCTGCCCCGGGTGGATCTCATCATGATGGACGTAAAGCTCGCCGACCCGGAAAAGCATCGGGAATACACGGGGGCTTCGAACGACCTGATCATGGAGAACTTAGGCCGTCTTGCCCGTGAGCGCCCCTCGGCGCTTCTGCCCAGGGTTCCCCTCATTCCCGGATTCACGGCCACCGCGGAGAACCTCGCCGCGTTGGGTTCGCTCTTCCATCGGCTAGGGATAGAGAGATGGGCGCTTCTACCATACCATCCCACGTGGTTTCACAAGGCCACGGCCGTCGGCAGGACGATTGATCCAAGGCTCTCAGCCCGCGCTCCGACGCCGGAGGAGAAAGCTGGTTGGTCACGGCTGCTCACAATTGGCCGCCTGCATAGGGACGTGCCCATAGGTAAAGCCGTCCTCGGTGAAACAAAGCCCTTGAAGCAGCATTGCTGAGATTGGGCGGCCGCATGACATTCGCACAGGAGCACAAACGATCGAGGAAATGTATGTTTCGGTTGTATGATCACGAGGAAGAGAACTATAGTTGAACATCCCGCAAATAGGAGGCTGCTATGGCTGCGTTTGTGGCGCATTTCCTAGTTGCCAGGGTCGTTCTCCCGAAGAATGAATTGCCCGAAGAGAGTCAAAAAACTTCCTTCTAGGGCGCGAGAGAGGGTGTAAAACGTCAAAAGAGGGTGCAGCATGATAATATCCCTGGGTTTGTCACTTGGGACCAAGTTAAGAACCGCTATGGGTCCATTTTCAGCCAATGGAACAGAAACCACCCCGGTAACGTTAGCCCTTATGACGCTATCTGGTGTGACGCAGCCAGTTTGGACCGGGCCGTAAATTCTACATTCTTCAAGAATGATAAAGCGAAAATAGTGATCTGCGGCCACACTCACAAGTACGGGTTCAGTTCTACCCTCGGTCCCTTCGAACCAACAGCTTTGATACCTTCCGGGACTCAGCAAATATACGCAAACGCCGGCACCTGGATTAACGATGAGCCTCATTGCACCTTTGTGGAGACCGAACCGACCTTAATACCGGGAATCACATAGTGCGACTCAGGGAATGGGCGCAGACGTCCGGAGGGCAGTATGAAGCTAAGAACGTCCGTCCAGATGAGTACATCCATAAGGACGTCTAGGTACGCGTTGCCACACCATGAACCGCAATCGAGAATGGGAGAGAGTCCCGTTAGATACGCGTTAAGGGAGCTTTCACACGGAAATCGAGTACTTTGGAAAAATAGCACGGGCGCGCGAGTTGTAGGTGTGAGAGATACTTTTCGAACCCCGATGAGTGCTTCCTCGTGACTCTTGCGAGTGTCTCCATAGTACAACCTTACAAGCGGCATTCTTCACTTCCCCGGGAAGCCCGCGTTCAACGAGTAGTAGGTAACTCCCTCACCTGAGTGCCTACGAAGAGCGATACTATGCCGAGAGAGACGAGGTCAGCATTCTCCCCCTTGGCGCCCCTCCCGGCGCAGCCACTAAAGAGGGCACATCCTCGCCGGTACTATCTATACGTACTGACGCGTCCTACCCTTTTGAGCTGCTTCTTTTGCCACGTGGACCTCAGCCATATGTTTACAGCCCACACACAGAGTGGCAGGCACGGCAGAAGAACGTGCTCTCAAAGCAAAGATAGGAACTCGCTACGTCCGGCCGGTGGGACTCGTCAGAGGCAGGTGTATGGCTATCTTTGTACCAGCCGTCGGGCGACTACTCACGGTTATCCGGCCCCCGTGCTCCTCGACGATCTTTCTTGCCACCGCCATGCCCAGTCCTGTACCGCTGCCCTTCTTACTGTAGAAGGGTATGAACAAATGCGTGAGTGTCTCCTTGTCCATCCCCTTGCCCCAGTCCCTGATCCTTATTACCGCCGTGTCATTTCTTTTGAAGAGTCGTATCAATACGCTCTGGCCTGCTTGCGATGCCTCGATGGCATTGTTGACGAGGTTTACGAGGGCCCTCTCCAGGTATGTCTGGTCTACCATCACCATGAGGGGTTGCTCCTTCATGCTGATCGCCAGCTTGACCCCCTCCTGTTCCGCCTTCGCCGTAGAGCTCTCAAGCATTGTCCGTATGAGTGACGTAGCCTCCTCCTCTCTCCGGTTGAGCTGCAAGGGTTTTGAGAAATCAAGGGCGACATTCATTATCTGTTCCATCCTCTCAAGTGCCCAGCGTACCGTGGTCGCCGTCTCTTCAGGTGAGATGGTACCCTTCTCACACCGCCTTATGGCGGCCTTGATGTTGAGAGGGGGTTCTTCAGATCATGGACGAGCACAGCCGCGGCCTGGCCAAGACCGGACAGGTACCGGTGCTGCTCCAGTTGCCTCCTGATCTTGGTTCTCAGATCCACGAGAAACCCGATGAGAAGCGCAAAAATGACCGGGAAAATGATATGGATGGAATGATCCACGAAGCGCAAAGAGGCGCCGTGCCAGTCGGCCACCATGTATGAAGCAAACAGGAGAGAAAGCATAAGAGAGGCAAGGAGCGCGCCTCTGAAACCGAATATGAGGGCCGCCAGGAGCAAGGGTATGTGGTGAAGCTCTGCGTAGATCGAATGGAGCGGTTGATTACCGGAAGTGCTGTGGTCAAGGTACATGATGAGGGGGATCGAACAGCCGATCAGGACGGCGGCGCCGATCCGCCTATTCGTCCTCACCGTCTTCTTTACCTCCTCAATGAAAGGGGTCACCGGTGTTCCCGATCTATGAACGCTCTAAGATCATACCTCCCCGAGAATAACGGAGATGTCCTCGACCATGACATGAGCGCCCCCGGCACTCAGACTCACTTGATCGATCCCATCAAAATCAAGCTCCGGTCGAATCACGACATTCCTCGATGCGGCAATCGCGCGGGTATGCGTGAGGACCCCCTTTCGCGATCCCTCAATGAGGACCCGGGCAGCGTCCACCCAAAGCAAGGACAGGGACAGGCCCGTGAGGTCGAAAGCCGCTTCTCTGCCAAAAGAGATGGTTTTCCCGTGTGCATTGAAAAGTGCGACGCGTCGTCCTGTCTGAATTGTCGAATAGTATCCTTTGGCGAGGAACCAGGCGTTCTCGCACCACGTGAAGCCGGAGTACCCGCACGGAAGCGGACCCGCCGGCTCCTTGCCGTGAAGATCATCAAAGTTGACCACGGTCTTCGTGCGCCGGGGGGGACCCATGATCTCTCCTGCGGATGTCCACCGGACGGACAATTCTGATACACAGCACTGCCTGTCTTGTTGTCCTGCAGGCAGATTGAGGGCAAACTGGCACTGCTCCTAACAGGCCGCCTAAGCGGCTCCTATAGAGCGAGTGTAATCGACCCGGGATCGTATGTCAGGGAAAAGGGCAAAAAAAAGCAGAGGAAGATCCTCGACGAATAGAATTTCATGTCGGGGTTTTTTGAAGGAGATGTTTCTATCCGCAACAATGCCTCTGGCGGATAAGACGATACAAGAATAGTAGGCCTTTACTCCTCACAGTCGGTTTTTCCATCCCCGCAGGTGTGCATTCAGTACCACGGCAATGTCACACCGATCATCACTCCCCGTTTTGACGGCGCGAAAGAGAAACCGAATCTCTGGCCCTCGGGAAGGCCCATAAACGCTTCACAGATGAACGAGGTGAGGAAATGGCCGAGGGCGGCACCGACCAGCACGTCTGAGGGATAATGCTGCTGGGCCTCGACCCGCGCCCAGCCCACACCGCTCGCGAGGAGAATGTTGCTCACTTGCAGGGGGATTCTTATCGTAGTGGGCAACAGCGGGATGTCGTCCAGGTTCCGGTTGGCAAGGGTCGAATAGTTGAAGGCACTCGTCGCGGCGCTTGAGGGCATGCTCTGGGTATCGCTGCCGTCCGGGCGGGTACGGCCGGCCTCGCGCTTCACGAACGTTGTTGCGTTCCCAGTTGCCCGCTGAGAGAGCCACTCGACGCCAATGCCCTTTACCTTCGCGTAGAGCCACTCCTTGGGGTCGTCACCGCTCGGCGTCGCGAGGGCGGTGAGGATCCACTCTGCCTCAAGCGGCACCTGGAGGGTCGTGTCGGCATTCGCCGCCGCGTTATGGGAGCCGTAGATGGGGGTGTGTGCCGTCGCCCAATCGGAGACTTTCCGATCGAAGGGGGCAACGGCCACCGCCCCGGCAAGGGGGAGCAAGGTTTGCACGTCAACCAATGCGTGGTAGGCGGCACGGGGGATGCTGCCGAGGTCTAGGGGGTAGATGGCGTCCTGACCCCACGTGCGGCCATTCGATAACGTTCCGCAGCTTTCAGCGGCAATAAGGATGACAATCACTGCGAAGAAACGGCTCAGGCGACCATACGCGATGTGCATCATGATCCCCTCTTGAGGAGACGTTTATCTCACCAGGGTGATCGCTACACCCGCCGTGCGAGGGGAGATAAGGGGCGTGATGAAGATGGCGGTCCCCTCTTGGTCAGCCTTTCGTCTCTTCTCGTTGTAGTGGACGATAGCAGTGCCCACCGCGGTGCCGATCAGGGCTCCTGCGAGCGCATCCGAAGTCCAGTGGCCGTCCTCGTAGATGCGGGCTACGCCGACGAGGCTCGCGACGCCGTAGGAGGAGACGCCTACCCAGAGGGGGTCGTAGTGCGCGGCGATCACCGACGCGACGGCAAAGGCCTGGGTCGTCTCACCCGACGGTAAGGAGGCATTGCTGCTCGAGAAAGGCGTGAAGTAGTGCGTGCCTCGATCGGCGTTCGGGCGGGCGCGACCAACCGCATACTTCAAGGCGGGAGTGATAATGCCGGAGGCGACGAGTGTCGCAGCGGCGCCGTCGATGCAGACGGCCTTGGCGGGAGGGTCATGGAAGATCTCACCGCCGACATAAAAGAGTCCCAACGTCGCGTATGAATAGGGGCCGCCGAACTGGCGAATCTGTGATGCCACGTCGTTCGCGGAACCATTCTGGATGTGCTGTACCTGCGTTCTTACGGACTTATCCGCCAGCGCCATTGCCGCGACACCCGCTGTGCCGATCCCCACCTTAAGCCAGTCGTTAGCGTCCCAGTGGGCCGGTGAACTCAGAACGTACCAGGTATCTCTCAGGAGAAGCTTCGGAAAATCAAGGGAGAAGAGATTTTCTGTCGCATCCTTTTCCTGCGAAGGGACCTCACCTTCAGCGGATGCGGGGGCCTCGACCGGCGATTGTTCAAAGGCAGTCGCATCCTCACTGAGGAGGAGGCTGTATGCGGCTTTGCCACCGAAGAAGGAGCCCCGTGGTGCGTCGTTAAGGCCGAGGTCGGCCGCGAGGACGTTACTGCCCAACGAAATGATGGCGAAGAGAAGGGTTATCGGGATTCTCGCACCCAAGCTCCCCCCTTTGCGGCAGACCCGATAGGCTTTCTCGGATATACATATTATAGTACACAATCAAAGACAAGATCACAAAAATGTGAATCAAGGGAAAAGCAAATCTCGATGTCGCTCTTAAGTGGTAATTTTCAACCACACGGGAGGTTGCCAAGGCGCTCTTTGTGAGTGCACACCACAGTTTTTCGCAATACGAGACCTTCGTGGAACCGACGCCGCTTCATACCCGTGGGTTGCTTCCTGTAAGAAAGAACGCCAAATATCTGTTATCGTGAAGCGGACCTTTTTGAGTATCGTTTTCATAAGAGGACTTCAAAGCTCTACGTAAGGTTGATCACCGTGACCTCCGGCGGGACGTTCAACCGTACGGGGGTGAACGTCGTGCCGATCCCCCGGCTCACATAGAGACGAGAGGCATCGATCCGGTACAGGCCCTCGGGATAGGGGGTCATCAAGTGAGCCGGGCTGATCGCCACTCCCGGCAGGCTTAGCTTGATCTGCCCCCCGTGCCAGTGGCCCGCGAGGGTCAGGGGGATACCGTATCGGGCGGCCTGGGGGAAGATCTCCGGGCGATGGGACAGAAGGAGGGTGGGGACGGCGGATGTCAGTCCGTGGAGGGCGGCTTCCAGGTTGGGGTGTCCGGTGCGAAGATCATCTATTCCCGCGACGGCGAAAGGTCCCTGTTCCGTGTGGATCTCCCGGTGTGCGTTGACGAGGAGCCGGATCCCATACTTACGGAAGACGGCCCCGAGAACTTTCAGCCTGCCAAACCAGTTCTCATGATTGCCCAAGGTAGCGAAGGTACCGTACCTTGTCCGGACCCTGGCCATCTCCTCCACGCAGCCGGGGAGAAACTCCATCGAGTTCGAGATGAAGTCCCCGGTGAGGACGAAGAGATCGGGCCGGAGTTCGATGACCCGGTCGGCATAGCGCCGTATCTCTTGCCTGGTCATATAAACCCCGGCATGGATATCCGAGAGCTGGACAACCCTCAGCGAACGGCCGAACGGCACGGTGATTTCCCGGACATCATAGGCCTTGCCGGCATAGGCTGCACCATACGCGGAAAGCAAAAAAGGCGCTGTGGCGAGTCCGGCTACCCCGGCTTGCAGAAGGTGGCGGCGATAGGTATCTACCGGAGGGGAAGGTTTCTGACCGGCGAGTCGAAGGACCATCCTTCCCAGTCCACCCGAGAGGTGGGTGAGGCAAAGAAGGAACGCGGACAGGATAGAACCAAAGGCCCACACTGCCGGGAGATAACAGAGAACGACCAGAGCCGCGATCGAAGGGTCTACCCACGGGAAGGGCCTGGTCACGACGTATGCGTTCATGGCAAAGAGCAGGCCGATGGCCGCTCCCGCCAGGACGACGGCGGACGACTTAAAGCGACCGGACATGCCTGAGGAGAGGATCACCTTCCGGCCGCGGATAAAGAGGTATGCCTGAGAGGCCAGCACGAAGGCAGGGATGATCAGACGAAACGTGGAGAACCGTATTCCAGGCATCATGATGACTTACGGATTATACTACAGAACCGAACCGAGTATGAAGCGTATCGGCGATCCCGCCCAATCCGACGGATATGGTATCTTCGGACAGGTCAGCCCTATCCGAAGGGTCACATAATGGCGTTCCATATTCGCATGATAGAGCTCGTGCGTTAGTATCCCGCACTATGGAGCAGCAGCACCACAGCGGCAGCGAAGAGACAGTAATAGCCGAAGTAATGCCAGCGACCCCGGTCGAGCCATCGTGTCAGCCATCGCAGCGCCAGAAGACCTGCGAAGAAGCTGCACACGAGCCCAAGCAGCCCGGGCAGGAAGAGGCTGAAGGAGTGACCGCCGCCGAAGGCCACCAACGCCTGACGGGCAGCGAGTAATCTCTTGGCTTCACGAATCACTACAGGCGGTGTGAGAATGACGGCCAGCGCAAAACTGAACTCCTCCGCCGATGCCTTCGATACTCCCGCCGTCAGCCCGCACGAAATGGTCGCCCCCGACCTCGAGAAGCCACGGAACGGCAAGCACAGACCCTGCACCAAGCCTATCCAGATCGCCTGTTTTGTCTCGAGGCGACGGTCATGATTATTGCCGGGGGAATGGCGGAGCCCGGCATAGATAATGAAAACCCCCACCGCGGCCAAAGCTGCGGCGATGAGCGGAAGATTCCCGAAGAGAAGCTCGATCTCCGCCCGGGGCGCGTCATGAAATATGAACCGTTCGATAATCGCCTTGAGCGCCAGTGCGACAACAGCCGTCATGACCGTTGCGAGAAAGAGCAGCTTCACGGTCCGCCATGTTTCCAATCGTGATGAAAAATAGGCGTTCTTCCATGATCGCCAAAAATAGGCGATGACGGCGACCATGGTGCCCGTATGAAGCATGACGAGAAGGAGCGTCATCTCCGGGGTGGTGGGGTCCATGCCGAGAAGCTTTTCGGCGACGATGACGTGGGCGGAGCTCGATATAGGCAGGAGTTCGGCAAGACCCTGAACAACCGCCAGGACAACAACGGAGGCGATGATCGTCATGTCGCTATTATAGGGGCATATCTGTTTGAACGCAATATGAACCCTCTGTTTTCGCCGAACGCGAGCACGCCTA
>Ga0326728_10007098_pt1 | contig 29314 bp, 20 predicted proteins | sample MB3enrmetagenome_FD_207602 | JGI IMG/M metagenome (GOLD analysis project Ga0326728, IMG submission 207602) | Lab enriched peat soil microbial communities from McLean, Ithaca, NY, United States - MB31MN | ecosystem: Environmental > Terrestrial > Soil > Wetlands > Peat | place: USA: New York... | reverse complement strand
AAAGGGACACCCTCTTAGCCGCAGTGTACCAAGCGTACTGCAAGCATGTTGAAGATGAGATCAATAGTCTCTTGGAAACACGCGGCCACTCTCTAACTTGGGCAATTCAGGAGGCACATTACCTCCTGAGTCCACTGTTTACGGGATCCACCCATCTTGGCAACCGGAATGAAGCGCTGAAGGAGGAGCTCCTCCGGGATGCTGTCGCTGACGTGCGGCTCCACCTGATCGAGACAGCGCACCGGCGCGAGGCCGTGTCTACGAACGGGCTCCGCAAGATCCCCAAGTTCTGGACGATAACGTGCCCTCTGCTGCGATCAGCCGAACACCTCATTCGCGAAACGCCCGGTAGTGCGTCAATTCGATCTGTGCTGGCCGCACTTGGTAGTGAAGTCCCTCTTCCCGAAGATCCGATTTTTTGTCAAGAAACAGTGTCCTCGTTTGACTTGCTGGCGTTCGAGGGACGCGAGGTCGCGTGCATCTCAGCAAGCAAGGAAGCCCGAAGAGTCGACCTACTCTGGGAACATGCTGGCAGTCCCTCGCGCTGGCTCTTGCTGCCACGTCCATGGCGGAGTTGGGTTGTTAGGGCAGCGGATGCATGTTCCCGGGGGTTGGGTGGAAACCGCCGCCGCTATTACTCTTACCCAACAAGGGACATCGTACTCCTGAGAGGGGGCGTCGAGACCCGGGGCCTTGCCGGAGAAACGGCTTTGCGTCATCTGCACACTACCTACTTCCTAGGAGACACTGCTGCCGTGGCCTACGCCCGGGAACTCCTAGAGCGTGAACTGTCCGGAGGCTTTTATGACGAGAGGCTTCCGCCTGTGCTTGGCGTGCTGGTTCTGTTCGAGACCCTCCTGGGGCGTCGCCTGAGTGGTTCTGATGTGAGGCAGCATGTCCAGCGCGTCTGGGGAACCTTCTTGAACGAGATTCCTCTTTTGACCGCGTCGGCCGCTGAGTGGGATAAGCAGCTGAGGGACGACGCTCTCGTGGATGCCATCGCGGGGTCGCAATGGGCAGTCCTCGATCCGTGGGCGTAGGAGCGCAGATTCGAAGAAGAAGAGGACTGGCCGTAGAGGCCAGCACGCTGGCCTGGCCCCAACAACCGGATCGAACGCGATTCGGGTAGGGCCGCCGGAGGACGCGCCCTCTGCGTAGCGGTTTATCCGCGCGTTGAACGAAACCGCTGCGCGGTGGAAAAGAATGTGGTAAGCGAGAGCCAGGCTGATGCCGCAAGTTTGGCGAAGGCGTGCAGGGACCGAACAGGGCCATTGTGCTCACGTGCCACGAGACCGCGGACAGACGCGCTGTGCCATAAGCGTCTGCAGCGGTTCAGTCCATTGGGCCTTTCCGCCATCCGGCCGCGGCGTGCACGATGCACGCGCGGTACGTCCGTCGGGCCGGATGACGGAAAAACCCTTTAACGTTAGCGCGCTCGTAAACCGGCTGCGCTGGCGGGTACCGGACGACGGGGGAGGCTCTGAGGTTGTCGCGTGCCAGAGGACTTGATATCCAGTGTCGTAGCGAATGACGGCCAAAAATGCCGACGGCACTGCGCACTGGCCCTTACCGGTTCTTCTTTTACGCCGGCGATCGCGATGAGCCACCCCATGTCCACATCGAGCGCGAGAACAAGAGGGCGAAGTTCTGGCTCAACCCGGTACGGCTCCACCGCAGCCTTGGCTTCTCTCGGACAGAAGTGCAACGAATCCAGCGAATGGTTGAACAGCGTCGCGAGTACCTCTTGAGGTGTTGGGATGAATACTTCCACGATTGAGTTGTCCACCCCGCAGGCGGTGGACGTCAGAGTGACGAAGGATACGCTGGCGGTTGACTTAGAGGACGGACGGACAGTCCTGGCACCGATTGCATGGTACCCCCGACTGCAGCACGCCACAGCGCAAGAACGCAACAACTGGCGCCTAATCGGCGACGGGGAGGGCATCCACTGGCCCGATGTCGATGAGGACATCAGCGTAGAAGGACTGCTGCGGGGCAAGCCATCAGGCGAGAGCCAGCGTTCATTCAAAGCGTGGCTTGAGGCACGTAGGGGGGCGCGCGCTAACACGCGCACGCAGCCGTCGCGCAAGAAACACGCCCGCGGCTGATGCGCAAGCCGTTTATGCGCCACCGCTCGTGGGGGGGGAGACTGATCGATGACGGTGCCAGTGTGGACGCTGCTCGGCTTCGCCGTGTGGACGGTGATCTTGCTGCTTGCGACGGTTGGCGTGTATCGCTGGAGCCGGATTCTTACCGGGCGAGTTCCGATCCGAGATTTCCGGGCTGATCAGGTCGAGGGAGAGGACTGGTATCGGCGCGCGATGCGGGCGCACGCGAACTGCATCGAGAATCTTCCTGTGTTTGGAGCTATTGTACTTGCGCTTTATGTTGGCGGCGTCCACAGCCCCGTGGCAAATTACCTGTCCATGAGTGTCCTAGTTGCCCGCGTAATGCAATCGCTGATTCATGTGTGCCTTGTGCAGACGAACGCGGTCGTATCTGTGCGCTTCGCGTTTTTTCTTGTTCAGCTCGCCAGCTTTCTGTCGCTGACCGTGATGGTTGTTCGTCAGGTAGGGCTAACGTGGTGAGTATCAAGCGCATGGATCGGCCCGGCTTGAGCTTTGTTCCGACTCGCGATCGTCGGTGCACCGGCCGCTCATGCGCAGGGCGCTGAACTAAACCGCTGCGCGGTGGAAAAGAATGTGGTAAGCGAGAGCCAGGCTGATGCCGGAAGTTTGGCGGAGGCGTGCAGGTACCGAACAGGACCATTGTGCTCACGTACCACGAGACCGCGGACAGGCCCGGCTCAAGTGGGCCAACCGTGACCTGGTGCTTGCAGCGCGCGCCAGGCTGGGCGACGAGCCCGTCGGAAGCCGGGTGGGGGGTGTTTCCACGGCTCTAACGCGGTGCAACGAATCCCCTATATATTGATATGCGTGCCGAGTATGACGCGCTGTGCCATGAGCGCCTGCAGCGGTTCAGTCCAACGGGGCTTGCGTGCCGAAGGCGGAGTGCGCGATGCAGACGCGGGGCGTCCGTCGGGCCGGATGACGGGAAACCCCTTGTACGTTAGCGCTTGGGGGCGTTCTGGCGTAAGAGTGCGGGTATGGGCCACGCCTTTGCAGAGATCGAGCTGAGCAACCCGCGGCAACCGCAGCTCAAGTCTGTACGGATTCGAGCGCTGGCTGACACCGGGGCCCTAATGCTGTGCCTTCCGGAACATGTGGCGCTTCAGTTGGAACTAGAGACCGAGTCCGAACGTGAGATCACCCTCGCCAACGGTCGCAAGCAGAGGGTGCCGTACGTCGGTCCCGTTCGCGTCGCCTTTGATGGAAGGATCTGCTTTGTAGGTGCTCTCGTTCTGGGTGACGAAGTGCTCTTGGGCGCCGTGCCCATGGAAGATATGGACCTTGTCGTCGCGCCTGGCCGCCGCTCGGTAATCGTCAATCCGGAGAGCCCGAATATTCCACACGCGCGTGTGAAATCGCTAACTCAGCGGCTGCAGGCGCCAGCGTGAGGGCCGCGAAGCGACGCGCATCCTGCCTCACGCATTCTCTCCGAGAACGCCTCCCTGATCATTGCACTTGCTGATCTGCGTCATCATCACGCGATCGCGGAGATGAGAGATGTCAGTCTGGATTGAATGCTGACTAACCGCGGATCCACCTGAGGCCGGCGTTGCGCAACGCGTGCGGCGAGCACTGACCTCGGCATCGTCAGAGGAGGCAAAGGATGACTGCAACGAATAACGGACCGCAACGCCAGCTCGCCTGGGTCGTTGATCTCAACCGGTGCATCGGCTGCCAGACGTGCTCCGTCGCCTGCAAGGTCCTGTGGACTCAAGGAGACGGAACCGACCACATGTGGTGGTGCACGGTGAACACCCAACCCGGCCGCGGAACGCCGCGGGACTACGAACAAATGGGCGGCGGCTACGACGCAAGCGGGAAGGTCATCCTTGGGCGCGTGCCGACCGAGCAGGAACTCGGTACGGCATGGCGCTTCAATTTTGACGAGGTGTACGCTTCCGGCAAGGGGCAGCAGGCATTCTTACAGCCGGCCGGCCCGCCTCCTTCCTGGGGGATGAACTGGGACGAGGACCAAGGGGCCGGCGAGTATCCCAATGCCTACTTTTTCTATCTTCCGCGCCTGTGCAATCACTGCACGCGGCCGTCGTGCGTCGAAGCCTGCCCGCACGGCGCCATGTACAAGCGGCCCGAGGATGGGCTGGTGTTGCGGGACGAGGACAAGTGCCGCGGCGCGCAGCAGTGCATCCGCGCCTGCCCCTACAAGAAGATCTACTTCAACCCGGTCCGCCAGGTGGGTCAGCACTGCATCGGCTGCTTCCCGCGCATCGAGAAAGGTGTGGCCCCGGCATGCGCCCGCCAGTGCGCCGGGCGCGCGGTCTTCGTGGGCTTCATGGATGACGCAGACAGCGCCGTGCACAAGCTCGTGCGGCGCTGGGGCGTTGCGCTTCCGCTGCACCCCGAGTGGAACACGGAGCCCAACGTCTTTTACATCCCGCCCCTCTCGCCGTTCCGCGTGCGGCCGGACGGCTCGATCGATGAATCCGAGCGCCGCGTCCCCATCAGTTACCTCGAATCACTATTCGGCTCGCGCGTCGGCGCGGCGCTGCACACCCTCGAGGGCGAGATTGCGAAGCGGAAACAGGGGCAGCCATCCGAGATGATCAAGACCCTGATCGCCTACGAGTGGAAGGAGATGCTCGGCCCGCTGACCCGCGACCCGGCGGAGATCGTATGGACATGACAGGCTCGCTCCCTTGGAGACTGTCGATCTTCTCCAACGGGCGCCCTTCGAGACGCCGCCAGAAGAAGGCGGCTCCTCAGGGCGAGCGGTTCTGTTGGTGCGTTCAAAAGACAATTTCCACTCACCCTGAGGAGGTCCCTTCTCTTGGGACCGTCTCGAAGGGTGTGGTTCCCGTTTATCTACAGTCTCCGGAGGGAGAGGGTCGGGGTGAGGGCTGACTGAGAGACACTGACACTAGAGGAGATTCCCATGGAAGACGTCACGCGTGCTGTTGTTCGACGCTACGAAGAATCCCTGGCGCGCTCGCCGCGGCCGGCCACTGAAGATCGCTACCGCCGGATCTGGCGCTGGGACAAGGTGGTATGGGGCACGCATACCGTCGATTGCTACCCCGGCAACTGTCCGATGCGTGTGTATGTCCGCGACGGCAAGATCGTGCGCGAAGAACAAGCCGGGAACTTCCCGATCATTGAAAAGGGCGTCCCCGATATGAACCCGCTCGGCTGCCAGAAGGGGGTGTGCTGGAGCCAAACGATCGATGCGCCCGACCGCTTGCTCTACCCGCTGCGGCGCGCCGGCGAACGCGGAGAAGGACGCTGGCAGCGTGTGAGCTGGGACGAGGCGCTGACGGCCATCGCCGACTCGATGCTCGACGCGATTCAGGAAAACGGTCCCGAGTCGATCATCGAGCTGCTGGGCGCCGAGGGCGTGCCGTGGAACATGGTGGGCCTGGGACGACTGTTCCGCATGATCGGCGGCTTGATCACCGACGTGAACGCCGAGATCAACGACTTCAGCCCCGGGCTCTACCTCACGTTCGGCAAATTCAACCTGTGCAGCAGCCTCGATGACGCTTTCCATGCCGAGCTGATTCTCATCTTCCAGGCCAACCCGGTGTACACGGTCATGGCGACGTATCACTACACGACGGAGGCGCGGTACAACGGCACCGAGGTCGTCATCTTCGCACCGGACTGCAGCCCGTCGACACAGCTGGTGGATTACCACCTGCCCGTACGAACCGGGACGGATGCCGCGTGGGCCCTCTCGATGTGCAAGGTGATCATCGACGAAGGTATCTACAACGCCGCCTTCGTCAAAGAACAGACGGACCTCCCGTTCCTGGCGCGCACGGACACCGGGCATTTCCTGCGCGAGAGCGATCTGAAAGCGGGCGGGAGCGACGAGCAGTTCTACCTCTTCGATGCGCGCAGTGGAAAGGTTGTAGAGGCGCCGCGCGCCTCGCTTGCGCTTGGTGACATTGATCCGGCCCTCTCCGGGCGGTACGAGGTGACGCTCGCAAACGGCTCGCGGGTCACCGTGACGCCCGTTTTCGAGCTGCTGCGGAAACACCTCGAGGCGTACGATCCCGAGCGCGCCTCCCAGATCTGCGGCGTGCATCCCGATCAGATCCGCAGGCTCGCCCGGAAGGTCGCGACCAAGCGGACGGCGGTGTGGGCCGGCGGAACGTCCCTCAAGTACTTCCACGGCGACTTGATGGTGCGCTCCCTCACGCTGCTCCTTGGTCTCACCGGCAACTGGGGACGCAAAGGGACGGGGATCGGGTGCTGGTCCATCGGCATGTTCGACGGCATGATGTTGCTGCCGCAGAAGGAACAGCCGGGCACGGAGGCGACGCGGGAGTTCCTCTCGATGCGCGACGGCGTGATGGCGGCACTGCGCGCCGAGGATCCCACCCGAACCGAGGAGATGTGCCGCATCGAAATGGTGTTCCGCATGGCCGGCCTGGGTGGGATGGTTCCCCCGGCGTTCTTCTGGTATCGCCACTGCGGCTACCACGACAACTGGAACCGCAAGGAATGGAACGATCCGACCATGGCTCGCCCCTTCGACGACTACATGCGTGAAGCCATGGAGAAGGGCTGGTGGCAGGATGTCGCGCTGCCCCAGGAGGATGTTCCCCCACGCGTGTTGCTTCAGGCTGGCGGCAATACGCTGCGACGGGTGCGCGGCGGCCAGAACATGCTGCTGACGCACCTGTGGCCCAAGCTGAAGACCATCGTCACCATGGATTTCCGCATGAGCACGACGGCGCTGCAATCCGATTTCGTCCTGCCGGTCGCCAATCACTACGAGGCGCCACGGTTTCACATCCCGTCACCGCACATGTTGACGCTTATCTACTCCGACCGGGCGACGGCAGCGGCGGGCGAGGCGAAGACGGAGTGGGAAATCGCGCGCCTGCTGGCGGCCAAGATCAGCGAGCGGGCGAAGGCCCGCGGCTTCACCGAGTACCAGAGCCGGCGCGGCATGTCGTACAACCTGAGCGACCTCACCCGCCGGTTCACGCTCGACGGTACGCTCATCACCGAAGAAGACGCCTCCGAAGAAATGCTGGCCGACACGGTGGTCTGCGGGACGATCCCAGAGGGGACCAATCTGCAGGCGATGCGCGAGAAAGGCTACATGCGCTTCACCGACTGGGGTATTTCGCCGTTTGCGATCAACCAGGCCAGCGATCTGTTGCCGGACGAGACGCACGCCCACTCGCGCTGGCACGTCGAGAAGAAGCTGCCGTATCCGACGCTGACGCGGCGGGCGCAGTTCTATATCGATCACGATTGGTTCCTCGATGCCGGCGAGGCCCTGCCGACGCACAAGGAGAATCCGAAGATGGGCGGCGATCACCCGTTCGTGCTCACCAGCGGACACAACCGTTGGAGCATCCATTCCATGAACATCACCAACCCGCTCCTGCTGCGTACGCACCGCGGGCAGCCGCATGCCGTGATCAACAGTGACGACGCGCGGGCGCGCGGCATCACCGATGGTGACCAGGTCCGCGTGTGGAACGACATGGGCGAGTTCTTCGTGCCGGCCAAGGTGGCTCCGAACGTCATGCCCGGCCAGGTAATCGTCTACAATGGCTGGGAGCCGTACATGTTCCGCAACTGGCGCGGCCCGATGGACATCGAGCCGGGCCTGGTGAAGTGGCTGCACCTCGCCGGCGGCTACGGCCACTTGCGCTACTGGCCGCTGCAGTGGCAGCCCACGCCCGTGGATCGCGCGGTGCGGGTGAACATCGAGAAGGCGGCCGCCCAGGCGTCGTAGGGGTTCGTCAGAAGTGGTGGGGGCGGGCGTGTTCGGTCGCGGCTCACGGTAAAACCGCGTAGGACCACGTCTCCGTGAGCGCATGGTCGCCGCGCTCCAGAAAAGCCCGCAGCTCGATCGGCGCCCACTTCTTCGGCCGCATCTGAAAGGACAGGCGCCAGCCGCCGGTGACCGGGTTCTTCACCACATGTTGGTCGAGCAGCTCGCCCGACTCTGCACCTCCCGCGATGGTGACCACGCCCCGCGGCGCCTGATCGGCCCCCAGCGCCCGTAGATCGCCGCCGTCGAAATCCAACACGAAGCGGTGCGCGTTCTCGACGGTGCCCCAATCGCGCCGCGTGGCGATGACACGGCCGCTCGGCGGGCGTGACGGATCATCACTGTACCAGTACATGGTGTAGGAAAAGGTTGCCGGCTCGCCCGGCGCGGGCTGCTGTTGCGGCACCCAGTAGGCCACGATGTTGTCGCGTATGTCGGTGTCGGTCGGAATCTCCACCAACTGGACCGCGCCGTCGCCCCAGTCGCCCTGCGTGCTGATCCAGACGCTGGGGCGGAGGTCGGTGCGCGTTTCCAGGTCCTGGTGGTGCTCGAAGTTGCGGTCGCGCTGGAGCAAGCCGAAACCGCGCGGGTTGTGCATTTGCAACGAGTTCACCTGCAATGTGTGCGGGTTGTCGAGAGGCCGCCACAGCCACTCCCCCGTGTCGAAGTTCAGCAACAGCCCGTCCGAGTCGTGCACCTCGGGACGGAAGTCGACGGGCGGCTGCAGTGTGTTTTCGCCGTGGAAGAACATACTGGTGAGCGGCGCGATGCCCAGCATCGCGACCGAACGCCGCAAAAACACACGCGCCTCCACTTGCACCACCGTTTGGTCACCGGGCTCAATCGTGAAGCGATAGGCGCCGGTGACGCTCGGCCCATCGAGCAAGGCATAGATGACCAGCGAGGCAGGGCCTCGCACCACAGGTTCGGCGGGGTCGCTCTCCGCCCGCACTCCAGAGGCTTCCGGCGGACGTGTTGGGTCGCTGCGGCCGGCTCCGGATGAAAGCTGACCCAAGTGCGATGAGTTTGAGACATCGAGCGCCGCGCGGGTGTTGGCGTCGGTGGCTGGGCGCACCAGCCAGAACTCGCGGAAGTGGGGAAACTCCTCCGGCGTCGGCGCGATGGTGTCGATGGCAATCCCGCGGGCGGAAAGCCCGTAGACTTGGCCGCGCCCGAGGGCGCGGAAATAACTGGCGCCGACGAACACGATCAGCTCGTCGTAATAGTCCGGCCGGTTCAGCGGGTAGTGGATGCGGAAACCGGCGTAGCCGAGGTGTGCAGGAATCCTGTGGGCAAACTTGTTCTTGCCGTAGTCGAACTGATCGCGGGAGAATTCGACGGGCCGCACACCGGCCCCGTCGACGACGTTGATGGCCACGGTGCGCTCGTAGTACAGGCCCGGGTGGAAGAACTGCACCTGAAACGGCAAGTGCATATCCCGCCACAGCGCGCGTTGCGGCCGGAAGCGGATGTCACGCCACTGATCGTAGTTGATTTTGAGGAGCCACTCGGGGACCTGTCCCTGCGAGGCTTGAAACGGTTCCCGCGCCAGCCGTGCTGCCGTCGCGGTCACGTCATCCAGATCGAACGCGGCGACAGCGTGGCTCGCCAGCAACAGCAAGAGTGCCGTCGAGGCGACGGCCAACATCACACGATAAGCCTTCTTGTCTCCGGTCGCCTTCAGATTGGGGCCACCGAGCCATCGCCGCGCCATACCACTGTCCTTAGTACACTGGTCCATAAGTTCGGCAACGTATCCTCCAGGCCCCCTCTCCCTCCGGGAGGGAGCCTGTCCTGAGCTTGTCGAAAGAGTCATGGTGAGGGGATGAGATATCGACGAGCGTCGCCGTATTTATGCCCACGGGTACTTGGCCGGCGACTGACGACATTTGTCGCGCGCTCACCCGACCGCCATCAGGATGTGGCCGGCGCTGCCAACCCGCAGCCCGTCTGCCCGATTTGCAAAGAAGTTCGTGTTTAGCTCGTCCGGCCCCACGTCGCGGACCCCGTGGAAGCCCATGGCGAGCATGGCTGCGACCAAGGCCCCCGGTTCAAAGAAGCCGCGAAAGGGTTCCCCGGCGGCGCCAACCCGTGCGGCCAGCGCCTCGAACGCCACCCGCTGAGGCGGCGCCAACGACGCCGGCGAAATATTGTAGTCGAAGACCACGCCTCCGCCGTTGGCCGCGAAGGGCGCGATCGCCGCTAGCGTCGCGAGCACGTTCGCGGGTTCCAGGTACGGCGTCACCCCGAGCCACGAGAAGAAGCTCGGCTCTTCGCTGCGCAGTCCAGCCGTGCGTAGTGCCGCCGGTAGCGGCTCAGCCGTAAAATCGACTGCGGCAAACGTCACTCCTTCGGGGACGGCGATGTGTGCATCGGCGAGGCGTTGGCGCTTCCAGGCCTGTGTCGCGGGATGATCCACCTCAAACACGCGCAGGCCCGGATACGGATTCCGATAGGCGAAGGTATCGAAGCCGGCTCCCAGCACCACGTACTGTCGGACCCCGGTGGCGACGGCCTGGGCGAGCGCGTCCTCCGCCAGCCGGCTCCGGACGGCCAGAAATGCGCGCAGGACGGGGGCGACGGGACCGTCCTCGAAGCGCCGCGGATCCGCGCGCATCGCCGCGGCCCGCACGTCTCCCAGGATCGCGAGTGCAAGCGGATCGTCGTGGACGCGCGGGTCGTCCAGCAGCTGATGGGCGGCGCGCCGCATCGCTACGCGTTCTGCCGTTCGACTCGGTCGACTCTCAATCATGCTGTTACCGCTAGCTTTGAATTTGGCGTGTCAATGAAACCGACAACCCGCGCCAGGCCTGGCGGGTTAACACCGCCGCTTTCATGTGCGCTCAATCCGTGCGGGCGAGCTTCAGCAACAGCGCCCGCGTCCGCTCCAGCGAGGCCGTGCGATCGCCGCCGACCGGGAAGGGGACGGCAAGAAACTCGGTGCATCCCGCGGCGGCGAGCTGCTCGAGCTGTTCGCCGACCGCATCTTCGTCGCCGACGATGGCGACGGCGGCGGGGCCTTCGGCGCCCTCGCGATCGAGCATGGCGCGGTAGGATGGCAAGCTGCCGTAGATCTGAAAGACTCGGGCCGCACGCTCGCGCGCCGCGCCGACATCGTCGGTGACGGCGATCGGCAATCCGACCACGACGCGCGGCGCCGGCCGCCCCGCCTTGGCGGCCGCTTCCCTGATGCGGGGTACGGTGTACTCGCGCACGGTCTTGCGCCCCGCCATCCACGTGATCGTGCCGTCCGCCTCGGCGCCCGCCAGCGCGAGCATCTTGGGCGCCAGGGCGGCGAGCAGGATAGGGCAGGGCACGGCACCCGGTACGGCGACGTTGGCGTTCACCCGGAACTCGCTGCCCTGGTAGCTGACGGCGCCGTTGCGGGTCAGCGCGGTCAGCACCGCGAGGTACTCCTTCATGTGGGTGAAGGGCTTGGCGAACGAGAGGCCGAGCATCGACTCGATGACCACCTGGTGCGACAGACCGATGCCGAGCGAGAAGCGGCCGCGGGTCGCCGCTTGCACCGTGAGCGCATGCTGCGCCATGGCCACCGGATGACGCAGGAACGTCGGCACGACAGCAGTGCCGAGCGCGATACGCGCCGTCTCGCGCCCGATCAGCGCGACTGCGGTGAGCGCATCGATCCCGAAGGCATTGGCGAACCACGCCGACGCGAAGCCGTCCTGCTCTGCACGTCGCGTCTGCGCGATCAACTCGTCAATAGGTAACGGCCGCCCGGCGATGTCGCCGATTCCGATTGCGATCTTCATGGTGTCACTCGGTTCCCGAGCGACACTCCTATACTCTTGCAGGCGGCAACGCCACCACGTGGCTGTGCGCCGGCTGTCGCGTGCAGGGGCTTACACGCCGTGACGACACTGGTGCTGATCTACTTGCGGATACCGATCCCTACAGTTGGCGCAGCTCGGTGTCGAGCGGCAGCGGCAGGCGTTCCGCGAGGGCGGCATCGAGAGCGGCGAATAGCAGCGAGGCGATCACAAGCAAGAGGAGCGGGCGACCGGTGAAAGCACTGAGATCCAGCCACCCGCAAACGAGCGGTATGACAATCGCCGCGACGGTCACACCGATCGCCGTGCCGACCAGGGTGTTGAGGGAAACCTTCGCCCGCACCAGCCGGCACGTCAGCATCAACAACGGCAGCGCCGCGAGCGCCCCGACGAAGTAGTACGGCACGACGATCAGCCAGTGCACAGCTCCCATATGTCTCTCCTGGCCGCGAATGGTATCCGCACATCGGAGAAATGAAAAGAGAAATGTGCGGGTGCGACCTGGCGCGGCGCTAATGGATGTACCCCAACACGCGCAGCCGTTCCGTGGTGTTGACATCCAGCGCCGCGGTAGGTGCCGGCGCCGCCGATCGCAAGGTCTGCTGGCTCATGCGGGTGATCATCTCCTGGAGAGCGCTGCGATCAGCTGCCGTTAAGGCATTGGCGTTTGTTTCGCCCGGATCGGCAGCGAGGTCGTAGGCTTCCGTGGTGCCGTCCTGGTGCACGATCAGTTTGTCTGCGCCGACGACAACCGATCGGAGGGGGGCGCTTGAGACCGTCGGTTTTTGGTCCGGGACTTGGAGCAACTCGCTGTAGACTGGCGGGACGTCTCTCTGGTGCTTGCCCGTGAGTTTCTCGAAGAAACCGGGTGGGCGAGCGCTGCCCATGGCCGGTGCCAATGAACCGCCCTCGAACGCCGGTGGCGCGGAGACGCCGATCAGATCGAGGAGCGTCGGGCCGAGGTCGACCAACGACACGGGCCGACGAATATCCATGCGGGTGGACTGGCCGGATACGAGCAGCAGGAGCGGGACATGAATGACCTCGTTGTAGAGCGTGTTGCCGTGGGAGGTGCTGCCATGCTCCAGAAACGCCTCGCCGTGGTCGGAGGTTATCACCACGATCGAGTGGTCGAGGAAGCCGCGGGATTTGAGTTCCGAAAACAGCTCGCTCAGTTTGGCGTCGAGGTTCAACACTTCGGCGTCGTACAGGTCACGGAGCACCGCCACGGTGGCTTCGTCGGTTTGACGCCAGCGGTTTCGGTGGATGAAGAGCATGTCGTACACGATCTGCCGTTCCTCCAGTGGATTCGGCCGTTGGGCCAAGATGCGATCAAAGGGATCCTTCGTCGGCATGTAAGGGAAGTGCGGCTCCATGTAGTGCAGGTAGAGGAATACGGGCGCGGCCTCTTGGGGCGCGGCCCCTTGTCCGCGGACCGTGTCCAACCAGGCCAGTGCCTCACGGTTGACGCGCTCGGCGCGTGCCTTGAAGGACATGTTGCGGGGCTTGGGCGGGTCGGCGAACACCTGGTAGCGATCGAATCCCTGCGCGAAGCCCATCGCTTTGGAGAGCAGAAAATTGGCCGAGAAACCGCCGGTCGCGTAGCCATGTTCTTTTAGAATCTTCGCGAGCGTCGGCTCCGTGTCGGACAGCATCGAGTTGAACGCGTTGACGCCATGCTGCGACGGGTAGCGTGATGTCCACAGTGAAGCCATGGACGGGGACGTCCATGACGACTGGGCGTAGGCGTTCCAGAAGATGTCGCCGCGCTCCGCCAGCGAGTTGAGGAACGGCGTGAGGTCGCGATGCGTGTCGTAGAAGTCGGCGCGATCGGCGCGCAGCGAGTCAATGACGATGACGAGAATGTTCGGGCGCGGCGCGGCGGAGCAGGCCGCGAAGCACAGCGCGAGCACCAGCCAGACCGTATCCCGCCGGAACTGTGCCACTGCTAGCCCCAATACGGTGAGTCAAGGCCCGCTCGGGTGGCGGGCGCCCTTCGAGACGGGAACTGGCGCACTTCATTGTGGAAGTTTTCGTACTCGGCGCTGTAACTCGGATCCATTCGGTCGCTCTTCTTCGGCACGCACCGGCAAATTCCGCGGGCGCGTGGGCAGCCGATTATCGCACCCGTGCACCGGCGGCAAGCGTCGTGTGATCCAGGCGAGCCGCAACAGCTCCTCCCGGTCAACGGCGGTGAGCTGGGTGTCAGGCCGCGCGCCAAGCTGAAAACGCTGCGCGCCGATACCGAAAAGCCGGGAACGTAGCCCGTGCGAGGTTACTGGAAGTTTTCGGTGAAGCGGATCTGCTGCACGTAGACGAAGCGCGGCGTCAGCGGTGGGACATAGGCTGCGTTCTGGAAGTTGGGATCGAAATTCCACGCGCGGGTGGGCGGGTTGTAAATGTTGCAGCCGCTCAAGACGGGCGGCGAGCCCGTAAACGACCCTCCCGTTCCGCACCACGCGCCCGTCACCGTCTGCGGCGTCCCCAGGCTGACGAATGAGCCCAGATAGTTGAGGGTTGCGTTCCAATTCTCGTGAAGGCGCGGATAGTTCTCCAGACCGCCGTTGTAGTTGCCGGATGTGGTGGTACTCACACCGGCAAGAAATGCCGTATTTATCGTCGTCGTTCCCGCGTTGCGAGCGACATCACTCAAGTCGCGGCTGCTTTGGCAATCGTTGATGCATTGCCCGGTGTTGTTGCCGACGACTTCAATTGTGGGCTGGAGGTAGTTGGCCGACATGATGTTCATGACGTCGCCAACTATGGACGCCGGCTGCCACCCTGTTGACGGGTTATAGACTCCACCAGCGGGGGCGTTGTAGTTGCCCTGCACGTACATCGCAATGTCGCTGGCGATCGTGATCCCGGTCGGGTCGCCACCGAGCGAGGCCAGCGAGGGAAATGGCAGCGTGTTGGAGCCCCAGACGCGAACGCCAAAGCCGAAACTGGTACTGTTGCCGTTGGGAGTCAGGTAGGGGCTCGGGTTGCTGGTCGGGTAGTTATAGTCATACACCGTCAGATATAGTATGACGCCACCATCCGTGTTGACAGAGGGACTGAAAAACGGCCCCCCCTGGTCGATGTTCCATTGCAAGAGATCGTGGACGTTGATGTTCAGCAGGTATGTCCATCGGTGCTCGCGCCAGTTGTAGAAGCCGCCGTGGCGCGGATCGAAGTCCGCCGCACAGTGCGTCCCCGTCCCTGTCGGGTGGCCAGGGTTGTTGTTCATCTGCAAATAGACGCGATTGTTCGCTGTCACGTTCGTAGCACAACCGCTGGTGTACCCAATCAAGAATGGGGGATTGTAGCACGCGGCGTAACCATTCCCGGCGTTGGTGGTGCCGTTTGGCGCCGAGTTACAGTAGTAAGGGCTCGCGCTGCCGACCAGGTTGCCGCAATTTGCCGGACATGCGGGGCTTCCGGCCGCGCCAGCCTGTGTGGGCACATCCGTGTAGAACAGCGGCCGCAAATATCCCGAGGTGCTGGTGCTTGCGGCCGGCGCCTGAAACATGAAATTTTCCAGCGTCGCCTGCATCGCGGTGTTTACGCTCCCGTCGCTGTTGAGCACGACGATCTTGTGGGGATACGGCGGCGCGGTAGAACCGGATGGAGTCCACCCGCCGGGGTAGTTCAGTATCAGCGCGAGGCGCAGGTTGGCGTCGCCCCAGTACGTGCCCACTCCCGCTCCGCGGGAGGTGATGCTGGGCTGCGGTATGCTGATGTCACTGACGCCGCTTTGCATGGTGCCGCCCCAGGTCGCCAACGTCGCCGGCGGGACGACGGCCGTGGTGGTGCCAATGCAGGCGAGCGTTTGCAAGGTGTTCGAGGCCGTGCTGACCTGCAGGGTAGGGGAGGTGTTGCAGGTGTTCGTATCCTTGCGTCCCCTCTCGATGTTGCCCCCGGCGGTCACTTGCACGTAGGGGATGGCCGTGCTGGTGGAAATCGTCAGGTTGCCATCCGGGCCCAGGTACAGGTTGCCCTGGGTGTGGATACGGCCGTTCAGGATCATGGTCGCGCCCGGATCGATCTCGAGGTCGTTGTTGTAGAAAGCAAGGAACTGGAAAAGAGGTATGTAGCCCACCTGGAATTCTGCGCCGACGCTTGCTTCCGTGTTACCCAGGGTGTCCACTGCGGACGAGTTCACGACGTAGGTGTACTGCTGCGAATTGAGGCCGCCGAACACCTGCCCGTAGGGGATTTGGACGGTCGTCGGGATACCGGGTGTGGGATTCCTGTCCACCAAGGCGTAGGTGACGGTACGGTTACCCACCGTGACCGTCTGCGGCTGAAAATTGGCGCTGGTGGGCACCAGGAATGCCATGAAGAGGTCGCGATACCCACCCATGCCAGCGTCGAGCCCAGACTCGGCGGCATAGAAGCCGGCGGTGGCGCGATCGTAAGCGGCGCGCAGTTGCGTATCACTGACGATCGACGTCGTCAAGGCGGCGGCCAAGGCCATCAGCAGGAACAGAATCAGCAGCGTTGCAATCAAGGCGACACCCGCCTCGCGGTCGCCAGGTAATCGGCCTGCTAGTATACGAGGGTCTCGGTCCATACAACGCGCTCAGCTCGGTGTCGGTCCCAATACTGACGTGCCGGGCAGGAGGTTGCGCGGCTTGGCGCCGATGGTGCCGGTCACGGTGTAGTAGCTCCCGTTCGACAGCAGTTTCTGCGATTGCATCGTCACCGTAACGTACAGCTCATTGACCAGCGGCCACTGTGCCGCGGTCGGCAGATTGACCACGTCACACGGAGGACAGTTGCTGGTCAACTCGTATTGGACGTTCACCGCCTGAACACCGTATGCGAACGGGACTGCGGCAGCACCATTCGTAGCGATGGTGAGTACTGTCACAGGCGCATAGGTTGTCGTATTGATGTTGTACACGTCCTCGTTGATGGCCCAGACACCGCTGCCGTTCAAATACGCATTCTGCAGTCCGGCGGCGATGGTCAACTGGTTGCTGCTGGTGTTCACCGCCGTGATGTTGAAGTATTCCCCGGAGCCGGTGCTGCCGCGAATGTACCCTCGCTGCCCGGCGGCGAAGCCGTTGGCACTCTGCAAGGGGAGCGTTGTGGCGCCCGCGGCGGTACCCGTGGCGGGACTCGCCGCTTTGATTGTGGTCTCTATGCAGGTGAGGTCGGACCGGACCAGAGCGGTACGGGTGGTGACGCCGTCGAGGGTGCCGGCGTTGACACCCGACAGAGGCGGGAAGTCATTGCCCGTTGTTGGCAGGCAGGCGCCGCCGAGGCGGAGATCCCGCTCCAAGGCGTCGAGTGTAGCGCGCAAGCCCTGCAGCGTTTCCTGCCGCGTCATTTCATCTACCAGCGCCTTGCGGCTGCTAATGACGAAGGCGCCGGCGACGGTCAGCGCTAGGCTGGTGAGGCCGACGGCCACCATCATCTCGACCAGGGAAAAACCGCGCTCAGCGTGTGACATCGGTGTAGATGGCGTAGAGCGTGTAATTTTTTGAGCCCGGCGGCTCGGGCCAACTGACGGTCGTGGTGATACTCGCCATCCCGGAGGCGGGACTATTGAAAACCGCTGTGCTGGTCACCGTATAGGTCAAGCCGCCGACCGTGGTTGTGCTTGTCTCGTAGGCCGGGATGGTGGGGTAATCCAGCGCACGGAGGTCTTCTAGCCGTTTTGAAGCTAGGCTGATTGCTGTCGTGTTGGTGGCGTTGCTGGTCCCCATGCGCGTTTGTGAGACAAGCAGGTTGCCGACCGCGGCTGCGGCCACGACGAAGAGACCCATGGAAACCAGCGTCTCGATCAAGGTGAGCCCACGTTGAGTCGTAAGCCGGTCACGTCTCATTGGTCTGCCCGGATGGCCACACCTGCAAGGACTTGGTGTTGCCGAAGGAGTCGGTCAGTTGGATGGTTGTCAGCGTGGTGGCGTTCGTGACCATGCCGCGGGTATTGAACTGCACGGTAGTGGTCAGGGCCGCCGCTGATACCTGTGTTTGCTTCGGCAAGGCACTGGTCTGCACTTTTGTCGTGTCCACCACCCAGGTTCCCGAGCCGGCCGGGTTTTGAAGCATTCCCGCGAGGGTGACGTGACCCGTATCCGGAAAGGATACTTGGTAATGGAGGGATTTCGTGATCGCGTTGGCCCGGGCGATGCGCAGGTTGGCCAGGACCATGAGTCGGGCGGTAAGGATGTTCATCCTGTTGGCCCTCCACATCGGCATCGCGATGGCAATGAGGGTGGCGGCAATGCAGAGCGTCACCATCACCTCTAAGACAGAGTACCCGCGCATGCCAGAAGTGGGAGTGAACTGCCGCCCTTGGGATACCTGAGCGCCAAACTCCTCGGACAATCCCATGTGACAGAATTTGCGCAAGATTTGGGCCAAAAGTGACACCTTTGAAGGAGCCGCATTGGAAAGTGCCGGTCATCGGAACGCTGACGCCAAAAAAATACCGAAGAGCGCGGATGCATCGTAGGGGCGTGCGCTTAGATGGCGCCGGCACAGACCGACCGAGGTCGAGCCTTATCGCGGCGCTATGTATTTGCGGACTGGCTGACTGAGCCGCCACAGCACGCTGCCGCCGAGCGCGCCGGCCAACGTCCCCATGAGTGCGGCCACGGCCAGTTGAGGAAATCCGGGCGTCACCGGTGTGGACACGCGGAAGACGCCGATACTCACGAAGGTGGCGACGGTCAGCGTCGTCATCAGTCCCTCGTTCGTGCCCTCCGGTCGCCACGCGTCGATCAGGATCGCCCCGGCGACGGCCATCAGGCTGAGCGCAATCAAGGCCCACTGCGGCACGCTTTCGGCGTAGACGCGTACGTCCAGACGGTCGCGAACGCCGGGGGAGAGATTGGTAAGCTGCAGCGTCAGATCGCCTGCTTCCGGGTTCTCGATGATCTCGCGGACCTGGGTGGTTTGGTGCATGGTCGGCACCAGCGACGAGCGCCGGCCGGCGCCGATGCGCTGTGTACCCCACGTCTGACTGAAGGTGCCCTGCAGAACACGGTCCGTAGTCCCTTCGTGTCCCAGCGCAATGCTGTAGGTGGCGGTGCGATTGGTGCGGCCCTCGACCGGGAGGAAATGACCTTCAACGATGACGCTATATCGGCCGGCTTGGCCGCGCAGCGGTACCGTCACCGCTGGCGCGTGTGGGGCCAGCTGCGTGGCGAAGACAGGCGTACCCGGGTTGACGCTGCGGTAGAACGGATACATCGCCGCGGCGGACCAGAGAAGGGCGAAGCCAGCGAGGATGAACGGGATCTTGCCTTCGAGCCGGTGCATCAGAAAGCTGCGCAGGCCGAAGAACAGCACCGTCAGCACGGCGCTGACGCCAACGCTGGTGACCGCGAATGCGTCGGCCACCAGGCCGACGTTGTAGATGACGAAAATCACGAAGGCCACCGCAGCCGCGACGGTTGGTACGACCCAGCTCCGCAAGGCGTCGAGCACTACCATCTGAGTGAGCGGTGCAGCTTGTACCGGCTTGCGTGCAGCGTGCGGTCGGCGGGAACGAGCGGCGTGGCTTTTCATACGAGACCTTCAGCCCAGCGTGATGTGAGCCGTGGACAGGTTCGGGGGATGCGGGGTCGGCAGAACTTCCCACGAGTTTGATCCACGGCGGCGCGGATGCTAGCACCGGGACGCTCCCATTTCCACTGCGAGAGGATGGGTGCGGGCATGCGGCGGTGGAGGGAAAATGCGGCAGGCCCGCCTGTGTTCGGGCGGGCGATTGTGGTTAAGATGACGCAGGCTTGAGCCCGGCGGGCATCTGAAGGGCTGCGGGCGGCCTCGCGAACCCGTGCGGATGAAGCGCCTTCTCCTTGCACTCTTGATCCTGTTGCTCGGCGCCGTGGTGGCTGCCTGGCTGGCGTGGCCAACGCTGACCAACCTGGTACGGCAGCGGGCCGAGAAGATCGTCAGCAAGGCTCTCGGCCGCCCCAGCCGCATCGGGCAGCTATCCATCGCCCCGTTCCCGCTTCGTGTTCACCTGAGCGGCGTAGCCATTGGGGCACCGCCCGACAGTACGGCCGAAGCCGGCATCATCGAGGTTCGGCTGTGGGCCCTAGCTAGCTTGACGGAGCTGCGGCCGGTGGTTTCGGTGCACCTCAAGACGATTCACGTCTATCTGCAGCAGCTGCCGCGATCGCAAGCTGGCCCATCTTACCCGACGCACCGCGAGGGCGAGTTTCCTTCGTTGCGAGTGAAGCAGTTTGAGCTCGAACAGGGGCAAGTATCGTTCCGACTGAGGGAGGTGGGCACCACCCTGACAGTGGCGCAGGCCACGGCGACATCGGAGTCGCGGACGCGTCTCATCAAGGCAACGGTGGATGTTGCCGGGGTGCAACTGAAGCGCGGTGATCACCAGTTGGACTTGCAGAAGATCCACTTTGCGGGCGGGGCTGATCGCAGCGGGTTGTTCATCGAGACCATGTCGGTGACGGGTGAAGGGATCAACGTCTCGCTCAATCCCACTGCGGCTGCACACGAGTATACACTGGCTGCAGGGATCGACCTCAACCGGGTCAGCGGCTTCCTCGGCGAGTCCGTGCAAGGTGAGCTGCGGGTCGATGGAACCCTCACCGGGAACCTCGTCAACCCCGAACTGAAGGCGCACCTCGCGGTCGCGAATTTGGCAATGAACCAGCGGGCTGTGGGTGTAGTCAAAGCCCAGGTCACAAAGCAGACCCAGACCGTGCGCGTTGCCGATCTCGTTGTGAGCGGCCCGCTCGGTAATGCGACCGGGGCGGTGGGTGTGGTGATCAGCGGCAACATGCCGATCGAAGGGACGTTGAATCTGCAGGATGTTGATCTCGACATGGTGTTGCGCACGCTCGGGCGGTCGGAAGAGATCGGCAACGAGGTCACTGGCACGGCGTCCATCTCGGGGACGCTCAAACCTCTGGACGTGATTCTCAAGGCTGGCGGCGGGGTGCGGCCAGGCCTGCGGGGCGCGGCGACGATGGCGGGCTCGGATCCGGGGCCTGCCAGTGAAGCGGCGGCCGGCACCAGAGACCAGCAGGCATCGACACAGAAGACGGAACCCGGCCGGGAAATCGCGACCTTCAGTCTCAACGTGCACATTGAGCAAGGGGGAGCCACGGCTGAGATCGAACTGCACCAGCCACAGCAAAACAATCGCCTTACGGCGAATCTTTCGTCGAAGAACAAACAGCTTGCGGGACCGGTCCGGCTCCAGGTGCATGATCTCGCGGCACTCAGTCAGCTCATGCCGGCATCCATCAGTAGACTTGGGCTGACCGGGCAGGTCGAAGGCTCGGTGACGCTCTCTGGTACGATGGTACAGCCGAAGATTGAGGCCGACATTACGGGAAGAGAAATGTCGGTCATGGGGGTCACCGTACCGCGAGTTGCTGGCGACTTCGTCATCGAGGATTCGATGCTGAGTACGCGAAGCTTCAAGATCCTCACCGCGACCGGCAGCGTTGACTTCAACGGGACGCTCGCGCTTGGTCACAGCGCGCAAAGCGATTGGGGGCTGGAAATACACAGTCTCGATACCGATCTGGTCGTCGGAATCATCCGTGCGTTCGCTGGCACTGCCCTGCCGGTCAGCGGTGGAAGGCTCAACGGGAGCGTACGGGCGCGTGGTCCGTGGGAGCGGGTCGCTTTGGATGCCACGGTCTCGGCGTCATCGGTGTACCTGCAGCGCGAATCGTTCGAGCGGGTGAACCTCACCGTCAAGACGGAGCTGCCGCGCTGGACGTTGCACATGAGCGTGGTCCACACCGCAGCCGAGGAGTTGACCATCGACGGATCAGGGACCGGCACGGGCGGCTTACGGCTGGCCATCAACTCGACGCCCTTTCAGCTCGCCAACTTCAGCGGCGCCGGCCAGCGCAATCTCACCGGAACGGTCGTGGTGCATGGAGAGATTGTCGGGAGTCTCAAGCAGCCCGAAGGAACGCTTGAAGTGGCCGCTTCGAATGTCGGGCTCGCCGGCCGGCCGTGGGGAGACCTGATGCTTCGGGCCAGCGGACGGCAGGGCGAGTGGAGGGTAACGGCAGCGGCATTCGAAGGCACGCTGGACATGGATGCGAGGCTGCGCCTGACCAACGGGTATCCCTATACGCTGAAGGTGCAGCTACGCGGCTTCCAACTTGGGCGCCTGACTTCCTCTGACCAATCCCTGCAGGCGGTCATCAGTGCGGATGTCGATCTAAACGGCTCAGTGAAGGCGTTGGGCAGCCCGAGCGGCACGGTCGACATCAGTCAGCTCGACATCAGTCGGGGGCAATACCGGGTGAGCGCCGCCGAGCCGATTCGGATCGACGTGACCGACGGCCGCTTCATCGTCCGCTCGATGATATTGACCGCGCCCAGCAGCCGGTTGAGCGTCAGTGGCGGGCTGGCGACATCGGGCGACGTCAATTTGCAGGCCGAGGGTAAGGGCAATCTGGTATTACTCGAATTGCTCGGCCAGCCCTTCAATTCGGTGCGCGGAGAGTTCACGGTGGCAGTGCAAATCCAGCGGCGTCCGGAGAGCGGCTGGAAGCTTGCCGGGCAAGGGCGGCTGCGTGACGCGACGCTCGACCTTGGTCTGCCGGTGGCGTTCACCGACGTCAACGGCGACTTCACGCTCACCAGGAGTTCCGTGCGCATCGAGCACGTGGACGGCAAGGCAGGTGGCGGACAGTTCCACATCGACGGCAGCGTGAGCTTGAACCATGGCCCGGACTTGACCTGGAAGATTCAGGAAATCTCGGTCAGTAGCCGTCAGGGGCTGGAAGCAGAGCTGTCGGGTGCGGGCCGAGTACAGGGCACGTGGAAGGCTATCGCCGTCACCGGCGATGTGGAAATCATCAGCGCGCTGTACGACCGGGACATCGAGCTTACAGATTTCCTGCCATTCTTCCGGGAGCAGATCCAGCTGGCGCCGCGGACCAAGCCGCCGACCATCGAGGTGCATCTAAACCTTCACATCCATGCGCCGGGCGGTCTGTACATCGACAACAACGTCGCCAAGGTGGAACTGGGCGCCGACCTGCACGTCGACGGCACCGCCGACAAGCCGCAGGTGACGGGCACAATTGATTTTCTGACGGGGGAGGTGACGTTCCGGCAGCGGACCTTCAACATCACCGGCGGATCCATCGACTTTCGAGATCACGGGCGGATCAATCCGGTCTTGAACATTTCCGCTGAATCTCAGATCTCGACAGCGGAGGCGGATTACACGGTCACCGTGACGGTCACGGGCACAGCCGACACCCCGCGTGTCGAACTAAGTGCTGACGACCCGACGCTCACCGAGACCGACATCCTGGCCTTAGTCACCCTTGGTCAGACGACGGCGCAACTGCAGCGTCAGGGCGGAGGAATCAGCCCTATCGACGCGGTTGCTTTGCTGCCGACGGGCACCATCACGGCACCGATTGCGAAACTGATCGGTGTCAACCGGCTGGAGATTGAAGCCGTGCAGTCACCGATCGCCGGCTCGGCCGGCTCGATTCAACCGCGCGTGACCCTGGGGAAGGACCTCACCGACCGGCTACGGGCGTCGGTGTCAGCCGCGTTTGGGGTCAGTACGGAGCAGGTGGCGCAAATCGAGTACCGGCTGACGCGGCGGATTTCTCTGCTCGGCTCATGGGAAGGACAAACGGCTGTACAGTCCGGTGCCTTTGGCGGCGACATCAAGTTCCGTTACGAATTTCGCCGGCTTCCGTTTTCGCTGCTCCCGGGTGGGCTCGAACCAACAGCGAGTGAGAATGCGCACTAGGCGGAAGCTTGCGTGCCTCTGGCTTGCAACACTGGTCCTGATGCTGGCGCGCGGTTCCGGACGGGCACAGGGCCAAGCAGGCGACCTGCTTGGCCGCCCCATCGTTGCCATAGAATTCGACTGTGCGGCTCCGATCGACATCGACGGACTCACGGCGCTGATGCCGATGAAGGTTGGCGCTCCACTGCGGGCGGAAGATCTGCAGGAGGCCCAGTGGCGGCTCACCCAGAAGCGCCTATTTACCAGCATTAGCATCGATCCGCAGCCGCGCGCGACCGGCGTGGCGGTGGTGGTGCATTTGGTGCGCATGCCGGTTGTCAACGGCATTCGTGTGGAAGGCAACGAAGAGATCGGCGACAACGAACTGCGCCGGGTGGTGCCTTTGCGCGAGAGCATGGTGCTGACGAATAAGCTGTGTGAGTACTCGGTGGACCGCATCCGCAAGAAGTACGTTTCCGAGGGCTTCGATGAAGCCCGTGTCGGGGTGGAGGTCCGCGCACGTGTCCCTGGCGAAGTCGATGTCATCTTCCACATCCAGGAGGGCACGCCGTTGCGCGTGGCGGCCATCGTCATCGAAGGACAGTCGCCCATAGGGAAACAGGAGATCCGTCGAGCGATCAAAATTCACGTCGGCGAGCGCTACAGGCGTGAGCAAGAACGGGCGGCTGACAAGGCGGTCCTGCGGCTGTTTCGGGACAAGCGCTATTACGAAGCGGAGGTGAACAGTAAGTGGGAACCCACGCCGGACAAAACGGGCGCGCTGCGTTTCAGTATCGCTCCCGGCCCTCTGTTCGAGGTCGAGTTCTCGGGCAACCATCACTTGAGCGATCGCCAGCTGCTCGATCTGATCGACCTTCCGAAAAGGCCGATCGTTACCGACGGCACCTGGCGCGAGCTGGCTCGCCGGGCCCACCAGGCGTATCAGGAAAAGGGATACTACTTCGCCAAGGTCGATGTCAGCATCGAGCCGGGGCCGCCGAAGCTGGTGCGGTTCTCTATCGATGAAGGCCGGATCTTTCACGTGGCCGGGGTTGACTTCGAGGGCAACCACGGCTTGTCGGCCGAGCAGTTGCACGCAGTCATGGCGACGCGCCCCCCGAGTTGGATCCCGTGGCGCCGCGGCGTCCTGCTGGACACTGTTCTCGACGACGACTTGAAGCGCCTCTGGTATCTATATCGCCGCTATGGATTTGAAGCTGCGGAAATCGTTGACGACCGCGTCTACTTCGATCGTGAGCGGGGGCAAATCGTTCTCACCATCATCGTCGATGAAGGACGACAGACTATCGTCCGTCGCATCGAGCGCACTGGCCTGGAGCCGATCGCTGGACGGTTACCGAAGTTCACTGCGAAGGTTGAGGAGCCGCTCGACCGGGAGAAAGTGGACAACGACCGGCGCCAGCTGCTGAGCGCGCTGGCGACCGCCGGATATACCAACGCCAAGGTCCAGTCGCATGTGACGACGGAGCCGTCCGGCACCATTGAGGCGGCTACGGTGCACTTCGAGGCGGTCGCCGGTGAGCAGCAACGGGTGGGGACGATCATCATCCAAAACAATTTCGACACCTACGCCAGCGTCATCACGCGCGAGTTGCCGCTTAAAGAAGGCGATCCGCTCGATCCGCAAGCCTTGCTGAAGGGGCAGACCAACGTCTACAAACTCGGCATCTTCCGCAGTGTGACGGTGCGGCCGTTGCACATGGAGTCGGAGCCGGAAGCGGTCCCAGCACCAACTCCGGCTGAGAGTTCGCTGCTGTCCGAGTCCAGCCCGCCCCGCGAGGTGGCCGTGGCGCCGCCGTCGCCGCCGCCGGCGGAGCCGGAGGCGAGGCCGAACCATCAGGATGTGGCGGTGGCAGTGACGGATAAGCCGCCCGGCAGCTTGCAGTGGGGCGCCGGCTACAACACGCGCGACGGGTTTCGCGGCTTCCTCGAGGTGAGCGACGACAACCTGCAGGGATTGGCGCGCCGGCTCAGCCTCCGGGGTGACTTCAACCTGCAGCCGGGCGACGTCACGCCGAACGAGTACCTCGGCAATCTCGGATTTCGCGAGCCGCGTCTCGATGGAACGGGGTGGACATTTCGTTCCAACCTGATCGCGCAGCGTTCGACGCGCAGCGTCGACCAGTTCAGCATCGAGCGCGTCGCCCTGATCCCAGCGTTGGAACGAACGCTACTGCCGGGTTTGCAGGTTGGTGCGGAGACGCAAATCGAGCAGGCGCAGGTGTTCGACCTAAACCCCGATGTGGCCAGCTTCAACCCACGGGATCAAGGGCGCCTACGTACGATCAGCGTGGGTCCGTTTGCGGTCTACGATGGACGTGATGATCCGTTCGTCCCCCACCGGGGGGTGTTCGATTCCTTGCGGCTGAGCGTAGCGCCACGGCAGTTCGGTTCTGACATCCCGTTGCTGAAGATATTTGCGGAGCACGGGCAGTACGTGCCGCTAACCGATGACCTGACCTTTGTGTACGTGCTCCGCGGCGGTTGGGCACATGCCTACGAGAACCACGATATCGTCCCCATTCGCGACCGCTTCTTCTTGGGAGGCAGAACGACAGTGCGTGGCTTCGCCGAAAACTCGATCGGTCCAACGGGCAATGCCGGTGATCCGCTCGGCGGCGATCTGGTAGTGAACGTCAACACCGAGCTACACTTCCCGCTGCTCTATGGGTTTGGGGGCGTTGTCTTCGTCGATGGCGGCGGCGTCTACCTGGAGGACACAACGGGGACTCCAGGCAGCTGCTCCGGTTGCGACTCCATCAGCCTGCACGACTTCCGGCGCGCGGCCGGCTTGGGCTTACGTTACATCACCCCGGTCGGACCGGTCAGCCTCGACTACGGTTTCAAGCTCGACCGCCGCCCAGGTGAGTCCGTCGGTGAGGTACACTTCGCCGTCGGCACGGTCTTTTGATGGCAAGCCGAATCACGTTGTCGATGACGAGGCTTGGCGCTGCTTCAGAGGGCCTTCGATGCGGATCTTGCTCACCCGGCGTCCGTCGAGCACGACGACCGTCATCTTGTAACCGGATGCCGTGATGGCTTCGCCGCCTTTCGGGATGCGTTTCAGCTGAGCGAGAACGAAGCCCGCCACCGTCCGGTAGTTTGGCGTCTCTTCAAACGGGGTGCCGTAGCGTTCCTTCAGGGCATCGAGCGGAAGCGAGCCTTGCACCAACAGAGAGCCGTCAGAGAGCTCCTGGATCGGCTGCTCTTCATCGACGTCGAACTCGTCGCGGATCTCGCCGACAATCTCCTCGAGCAGGTCCTCGATGGTGACGAGGCCGACGACGGTCCCGAATTCGTTGACTACGATCGCCATGTGCGTACGCCGCGTTTGCAGCTCGCGCAGCAGATCGCTGATCTGCATGGAATCGGGCACAAAGAAGGCTGGATGCATGACGCTGGCGAGGGTGACGGGCTTTGGCTTTTCGACCTCGCGCAGGAGGTCTTTGATATGCACGATGCCGGTGACGTGGTCGAGGTCACCTTGGAAAACCGGCATGCGTGAAAAACCGGTCTCGATGAGCTGCTTCAGAATCTGCGGGAGTGGGGTCGAGGCCTCGACGGCGTGCACCTCGGAACGCGACACCATGACCTCGCGCACCGAGGTGTCGGTGAACTCGAAGACGCTGTGGATCAGCTGACGCTCGGCCTCGTCGAAGATGCCGTGCTGGGCCCCCTCGTGGACCATGTGCTTCACTTCTTCTTCGGAAATGAACGTCTCTCTGCCGGACACGTGGCTGCCGAAGAACCACAGCACGGCGTCGGTGGAACGCGTCAAGGTCTTCACCAGCGGTGCAGCAAGGATCGAGAGCCGATGAATCGGGCGCGCGGAGAGATTCGCCAGCCGCTCGGTGTAGCGCAGGGCGAGCGATTTGGGCGCCAGCTCGCCGAGGACCAGGGTGAAATACGAGATCATCATGACCGTGGCGGTCAGGGCGAGCGCTTCGTTCCATTGCTGCACGGCAGTTGGCAGCACGTCGCGGAGGAAGGGCTCGAAATAGCGGACCGCCGCGGCTCCACCGATGACCGAGGCCATGGAGCCGACCACGGTGATGCCGATTTGCGCCGTCGCCAGAAAGCGGCCGGGTTCCTCCTTGAGGGCGGCGACGGTCTTGGCCGTAAGTTCCCCTTCGCTGATGAGCTGCGCCAGGCGGCTGTTACGCACCGCAATGATGGAGATCTCCGCAGCAGAGAAGAACCCGTTGGCCAGAATGAGCACCAGAATGGCAGCTATATCAAGCCAAGCGGTGTGGACGTACATGTCGTTTGGTCCTCCGTCGAGACAAGCATAGCCGCGCGCTGGTCCACCGACCAGCGGCGGGCAGAAGCCGCGCCTCCGAGACCGTACGGGGCCGGAGAGTGGGCACCGGCGCTCACTGGGCGCTGCTCACGTTAGGCGGTGTGCCGTGGGCCACGTGCCGGTCGCGCCAGCTGCGATCACCCACCCGTGAGCGTGCTTTCACCGGATGCCGGCGTGGTGCCAGGGCCCGCGTCCAGCAAACGGGTGAAGAACTGGTACGCCTGCTCGCTTGCCCAATCCTCGGGGCCGATCGTGTGCTGAATGACTCGTCCCTCCCGATCAATGACGAATGTTTCGGGGTACCCCGTCACGCCGTACCGTCCGGGGACGATACCGTCCGGATCAACGAGGACGGGAAACGTGATGCCCATCTGGTCAACGAAGCGTTGGACCGCCGCCTTGCTGTCCTCATCCTCGCTGACCGCGACCATGGCGAAGTCTCTGTCCTTCAGGCGCCGATACAGGTGTTCCATCGACGGCATCTCCATCCGGCACGGCGGGCACCATGTCGCCCAGACATTCAAGAATACGATCTTCCCCTCGAAGTCGCTCAGCCGGTGCGTCTGGCCCTGGAGATCCTTGAGCATGAAATCCGGGGCCGGAAATCCAGCGCGTCCACCGGCCTGCAATTGTTGGTAGTACAAAGCGGCTCCCAGAGCGATAACCAGGAACCCGAAGGGTAGGCTCCAGCGCCTCATTGCTTGGGTGTGCTGAGAGAGGTCGCCGGTTGACTCGCCAAGCCTCGTGCCGCCAAGAGCCTCCAGGCGCCGACCGCCACAAGTATCAGGCTGATCACCTGCGCCTCTGTGAGGCCGAACACGACTCGAGGATTGATTCGGACGAATTCGACCATGAAACGTGCGGCGGGGGCCAGCACGAGATACCACCAGAACAAAGTGCCATCGGGGTGTGGGCGGGTACGCATCGTCCAGAGAAAGATGAACACGAGCATGTACAGCAGCATCTCGTACAGCGGAGCGGGGTGAACGCGCACCCCAGGCGGATAATGCCAGCCGACAATCGCGTTCGGATACGCCATTCCCCAGGGCAAGGTGGTTGTGTGCCCCCAATCCCCGTCACCAGCAAGCTGACAGCCGATGCGCCCAATCCCGTGCGCAAGAGCCAGGCCAGGCGCGATGCAGTCCACGGTGATCAGCCAGGGAAGATGGTGACGCCGCATGCTCCACGTCACCGCCACGAGGCCACCAGACAGCCCGCCATACCAGACGAAGCCGGCACCGCTGAGCAGCGAATGGATCGGGTCGGCCACAAACCCGGACCAATCATCCCAGATCGCGAACACACGGGCGCCGACCAGACCGCCGACCGCGGCCCAGAACACCAAGGTCGAGGCCAACTCGCCATTGAAGCCCTTTCGGGTAAGTTCCTTACCCGTCAAATAGCCGGCCGTCAGGAACGCAACGGCCATCATCAGTCCGTAGCTGTAGATGGTCAGCGGCCCGAATTGGAGCAGCACCGGATACATGCCAGCAGATCATAGCGGAGCGAATATTGCCAATCTAGGGAACAGCGCGGAAGGCAGCGCTGGCGAGGACGTGGAGGTCGGCCGGTGGTAGCCGCAGCGGCGCCGGGACACGGACCTCCTACGTAGGTTGAAGACAGGAAGTC
>Ga0326728_10007097_pt1 | contig 29316 bp, 28 predicted proteins | sample MB3enrmetagenome_FD_207602 | JGI IMG/M metagenome (GOLD analysis project Ga0326728, IMG submission 207602) | Lab enriched peat soil microbial communities from McLean, Ithaca, NY, United States - MB31MN | ecosystem: Environmental > Terrestrial > Soil > Wetlands > Peat | place: USA: New York... | reverse complement strand
AGCGCGTATGCAAATCACATCCTATAATCAACATCGTCGGCTCCTTTCCCGGCATTCCTTGGTCAGGACTCAAACCAAGTTTACCGGTTCTGGGGAGCCGACGACTTTATAGAATCACAAAACAGGTCCGCGCTACTCCTCTGGCGTGACCAAAAAGACTTTAGCTCCCGTCGAACGGCACACATCGATCGCGTGCACGACATCGCCATATGGCAATGGCCCATCGGCCTTCAAGAGAGCGGCTTTCTCGCTGTGGTTCTGGTGGAGTTGCCTCAGCCGGCTTTCGAGATTCGCCCAGGGAGTATCTTCGTTGTTGATCTTCAGCAGAGGCTGTGGCTTGCCCGAGTTGAGAATTTGTACGACGGTTGATTCCGCGGTAGAGGGCAAGGGAGGACCCACCAGCACTTCCAAACCTTTCGGGACCACTAGTTTTCCGGGTTCAGGCGTCTCATGTTGGCCGGTCAGCAGGCTTATCGCCGTGACGCCTGCGGTGCGCACAGCGTCCAGGATTTTCGCGACGTCGGCATATGGAGTGCGAGCGTCGGCCTTGATGTACAGCTTCCCTTCCAGGCCGGGCTTCTTCGCCAAGGCCGCGGGAGTGATGGGATCGATTCCGAAGTACACGCTGCCGCTGTGGGTGACCGCGATGATCATGGCCCCTTCATTGTCCGCATCGGGCATCGCGATGGCATTACGGGTGGCCGCCAACTCCACGCTCACCCCCTTTTGCAGCTTCTGGGCAGTGCATAGGGGGGCGGCAAACAGCATGGTTACAAACACCATAAACGTGACGCTCCACACCCGGCGCCCGGGTCTTCCCCAAGGATTCACGGCAGTCCAATTCATATCTTTTTCTCCTTTTATGGCCATGGTTGCGAAGCTGCGGCGGTCGCCCATGGCGCATTCCACCGCCCCGCTGACCGTTACTGCCCTTTGCCTAAAGCCGCGATGCCCATGGTCCCGCCCAGCCCCATGGTTTCCACAACCGAGGAAGGAACGATGACCATGGAGCCCCGTTCCTTAATTGCTTCATACAACATGTTCATGGCGCGCAGGTGCAGAGCCACAGGATTGTCAACGTAGACTTTCGAGGCCAGCTCAAACTTGGCCGCGATCTCCGTCTCGGCCTGCCCCAGGATGATGCGGGCCTGGCGCTCGCGCTCGGCCTGGGCTTGCCGCGACATCGCGTCTTCCAGCGCCTGAGGGATGTGGACGTCGCGAATCTCCACTGACTGCACGGTGATTCCCCAGGGATTGGTCTTTTCATCGAGGATGCGCTGCAACTCGTGACCCAAGATTTCGCGCTCGGTGATCATCTGCGCCAGTTCGTGGCGTCCAATGGATTCGCGCAGGGCCGTCTGGGCGCTCATGGTGATGGCGTCGATAAAATTCTCCACCTCCAGGATCGACTTCTCCACGTTCCACACCACCCAGAAGACGATGGCATCCACGTTCACCGGCACCGTGTCGCGCGTCAGCGCCGTTTCCGCCGTCACCTTCGTCACGCGCACGCGCTGATCCACGTAACGGCTCAGGGTGTCGACTACAGGAATGATGGTGAAGATCCCCGGCCCGCGCAGTCCCTTGTATTTGCCAAACCGCAGCAGCGCCACCCTTTCCCATTGGGGAGCTACCTTGATCGCGAAAAGGCAGTAAATGCCCACCAGGGTCCCGGCGAGAGCGGGCCACGGACGGCCCCAAATCGCGGTTCCAATCGCGCCGGCGATCACGCATGCCACGAAGACAGTGACTCCCACACTACTGATCTTTTGAAGCTTCTCGTTCATGGCCTACCTCCTCTTCCCCAGAGTGGGGTAACGGTCAAACAAGACTTCCGCGACATCCTGAAGGGTGAAGCCTCCGGCTCCGGCGCGGGCTACAAACTCGTTCACCAGTTGCTCGAGCTGCCGCTCGCGTTCCGAGTCGCTCGGCCTGACCTGGCGATGCGAAATGAAAGTGCCGGTGCCTTGCTGCGTTTCCAGCACGCCGCGAATTTCCAATTCTCGGTAGGCGCGCAGCACGGTGTTGGGGTTGATGGCCAGATCCACAGCCACCTGGCGCACGGTGGGGAGCTGGTGTCCGGGACGAAGCGCGTCCGTTGCCACCCCAGCCTGCACCTGATCGATAATCTGCCGGTAGACGGGTACGCCACTCTGGAGATCGAGCGTGAACGCGAACGGCGAAGACGAATTGGAGCGAGGTTCTTTCATCTAGCGTTTCAGTGTACTAGTGTACTATAACATTGTCAAGGAGAAAATTCAAAGGCTCCATGCCCTCGCGTTCGGCCCCGCCCGCGGCTGTAGCGGCGGTCTCCGACGTTCGGCGCTCAGAGAGCGCCGCTACAATCTTGGTAAGGACGAAACAAGTCTCGAACAGAGAGTTGGGTATCGGAAACCCGCAACTCAGGGTTTCCTACCGGTAGGAAAAAGTGAAGCCAATTTGTAAAATTTCTTCCTATCGGTAGGAAAACGGCTCAGAATTTTGTTGACAAGCTACCTGGGCTCTGGATTAGGCTGGGAGAGAAGGGACGGGTGCGCAACGCGGCACCCCCAGCGGGTCGCCCCGAAGAAAAGAACGAATGCCCAGACCGACGCGGAAATCGCGGGACAAATCATCCGACGCAGAGGAGGTTCCATCGTCGCGGCCGAGGGGGATAAGTCGCGCCGGGAGCGAGTACTGAAAAAAAGATGTTAGTAAATGACGTTGGAAGCCGGAATGTATATGAAAACAAACAAAAAGTCGACAATTTTACCGAGGGAAAAAGCGACATTTCTACGCAACGGAACGAAATTTTATGCAGAACCAGACGTATTTTGCTGAAACCGTCGGTTTTTTTGTCATTGTGATTGATAGATGGTTGCCGTTTAAAAACTTGTTTTTTTCTTGCAAGGATTTTAGACTTGCGGCCTTTCGTCTTTGACCTTTGCCTTTGACTTTTGTCCTTTGACTTTCTTTTGCGGCTCCGCTATTAGATTGCAAGAAGGGGAGTGTCATGATACGAGAGTTTGGAACTTGTATAGCTCTGCGTCTGGTCCTTGCCATCGTCATGTTCGGGGTGGTACCTATGTCAAACGCTGACCAAAAATCGAAGCTGCCTCCGACGGTAGCGGAGGCGGAAGCTTTCATCAAGAACGCTGAAGCCAAGCTGCTCGAGCTTAACGTGAACGCCGGCCGTGCCGACTGGGTGAAGGCCACGTATATCACCGACGACACGGAAATCCTGGCGGCGCAGGCCGACGAGCGCGCCATTGCCGCGCAGGTTGAGTTCGCGAAGCAGGCCACTCGTTTCGACGGCCTGAGATTGCCCGCCGATCTCGCTCGCAAAATGCTGCTCCTGAAGGTTTCCCTGACTCTTCCCACTCCCGCCGATCCTCACCAGAGTGCGGAGCTTACCGAAATTACCTCGCGCCTGGAGGGCATTTACGGCAAGGGTAAGTGGTGCCCGCCCGGCAAAGACAAGTGCCTGGATATCGAAGACCTGACGCGTCTCATGGCCACCAGCCACGACCTCAACGAACTGCGCGATGCCTGGGTGGGCTGGCACCTGATTGCGCGGCCCATGCGCAAGGATTTTGTGCGCTTCGTTGAGCTCTCCAATCAGGGGGCGCGGGAACTGGGATTCAAAGATACGGGCGCGTTATGGCGCTCAAAGTACGACATGCCTCCGGATGATTTTGCGCGGGAAGTGGACCGGCTGTGGGAGCAGGTGCGTCCGCTTTACCTCCAGCTCCACGCCTACGTGCGTTGGAAGTTGCGCGAGAAGTACGGCGACCGGGTGGTTCCCGCGAGCGGCCCGTTACCCGCCGATCTGCTGGGCAATCTGTGGGCGCAAACCTGGGAGAACGTCTATCCCCTCGTTGCGCCGCCTAATGCCGACCCGGGCTACGATCTGACCCAAATCCTGAAGAGCCGGAACACCGACGCCCTCGGCATGGTCCGCTACGGTGAGCACTTCTTCACTTCGCTCGGCTTCGCGCCTCTGCCGCAGACGTTTTGGGAACGCTCGATGTTCACGAAACCGCGCGACCGCGACGTGGTTTGCCATGCCAGCGCCTGGGACGTAGATTTCGATCAAGACTTGCGCGTGAAATTGTGCATCGACATCACCTCCGAGTTTTTCTCCACCATTCATCACGAACTGGGGCACAACTTCTATCAGCGGGCCTATCGCCACCAGCCTTACCTGTTTCGCGATGGCGCCAATGACGGCTTCCATGAGGCCATCGGCGACACCATCGCGCTCTCCATCACGCCGGAATACCTGGTGAAACTCGGGCTGCTCGGCCAGGCTCCTGATCCCTCCAAGGATTTGGGACTGCTCATGCAAAAGGCGCTGGAAAAAATCGCCTTCTTGCCCTTTGGACTGCTCATCGATCAATGGCGATGGAAGGTCTTTTCCGGTGAGATTACGCCCGAGCAGTACAACCAAGCCTGGTGGGCCTTGCGATTGAAGTACCAGGGCGTCGCCCCGCCCATGCCGCGCAGCGAGGAGGACTTCGACCCCGGGGCAAAATACCATGTGGCGGCGAACGTTCCCTACACACGCTATTTCCTGGCGGATATCCTGCAATTCCAATTTCATCGAGCGCTGGCAAAAACCGCCGGCTGCACGGGACCCCTCAATCGCTGCTCGATTTACGATAACCAGCAAGCGGGCGCGCGTCTGGCCAAGATGCTCGAAATGGGCGAAAGCCGCCCGTGGCCCGACGCACTCGAAGTCATGACCGGCCAAAGGCAGATGGACGCCACAGCCATCCGCGACTACTTCGCCCCGCTGGAGAAGTGGCTGGAGGAACAGAACCGCGGGAAGCCGGTTGGGTGGTAGAGATTAGTAGGCAGTAGGCAGAAAGCAGTAGGCAGAAAGCGGTAGGCAGCGAGCGGCGGCGTAGCCCGGCAGAGCCGCAAAACGTAGGGGCGCCCCTCGTGGGCACCCTGCCGTCGGCCCTGCCGACGAGTCGGGCACAAACGAATTCTCGCAAGAAAACGCGTCCTCGATCGTTCGATGAACATAGTCCTCTGTGTCCTCCATGCTTCTAAAGACTTCGCACAGAGGACGCAGAGGGTCTCCGTGCCCTCTGTGAGAAATCTTTCTTAGGTCGCAAAGGACACAGAGAGAAGACAAGTCATGGCCCCGCGAAACTTGTCGGTGATGCGGTCGGACGTTGCAACGATACCGGGCAAATGCCTATGGAGGTCGACGCTGTTGGCTGTCGCCTTGGCTCTTGTTGGTGCCCCGCCAATCCGTGCGCAATCGGCGCCAGCGGCCAGTGCGCCCTTGCCGTCCTTCGAGGTTGCCTCGATCAAGCTCCAGCGTGGCGACCGCCCCGGAGGATCTATGTGGCTCCCCGGCAGGTTCAGGTTTGAAAATGCCCCAGTAATATTCCTCATTGCCAGAGTAGCTTACGATGTTCGCGATTTTCAGATTTCAGGAGGACCAAGCTGGATCAAATCCGAAATGTACACTATTGACGCGAAAGAGTCGGATTCACTCGCCGAAGAGATGCAGAAACTTCCCTTTGAGAAACGGCTGGAGATAGGGGGATTATTGGTTCAGTCACTGCTTGCGGACCGCTTCAAGCTGAAGATCCACCACGAAACCAGGATGCTTCCGGTATATGCGCTGGTCGTTGCGAAGAATGGTCCCAAACTTCACGAGGCAAAGCCCGGCGACACCTACCCCCACGGAATGAGAGGCCCAGACGGCCGCACCGGGGCCGGCGACATAGGGGAGCAGTCAATCTCGGAAAGGGAGAGGGCGATTTTAGGTCAAGGGATCACAATTGCGCCCCTGCTGCCGTATTTGTCGCGTGAACTGGAGCGCCCCGTTCTGGACCAGACCGGGCTGAAGGGCAAATATGACATCTCGCTTAAATGGAATCCGGAACAGAGCCGGGCAGGAATGGCCCAGGGGCCGGAAGAGGCCAAACCGGGGACTGCGAGCGCGCCCCCACCAGAATCTTCCGTGCCTTCGATCTTCACCGCGATCCAGGAACAGCTTGGCCTGAAGCTGGAATCGACAAAGGGGCCGGTGGATATCGTCGTCATAGATCATATCGAGAGGCCTTCGGAGAATTAGAGGCGGGCGTAGGGGCACTGCGTGGGCGCCCTTCATGGACAGGCACGATGCATGCCCCACACATGGCGCCTCGCCTGCCCAAGAATGGCAGGAATGATGACCTTAAAAGCCAAGCAGCGGGGCAAGGTGAGCAAGGACTTCGGAGAGAACTTCCGCAGGAACCCGGTCGGCCGCCTCGGCGCGGCGTTCCTTCCAGTCAAGGCTCTTGATTTGGTCGGCCAACACAACGCCTGTAACCGCCAATCCTGGCGGCAGAGGGACTTCAAAAGGATAAGCTTTGACGCGGCTCGTGACGGGGCAGATGACCGCGAGGCTGGTTTTCGCATTGTACGAGGCTGGAGACAACACCAGCGCTGCTCGCCGGCCGGATTGTTCCCTGCCTCGCTGCGGGTCGAAGCTGAGCCAAATCAGGTCCCCGGCATCAGGAACGTATGCGCGTGTCACCAGATTTCTTTGCCGACGGGCCCGCCCCAGTCGGTTTCGTCATGCCGATTTCTGGGCGTGATCGCGGAAACCAGTTCTTCCAGGCGATACTTGCGGCGGGCGGGGCGCATGACAACCCCGCCATCCTTGCCCACGCTGAGGATCAGCGAGTCGCCTTTGCGCAGGCCAGCGGTTTCGACAACCCACCGGGGAAGCCTCACTGCCAAGCTATTTCCCCATTTCGCGAGCTGACTTTTGTGCTCAGCTTTCATATCTATCTACGAGGAACATGCGAGGGATTAATTGATGGGCTCGAAGCGGCTGGAGGGAGGAGTCTGGCGACGTCGCAGGTCGGGCAAGGGACAGATAAATTCAAGCCCCGCAACGAGCTCTTTATTGGCGCCGGGCGGAGTAGTCCACACAACCCGGCATGTTTCGGGATTCTTGCTGAGAAAAAGGTCCACAATCTGTCCAGGCTCGATGATTTGGCCGCACAAGCGGATTCGGACTCCCGATTCCGAAAGATCAATCGTTGACGCATCCTCGAAGAGTTCGCCACTTTCGGGATTGATCGCCAAGGGGACGCGCAACGTGCACGTCACACGGATGTCCCGGCGGAAATTTTGATCATCGATTGACATGGCAATTGAATTCGAGAGTACGTCAACTGTTCCAGCGTGTCAAGCGCATAGACGGTGGAGAAGGTAATCAGAACTCGAGGGAGTTATTTTTTCTCCAGGCTGCGCGCGCTCTTATCCGTGGCGGGATCGATCCACCCCACGTCCGTGTGCCCATCACTAAAGCGGCGCAAGCCCGCCTCCTTGATGGCGGCGTCCGGCACCTTGTGGAGCGGGGTATAACGCGGGTGGTGCGATTCTTTGTAGGGATCATTGCGGGCCGCGTTGTAACAGCAAATCAACGACCAGCGCGGCTTGTCAGAACGGTTCTGATCGGACCGGTGCAGAAGATTGCAATGGAAAAACAAAGTATCACCCGGTTCCATCTCAACGTGGACGAGCTCCAATCGCTTCTGAATCTCTCCCACGCGCTCCATGTCTGCGCCGGCCTGCTGGCCCGTCAGGACGTGGTCGATGCGCCCGAGCTGGTGCGAGCCGCGCAAGACTTGCATGCACCCATTCTCCCGGGTGGCCGGATCAACCGCGATAAAAGCGCTGCAGAGCAACGGAAGCAGAACCCCATTTTGGTACCAGTAACCATAGTCCTGGTGCCACGTCCAGGCGCCACCGACTTTGGCGTCCTTCATAATCATTTTGGAGTGGTAGTGGTATACCTCGCCGCCCAAAAGCTTTTCGGCAGAGTTAACGATGGACTCGCAGCGCGCGAACATTCCGTACAGCGTGTCACCTGGGTGATTCCAGCCGGAGAGTCGCACCGTCCCGCCCTCGCCGTCTTTCCTCCCAAAGGAATGTTGATCGAGTTGGCGGTCCTCCTTGGCGGCGCGCTGGAGCAAGCCGGTCTCTTGCGCATCAAACAGATGCTTGACCAGGACAAAACCGTTCATATCATATTCCTTAAGCTGGTGCTCGGTGATCGGACCCTTGGCCATGGTTAGGATTGTTTTCCTTTCAGGCTGCTGGCAGCGGGATTGGCGGTATGCTCCCACCATGCCACATCGCCTTGACTATCGGCAAAGCGCCGCAAACCGGCCTCCTTGATAGCTGTGTCCGGCACCTTGTGGAGCGGTGTATAGCCCGGATGGGCAGAGGCTTTGTAGGGATCATTCCGCGCCGCATTGTAGCAGCAGATCAGCGACCAGCGCGGATTTTCCGACCGGTTCTGGTCCGAGCGGTGCAGAAGGTTGCAGTGGAAGAAGAGCGTATCGCCCGGATCCATTTCCACGTGGACCAATTCCATTTTCTTGAGGATTTCCGCCACGCGTTCCCGGTCCGCGCCCGCCTGTTCGCCGGTCAGGAGGTGATCAATGCGGCCGAGTTGGTGCGAGCCACGGACGACCTGGAGGCAACCGTTCTCCCGCGTGGCCGGGTCCATGGCGATGTAGGCGCTGGCAAGCAGCGGGTACAGTACGCCAAACATATACCAATACCCGTAGTCCTGGTGCCAGGCCCACGCCCCGCCGATTTTGGGATCTTTCATGATCACTTTGGAGTGGTAATGGTAAACCTCGCCCTCCAACAACTTTTCCATCGAGTTAACAATGGATTCGCAGCGCGCGAACATCCCATACAGCGTGTCACCCGGATGATTCCACCCGGAGAGGCGTACCGTCCCACCCTCGCCGTCCTTCCGGCCAAAGGAATGCTGGTCGAGTTGCCGGTCCTCCTTGGCGGCGCGCTGGAGCAGCCCCACCTCCTCGGCGTCGAACAACCCTTTGGCCAACACATAGCCGTTGGCATGATAATCGCGCACCTGCTGATCTTTGAGCGGACCTTTAGCCATAAGAAATGCCCCCGCAGTGAAGGATATGAAATTTGCCTGAATTTTGAGTGTAGAACTGTGCGCAAGCGCATGTCAACACATTCCACGCACTGCGCGCTACTGCTAACCGAAAACCTGGTGTCACTCGTCGCGCAATTGCTGCACATCCTCATGCTCGATGTGCTGCATCATCCCGCTACGGTTGGTGAAGTAGGATTTCAAGCCGCTGCCCAGTCTGGCTGGAACCACGACAACTTGATTGTAGGCCATTTGTCGCCAGGAAATCGGTCCCCGGTGGGGAAGCAGGCCCGTGCCCCACTGGAAGATGAAAGCCAAATTCCAAAGGATCAGGGCGCCGACCACCGGCGCAATCACTGCGTAGGCCGCACGCCCCTGCTTAAACCAGCGCGCGGCTTCCTGAAGGGTGACGGCAAGGCCAAGAATGAAAAAGGGGGTGAGCGAAATGAAGAACCGGTTGCCAAACGACGATACACCGTGCCAATCGGGATGACACGCCACGATGTAATACGTGGCCACAACTGCGGCGAGCGAATAAATGGCCAGTTCCCTGTCGTATTTCCGAAGAAGCACTAAGCCCGCGATGGCCGGGATGACGATGGGCGTCCAGGTGATTAACCCATGATTGGACGAAACGAGTGGTTGCCAGAGCGCCGGATGAATCCAGTGGGAAAAGCCTACGCGCTCGTATCCAAGCTCCAGGGGATGGCCATTAATGATTTGCCGCGTTATGAGCGTCGGCAGGAAAGCGATCAGGGTGGCGCCGGAATATGCGACGTTTCCCAAGAAAAGGCTGCGCGTGCCTCCCCACTCGTGCCCGGGTGCACGCCAATTCTGCCAGTAACCCTGCAACGACTCGAGGAGAGGCACCAGCAAAATCGCGATATTCAAATAATAGATATCGAGCAACAGACCCGACAGAAGGCCGAGAATAATCCATTGAATGAAGGATCGCGAGTGGCGAGTCCGTTGCCAATACCAAAGGAAGAGTGCGGCCGCAAACACCGAATGCGCGTGCGAATAGGAAGGATTGAAATACATGTAGACAGGCAGAGAGCTGGCAAACCACATGCCCAGCGTGGCCAGGAAACCCCATCGTTCGGGCACGTAAGAGCTGGCGAAGCGGAAGGAAAGGCAGAGCCCCACAAAAGCGTACAGGGCCGTCGCCAACGCCATCGTCACGCGATAGGGTTTGGAGAAGCCGTCCGCCGAAACGTTGAAACCAAGTCGCTGCAAAAGCCACATACCGGCATGAACAGGAACGAGGAAGGGCGCCCAGAGCATGGACGCACCCACCGCATATTCATTCCTGACATGCCCCGTCCTCGTGTAAAAGTCAGGAACGATTTGACCCTGCGGATTGACGCTGTACATGCGGAAGCTAGGATTGGCGTGTCGCCAATCGCTTTCGAAGTTCAAGTCGTGCTCGACTAACAGAGATCTCACATAGGCGTAGTAGCCCACGCCATCGCCCCGCACCCATGGGTTCGAAAGCGGCAAGGTTATCGCGAAAATGATACCCAGAATTCGAAGGTAGCCGGATCGCTTCATGCCCAGTCGACCGTAGGATTTAAGTCATTACCCGAATCCGGCCCCGCCACAAACATCGCCGTGGAAAGGCTCAAGATCGGTCCGGCCACGTTGAAAAGGGCGCGGGCCGTATTGCCCCCTGCATGGTTGTATGCTCCCAGCGCCAAGGCTCCACAAAACGCCACCCCTGAGGCTAGAACCCAGGGCAAGGGCAGACGGCGCAAGCGCAGGATTCCCAACGGGAGCAACCAGACAAAAACGTACCAGAACGTGTGGTCGAGAATGCACCCTCGCAGCCCGGCAAGAAATCCGGCATCAACGTGCATGTACTCAGCAAACTCCCAGGGCCAAACCCGGCCACCCGCGACGGTGGACATGGCAATGGTTACAGTGGAAAGACTGGTAACTGCCATGGCGCAGACCCAGGCGAGGCGGGAGAACCGCGGGCGGCTCTTTTGCATCCCGGCGAACCACCACCCCATCGCAAACAAAGTGGAGAGTGGCGCGAAGGTCTCCTTGGCGAGTGCTCCCAAAACGCCCCAGAGCGGGAGCAAGAACCAATGCCCTGCTAGCAGCGACCAAACCACGGCCATCACAAAACAGCCTTCTCCGGAATCGATCAGTCCAACCAGATTGAGGTTGGAGACAGCAAAATTCAGCAGGTAAAGGGTGGCGGCCAGCAAAGCTGTCGAATAATTAATCCCCAACCGGCGCCCGACATTCACCAACAGACTGGCAGTGGTCGCCGTGAACAACGCATTCGCCATCAACAATCCCAAGAGAGCCGGATCCCAGCTTCCCACGCGGCCATTTGCCAGCCAATAAAACGGCCGAGCCACGTATGGCACGAGCACGCGGTTATAATTTTCCGATTGCGCGAGGCGTGCGCGGAAACCTTGTTCCTCCCCAACGTTTTGGGGTTGGCCGCCCATAACGATATCGCGGTAGACGGCAACGTCAGAGGTTCCCTCTATTTTCATGGGGTCATAGCGGTTCAGGGCCGGGTATCCCAGACCCAGGCAGATCACGAAAAAAAGTAGCCACAACAATATCGACCGGGCGAGGGTCATCGAGGCGTTCTGTTCTTCGCTTTGATTCTGCTCATGGGGATTCGGCGCCATTGCCGGCAATTGTAGCACCGTTTACGGCGCCTTGGATGGAGTCTCGGGCTTCGTAAGATAGCCTTCATTAGCGGTCGAGTTTATCCACGGTACAACGTTCGACCCTCAGCGGCGCGTGCTCGGGAACCCTGGCCGGAGTGCGGAAGGTATCCACGACGGCGTTGCTGTTCTCGTAGACGGTCTCCGTACACAAAAGAGAGGGCTGCTGCAAAGGCGTATTAGATCCAACTGTGAATCGATACAACGGCCCACGCCCTCGGAGGTCCTCCAAGGTAAATATCACAGGTCGTGGCGCGTAGTAGGAAGGGATACGTGAATTCACCACGTAGAGCACCGCGCCCGCCGGCAAAATGCGGTCGAGCGCGCGAAAGTCTTCTGTAAAGGCGACGCATTCCTTCAGGAAGGAGTCTCGGCTTTTGATCCCCGCATCGACCCTGACGAATGGCTTAGCGTAGTAGCCCTGCAAGACCAGCCAGGGAAGGCACATCGCGATGAGGACTATCCACCATCGCCGGATGAGGCGCGCCCCCAGGCGGGACGGCCAGAATGCCCATGCGCCCAGGATGAGCACCACATATTGAAGTCCCCCCAAGAATCGAAACTCGTGCGGCAAGAGCCAGTAAATCAGCAGAGCCTGCCCGCAGACGAGCCCGGTAAGGATTTTAAAGGCGCCCCCGCGCCGCAAAGCTGCAATTGCTACAACGCCAAAGGCCGCAACGACTCCCACCGAGACGGACGCGGCCAGCCAGCTTAGGTGCGCCCTCCAATCCCCTGCTCCGACACTTCTTGCGATGTCGATGCGCGCCAGAGTTTCCGGCCCGAAGTAGCGGGAATGAAACAAAGTGGCGGTCGCCAGGCCCCACGGCGATCCACATTGCAGCGTGGTCCACAAAAGGATTGGACCATAGGATGCACTCCAGACGCCCAGGGCAATCCCTGCGGCCTTCCTCCAGCCGAGTTGGGCCATTGCGCGGTGGACGCCAATCAGAGTGATCGTCGCTGCCACGGGGAGATTCGAGATTTTGGTCGAAACTGCCACATAAGCAGCAAGGCAAAGGAGGATCAGTTTCGTTTTCGGCTTCAACTCACCCATTAGTAAATCGGGCAACAGGGCAAGGAGACAGGCGGTGACCGTGGCCAGATCACCCAGTGCATGAGGCCCACTCGTGACGCGCCACACCGCCGGATAGAGGCCCACCGCCGAGATGGCTCCCGTCATCCATCCTGCCGTCGCACTCCCGGTCAAATCTGTGGTCACCCCCGCCACCAAGAGAATCAGTGCGATACCCAAGCCCCAACTCACCACGTTGCCGGCCTCAGGGAATCCGGCCGCGTGTTCGGCCGTGAGCCCCAATTGAAAGACCGTTTGCGGGAAGATCGCCGCTTCAAACGGTTGACGGTAGAGATGGAGCCCGCCATCTTCAAGGACTCGCTTGGGAATCAGCATGTGGTAGTGCAGTTCGTCGATTTTAGTAGAAGGCGCAATGGCGATGAAGAAGTTGATGGCGCAAGCCGCCACGATCACCGCGACAAACCAGCGGTCAGGGTGAATCGCTACTTTAATCCGGGGGATGGGAGACAGATTCTTCCACAGGGCAAGGAACGCGCCTAAACCGATCACGACCGCGCCCATCCCTACTAACTTCACCCCCCAAACGCCGCCGCCCAAAAAAAGAACGAGCATTACGGCTAAATCGATGATGGCAACACCGCTTAGCAGCGACAGGGCGAGGCGATAGCGACTGGGAATTGGTCCCAGCAGACGGAGGAATCCGCAGCCCACGCCGGCGGCGGCGATCAGGCCAAGCAAGCCTCCTGCTATGGTCCCCAACGAAGCCATGAAGTCGTCTTATCCTACTCCGGCCTAATCAGCCCGAAGCTCACCTTCCCGCCCAAGTTAGGCTCGACCCCTGGGAGTAGAATCTTGAGGCGAAGAGGAACGAACCTGGGAAAGGTCACGTTCGAAGTTTCATACCATCAGGACAAGCCAGTATAAGACAAGGCAAGTCAAACTTCGAGCCGATTGGTTCGGGGTAATTATGGACACAGCCGGGCTTAACTTTAGAGGCAGATAAGCGTTCCTCCCGGCGGGAATAGATAACCGCTGCAACCCGGTGGCGTCCCTTGATAACAGATTACTCAATTGAAACTGTATATTTTCTTTACAAGAGCTTATCTGAAACTTGACAAGCGCCGATAAGCTGTTAGCATGGATGTGCTAGCGGGGAGCTCGGGTAGCTTCCCAAGTTCGTGCCTAATTAACAGTGTTTCGCTGCCAGCGCCAGTGCAGCGAAGGACCCGGCAGTCCGCTGGGTTGCTCAAAAGATTAAAAATACGGGGTTCTTCGCAGAAAGTGGGGGATCAGAATGACAGGCTACGTGTGGCTCGGGCTCCCCGCCGAGAGGTCGGCTGCCAGGATGATTTTACGGGTATGGCACCCTAGTACAGATGCCAAAAGTACTATAGTCATAAGCTTGGGAGCCGAATACAGTGAAGGAGTGATTGTGGATTAATAAAAACCCGAAATTTGCTCAGTGCTGGAACAAGGACAATCCAGACTGAGCCGACTCTAGAGTTCTTTTAGCAAGGGGAGAATTAAAGGAGTTGGCGATGAGCGCCAAAAAGAGTTTGTTTTACAAGCTGTCTCTCGCTACGGTGGTTTTCGGCCTAGTGGCCATCTCTTCAGTTTTGATATCTGGGCAAACTGTCTCGCCACCAAAAGTTTGGGCACCTAGCAATGGGGGTTTGCCCATTACCGCGCCCATTATCACGCCCTCTGACTCGCCGCAAATCGTCGGTGTGCCTGACGATTGGACTCACCACCACCTCAAGTTTTCCAACCCCGGCACGGAGGCTCAAGCGCTGGAAGAGGGCCGGTCCGAGCATTGGTCAACGATCATCAACGAACCCCGCTACATCATCCAGCAGATGAAGCAGAATGTTGCGTCCCCGGGTGCAATTGGGGCGACGGTAGGTGGTGGCATGCCCATTGTTGGGCCCATACTGCCGCCCATCGGCAACCCTATCGGCAACCCCATCGGCGGACCCATCGGCGGACCCATCCGCAGCCCCATAATTCCGCCCATTGCCATCGTGCCCCCAGAGCACGAGCGCGGGGGGGTGTGGACCATGAACGTGGCCCCTGCCGGCGTCGCGGCCAGCGCCAGCGGGAGTTTCTCCGCCGTTGCCGCCAGTGGATCCTCGCTTGTCATCACGAACGGACCGAATACCCTGACAATAAACGAAAGCGCTAGCACAAATGGCACATGCAGCGGCAATAGTCCATGGACAACAACGTTCGCCGACGGTACCAGTGGCACTTCATCGACGTATTCGGCGGGCATACTTGCTGTACTTGGCGCGGGCACCCAATGCAGCATCGACATCGGAGTAACTGCCAGTGGAACGAGCCCCAACTTGACGCTTACCGCCAATAATGCCGGGAACCTCGGCAACAACATCAGGGTCACCTGGTCAGGCACCAGCAATTTTTCTCCTGCCTGGAGTAACACCTCCCTCGCCGGCAACATATCAGGCGTGGGAACTGGCGCGTTCGGCTCAGCCGGTGTTGGATATGGCCAGTACCCCGCCAAGTACTCTTTCGGCACCGGTGGCAGCCTCACAACCGCGAACTGTGACTCTGCCACTACTCCGGATTATGTGGTCTACAACACGGGTTTGCCGGGCTCCGGGACGCAAGCGAATGTTATCGCTTACGACAACATCTACGTCGGGTGCTCCACGAGTTCGGTGCCGATCCCCAATGTTTATTGGGCGTATCACACCGGGTCGGGCTCTGTGGTCACCTCCCCCGTGCTCTCCTTGGACGGGACAAAGGTGGCATTCATTGAGACGCCCACCAGCGGAGCGGCAACTCTCCGGATTGTCCAATGGAAGAGAGGCGACGGAAGCGCTTACAGCTCCCCGATTGCTCCTGCTACCACGCTTTCGAACACCTACTATGGCAACAGTAGCAATGATGCTTGGAATACGACTAACTGCCCGGCTTCGGGCTCTTGCATGATCAGCGTGACCTTTCAGGCAGACCTCAATCCTGACTTCACCTCGTCGCCTTTCTATGACTATAGCACGGACACACTTTACGTAGGCGACAACTCAGGCTATCTGCACAAATTCGCGGGGGTGTTCAACGGGACCACCACCGGCCCCGGGGAGTGCACCAGCTCCAACGCCACGGGGCCCTGCGCGGGTACGTGGCCTGCGTCCGTCACGACGGGCGCCGCGGGCAGCCCCGTTTATGACATAACTTCCGGATACGTTTATATTGGCCCTGCCTCCCCTTCGGGTTCCGGCGCTTTGAAAGAGGTCTTAGCATCAAGCGGAGCTGTCACCGCTGGCCCTGTGCTGGCCACCCCGGGTTCCACCGAGTTTGTCGACACACCCCTTGTGGACCCCTCTGCCGAGATGCTATATGCATTTGTTAACGATTCCAGTGTAGGTACATCCGGCGAGGCCGCCGTCTACCAGCTTAATATTTCGGCCCCGGGTTTTACCGGTGCTTACACTGAGACAAGTTTGAACCAGGGCGCTACGACCGGCAATGCGTATGCTGGAACGTTCGACAACGCATATTACACCACCCCTGGATCCGGCCACCTTTATGTCTGTGGACGCAGCACCAGCAGCCAAACACCCACGCTGTACCAGATTCCGATCACCGGCAGTAACAACACCACAATGGGCACAGCAACCACGGGCCCCGCCCTGGCCGCCGGCACCACCGACTGCTCGCCGATCACCGAGTTCTACAACGGGACGAGCGACTATATCTTCCTCAGTGTGCAGGGGAACAACCTGACGACCAGCCCGATATCCTGTCCATCGGGTAGCGGCTGCCTGATGTCCTTTAACGTGACCAATCCAACCTTTAACACCAGTTTTGCGCCTTCTCACGTCGCGGTGCAAACGGGTGGGACAAGCGGGCTCATCATCGATAACCAGGTCACCACACCGGAGACTGGCTCCCAGATCTACTTTACGCCCTTGTTGACGGCCACGACCTGCGCGGGAACCACCAGCACCGGTGCCAGCACCACAACCACCCTCGAGGCGGCCATCAATGCCACCGACGGCAGCGTCAACAGTACCGCCAATCTCAGTGGGCCCATCGCCGCCTCCGACGCTTCCACCACCCTCAGTGGCGCCATCAGCATCGCCACCACGGGCATCGGCACCACCACCAACCTCAGTGGGCCCATCGCCGCCTCCAACGCTTCCACCACCCTCAGTGGGGCCATCAGCTCCGCCACCACTGGCACCGGCACCACCACCAACCTCAGTGGGCCCATCGCCGCCTCCAGCGCTTCCACCACCCTCAGTGGGGCAATCAGCTCCGCCACCACTGGCACCGGCACCACCACCAACCTCAGTGGGCCCATCGCCGCCTCCAGCGCTTCCACCACCCTAAGTGGGGCCATCAGCATCGCCACCACTGGCACCGGCACCACCACCAACCTCAGTGGGCCCATCGCCGCCTCCAGCGCTTCCACCACCCTCAGTGGCGCCATCGGTACCACCACCACCGGCGCCCAGACAACTACCCTCAGTGCGGCCATCGCGGCTTCCAGCACTTCCACCACCCTCAGTGGCGCCATCGGCACCACCACCACCGGCGCCCAAACAACCACCACCACGGGAGCCATCACCACCACCACCCAAACTACCGTTACGGTTACTTCGGCAGCGAACGCCGTCGTCAATGGCTACATCGAGATTGGCACGGAGCTCATGGAGGTCACGAATATCGCCGGGACCACGTTGACGATCACCCGCGGGGCGTTCGGCACCACGGCAGCTACCCACACGAGTGGAGCGACGGTAACCTTTGAGTTTTTGGTTGCTTCGGCAACGAGCTACGTCTTTCATGGCTACATCCTGGTGGGCTCGGAGCTCATGCAGACCACGGCTGAGGCTACAGTCGGCAGCGTGTTCTCGTTGACGGTCACCCGCGCACGGTTTACCACCACGGCAGCGGCCCAGTCGGCTGGAGCGACAGTAAACTTCCCCGTTCTGGTTGCTTCGGCAGCGAGCATCGTTACGAATGGCTACATCGCGGTTGGCACGGAGCTCATTCAGGTCACGTCCAGCGCGACCTACGGCACCGCGAACGGGTTGCTGGTCAACCGCGGACAGTATGGCACCACGGCAGCTACCCACGCGAGTGCAGCGACGGCAACCATTGAGTTTTTGGTTGCTTCGGCAACGAACTACGTCTTGGATGGCTACATCCTGGTGGGCTCGGAGCTCATGGAGATGACGGCGAGCACTACAGTCGGCACCGCGACCGTGACCTCATTGACGGTCACCCGCGGAGCATTTACCACCACGGCGGCGGCCCAGTCGAGTGGAGCGACAGTAGCCTTTCCCGTTTTGGTGGCTTCCGATGTCAACGCCGTTTTGAATGGCTACATCTATATTGGCACGGAGCTTATGCAGATCACGGCTACCCCGGCAGCAGCCGGCAGCGTGTACGCGTTGACGGTCAGCCGCGGACAGTTGGGCACCGTGGCGGCTACCCATGCGGCTGGGACGGGGAATGTCTCCTTTCCCGTTTTGGTTGCGAACACCTCGAGCTACGTTGCGAATGGCTACATCCTGGTGGGCTCGGAGCTCATGCAGACCACGGCCACTGCTACCATCGGCAGCGTGACCTCGTTGACGGTCACCCGCGGAGCGCTGACCACCACGGCAGCGGCCCAGTCGGCTGGAGCGACGGTAAACTTTCCCGTTTTGGTGGCTTCGGATGTCAATGCCGTTTTGAATGGCTACATCTATATTGGCACGGAGCTGATGCAGATCACGGCTACCCCGGCAGCAGCCGGCAGCGTGTACGCGTTGACGGTCAGCCGCGGACAGTTGGGCACCACGGCGGCTACCCATGCGGCTGGGACGGGGAATGTCTCCTTCCCGGTTTTGGTGGCCTCGAACGCGAGCTACGCGCTGAATGGCTACATCTATGTTGATTCGGAGCTCATGCAGACCACGGCGACCCCGGTGGCAATCGGCAGCGTGTACTCCTTGACGGTCGTCCGCGGAGGGTTGACCACCACGGCCGCTACGCACGCGGCTGGAGCGACGGTAAACTTTCCCGTTTTGGTGGCTTCGGATGTCAATGCCGTTTTGAATGGCTACATCTATATTGGCACGGAGCTCATGCAGATCACGGCTACCCCGGCAGCAGCCGGCAGCGTGTACGAGTTGACGGTCAGCCGCGGACAGTTGGGCACCACGGCGGCTGCCCAGTCGGCTGGGACGGGGAATGTCTCCTTTCCCGTTTTGGTTGCTAACACCTCGAGCTACGTTGCGAATGGCTACATCCTGGTGGGCTCGGAGCTCATGCAGACCACCGCCACCGCTACCATCGGCAGCGTGACCTCGTTGACGGTCACCCGCGGAGCGCTGACCACCACGGCAGCAGCCCAGTCGGCTGGAGCGACGGTAGCCTTCCCCGTTTTGGTGGCTTCGGAGGTCAACGCCGTTTTGAATGGCTACATCTATATTGGCACGGAGCTCATGCAGATCACGGCTACCCCGGCAGCAGCCGGCAGCGTGTACGCGTTGACGGTCAGCCGCGGACAGTTGGGCACCGTGGCGGCTACCCATGCTGCTGGGACGGGGAATGTCTCCTTTCCCGTTTTGGTTGCTAACACCTCGAGCTACGTTGCGAATGGCTACATCCTGGTGGGCTCGGAGCTCATGCAGACCACCGCCACCGCAACCATCGGCAGCGTGACCTCGTTGACGGTCACCCGCGGAGCGCTGACCACCACGGCAGCGGCCCAGTCGGCTGGAGCGACGGTAGCCTTTCCCGTTTTGGTGAATTCGGAAGTGTTCGTCGTTACGAATGGCTACATCCTGGTTAATGGCACGGAGCTGATGCAGGTCACGGCTACCCCTACAGCAGTCGGCAGCGTGTACGCGTTGACGGTCAGCCGCGGACAGTTGGGCACCACGGCGACTGCCCAGTCGGCTGGGACGAACAATGTCTTCTTTCCCGTTTTGGTGGCCTCGGGGACGAACGCCGTTGCGAATGGCTACATCCTAGTGGGCTCGGAGCTCATGGAGACCACGGCGGGCTCTGCGCTGGGCAGCGTGTACTCCTTGACGGTCACCCGCGGAGCGCTGGGCACCACGGCGGCGGCCCAATCGCAATCAGCGACCGTAACCTTTCAAGGTGGCTGTGCGACTCAACTGTCGCAGGCGGGGCTGAATTAGTGCAGTTCCCGGTTTCCAGGGTGTGCGTTTCGGCTTGGAAATAGGGATCCCCAGGGTGTTGCCCCGCCCTGGCGGATTAAGTAGCGGGCAACTAACTTGGAATGGCACGACCGCCCCAAGCTCTTTCCGGCGTCGGGGAGCGTATCTGAGAATTTGAGGTTTTCATCATGAAGCAGCCAGAAGACACTGATCGGCACACCACTCCCCTGACGGCCAAGCCGACGGCCCGCAAGCCCTACCAGAAACCTGCGGTGCGCCACGAGCAGGTCTTTGAAACCAGCGCGCTGACCTGTGGCAAGGTTCAGACCACGCAAGCCCAGTGCCACACGAATAGAAAAGTATCATGACCCAAGAGGCCAAATTGGGGTGTGAGTTGGCGGAGGAGGTGGTTCGCTCCTTCGGGAGACTGCGCCTGCGAGTCGTCGGCGCCAGCATGCTGCCCGCCGTCTGGCCGGGTGATCTGCTGTCCGTCCGCAGTGATGACGCCGCGGAGGTGCAGCCGGGTGATATCGTCGTGTTTAGACGCGAGGAGAGGCTGGTGGCGCATCGGGTGGTGGAGATTAGGATTCAGGATCTAGGATCTAGGATTCAGGATTTAGGATTTAGGAGCCAGGGGCAATCACCAATCGCCAATCACCAATCGCAAATCGACAATCGGCAATCGGCAATCGACAATTTCCCCGGCCCCGTGTCCCGTGTCCCATATCCCGTGGCCCCAATCGAATTCGTGACCCGCGGCGACAGGGTGGGCCACAACGACGCTCCAATTTCCAGCCACGAGTTGTTGGGCCGGGTTACCGCCATCGAGCGCGGTTCTCGGCGGCTCACCCCGCATCAGTCAGTCGCCAGCCGCCTTGCCTCCTGGATTCTCTGCCGGTCGGAATTCTGCACTGGGCTGGTATTACGGCTCCGGAAGGCGTGGAACTGGACACAGGATTAAATTCGGGATTCGGGACTCGGGATTTGCGATTTATGATTTGCGATTTGCACTTCCTCCTGACTCCTAGCTTGGCTCCCGACCAGTGTTCATTCTGGTATACAAAAACGTAGACAAGAAACTTGCCTTTACGCTATACTGTGACTCATGAAGGTCGCGAACCGCACTCCCAACGTACGAATCAGCCCTCGCGCTCACGATCTGCTACGCCAGATGGCAGAGGAAGAGCAGGAGTCCATGCAGTCGGTTCTGGACAGGGCACTCGAACGCTATCGGCGGGAGAAATTCCTGCGCGCGGCCAACGCCGATTATGAAGCACTAAGATGTGACCCCCGAGCATGGAAGGAAGAACTCCGGGAAAGGGAGCTCTGGGAGCAAACCTTGGCGGATGGGCTGGACAAGGAATGACCATACCTGCGCCATCGCGGGGAGAGGTTTGGGATCTCAACCTCGACCCTACAATAGGACACGAACAGGCGGGAAGCAGACCTGCCCTCGTTCTGTCCGCGGATATTTTCAACGAGGGCCCGGCGGACTTGGTGGTGGTGATCCCCCTCACCCGGACAGACAGAAAGGTACGCTGGCACGTGCCGATAAAACCTCCCGAGGGCGGCCTTGTGGCGGAAAGCTTCATCCAGTGTGAAAACGGACGCTCGGTCTCAAAACGAAGGGTGAAACGCCTGCGCGGCCGGGTATCGGAGAGCACCATGCAGCAGGTTGAAGATCGGGTAAGGATCTTGTTGGGACTCTAGAACCCGGGACTCGGGAGACGGGGTTCGGGACACAGGATTGAGTTAGGAATAAGGATTTAGGATTCAGGATTTAGGAAGAAGGATTCAGGGTTAGGACTTGGGAAAGGCAACGAGATTTTTTCTTGCCTCTTTCAGGGCAGAGGGTGCGCAATAATCAGATATCCACAGCCCTCTCCTAGAGAGAGGGCCGTCGGTCGCGCTCCCTAAATCCTGAATCCTAGATCCTAGATCCTGCTTTGCAGATGCTGGCACCCACATTGACTTCCATCCACGCGCTTACCCTTGACATTGGCGGCATACCCATCCTCGTCCGCACGGACAGTGCTGATTTCGCTCACATGCTCGAAGACCGCTACGGTGAGTTTGTAACTGCGGGCACGCCGCAAGCCTTAGTGGAGTTGGACATCGAGCTGGTGAAAGAGCCGGGACTCGGGGTTCGGGACACGGGACACGGGGCACGGGACACGGGACTCGGGAGTCGGGATTCGGGATTCGGCCTCCGGACGTCCAGCCCCCAGTCCCCAGCCCATGACCTCGACGAGTACGACCAAGATCTGAGCGTGCGTTTGGAGCAGGGACGCTGGGTGATGGAGCGGGGCGACTTCCGCGCGGAATGGGATCCGCAAGGTCAACGGGGCTGGGTGCGCCAGACCGCGAATCCTTATGCGATCGATGGAGTGCTGCGCATCCTGCACTCGCTCATCCTGGCCCGCGAAGGCGGCTTCCTGGTGCATGCGGCAAGCGCCGTGCGCAACGGCCGGGCATTTGTGTTTGCGGGGGTCTCCGGCGCGGGAAAAACCACCCTCGCGCGTCTGGCCCCGCCAGACGTCACGCTGCTGACGGATGAGATATCTTACGTCCGGGACACGGGAGACGGGACACGGGATACGCGACACGGGACACGGGAGACGGGAGACGTTGCAGGTATTATGGGGAAGGCATCTGGGGACAAGGGAGAAAGAGGGGAATCGCAAATTGCAGATTCCGAAGCCCATGCCCCGTGTCCCGTGTCCCGTGTCCCATATCCCATGCCCCGTGTCCCGTGTCCCGTACCCCGTGTCCCGGCCTTCAAGGCTTTCGGCACTCCCTTCGCGGGGGAGCTGGCGCGCATCGGCCAGAATGTGCGAGCGCCACTGGCAGGACTTTTCCTTCTGAAGCAAGGCGCGGAAAACCGGATCGAACCGCTGAGCGAGGGCCAGGCCGTGCGGGAGCTGCTCCGGCACGTGCTTTTCTTTGCGCGGGACGAGGAACTGGTGGGGATGGTTTTCCAGACCGTTTGCGATTTTGTGAAGCGCGTTCCGGTGCGCCGGCTGGTGTTCACCAAGGATGCAAGCGTGTGGGAGCTAATCGGGATTGATGATTGACAATTGAAGAGAATTGCCGATTGACGATTGTCGATTGGTGATTTGTAATCGGTGATTTCAAATTTGAGATTTTCGATTTCCCAGGGCGAGTGGACTTGAATCAACAGCGCTATCGCGAGGCGAAAGGCCAATCGAAAGTGGATAATCGACAATCGGCAATCGACAATCGGAAATCGACAATTCTATGAGCCCGCTCTACATTGCCCGAAGCCGTGAAATTGCCGCGCGCGAGCTGAACGGCGAAATGATGATCATGTCCGCCCGCGATTCGACTCTGTTTAACCTGAACGAGGTGGGCACGATCATCTGGCAGGCGGCGGACGGCGCGACCTCGCTCGAAGATATCGTGACACAGAAGGTTTGCCATGAATTTGAGGTGGACCCGACAGAGGCCCTCAAGGATGCGGAAAGCTTTGTCCGGGAGCTCGCGGAGCACGGAATCCTGCGGCTTTCCGAATTGCCGATTGCCGATTGACCATTTTCAATTGGTGATTGATGATTGGTGATTGGTGATTTCAGATTTGAGATTTTCGATTTCCCAGGGGGAGCGGACTTGAATCCAAAGCGCTATCGCGGGACGAAAGGCCAATCGAAAATGGACAATCGTCAATCGGCAATCGTCAATCGGCAATCGACAGTCGGCAATCAGAAAGGGCGCGCATGAGCACGCTGATGCAGGAGATGAACGAACGGGCGCTCAAGGCCGGTGTGCCCCTGAGCGTCCAGCTCGATGTGACGTATCGCTGCAACGAGCGCTGCATCCACTGCTACCTGGACCACGTCGATCACGGCGAGATGACCACCGCGGAAGTCATGGACGTGCTCGACCAACTGGCCGAGGCCGGCGTGTTCTTCCTCTGTTTCAGCGGCGGCGAAGTGCTGATGCGCATGGACTTCTTCCGCATCCTGGAATACGCCCGTTCCCTGCTCTTCTGCGTCAAGGTCAAAACCGACGCGTTCATGATCCGCGAGAAAGAGGCGGACCGCCTCTGTGCGCTGGGAGTGCAGTCGGTGCAAGTCAGCATCTACTCACACCGCCCGGAGGTCCATGATGCCATCACCAAGCTGCCGGGCTCGCTGAAGCGCTCCCTGGCCGGAATCCGTTTGCTCCGTGAGCGCGGGATGCAAATCACTATCGCCAATGTGCTCATGCGGCAGAACCTGCAAGACTACCCGGGAGTGGTGGCGCTGGCCAAAGAATTGGGAGCCGTCTACACGATCGACCCCACCGTCACCCCCATGTTGGACGGTGACCGCTCGATCCTCAGCCTCGGAATCAGCGAGATGGACCTGCGCCAGATCTTTCGCACCCCGGAGCTCATCGGCGACGTGGACGAATTCTGCGCTCCCCCTCCCGCCGTGGACGACGACGCCCGGAATGGCCTGCCGTGCAGCGCCAGCCATACCTTCTGCTACATTTCCCCTTACGGAGATGTTTACCCCTGCGTGCAGTTCCCCTTGCCTACCGGCAACGTGCGCCGGCAGAAGTTCCTGGAGATTTGGAAGCACTCGCCGCAAATGAACGAAGTCCGCTCCATTCGTGGGCTCGACTTGCCCACCTGCTCCACCTGCTCGCACTTGGGCACGTGCACCCGCTGCCCGGGATTAGCTTACATGGAAGGCAATATGCGTGGGCCCTCCACGCAAGACTGCGAAAAGTCTTTTGCCCGCACCGGCATCCCCTCCGCCAACATGCTGGCCAAAGCCGCTGCTGCCCAGAGCGTTTCGAGAGGCTCTAGCCTTGTCCAGATTACCGGCTTGCAGCAGCCCGACGCTCCAGTTTTGATGTCGACCAGATAGAATCTCAGCTTTAATCAACTTTATGACCGCGAGGGAGCCTGCTGCCCCGAAGGCCCTCGCCGAAATAGCCGCCGGAGCCTCTCAACGCCCGGCCGGATCAACCATCCTGCCACAGTGCCCATCAAGCGCCAGGGCCGCAAGAAATAATAGAGAAAAAAAAGCGCGGAGGGAAGGCGAAAGAACTCGCAATCCGCCAGCGTGGGGACAAATACCCGAACTGCAATAAATTGAAGCTTTTGGGAGAGGGTGGGTAGCAACCGCAAGGGGAACATTGTTGCCCGCGGAAGTTCGAAAGCGTCGTGGCCAATAGCAAAGATTTTCGGGGTTGTTTGGACTATCCACAATGGGGTCTGGGGAATCGGCGTTTCAAACAAAATTGCGCAAGCCGCAAGGCAAGATTGGACGGATCTCTCCCAACCCAGCCGCCTTGCCATCCCTTGCACCTTTTTCCAATCCAGGGCGCCACGGACCACGAGCCAGTCAAGGTCAACGAGCCACTTGAAAGGGAACAGGCCGTGCCGGGCAGCATGCACCGCCAGGTATAGGAATTCCCACTCGGGGCTCAGGGCATAAGCCGGCGCTGCGTGAAAGGGTTGACGAGCGGCGTCGGACCAGACCTCGGCCAGCACACGGCGCTCTGCCGGGCCTCCGCACATCAATCCACAATTAACTTGAAGCGGGTATACCCACCGCGTGTCCTCTCGCATTAGCAGGCAGTCTTTGCCATAGCGCGCCAGGAGCGGAACGAGCGAAGGTTCAGCGAAGCGCGTCTTATATCCTGATGACCGAAGGAGACGCAGGCTCTCCGCGAGGTCTTTCGGGTGAATGAGGATGTCAAGGTCAGCGCAAGTGCGGAGAGCGGCGTCACCGTAAAGTGACTCTGCCAAAGCGATGCCCTTGAGGGGGATCACGGGCACTCCGGCCGCACCGAGTTGCGCCAGCACCCGGACAAGCTCCTGGGTCAGAAGTACGTTGCGGATTGCATTAATTCCGAAGGTGTCCGTCAGCTCCCTACGGGCCGGCTGTGGGACGCCGCGAAAGTCGAGCGCGCGGAGGCGGTGATAGAGGAGGGGAATCAGACCGTGCGTTCTGGCGCGTTCGAGAAGCACATCGAAACGCAGTCCGGCTTCCAGCCGATCGATTGCCCGCTTCGCCACGTCGGGCGAAAAGCGCCCGCGAGCGAGCAGCAGACAGAGCTGATCCTCCGGGCTAAGGTCTTCAAGCATGGTTCCTCAGAAGTGACTGAGCGTGCCCGTAATCTTCGCCCAGCGAACACCCAAATGAAATGCCAGCAGGCTCAAGGGTAAACCCACGAGACCGAATGCTGCCAGGATGGCTATTTGCGGGGAAAGTGCCGCCACGGAAGCATGTTCCAGCAGGGCCGCACGCATGGCGATCAACGCATGGGTAATCGGCAGCAACTGCGCAGCATCCCGGAGAAAACCCGGGAGGATCGCAATCGGATAATAGACCCCGCCCAGCAACCACGAAAGGCCTCCGAACAACCACAGCAGCGGGTCGCCGCGCTTGGTGACCAGCGTAAACGTTGCCGAGAGGATTCCGATGCTACTGAAGGCGCACTCCGATAGCAGGAAGATCAGCAGTGCCACTGGAATGTTCACCTTGGCGAGCGACAAGCCCAGGAGGCAGCCGCCCAGCAGGTAGAGGAGGGCGTCGAGCAGCGCCCGAATCATGGGATAAAGGGAAGAAAGCAGGACGAAGCTCACGGGAGAGGTGGGAGTGGCCAGGACCATTTTCAAAGTGCCGAGGGGATGGCTGCCGCGGATGGAGTTGGCGTAGCAGACGAGCAGCGTGCTCATATAGCCGTTGACCGCTACTCCTACCAGGATGAAAGCAAAAGGTTCATAACCATGCAAGGCGCTCGGGCCGATCACTCGCGCTAAGAAATAGTACGCGCCAACGCCCACCAGAACGTCCACCACTTGCAAGGCAAACGAGAATTTGTAACTGAGGTCAGTGAAAAAATCGCGCTTGAAGAATGCCCAGGCTTTCCATGCTATTGGCATTCGACCGCTCCAACCGCTCGCTCAAAGGCGGTGGCCAAATCGGTTCCGCCCAAGCTGCGCTTGATCTCCTCGGGTGTCCCCACGCTCACGATCTGCCCGCGATGAAGGATCGCCAGCCGGTCGCACACTTGCTCAGCCTCGGCGAGACTGTGGGTGACCAGCAGCACGGTCTTCCCCAATTGCTCCACCAGCAAGCGGCGAAGCAGCTTGCGGATTTCGGCCTGCAACAGGGGGTCAAGACTCCGGGTCGGCTCGTCGAGGAGCATGACCGCCGGTTTCGTCAGCAGGGCTCGTGCCAGGGCCAATTCCTGCTTCATACCCTCCGAGAAATGTTGATAGGGAACGCCCTCTTTGTGGCGCAGTCCGACTTGCGCTAACACGCTGCCAATTCTTTCCTTGGCTTCTCGCGGGTGCAGATCGTTGAGGAGCGCAAAGAATTCCAGGTTCCGGCGCGCACTTAACCGCGGATAGAAATTCTCTGTGGGAGCAGCACAATAGCTGAGGATGCTTCGAACCTGGGCAGACTCTTTGACGACATCATGACCACACACAAATGCCCGTCCGCTGGTGGGAAGCAAGACGGTCGAGAGGATCTCGACCAACGTGGTTTTTCCCGCCCCATTCTGCCCCAGTAATCCCAGCACTTCCCCTTCATAAACCTCCAGGTTGACGCCTCTCAAGACGTCAGCCTGAGCATTACGATTGGCCCCATTCTTGACGAGCCTCCGAAGGTACCTCCCGAGGAAGAAGGACTTTGTCAAGTTTTGGATTGAAATGATGGCGTTTCGCACGGTGTATGGGTTTGCATCCTATAGTTGGCGTTCGGCCTTCAAGGACACACCTTTGGACTTGGCCCAGAAATTCCAGACGTCCACGACCTGCTTGCCCGGAGGAAAGGTAAGAGACTGGTAAACGGAATGGGGAGCGCCCAGGATGAAGATATCGGCGCGCGCCAGGGCCTGCTCCAGGGGAACCAGCGAAGGGTCTTGAACGTAAGGGTCGGTGCACAGCACTTCGCGGGCCTCGACTTCCAAGAGTTTGCGCAGCTTGTAGGAAAGGCTATCGCGCACATCGTCGGAATCGCCCTTGAAGGCCATGCCCAGGATCGCCACGCTCTTCTTGTCCAGCCCCGAGGGACGCAATTGCGCGACCAGGTAATTGGGCAGCCCCTCGTTCACCAGCATCGCGGCGTGTCCCATAAAAAAGCTGTTCCCCGTAAACGCCGCAAGCTGCAACGTGTCTTTCAGCAAGCAGGGGCCGGCCGCGAAGCCCGCCCGCGAAAAGTTCGCCATGCGCGGATAATCGCGAGTTGCCGCATCGTAGATACGATAGAAGTCGAGCCCGTAGCTTTGGGCGAGGACGTAGAACTGGTTGGAAATGGCAAAATTGAGGTATCGCCAACTGTTGGTGAAGAGCTTGGCGAGTTCCGCCTCCGTAGGCTCTAGTTCAATAATATCTGGAGAGAGTATAGAGAAAAGGTTGCGGGCTCGCGTCATCGCTTCCGGCTCAAACGCCGCGATAATCTGGGGCAGGCGCGTTAGCTCCTCGATCGCTCTCCCTTCCGTGATCCTCTCCGGGCAAAAGGCAACGTGCACCTTCCGTCCCAGAGCCCGCACCCGGTCGTACACGATCTTGGTGACCCCCGGATAAACGGTGCTGCGCAGCACCAGCAGCGCATCCTCAGGGAGATGATTGAGTAAATCGTCGACGCTCCGGCAGAGGTTGCGGAGAGTCGGGTTCAAGTATCGGTCGACGGGAGTGCCCACCACCGCGATGGCCGCATCGGCGCGCTCAAGACACGCATCGTCCAACGTCGCCTCCAGGCCTTTCCCCACCACTCGTTGCAACAGCTCCGGAGCGCCCGGTTCCAGAAAGGGCATCTCGCCCCGGTTCACTTTTTCAACTTTGGCTTTGTCGATATCCAGGAGAGTTATTTTTATACCGCGGGAGGCGAAAACCAGGCCCAGGGGCAGCCCTACGTGTCCACATCCGCCTACGATTACGACCTGCTCGGAAGTCCTCATGGTTCAATTTCTCATGGCGGCTCTCCGCCCGGCAGCACACTTTCTAACTTGTATCACAAAGGTCTGGACCCGTCCAGCTAGCCCCCGGATGCGATTCCGTGGGACGCTGACGTTGAATCACGCACCATGGACTGCCTTGCCGCAAAGTCCTCTTCCCTAGCGAGGTGCTCGGTGAGTTCGCGGATCGTGCGTTCTCCCACGGTAAGTAGCACGCTGGGATCGCCGGAGAGTTGGTAGGAAGCCATCTGCCTTTCAAACTTGTCCAAGTCGATTCCCAAGCGCTCGTGCTCGTCGCGAAATGCCTGGAGCTTCCCCGCCAGGTCAGGGCCCGCGGCGAACATGCGGAAAAGGACGTTTTCTTCCCGGCGGCAATGGTCGATGGCATAGGTCTTGAAGAAGTGCATGGTCATGCGGAGCGCCGCGAGCGCCGCTTGCCGGTCCGTGAGATTTTCACCGGGGTGCAGAACCAGCCCGGCGAGTATGGCCTGCCAGTCCTGCAAGGCCATGCGAATCTTCGCGTGTTCTTCTTGCCATTTCAGGATGTCATGCGGCGCCCCCGTGGAGGACGGTTCGCTCGCAGGTAACGGCGTTTCAGCCTCGAGATACAAACTT
>Ga0326728_10007096_pt1 | contig 29331 bp, 18 predicted proteins | sample MB3enrmetagenome_FD_207602 | JGI IMG/M metagenome (GOLD analysis project Ga0326728, IMG submission 207602) | Lab enriched peat soil microbial communities from McLean, Ithaca, NY, United States - MB31MN | ecosystem: Environmental > Terrestrial > Soil > Wetlands > Peat | place: USA: New York... | reverse complement strand
CTTCGCGCGCTATGAGGCCAGCCAGTTCGGCTTGCCCTATATCGAGAGCGAGCACCTGCTGCTCGGCCTGCTGCGCGAAGACAAGGCGCTAACCAACCGCTTCCTGCGCTCGCACGCGTCGGTGGAGTCGATCCGCAAGCAGATCGAGGCGCACACTACGATTCGCGAGAAGGTCTCGACCAGCGTGGACCTGCCGCTTTCGAACGAATCCAAGCGGGTGCTGGCTTATGCGGCTGAAGAGGCCGAACGCCTGGGCCACAAGCACATCGGCACCGAGCACCTGCTGCTGGGCCTGTTGCGCGAGGAGAAGTGCTTCGCATCGGAGATACTGCAGGAGCGCGGCCTGAAGCTGGCGCAGATTCGCGACGAGTTGGCCCGCGTGCCTCACGCGACCGATGCGGGAAAGACCGCTCCGCAAAGCTCCCCGGAATCCGCGCCGTTCAGCGAGTTCTCCCGGGATCTGACGCAAGCGGCAACGGACGGCAAAATCGATGCGGTGGTTGGCCGCGGCCAGGAACTCGATGGACTCATCGAAGTGCTTTGCGGCCGCAACCGTAACAACGCGGTGCTGATAGGTGAGCGAGGCGTGGGCAAGACCGCGATCATCGAGGGTTTGGCGAGGCGCATCGCGGATGGTGAGGCCCCGTCGTTCCTGGCGGAGAAGCGGATATTGGTTCTTGATCCGCAGTCTATTTCCGGCTCGCCAAAGGACCGGCAGCCGATCGAAGAGGAGACGAATCCCGCCGCCGAGTTACTGGCGGATAGCCGCAAGGCCGGAGAGCGGGTGAGTCTCGCTAAAGTGTTGGCGAGTGCTTCTGGAATCATCTTGTTCATCGACGACTTGAGGGTCTTCTTGCCGCCGGCTCAACCATCCGGCGCGCCGAATGCCGCCGGGATACTCCGGCCCGCGCTCGCGCGAAGCGTGATACAGTGCATCGGCGCCAGCACCCCACGCGAATTTGCGGCGCTGATTCAAGCGGCTCCGTGGGTTGCGGATTGCTTCCGACCCATTCACGTGCGTCCCATGGACGAAGAAAGCGCTCTGCGCGTGTTGCAGGCTTGCAAGCAGCGGTATGAGAGGTTCCACGCAGTGACCTATGCGGACGATGCCCTGGAAAGCGCTGTGCGCAACGCTGGCCGCTACCTTGCGGAGCGTTCGCTTCCCGGCAAGGCGCTTGAGCTGCTTGACGCGACCGGGGCGCGAGCGAAGTTGCGCGAAGCCGTTTTGCCCGAGGAGGTCGCCGAGGTGCGGAAGCGCATCAAGTTCATCTTCCACCGTATGGAAAGCGCCATCGCGAATCATGAATTCGAAAAGGCAAGATTCTATTCCAACGAGGAACGCAAGGAGCGGGAGAAACTCCGCGTTCTCCGGGAAGAATACCATCTCGACGACTCCGCGGCGAGCACAGTCAGCCGGGAGGATGTGGAAGAGACGATCAAGCGCTGGGCGGCGTACCCATTCCAGCCGTAAGCGAAGAACCCGCGGCAGGGCGGCCGGATTCCGCTGGACCAATCAGATTCGGCCGAGAACGGCTTCATCGCAGCGGCCTGTCCGTCCAGAGGGCTTTGTCGGCGATGGATTGGACGGGGTAGAGGCGGCCGGCGAGCAGACTCTCGGCTTTGAGCTGGTTCGTGTCCTGGGCGAAGAGCCACTTGCGCTCGCCCGTGCCCCAGACTTTGGAGAGCTGGTCCTCGCTGAGAAAGATATTGGGAGCGTCGCGGTAGCAGGAGCCCCAGAGCAGCGGTGTGCCCTCGTTATGCTGGCCGCAGCGCGGAAGCACCATCATGGCCGGCTTGCCCTGAAGAAAATGATGAGTATAGAAGACGACCGAGGAGGCGTCGGAATGCTCGCCGTAGATGATGAAGGTGTCGGCGGGTGAGCCCTTCTGGATGATGGTGTCGGCCAGTTGCTTGGAGCTGAGCATGGGCTGGAAGCGGGCGAAGGCGATGTGCGCGGCTACCAGAAAGACCGCCGAAGTGAGGGCCACGCTGATCGTGGCTGCCAGATGCTTTCCCTTGATGCGCAACAGCCAGCCCACGGCCGGACCGATAAGCAGCGTGACGGCGGCCATGACGGCTGGCAGGCGGAGCGCGGCAAACGAAGGGCCGGTGAGGTCGAAGAAGTGGGACATGGAGAGGGTGTAGCCGGCTACGGCGCGGTGCGCCAGCAGCGTGCCGATGTCGGCAACATAAGGCAGGCGGCGGGAATCCCACAGTCCCCAGGCAAGGATTGCGGCGGAGGCGACGCCGACGACGGCGAAGACAGCTTGCCCGGCGGTGAGCCAGGCGGTTGAGAGCAGGGGTCTCAAGCTGTTGGGGCCGCTATCCGGACCTCCATCCAGGCCGCGCTTCTCCTCAGCGCGTGTGAGTACGGCGGCGATGAGGATGAACAGGGGCGGCCAGACGGGGAAGGTGTAGTACTCCTGGTTGCTGGAGATGGAGAAGAAAAGCAGGGTCCAGGCCGAGAAGAGGCTCAGCAGCCAGATCGTGCGCACGCGAAACGTGAGCCCGGCGAGGTAGCCGGCCACATCTTCGCGGCGGGAGCCATCGAGATAGAGGTCCACGGTCTCGCCGGTATCAAGACGCAAGTGCTCGAGCCAGTGGCGGCGGGTCTTCCAGGCCATGGCCAGCAGAGCGGGAAGAAACAGGCTCCAGGGAAACAGCCAGACGAGATGAAGGAGCCAGTAGGCGGCAAAGGGCAGCTTGTTGTAGTCGTAGGGGTAGCGCAGCGAGAAGAAGCGCAGGAAGTGCTCGTTGACGAAGTAGAAGTAGAAGAAGCCGTGGACGTTGCCGATGGTGGGGTGGTTGCCGACGGCGTGGCCCTGGTCGGGATTGGCAAGGCCGCAGAGGATGTGCCAGGGCGCGGCGATCAAAAGAAAAAGCAAAAAACCGGAGACGGGCTTCAACACGCGCCAGCGGCGCCACTGGCCAGTCAAGAACAGGTAAGGAATGGCCGCGCCGGCAAAGAAGACGGGGGCGATGAGGCCTTTGGTAAGAAGAGCCAGCGCTACGCCGGCCCACATCCAGTATAAGCGATTGGGACGGTTCAGCTCGAAGCCGGTGATGAGGCCGTAGAGAGCAATGAGCAGGAACAGGCTGAGGATGGACTCGGGAATGATGAAGCGGGTAAAGAGAAACGGGCCGATGGAGGAGAGCACGCCCAGACCGGCATAGAGGCCGGCGCGCGGTCCCCAGGCCCGGCGGGCCCAGAACCAGCACAGCCACGTGAGGCCGAGCATGGCCAGCGCATTGGGCAGATGGGTGGCAAAGGTGTTCTGGCCAAAGATGCCGTAGCTGACGGCAACCAGCCAGTAGGGCAAAGGGGGCTTTTCGATATAGCGAATGCCGTTGATCTGGCAGGTGATCCAGTTGCCGCTCTCGATAATGTGCTGGGCGGCCTGGGCGTGAGATGCGTCCACGTCGTCCATCAGCGGCGGCGTAAAGAGCGAAGCAAAGTACACGGCGGCAAAGATGGCCGAGAAGAGCAGCCAGGTGGCCCGCGCGGAGGGCGCGGCTTGCGGGCGATCTTGCGTATTTGTCCGGTTTGTCATCTCGGGTAGTGGTATTGGAACAAGGATAACAGCAGGGCTGATGGGACGCTCCGCTGGGCTGGGCCGTCCACAGGGCGGAATCCGGTAGCGGATCGGTTTGTATTCAAGAGGTCTACGAGTTCATTCCCGCCCCAAACGTAATCGGTCAATTTCACTTATATCGCTGGGGTGATGCTGAGTATAGTGGACTCGGCAGAAGTGGTAGTACATATAATACAGTGAGATCGCCAGCGGTGAGGTTCTCCACCTTCTCGCTGAGTGCGTTTGTTAGCCGCGTAAACCACCTCATACTCATCTTTATGGCGCGTCGCGCCCAGCGGCTGAAGCGCGTTGGACCACACGTAAATCGCCCAAGCGATCCGGCAAGTCGCGCCACGGAATACCCGCGCGGTAGGGAAACAAGACCGCTTTTACGAAAAGCCGATGATTGGCTGCCGGACGGACCACAGACCCTCTCCACCGCTTCCATGAAGAGCCGATGCCCGGCAGAAGCCCCTCGATCCGCTCCCACTGGGCACCCCGAAACCCGCAGCGATGCATTCCCATACTGCAAAACCACTGGCTGATCGCCCCTCTGCATAGAACCAATTGTGATAGGCCCTAGAGCCTGGACACGAAGAACCATTTCTCCAGAAACTCCTTCAGTTCCCCCGGCGGCCGCAGCCAAACCGCCGCCGCCGTCTCGCGCCACTCCCGCCGCACCAGCACGCTCAATCCGTGCCGCCCGATCCGATTCACCGCCCGAAACGCCGCCTCGTCGCTCAGATCGTCGCCCAGATAGGCAACCGGACAATCCGCACGGCTGCCAACTCCCGTCCGCGTCTCGGCCAGAATTGCTTCGACCGCGCCGCCCTTGTTTCGCCCCACGCGCAACTCCAGCCCTGCGTCGAATTCCAGCAGCGCCAGCCCGTCCATTCGCGCCAGCGGCTCAAACAAAGCCCGCGTCCGACGCTCGATCTGCTCAGCCTTCCGGCGCGATGCCCCCCGCCAGTGCATCACCACCCCATTGGCTTTGTCCTCGAAGAGTCCGCCCAGGCTGTCGCGCGGCAGGAACTTGCGCAGCTCTTCAAGTTTCTGCCGCACCGCGGGCGCAGCCTCTTCCAGTTCCCGGCGTCCATCCGGGTAGAGCCGCTCGGCTCCATGCAGGCCCCAAACCTCCAGCGGCGGCTCCAGGGCCAGCAGCGGCGCAATTTCAGCACCCGGTCGCCCGGTAATCACCGCCATCCGGGTCCTGCCTTGCTCCTGAATGCGCCCCAACAGCTCCCGCACCCCAGCCCATGGCCGCGCCTGGAACCGATCCACCCGGAACGGCGCCAGCGTCCCGTCGTAGTCCAGCAGCAAATACGGCCTCGTCCCGCATGTAAAACCGTGAAAGAACTCTTCCAGTCCTCTTGCCGCCTCAGGGGTCACCGTTTACTCGCTTTCCAAGCCAGTTTACGATGCCCCAGCTTGCGCAGCCCGACCGTGCACGACTCCCGTCCCCGCCTCATGCGCTATCCTGTCCTTGCACGACCGCAATCCAGCAGAGCGGCGCTCTCCATTATCCTGCAAGCCGGTGAACCTCATGCCGATCGACACCATCGACAAAACCGCCAAGCAACTCGTGCTCACCGTCCAGGACTACTCTCTGTTCGCCGCTCGCGCATTCACAAACCTTTTCACCGAGCCCCGCTACTGGACGGACTTCCTCATCCAGTCCGACATCATCGGCTTCGGCTCCCTGTCCATCGTTGTGCTCTCCGGCCTCTCCACCGGCGGCGTGCTCGCCCTCCAGTCCGCTGCCACGCTCTCCGCCTTCGGCGCCACCGCCGTCACCGGCCAGTTTGTCTCGCTCACGATGATCCGCGAGCTGGGCCCGGTGCTCACTGGAGTTATGGTCAGCGGCCGCAACGCAAGCTCGATGGCCAGCGAACTTGGCTCGATGGTGGTGACCGAGCAGATCGACGCCATGCGCGCCCTGGGCGTAGACCCCCTGCGCAAACTGGTCACCCCGCGCATCTTTTCCTCCATCTGTATGCTCTTCTTCCTCACCATCGTCGCCGATGCCTGCGGCATCGCCGGCGGCGGCCTCGTTACCGTCTTCATGAACCACCAGAACGGTACGCAGTACTTTTCCAAGGCCTGGGAAAGCCTCCGCTATCCCGACATTATCCAGGGACTGGTGAAACCGCTCTTCTTCGGTTACATCCTTAGTTCCATCGGCTGTTTTTATGGCATGAGAACCACCGGAGGCACACAGGGCGTGGGCCGCTCCACCATTCAGGCCGTCGTCTGGGCTTCGGTGCTCATCATCTTCGTCGATTTCCTCCTCACCCAGGTGCTGCTCACCCTCTTTCCTCCGTTATGAATGTAACTTCCACGTCCGCCCAGCCACCTTCGGTCGAGGCTAGTCATGTCCCGGCTCCGGCTCCGGACGCCGCTGCGGACGCCGCCCCGGTTGTGGTCTTTCGCAATGTCTCCATCGCCTTTGACGGCCCACCGGTCCTTGAGAACATCAGCTTCTCCTTAGCGCCGGCGGAGACCCGCATCCTGCTCGGACCAGCCGGCGTGGGCAAAAGCGTCCTGCTTAAGCTCACAATCGGCCTGCTGCGGCCCGACCGGGGCAGCATCCTGCTCTTCGACCAGGAGATCTCCCACATGCCGGAGACCGATCTCTTTCCCCTTCGCGCCCGAACCGGCATGGTCTTCCAGGAAGGCGCGCTCTTCGACTCGCTCACCGTGCGCGACAATGTGGCCTACCAATTGATCGCCGAGCGGGTTCCCGACCACCAGATCGACCGCCGCGTCCGCAAAGCCCTGCGCTTCGTTGAACTCGAGGAGACCTTCTCGCTCTACCCGGCCAGCCTCTCTGGAGGCATGAAGCGCCGTGTGGCCATAGCCCGCGCCCTCATCCGCAAGCCCGACCTTCTGCTCTACGACTCGCCCACCGGCGGCCTGGACCCCGTCACCTCCACCACCATCATCGAGCTGGTCATGAAGGAGCGCGACGTCTATCACACGCCTTCGCTGCTGGTCACCCACCGCCTCCAGGACGCTTTCATCCTCTCGACCCATCGCTTCGACTCGGAGCAGAACCGCATGGTTCCGCTGCCCCAGGGCGAGACCGACCCCAACACCACCTTCCTCATGCTCGCGGAAGGCCGCCTCATCTTCGACGGATCGCTCCACGAACTGCTCCACAGCCAGAACCCCTTCGTGCGCGAGTTCCTGGATTAATACAGAGAACAGGAGTTGGGAACCACCGCGCTAATCGATAGCGGTACTTTTGAGCATGGGAGTTCAACGGTGAATTATCCGGGCAGAGCCCGGCCCTCGCCCAAACAAAACAGTTCATAATCGCTAACCGGCTGAATCTATTAGGTTTTTAGTCGTGGATTTGTATCGATCCGGTGATTTTCTGTTTTTTTGACATTGAACCGGCGGAGACGAGTGTATACTTCTTCCGATTCAGCAATCAGATAAAAGCTACTTTTGTAACCGCGATGGTGTGCGCGAGCTCTCCAGTCGAGAGGACAGGAATGCGGAAGAGGACAGGAATGATGAAGACGATGTTGCTGTGTTTGAGTGATTTGCACTACGAGACCGGCTCCAGGGGGAAGAGGCTTTTTGGAGTCGCGGTTCTCTTCTGCCTGCTGTTCGCGTTTGCCGCGCCCGCCCGTTCCCAAAGCTCGGAATGGGCATGGATGGGCGTGGGCGGGAGCGACGAACTTGGCACCACGAAGAACGCGGCGGGGGAGTTGGGCACGTCCGGGACGTGCGGCGCGCAGGGAACGTTTAATAATACCTACACTCCCGGAAGCCGAACTCAAATGGTGACCTGGACTGATAACCTCGGCTATCTCTGGCTCTTCGGGGGACAGGGATTCGATTGTTTTGGCAATTATGGATACCTCAACGACCTTTGGAAGTACGACCCGTGGAAACATGAATGGGCATTGATGAGCGCAACCCAAACGAAGACGGCGCCTACTATCGTAAACCAAGCCGGAAAATACGGTCCGAATGGCGCCCCTGGAAGCCGCTCTGGCGCCGTGGGCTGGCTCAACATCAAGGACGGCACTCTCTGGCTCTTTGGGGGCTTGGGCTATGCCACCAGCGCAGGCGCGCCGGGGCCACTCAACGACCTTTGGGAGTTCGATCCTTCCACGGCCACCCCCGCATGGACCTACGCGGGCGGAAGGGTTGCCGCCAGCGACCCGGGAACGTACATCACCGAGGGGACGCTCAAGAACGACAGCCTTCCCGGCAGCCGTTACAATGCATCGAGTTGGACTGACCGCGGCGGTAATTTCTGGCTCTATGGGGGGCAGGGTGCTACTGGAGGCGGCGACAACGGCAATTTCAACGACCTTTGGGAGTACGATCCCGTCCTAAATGAATGGGGATGGATGGGCGGGAGCAGCACCGGCAGCCTGATCGGCACTGCCCCCGTTTATCCCGCTGGCGCCGCAGGTACTCCCAGCATCAACTTCTCCCCAGGAAGCCGCTTTGGTGCAGTGAGCTGGACCGATAACAGCGGCAATTTCTGGCTATTTGGAGGCCAGGGTCCGAACAAAACTCTGACGACTGTTGGTTCATACAACGACCTTTGGATGCTGACTCCCGGCGCCTATCAGGAAAAGTGGGCGTATATGGGTGGACAGCAGACAAACGACACCGCTCCCGTTGGAGACTTCCCCAGAAGCCGCTGGCTGGCTGCGAGCTGGAACGACGGCAATGGCAAACTTTGGCTCTTTGGGGGCGAAGGCGACGGCTACACCGATACTCCGAACGCTGGATATCTGGAATTCCTCGACGGCTTTTGGTCTTTCAATCCTTCCTCCAGCCCGGACGACCTCGACTGGGCCTCGCCGATCGGGGAGTCCGGATCAGACGAGCAGTTGAGTTGCCAGGAGTATGGAGTGACAGGCACGACGGTTTGTCCCGGAGAAGCCGGCTTGTACACCGCACTTCAACAGCCTGCTCCCGATCGCTTTCCCGGAAGCCGCAACGGGGCAGCGAGCTGGACCGACAGCGGCGGCAATCTCTGGCTCTTTGGCGGCTATGACTTCGATGTCAACGGCTCCTATCGGTACTTCAACGACCTTTGGAAGTATCAGCCCTATCCGCAAGCGGCCACACCAACCTTCAATCCGGTGTCGGGCAGCTACCCCACACCCTTGCAGGTGACGATCAGCGACACGACGTCTGGCGCAACCATCTACTACACCACCGACGGATCGACGCCGACGCCTTCGAATCCCTCTGCGATTAAGTGCTCCAGCAGTTGTACCGTCACCGTGACGGCAACTGAAACGCTGACCGCGATTGCGACGGCCAGCGGCTACACCGCCAGCAATTCGGCAACCGCCACATACACCGTGTATGTCCCCGCGCCAGCCTTCAATCCGCTCGCTGGCACCTACAACCAGGCGACGGTGACCATCTCCGATGCGACGCCGGGCGCGACCATCTACTACACCACCGATGGATTGTTGCCGACTACGAATTCGACGGTATACAGCTTTCCAATCAGCATCACGACGACAACAACGCTGACCGCGATTGCGACCAGCGGCGGCATCTCCAGCCTCTCCGCTTCGGCCACTTACATCATCTCCTCAACCGCCAGCACCGCGGGCGAGTGGGCGTGGATGGCGGGAAGCGAGTCGCTTGGCAGTTCGTTCGCATTGAATGGGAGTTACAGCAATGCGGCCAATCAACCTTCGAGCGGAATCTATCCCGGAAGCCGCATGGGCGCTGTGACCTGGAACGACAGCAACGGCAATCTCTGGCTCTTTGGCGGCGGGGGCTTAGGCGCCACCGGAAGCCTGGGCACACTCAACGACCTCTGGGAATTCAATCCTTCGACGGACTTTTGGGCGTGGATGGGAGGAACCACAACGATCAATCAGCCCGCACAGTACGGTCCGCCGAATCAACCTTCTCCCAATTCCATTCCCGGTGGCCTTGTCTTTCCGTCGGGCGCGACCGATCTTTCGGGCAACTTCTGGCTCTTCGGGGGTGCGGGCCTCGACGTTGACCCCCCAGGGGGCTGCGGATTCGATTACCAGGGAAACTGTTCCGTTCTCAATAATCTTTGGAGTTTCCAGCCTTCCACGGTTCCAATCACATGGACATTCGTGGATGGAGCTAAACCCGCAAATTATGGCACTCAGGGAATCGCTTCGAACACAAACATTCCGGGAGCCCGCGAATCGGCTGCGACCTGGATCGACAACAGCGGCAATCTCTGGCTCTTTGGCGGCGAGGGCTTCGATTCCACTAATAAAGTATTAGGCCCTCTCAACGACCTTTGGATGTTCAGTCCTGCAGCAAACGCGTGGACATGGATCTCTGGAGGCACTCTGTGCTGTTACAGCGGCGTCTATGGACAGCTTGGAACGCCGAGTATAACTAACAGTCCCGGAGGCCGCTCGGGCGCCGCGGCATGGAAGGATAGCAACGGCAATCTCTGGCTCTTTGGCGGTAATGGCTTCGGCAGTTACGCCGGCGCCGACCCCAACGACAACTTTGGCCCTCTGAACGACCTTTGGATGTTCAATCCTACCGTGATTCCAGTCGCTTGGACTTATGTGAGTGGAAGCAGCTTGGTCGGCCGTCCCGGAGTGTGCGTTTTGCCCGTATCCGCATCATGTACCCCAGGCGGCCGCATGGATGCCGCAAACTGGGCCGACAATACCGGGGGTATCTGGCTCTTTGGCGGCGTTGGCTTAGATGCCAACGGGGTTTACGGCTCTCTCGATGATCTTTGGGAATACTCGCCTACCCTCGGAGCATGGCAGTTTGTCGCCGGAAGCAGCACTGTAGGCGCCGAGTTCTCCGGTCCGCCAGGAGTGTACGGCATACAAGGACAATTTGCTGCCGGCAACCATCCTGGAGGCCGCAGCGGAGCTTCCAGTTCGACCGACACCAAAGGCAACTTCTGGCTCTTCGGCGGCGAGGGCGAAGATATGAACGGCAAGGCGGGCGTGCTCAACGACCTTTGGGAATTACAGCCTCCCACGGCCGTCAACCCGCAACCTTATGTGCAGACCGCCCTCATATCCCCAGGCGCCTTCACCCTGATCGCCTCGCCTGTTTCGCTGGCCGTAACGCAGGGCGCTTCCATCACCTCCAACATAACGGTATACAGCCAAAGCGGATTCAACGGCAATGTAATTCTAACTGCCTCCGGCCTGCCCAGCGGCGTAACTGCGTCGTTTAGCCCCAACCCCGCCACCGGAAGCAGTGTGCTCACGCTGACCGCGAGTAACACCGCCGTTGTCGGGAGTTATAAAGTGACCATCACCGGAACCTCCGGCCCTGTAACCGCAATCACGGTTATTCCCCTCACCGTCAACGGATTCGCGTGCCACATCGGCTACACGATTGAAACCCAGTGGCCGGGCGGCTTCGAAGCAGCTGTCAACATCAATAACACCGGAACCGTGCCCATCGGCAACTGGACGCTGACCTGGTCCTTTGCCAACGGGCAAAAGATCACGGAGCTTTGGGACGGCAATGCGACGCAGAGCGGCGCAAACGTGACGGTGACCAACGCCAGCTACGACGGAAACATCCCGGCCGGAGGCAGCTTCGTCGGCGTGGGATTCAACGGAACATGGAATAACATCGCGAACGCGGTTCCCGCGTCGTTCGCCATCAACGGAATCACCTGCAAATAGGAAGCTACAACGGCGCATTACAGCGCCAGTTACCGGAGAGGGCGGAGCAGGCTGGATGAGCTGCTCCGCTCCGCCAACCCGTAATCGATGAGCGCGATTTGCGGCGCTGATTGATTGCGGGGGAACGATCGCAGCGCGCCCAGGTTAAGCTCCTCTACACCGCCACGGTAAAGCTATCCTCGGTCCGTGTCACCGCGTGGTAGAGCGTGTCGCGCTCCACGGGAATCCGGCCGGCCTCGGTAATCAGGCGGCAGAGTTCCTTGCGGGTCATGCCCTGCGGCGTGGTCGCGCCGGCATCGTGGTAGATCTTCTCCTCGATCACCGTGCCGTCTAGGTCGTCGGCGCCAAAGCGCAGGGCGATCTGCGCAATCTTCGGCGTCAGCATCTGCCAGTAGGCCTTGATGTGCGCAAAGTTATCCAGCAGCAGCCGGCTCACCGCGATCTGGCGAATATCGGTCAACCCGGTCGTCGCGGGCAGATGGTCGAGCAGCGTATTTTCAGGGTGAAAGGCCAGCGGGATGAAGGTCTGAAAGCCGCCGGTCTCGTCCTGCAGCGCGCGCAGCTTGAGCAGGTGATCCACGCGGTCCTCATCGTTTTCAATGTGCCCGTAGAGCATAGTCGCGTTGGACTTGAAGCCCAGCTTGTGAGCTAGCCGCGCGGTCGCGAGCCACTCCTCGCCGTCGATCTTGTGATCGCAGATGATGGACCGCACCCGCTCGGCAAAGATCTCCGCTCCGCCGCCGGGCATGGAGTCCACGCCCGCATCGCGCATCTTCCTCAGCGTCTCTTCGATGGAGAGCTTGGCCCTCCGCGCCAGATACGCAACCTCCACCATGGTGAAGGCTTTGATGTGTACCTTGGGAAACCGCTGCTTGAGGCCGCGCACCAGGTCGAGAAAGTATTCGAGCGGCAGGTCGGGGTGCAGCCCGCCCACAATGTGGAACTCGGTCACCGCCTCGGAGTAACCGGAGGCCGCCGTCTCCCACGCCTCTTCAGGCGCCATGGTATAGCCCGCCGGATCGCCCTTCTTGCGCCCGAAGGCGCACAGCTTGCAGGCCGCCACGCAGACATTTGTGGGGTTGATGTGGCGATTGACGTTGAAGTAGGTCACGTCGCCGTGCAGCCGCTCGCGCACATGGTTGGCCAGCCAGCCCACCGCCAGCACGTCCGCTGAGCCGTAAAGCGCGAGGCCATCGTTCGCGTCGAGCCGCTCGCCAGCCAGCACCTTGGCGGCAATCGGCTCAAGGTGCGGATCGTAGCTGCGAAAAACGTAGCTCCGAAAGGGGGAAGGTTGGCGGGAATCCGCCGTCTCAGCCTGCATACTCCGATGATACAGAATTTCGGCGCGGCGAAATCACTTTTGCCCGGTCTCCGCTTCGGCCGCCTGTGGCTCAACCAGAACCCCGTCGTACAGCGAAGCCGCCACCAGCCGGTCGCCCGCCGCCCGGATCAGCGCGACGCCGTAACCGGTCCGGCTCCACTTCCAGTTCAGAGTCTTGGGATCGATGGCATAGACCTGGTCGCTGGTGCGCGAACTCACCAGCATTCTGCCCATACCTGCGTCATAGTAAATGTCGTCCACATCGCGGAACGGGAGCCGCTCAATCCACAGCCAGGTCTTGCCCTTATCGCGCGTAAAGTAGACTCCCTCGCGCGCGCCCAGCCACAGCGTCCCATCCGCTGAAAACGCGACGCGGTGGATGCGCGTGAGCATGGTGGGAACCCCCATCGGCATCCAGGTCGCGCCGGAATCGGTGGACAGAACGACTCCGTCGGCGCGGGCCGCCGCCATCAGCGCTTCGTGCGAGGTCACCGACAGGTACTCAGTTGAGCCCATCACCGGGCCGCCCTGCCAACTGGCGCCCTGATCCCTGCTGGTCAGAAGTCCAAAGCCGGTCGAAGCCAGCCAGACGTCTCCAAAGACGTCCAGCGCATTCACGCGGCTCTCCAGCTTAAAAGCAGGATCCTTCACCTGCTTCTCCACGTTGATGCGTTCTCCATAGTGGGTCTCGGTGGCGGCCTTCAGCCTCGTATTCGCGATCGTGTTTCTCGGCTGCCAGACAGGCTTGTCGCTTGCCGGTCCCTGGGTCTCGGACGACCCGTTCTTGTCGCTGGCGCGATTCGCCGCATCCAGAGCAAAGATGCCGTGACTGGTTCCGGCCAGCACGGTTCCATCCGCCGCCTGCGCCAGGACATAGACATCGCGCCCGTCCAGTCCGCCGCCGGGCCCCTCGCCAATCTGCTTCCAGGCCCCGCCGCCAACTGTGGAAACAAAGACGCCGCCGTAGCTTTTGTCGTTCACCACCCCGGCGTACAGCCGTTCCGGATTGCCGCGGTCCACAAGCAGCGCCGCCACCTTGCGGCCTGAGAATCCCTCGTTAGCGGCCGCAAAGCTCACCCCGCCGTCTTTGCTGGCAAGCACGCCGCCGCGATCGGTCGCCAGCAGCACGCGGTTCGAATCCCGCGGATCGACATACACGTCGTTCACAACCACATCCGGTCCCGTCATGCGTTGGAATGTTTTGCCGCCGTCCAGGGTCTTGTAGAGCCCTTCTGTGGTTCCGGCATACAAGACCTCGCGATTCTCAGGATCCTGCATCAGAACGCGTGTCCTGCGCGCGGTTGCCGGGATGCCCTCGATTTTGCGGAAGATCTCGCCGCCGCTCTCGCTCTTGTAAATCCCGCTGCACGCGCTCAGGAACACGGTCTTCGGCTTGGCCGGATCGACGACAATCGAAAACACGTCGGAGTCGTCGATCAGCCCTTTCTTGATGTTGTGCCAGCTCTTGCCGCCGTCGGTCGTCTTCCAGGGCAGATGCCAGGTGCCCGCGTAGACGATATCCGGGTCCACGGGGTCCACCGCCAGCGACTCCACTTCGTGAATCTCCTGACTGCCTGGCGGGCTGATCGTCGTCCAGGACGAACCCCCATCGCTGCTGCGGAAGACTCCCTCGAGGGTTCCCGCGAACAGGAGGCTGGGGTTCGAGGGCGCTTGCGCCAGGGAGAAGATCGATTGGCCCCGCAAAGCTTCCACCGCCTGCCACTGCCTGCCCCCGTCGCGGCTTACCCACAATCCGCCGTCGCGCTGTTCGGCCTTCCATCCGCCTGCGAAGATGACGGCAGTGTTTGCCGCATCCACGAGAATGTTGTCCAGAACCACCTCTTCCGAAGGCTCGAGCCGCGCAAGACGATGCCAGGAGGCGCCCTCATCCAAGGATTCGTATATCCAGCTGTTGGTCGTGCCCAGGTAGAGATGATTGGGCTGCCCGGGAACCACGGCCAGGGCGCGCGCATCGCCTCCCGGAGGGCCGACAGCGCTCCAAAGCGCCTGAGACGGCAGTCTCGGGACGGCTGCAAAGACCAGAATCAACGGTGCGATCCGCGCGAACGCGCTGAAACGAAAAGATGAATGCAGGCGGAGCCGCAAACGGTTCATGCAGACAAGAAACTCCCGGTGCTCATAAGACGAGTATACAAAGACGCGGGGCGCGCCAACTCGCCACGTGCACCGGGAGCGGCTCAAAGGCGGAAGTATACGCCGATCATGGGCTCGGCCGTGTAAGTCAAAGCCCCATAGGAAGACGGGGTGATCCCATAGGTGGTAGACAGGGTGGTCAGGTAGGGTGCCTTGTAAAGGTTGCCCCGGTATTGGAGTCGCAAGCCGATGTGCGGAAGCAGCTTCCAGTCCACTCCGGCGCCGTAGACAAAGACCGGCTTGACGGAGGTATTGGTGCTGGCGGTGCCGGTAGTAAGAACGCATGGGGGCAATGTCATGGGGCTGCAGGTCGGGTAGCTGAAGGTGACCTGCCCGACGCTAGGCGCATCGATGAAGATGCCTCCGCCGGCCAGCGCGAAGGGCCTGATTCTCCCGGCCTTGACCGACGCCACCCAATCCCCGGTCACTTCGTGCGCGTTGGCTGGGACCGGAATCGGAGACGGGCACAATCCAGAAGCACAGGCATATGGGTAGGTATACACCTGATTGGCGCGATTGTACGCGTAGGTGCCTTCGTACCCGGCCCACGGTTTGGCGATGTGCCGCACTTCAAGCAGCCCGCCGGCGGCGTTGGAAGAACTCTGAATGCTGCCGTTATTATTATTGGTGGTTGCGGTAAATGTTTCGTAAAGGCTTCCTGCCACATCCGTCTGCGCATAGGCCGCCGTGCCGCACATCGCGGCCAGCCCAGCCAGTAACAAAGCCGGTTGTATCCATTTCGTTCGCATGATTGCCTCCTTAGCTGAAGTCATCATTACTGTTGTTGCGTGGGGCCCGCACTTCTCTGTCTTTCTGTTGAGATAGACGCGAAAGAAAAGTCTTGGTGACACGCCGGAGAAATTTTTTACGAGTTACCGGAAAGAATTGTCTTGGTTTTGCTCTCGCGGCGACGGCCATTTCCTTATCATCCGGCCGCCGAATTAGGCAAGCGCAGGCTTATCGGCACACAGGCCGCGGGTCTCGGGACAGCGAAAAAAGGTCGGGATCGTAAGTCCGATCCGCGCGAATGACCTGAGACGAATAGATAAATGCGGACGAAGCTGCAAACGGTTCATGCAGACATAAAACTCCCCGTGCTCATAAGACGAGCATACAAAACTCAGAGCGCCCTAACCCGCCCGATTCAACGGGAGCGGCTCACATGCGGAAGTACATGCCGATCATCGGCTCGGCCGCGTGAGTAAAGGCGGCGATCGAGGGCGGGCCGTTCAGGTCAAGCGCCTTGTAGAAATTGCCCCGGTATTGAAGTCGCATGCCGATGTGCGGGAGCAACTTCCAGTCCACGCCGGCGCCATAAACAAAGACCGGCCTGGCAGAAGTATTGGTGCTGACAGTGCCGGTAGAGAGAACGCAACTGGGAACGCCGCCGCTGCAGTTCAAGTTGGTGACGGTGGCTTGCCCGCTGGTAGGCACATCGAAGAGGATGCCTACCCCGGCCAATGCAAAGGGTCTGAATCTTGCGGCTTTGAACGACCCCACCAAATCCCCGGTCAGTTCGTGCGCATTGGCCGACAAGGTCTCCGACGTGCAATCTCCACCGCCTCCAACGGAACAGTAAGAGCCAGACGGGTCGGAATAGGAATACACCTGCTTGGCGCGATTGTACGCATAGGCGCCTTCGAATCCGACTCCCGAGCTGGCGATGTGCCGCACCTCAAGCAAGCCGCCAGGTGCGTTGGAAGGACTCTGAATAGTGCCCGTGCCAGGGAATGTCGCTCCACTGGCGGTTCCCGTAAATGTTCCGTAGAGGCTTGCCGCCACATCCGTCTGCGCATAGGCCGCCGTGCCGCACATCGCGGCCAGCCCAGCCAGTAACAAAGCCGTTTGCATCCATTTCGTTCGCATGACTGCCTCCTTAGCTGAAGTCATCATTACTGCTGTTGCGTGGGGCCCGCACTTCTCTGTCTTTCTGTTGAGATAGACGCAAAAGAAAAGTTTTGATGACATGCCGGGGGAGTTTTTTATAAGTCACCGGGAAAGGACCCTTGAATGTGCTCTCGCAGGGACGGCCATTTCCTCATGATCCCGCCGCTGAGATAGGCAAGCGAAGGCTCATCGGCGCACAGGCCGCCGGTCTCAGGACGGTTAATAGGTCAGGATCGTAAGTCCGATCCGCGCGAATGACCTGAGACGAATTGATAAATGCGGACGAAGCTGCAAACGGCTCATGCAGACATAAAACTCCCCGTGCTGCATGAGACGAGCATGCAGAGACGCGGAAAGTTCCAACCCGCCCGATTCACCGGGCGCGGCTCAGAGGCGAAAGTACACGCCGATCATGGGCTCGGCCGTGTGAGTAAAGGCGTCCGTGGAAGTGAACAGGGTGGTCAGGTCAGGCGCCTTGTACAGGTTGCCGCGGTATTGCAGGCGAAGGCCGATGTGCGGTAGCAGCCCATAGTCGAGGCCGGCTCCGTAGACGAAGACCGGCTTGGTTGTAGCGGTGGTGCTGGTCTGCCCGCTGCTGGGCTCATCGAATAGGATGCCGCCCCCGGCCAACGCGAAGGGCCTGATTTTCCCGGCCTTGACCGACGCTACCCAATCCCCTGTCACTTCGTGCGCATTGGCCGAGACCGGTGCCGGAGCAGGACCGCAAGGACCGCCGGGAGGTGGGCAGGGTAAGACGCTTACCGGGAACGAATATACCTGATTGGCGCGGTTGTACGCGTAGGTTGCTTCGTAGCCGGCCCACGGCTTGGCGATGTGCCGCACCTCAAGCAGGCCGCCGGCGGCGTTGGAAGGACTCTGAATGGTGTCGTTGCCACTGGTGGTTCCAGTGAATGCGCCATAAAGGCTTGCCGCCACATCCGTCTGCGCAAAGGCCGCCGTGCTACACATCGCGGCCAGTCCAGCCAGCACAAAGACCATCTGCATCCATCGAGTTCGCATGAATCTCTCCTTGGCTGAAATCATTTTCGATTTGTCTTGAGGGGCTGATTGTCTGTGGAGATAGACGCAAAAGAAAGGTTTCGATTACATGCTGGAGAAGTTTTTTTAGTTACTGGGAAGAATTGTCTTGGATTTGCAAACGCGACAACAGCCATTTCCTCATGACCCCCGCCACTGAAATAGGCAAGCAAGGTCCTTCGACGCGCACGCCGCTAGCCGCGCCTATCGCGTAAAAGGAAGAGGTCGGCCGGTTCGCCGGTCAGCCTCTGAGGCTTGCAGGAGGATTCTCTCCGCCTTGTGTCTTCCGCCTGTGCAGGCCGGAAGGCCTGCACAGGCGGCTTTGACGGACTACCGGGTCGCGCTCCTGGCCGCAACATGCTTTTTCTTGTGCGCCTTCTTGGCGTTCTTGTGCACCATCTTGGCGCCAGCAACAGGGATGGGCTTGCGAGTCAGCTTCTTCACCGCGCTCTCCACCACCGGGGTGGTTCCTTGCACATCGTTATCGAAGGTTGCTCCCGCGGGCACCAGGTAATTCTCCACCGATTGGCTACTATCCGAGCCGGTGCGAACGGCGATCCGGAAGGCGTCGATGCCGCTCTGTTCCTCGTTCACCAGGTAGTCTTTGGTGTTCACGGCGCGCTCCGCGGCGATGTCCTCGAGCTTGGCGCGCTTGCTCTTCGTCAGCGCCTTTTCCTTCGCGCTGGCTTCGCCCACAACCACAACCTTTGCAGTCGAATCGTTCTTGAGAGCGTCGGTTACCTGATCCAGGCAGGCCTTGGCTTCGTTATCTACGCGAGTCGGGCGCGCCTTGTCCTTGTTGAAGGTGATGGGGCACAGCGCGCTGGAGTGCGGGATCGGCTTGACGTAAGGCTTGGTGATCATCACGCTGGTGCCGGTGCTTGCGATCTGGCCGACGTCATCGGAGATGTTGCAGGTGATGGCCACCGCGCCAGTCGGAGCGCCCGTAGAATCGTAGATCGCCGTCGCGCCGCTGCCGCTTATTGCGCCTGTGCCCGGCGCAATCGAGTAGCTATAGGTCAGCGGACGATTCTGCGGGCTTACGCCGGTCGAGGTGACGATGCTCTTGTCGCCCGGCTTGATGGTGGTGGGGCTGGCTATGCAACTGACGGTCGGCGGCTCGAATGTCTTTACCGTGAAGCTGGCCGAACAATCGGCGGTCTGGCCGGGTTTGAGGCCCTCCTTGCCGGGCTGGCCTTCCTTCACTTCAGCTCTCACCGTATAAGAGCCTGCCGCCAGTGACCCCGTCGCCACAGAGGCCGTCGCTTCACTGCCCGTCACGCCGGCTCCCGTCCACGAATAAATCGCATTCAGCTTCGGATCGAGATTGCCGGCCATCGCGGTCACCGCGACCGGATCGCCGGGGAAGACCGAAGTCGTGCTGGCCGAGCACGTCAGGACCACTGGAACCGAAGGCGGCGGCGTGGGTGTGATCGCGCCGATCTGGTAAACAACGCCCGCGCTCAGCTTGGGCGCGTTGATGTTCGCATTGTCGCCCCAGATCCACCCATTTTCCGACATGTGGGAGATTCCGGAATTGGCGTGAAGATACTCGTAATCCGCTTGGAAGATGCGAATCGCCAAATGATGTTTGAACCACGGCGTGTTGTAGTCCAACCCGCCGCCGGCGGTTAATCCCCAACCCCAGGTATATGGGGCATGGTCCGGACCGCCCACGTCCACAGCGCCCGCAAGCGCATGCACGAACGGTGTGATGTACTTATGCGGGAAACGATAGATCAATCCTGGCTCCAAGGTGAGAATGCCGCTGTTGCTCGAGCCTTGGTTCGAGGGGCCGGAATTGGTAAACAAATCGTGCTGGCCCGACTCCATCTGCAAACCGGCATGACGGTTGAAGAAGTAGGAGACGCTTTCCGTCAGGCCTTCTTTCTCCGCGTCGAAATTGAACGGAAGAACTTCGCCATTGAGCTGCAGCGATTGAACTGTGTCTTTGGGCGCAAAGTAACTGTAACCCGCAAAGATGTCCCACAGTGGAACGGGAACACCTTCGGCGTCCGTGCCGGCCGGCTTGGCCGAGTCCTGGGCTAACAGGGCAATGGGCATCGACGCCGCAACTGCCAAGACAAGAGCCCGGCCCACGGACTTCGTAACACAAGCGAACATGCGCTTTTCCTCCGTAATCAAGCTGAATGAACGAGTGGTAATGGCTGTTTGTGAACACAGATCTCAACCCGCACCAGTTCGCCTCCGCGCATCGAACGGGCCGTTAAGCGTCCATACAGCTTGAGAAAACGTAGCATGGGGCGAATTAGGCGCCACAATTCTTTTCGAAAGGGTTACCTTCTTAGGCACGTTCCAGGTTACAGATCGCGAATGGTTACTTCGGTAACTCAGGACCTGAAAAAGCTCTACACATTATTCGCCGTGTACACAACATTCAGGGTTTTCAAGACGCTGCGCGGTTCTCGCCGTATCTTCTCTTGCAGAAGCGCAATTGCGTACACGGCTGTTCGTTCTGCGGGGGATACCCTGAAACACATACGTCCACCAGAATCATCTGGTTGACGCCCTGCACCGGCGCATTGTTATTGAAATCCCCGCTCGAGGTAGCGCAGCCGCTCATCGAAATCAAGACACATCGGCGAGCGGCTCCTTGAAGAAATGGAACCTACTTTCAAAAAACATTCGGGAAAGATGCGCATAAAACGGAAGAGGCCGGCCGGTTTCCCGGTCAGCCTCAAAGGTTTGCAGGTGGTGTTTTTGATCTTTGCGTTCGTCAAGCCTTCCATAACTCATGGAAGGCTTGACGAACCGGTTCACGGTCTGCGCAGGCCGGCAGGCCTACTTCATGGTCATGGCTGCGGCAGCCTTCTTGTGCGCGTGGCGCACAGTCAGGGGCTTGCGCGGCTGCGGCTTCACAGCGGTCTCGTCCACTGGAGTCGTTCCTTGCACATCGGCTGCGAAGTTCGCTCCAGCAGGCACCAGGTAGGTTGCTACGCTCTGGTCATCCGCTATACCGGTCGCCACGCTGATGCGCGAGGCGTCAATGCCCTTTTCGGTCACCAGATAGTCCTTGACGTTGACGGCGCGCTCGGCGGCCAAGTCCTCAACCATGAGGTGCTTGTGCTTCAGCGCGGCCCTTTGCTCCTTGGCGGTCTTCTCCTTCTCCTTCGCATCCGAATTGCCCACCACCACCAGCTTCGCATCCGGCTGCTTCTGCAGGTCGAGGGCTATCTCGTCCAGAATCGCCTTGGCTTCGTTGTCCACCCGCGTCGGGCGCATCTTGTCGCTAGCGAAGCTGATCGAAGAAAGAGCCTGGGTGTGCGGAACCGGAGCCACATATGGGGCTGTGATGGTCACGCTGGTGTTCGCGGTCGCAACGTGGCCCTTGTCGTCGGTCACGTTACAAGTGATCCCCACGACGCCGGTCGGCGCACCGGCCGAGGAGAACTCCGCGGTGGCGCCGCTACCGCTGATGGACCCAGCGGCTGCCGAGAAGCTGTAGGTCAGCGGACGGTTCTGCGGACTCACACCGGTAGCGGTGACGGTGCTCTTGTCGCCGGGGTTGATGGTGCTGGGACTGGCTGAGCAACTGATTGTCGGAGGCTCAAACGGCTTCACCGTAAAGCTCGCCGAGGCATCTGCCGACTCGCCCGGCTTCAGGCCTTCCTTGCCCGGCTTTCCTTCCTTCACTTCAGCCTTCACCGTATATGTGCCGGGCGTCAGAGAATCGGTGGCCACCTTGGCTGTCGTTCCGCTGCCGGACACGCCAGTTCCCGACCAGTTGTATATCACGTTCACATTCTTCTTGGTACTCACCGCTCCGGCAGTAGCGGTCACTGTGACCGGCTCGCCCTGGAATACGGCGGGAGGACTGGCCTCAGCCGTCAACGTTATCGGCGGAGCCTTCTTGCACCCAATTGGCAAGAAAACGATAGACGCCGAAGCCAGGACCAGACAAACAGACTTCAAATTCCTCGAATACATGTGATTCTCCTCCAATCATGTTGAACAGCCAGGGACATCGCTTCCACTAGGGGGCATCTGCGCTCCCCCCTGCCTTACTTCACCTTGGTCTTATCGACCGGATGGGTTCTTTGCACATTGGCCGAGGCCTTCTTTCTGGTCGCCAGATTCCTCTCGTCGAGAAGAGTCAGGGAATCGGCGGCGTTGAACGGGTACAGGCGCACCGATTGTTGGCCGGTGGTGCTCAGGACTACGTCTACGCGGCGGTTTTGAGCCAGGACAATGACGTTCAGGTCGCGGAGAACTTTCTCCCGCTCCGCGGCGCTAAGGTTAGGATTCTGTTCCACCAGATCTTTCACCTGGCCGGCGGTGAGCTCTTCCTCCTTGCCAAGGCCGCGCGTTTCAATGCTGGCTTCGGGAACACCCTGTTCAACCAGGAACTGTTTTGTGCGAGCGACACGGCGTTCGGAAAGCGCCTGGTTGTACTCGATGGATCCGCGCACATCCGCGTGTCCGCTCAGGGTCAGGTGGGCATCCGGTTTGAATTCGAGGTACTTTTTGAAGTCCGACGCGAGGGTGGTCAGAGTTCCCTCCTGGCTGGCCAAAAGGCCGCCATTGGGTTTCCCGATCCTGGGCTGATCGGTCGGGAAGAAGATGCTGTGCAGCGCCAGGCGAGTCTCGAGCTGTTTAACTTCTGCGGGTTGAACGGGAGGCACATACGGGGCCGTGATGGTCACGCTGGTGCTGGCGGTTGCGGTCTGCCCCTTGTCGTCGGTTACATTGCAATTGATGCCTACGGCGCCGGTCGCGGCTCCCGTCGAATCGAAGCTGGCCGTTGCGCCGCTGCCGCCGATGGTCCCCGACGCAGCCGAGTAGCTGTAGGTCAGCGGGCGGTTCTGCGGGCTCATGCCGGTTGCCGTGATCGCGCTCTTGTCGCCCGGGTTGATGGTGCTGGGGCTGGCCACGCAACTGACGGTCGGCGGTTCGAAGGCCTTTACCGTGAAGCTGGCCGAGCAGTCGGCAGTCTCGCCGGGCTTCAGGCCTTCATGGCCGGGCTTGCCTTCCTTCACTACCGCCTTCACTGTATAGGCGCCGGCCGCCAGCGAACCCGTGGCCACAGAAGCCGTCGCGCCGCTGCCCGTCACGCCGGCTCCCGACCACGAATAAACCGTATTCAGCTTCGGATCGAGATTGCCGGCTGTTGCAGTCACCGTGACCGGGTCGCCGGGGAAGATCGAAGCCGGGCTAGCCGAGCACGCCAGGGTCACGGGAGGCGGAGGCGCGATCATGCCGATGTGGTACACAAGACCTGCGCTTAGTCGTGCAACGTTGATGCTGTCAGACCCCTGACTGCCGAAATTCTCATGGGTATACTGGTAATCCGCCTGGAAGACGCGAACGGCCAGATGATGGTTGAACCACGGCGTATCGGCATCCATGCCGCCGCCGAGCGTTATCACAGGTCCCCAGGCCTCGGGGTTTGCATAGCTGCCAACTTGCTCGGCTCCGATCAGAGCATGCACGAAATACGTGACATTGCCGGACGGGAAGCGGAGGATCAAGCCCCCTGATCCGCCACTGAAATCATTGTTCGGCTGGGATGCGGTCGCGGGGCCTGCCCCCTCTGGAAGCAGGATGTGGGCATCTCCCTCGAACTGCAAGCCTGCATTCTTGTTGAAATAGCGGGATACACTCGCAATCGTGGCGTAGTTGACGGCGCCGTAAGCATACCCATTCACCGTTCCCTTCGGCGCCAGGTAGCTGTATCCCAAAAAGATGTCCCACTTCGATGCGGAATCGTCCGCGGGGGCCTTCACCGCAGGCTTGGCTGAGTCCTGCGCAGCCAGGGTAATGGTTATCGATAATACAAATGCCAAGGTAAAAACCCGGCACACGAACTTCGCAACACGAGCGTACATGCGCTTTTCCTCCGCGATCAAGCTGAATGGACAAATGCAAATGCTGTTTGCGAGCGCAGATTCGTCTCGGACCGACTTGACTCCCCCACAACAAATGGACCGTAACGAGTCCTTACCTTGCAGCATTATAAGACCTGCCGCGGGACGAGAACGAATCCGTCAGTACATTTTTTTTCAACAGGTTGCAATCATCATCGCGTTACACATCACAGGCCGCAAATGGCTGCTTCGGCAGCTCTTCGCCTGGAAAACTCAACACTCCCCAGCCGCTCACCCTGCATTCAGCGTCTTCAGCAGGCTGCGCGGCTCACGCTGTATCTTCTCTTGTAGAAGCGTAATCGCGTACAAGAGTTGCTCGGGCCGCGGCGGACACCCTGGAACATACACGTCCACCGGAATCACCTGGTTGACGCCCTGTACCAGCGCATAGTTGTTGAAAACCCCGCCTGAGGTGGCGCAAGCGCCCATCGAAATCACCCATTTCGGCTCCGGCATCTGATCGTAGAGACGGCGGATGACCGGGGCCATCTTCTGCGATACCCTCCCGGCAACCACAATCAAATCCGCCTGCCGCGGGGAGGGCCGGAAGACCTCGGCGCCGAAGCGCGCAACATCGTAGCGCGACGCGCCCATCGACATCATCTCGATGGCGCAGCAGGCCAGGCCAAAGGTCATGGGCCAAATCGAGCTCTTCCGTATCCAGTTCACCGCATAATCCAGCGAGGTCAGGATCACGCCCTCCGGCTCTTCGTAGCCGTAGCTCACCTCGCGCAGCTTGGCGCGGTTCCGCGCGCTGCTCTCGAGCGCTCCGAACAGATAACGATCCCGCTCCGCCGTCTCCGCCATGCTTCCACTATACCGCCGCTTCAGTCCAGCGGAGATAGCCCTCCGGCATGAATCCCCAACTCCCGGTCCGCCTACCTCAGAACAAATGAAGATGGCATGAAGATTTGCCGATTTCCATAAGGATTATGTAAAATTCCTCCCAACAAACCTTTTGCACGGCAAGTCTCTCTTTCGACAGGCTGCTCCTGTCGATGCCTGTACCCCGGTTGTGGCCCGCGTTTGTCCTGGTCTGCGCGACCGGCGCTTTTTTCGTTCGATTCATCCGGACTGGCGGCCGGCTTCCGCCTCACTGCATAGCTGTTCATCCATCGAAATCCTCTCTGGAGTGGAATCATATGTTTCGTCGCGCAACCAAGTTGTTTCTCCTGCTTGCCTGTCTGGGACTCCCATCCGTGGCTATGGCCGTAGCTCCTGACCTACGCCCTTCGCCGCCGGCGACCCAGGCCCAGGTCGCCGCCCTCGAACAGACCATCCGGGATGCCCGGACCGCCGGCGACAACGCCTGGGTGCTGATCTCCGCAGCCCTGGTCCTGATGATGACCGCGCCCGGCCTGACGCTCTTCTATGGCGGCCTGGTCCGGCGCAAGAACATCCTGGGCACCATGATGCAGAGCTTCGCCATGATGGGCCTGATCACCGTTCTGTGGGCGCTGGTCGGTTACTCCCTGGCTTTCGGGGCCGGCAACGGCTTCGTCGGCGGCTTTGAGCACGCCTTGTTGCGCGGCGTGGGACTTACGCCCAACCCCAACTACGGCGGTACTATTCCCGAGCAGACCTTCATGGTCTATCAGCTCATGTTTGCCATCATCACTCCGGCGCTCATTACCGGCGCCTTTGCCGAGCGCGTCAAGTTCAGCTCCATGGCCATCTTTCTTTCTCTCTGGTCGCTGGTGGTCTACTGCCCCCTGGCCCACATGATCTGGGGCGTGGGGGGAATGCTGAACAGCGCCGGCGGCCGCTGGCCGGTCTTCGACTTTGCCGGCGGCACCGTGGTGCACATCAGCAGCGGCGTCTCTGCGCTGGTCTGCGCCCTGTATCTGGGCAAGCGCGCCGGCTACCCGCAAGAGGATATGCCACCCCACTCCATGGTGCTCAGCTTCATCGGCGCCGCCATGCTGTGGGTGGGCTGGTTCGGCTTCAACGCCGGCAGCGCGCTCGGCGCCGGTCCGCTGGCCACCAGCGCCTTTATCAACACCCAGTTCGCCGCCGCCGCGGGCGCCATCGGTTGGGTGGTCGCCGAGTGGCTGATCAACGGCAAGCCCACCGCTCTGGGCGCCATCTCCGGCGCGGTTGCCGGACTGGCCACCATCACCCAGGCCTCCGGTTTCGTCCAGCCCATGTCCGCCCTGCTCATCGGCCTCATCGCCGGCGTGGTCTGTTCCTTCATGGTCTTCAGGGTCAAGAAGTTCTTCGGCTACGACGACTCGCTCGACGCCTTTGGCGTTCACGGCGTGGGAGGAACCATGGGCGCGCTGCTTACCGGCCTGCTTGCCGCGGGTTCCATCAACGCCGTCTTCGGCAAGGACGCGGCGGGCCATCCCATCCCCACCGGGGCCATCGACGGCAACACGCATCAGGTCTTCAACCAGGCCCTCGGCGCAGGCATCGGCTGGGCGCTCTCCATCGTCGGGACTCTCGTGCTGCTCCTCCTTGTCGACAAGACCATGGGCCTGCGCGTCTCCGCCGACGACGAAACCGCCGGCCTTGACCTCTCCCAGCACAATGAGGAAGGCTACGACTTCAATGCCTAATTCACCTTGCGGGAGCCATGCTCACGGCGCGGCTCCCGCCCATCAAGCTCTCAAGCGAGGAATCCGCACATGCTCAAGATTGAAGCGGTAATCCAGCCCGCCAAGCTGGATGCAGTCAAGGATGCGCTGATCGAGGCCGGCATCGAAGGTATGACCATCCTCGAAGCCCGCGGCCACGGTCGTCAAAAAGGCCACAGCGAGTTCTATCGCGGCCGCGAATACACCATCGATCTTCTCCCCAAGGTCAAGATCGAACTGGTGGTCGTCGACGGCTTGAAGGACAAAGCCGTGCAGGCCATCCTCAGCGCCGCGCGCACCGGCCACATCGGCGACGGGAAGATCTTCATCAGCCGCATCGAGGAGGCCATCCGTATCCGCAACGACGAACGCGGAGAAACCGCCATATAACCCCCGCTGGAGCCGTTGCCCAACCGGCGCAAGCCCTTCCGCCTCGGTCGGGATGGCCTTGTCCTTCGCCCCTGGCCTCTCCACACGAGCGGTCAGGGCTTGGACAATGGAAAGACTCTGTATAGCAAAAACGATGAATTTGACAGAGGGCTTTATCTTATCCTTACGAAAATCGTTAAAGAATTGAACAAATATCACATCTCAGCGAATCGGCGCCTGCGCGCCAGTGCGTCTTCGCTGAATCCTGCTCCGGCGGCGGCCTGAGACCATCCAGGTTCTCCTTGTTGGCGCAAAGTCAATCAATTCATCCGGGTTGGCGGCCGGAATCCCGCCACACGTCATGCCATCGAGCGATGGCATGACTATGGAGGAGTGAAAACCTATGTGTCGTCGTGGAATCAAACTGCTGCTCCTGCTTGCCATCCTGGGAGTTCCGGGCATGGCGCTGGCTGTGGCCCCGGACTTGGGTCCGGCCGCCTCGGCTCCAGCCACGCAGGCCCAGATCGCCGCCCTCCAACAGGCCATCAACAATGCGCAGGCCGCTACCGCCAACGCCCAGTCCGCCGGCGATAACGCCTGGATGCTCACCTCCGCCGCCCTGGTCCTGTTGATGACCGGTCCCGGCCTGGCTCTCTTCTACGGCGGCCTGGTGCGCAAAAAGAACATCCTGGGCACCATGATGCAGAGCTTCGCCTGTATGTGCCTGGTCACCATACTCTGGGCCATCGTCGGCTACTCGCTGGCCTTCGGCCCCGGAAACGCCTTCATCGGAGGCTTCCACAACCTCTTCCTGCGCGGCGTGGGCCTGGCGCCCAACCTCAACTACGCCCCCACCATCCCCGAGCAGACCATCATGATCTACCAGCTCATGTTCGCCATCATCACTCCGGCGCTCATCAGCGGCGCCTTTGCCGAGCGCATGAAGTTCAGTTCCATGGCGGTTTTCCTGTCGCTGTGGTCTCTGCTCGTCTATTGCCCCATGGCCCACATGGTCTGGGGCGTGGGCGGATTGCTCAATTCCAGCAACATCAACGCCCGCTTTCCCAGCTTCGATTTCGCCGGCGGCACCGTCGTCCACATCACCAGCGGCGTCTCGGCGCTGGTCTGCTGCCTCTTCCTCGGCAAGCGCATCGGGTATCCGCAGACCAAGATGCAGCCCCACTCCATGGTGCTCAGCTTTATCGGAGCCTGCCTCCTGTGGGTGGGCTGGTTCGGCTTCAACGCCGGCAGCGCCCTAGCCGCCAGCCCCCTGGCCACCAGCGCCTTCGTCAACACCCACTTTGCCACTGCCGCCGCCGCCATCGGCTGGTCCATTGCCGAGTGGATTCACAACGGCAAGCCCACCGCCCTGGGCGCCATCTCCGGCGCTGTCGCTGGACTGGTTGCCATCACCCCCGCCTCCGGCTTCGTTCAGCCCATGAGCGCCCTGGCCATCGGCCTCATAGCCGGCGTCGTCTGCTTCTCCATGGTCTTTATCGTCAAGGGCCTCTTCGGTTACGACGACTCCCTGGACGCCTTTGGCGTTCACGGAGCCGGAGGAACCGTCGGCGCCCTGCTCACCGGCGTCTTTGCCGCCAGCGTCATCAACCCGGTCTTCAAGGACGCGGCCGGCAACCCGCTCCCCTCCGGCGGCATCGACGGCCACTGGGGACAGTTGCTCAACCAGTTCGCCGGCGTCGCCATTGCCTGGAGCATCTCCATCGTCGGCACGCTGGTGCTGCTCTTTGTCGTTGATAGGGTTATGGGTCTGCGCGTCTCCGCCGAAGACGAAGCCGCCGGCCTGGACATCTCCCAACACAACGAGGAAGGCTACGACCTCGCCTCGTAACCGACGCTTCCGCGGTCCGGTTCCAGAAGATCCGGGCCGCAGGCGCCGTCATCGTGAGCAGAGTTGGGTGCCCCAGGTCCCTCGTCCGCCGCGGCGGAGGGACCTGGGAAAGCACAAGTCTTCAAGACACGGCAATGGTAGCTGTCATTGCGAACAGAGGCCGCCGCGGCCACCGAAGTCGAAAGCCTGCCCTGAGTGAAATCGAAGGGAAGCCGCGGCTATCGAGAGTTTCGGCGGGAGAGTCGCAATTGTCCCTCCCGCCTGTTACCCTGTCAAACGAGGCATTTTACAAATGATCAAAATCGAAGCGGTTCTCCAGCCCTCCAAGCTGGACGCAGTGAAGGATGCCCTGCTCGAGGCGGGCATTGAAGGCATGACCATTCTCGAAGCCCGCGGCCATGGCCGCCAGAAGGGCCACACCGAGTTCTATCGCGGCCGTGAATACACGGTCGACCTTCTGCCCAAGGTCAAGATCGAGCTGGTCGTCAAGGATGATCAGAAAGAGAAGACCCTGCAAGCCATCATCGGCGCTGCCCGCACCGGGCGCATCGGCGACGGTAAGATCTTCATCAGTCCCGTCGCGGACGCCATCCGCATCCGCAACGACGAACGCGGCGAAACCGCGCTGTAAGCAAGCTCCGGGAAAACAGGCACCGGCTGCCACAAAGACCCTTCGTGCACCATCCGTGCGTTGGCTCTTTGGCCTTTGCACGGGTGCAAGAAAGATCCTGAACAGAGGCAATTGGGCGTATATTCGTCGGTAGCCGAAGTGCAGGACGGAATCCGTGTTTCATAATTGGTCATGAACCGACATTCTGTGCCAAGCCTGTGTCGGCGGGTCCAAGAAATGCGAGAAAGCTTTCGCTGAGGTAGACGATTAAAACTCAGCAATGCTGAGATCGCCCCCGCAGGGCAAACGCATCTAAACTTGGACTCCGAGGAGTCTTAGCAGGTATGCATGGTCCCAAGCGGCCTGTAGTCGTTTTCCGTGGATGCCCAGTTTGCAGGTTTTGTCCTGTTTGAGCAGGTTGAGG
>Ga0326728_10007094_pt1 | contig 29336 bp, 25 predicted proteins | sample MB3enrmetagenome_FD_207602 | JGI IMG/M metagenome (GOLD analysis project Ga0326728, IMG submission 207602) | Lab enriched peat soil microbial communities from McLean, Ithaca, NY, United States - MB31MN | ecosystem: Environmental > Terrestrial > Soil > Wetlands > Peat | place: USA: New York... | reverse complement strand
AACAGCAACGAACACATGCGCGCCTCCATCAACGCGCAGGCCTCGCGCGTGATGACTTGCAGGGCCTCGTTGACGTTGAGGGCGGAGTTGATGGTTTGGCTGACGCTGACCAGGGTTTCCAGGAGCCTGGCTTTTAAGCGCGATTGTTCGTAAAGCCAGGTGTTGTGAATGACCTTGGCCGCCTGCACCGCCAGTTCTTCCAACAATTCCTGGTCCGTTTCGCTGAAGGCATTTTCGCCGGGGGAATCAACATTGAGCACGCCGCGGATCGTGCCCAGGACTTCCAAAGGCACGGCCAATTCTGAGCGAACATCGTCGCGCAACATGATGTAGCGCGCATCCCGCCGCACGTCGCCCACCCGGGCCGGTTTTCCCGTCCGCGCCACCCAACCGGTGATGCCCTGGCCCACGCGCAACTTGAGTTCCGAGGCATTGGGCGGCAGGCCGGTCGAAGCCTGGATTTCCAGGAGGCCGTTGTTGGGATTAATCAAAACCACGGAGCCGCTGGAAGCGCGCATGAGCCGGACAGCTTCCTGCAAGATGAGCTGTAAGGCCTGCTGGGGATCCAAGGTGGAATGGATGACATTGCTGACTTGGTAAAGCAGCTTGAGCCGCTCATAGGCGGCTTGCAATTGGCTGACACCGTCGCTCATGCGCGCAGTTTAAGGTTGAACCTTCAAATTTTAAAGTCTTTCACGCAGGGGTGGAGGTGGGATGGTCCGGGGCAACCGAATTGGGGAGCTCGGCAGTTGAAGGGCTTCTTATGCCTGGCTGCGGAGCGCCTTGAGGGCGGCAACAGCGGCTTCGCTTTCAGCCGCCTTTTTGCTTTTGCCCCGGCCCCGGCCCAATTCGATGCCGCCATGCGTGACCACACATTCGAAGTCGCGATCATGGTCCGGACCGCTCTCGCCCGCCACAACATATTGGGGCGCCTCGGGCGACCTGGCTTGCAGGATTTCCTGGAGTTCGCCTTTCGGGTTTTCCAAAGTGGGAATGGAGGTCAATTCGCCGAAGGCCTCGCGGAAGGAGCGCAAGACGAAGGCGGAGGCGGCGTCGAAACCGCCGTCCAGAAAAACGGCGCCGATCAAGGCTTCGAAGCCGTCGGCCAAAGCCGAAGCGCGGCTGCGGCCCAGATTGGCTTCTTCACCGCGGCTGAGAATCAACTTGTTCTGCAACTCCAGGCGGCGCGCTTGTTCGGCCAGGGTGCGGCGATTGATCATTTGCGCGCGCGCCTTGGTCAAGGGTCCTTCGCTGACCATGGGGAATTTCTCGTAAAGTTCCCGGGTCAGAACCAGGCCGAGCACCGCGTCGCCCAAAAATTCCAGGCGCTGATTGTGCTGGACCAACCGCCCTTGTTCGTGCGCCACGGAGGGATGAGTCAAGGCCAGGCGCAACAGGCTGATGTTCCGAAACCGATACTCCATCCGCGTTTGCAATACATCGAAGTCAGACACAAAAGACATCCGTTCTACACCTTCGCGCTGGCGCTTTCCGCCGGCGCGGAGGCGGGTTGCCCTGGTTCAGGGGACGCAACACCCGCCGCCGGCCGCTCGAGCGGCGGAGGCGGGTTGACGCCCTGGGCCAGGAGTTCGGCGGTGGCTCGCTGGACCTCTTCGAGTTGATTGAGCTGTAGGTTCGGGTCGGCAATGGTAAAAATGTCGCCTGTCCTGGGTTGTTCATAAATGAAAACGCGCCGGCCATCCCGCTGGATTTGCTCCTTGACCTTCAACAGGCGTTTGCGCTCGAGCATGACCGCCAGAATGTAACAAACCGGGCCGTGTTTGGGATCGTCGGTTTCGATCAATTTGCGCAGAAGGCTTTCGGCGGATTCCTTCTGGATCGCATCGGGCGGCGCGGCAGGGGGGACGTGATAAACCCCCTGCCATTGCGAGATGAAACCTTTGCGATCACTGGCGCCTTCGCGATATTGGGCGTCCCAGCAACCGTGGCATATGTCCAGGCGCCGGTACTCCTGTTTCTCCTCGAGCAGGAGAGTGTGGTACGGCTCCTTGTCGGCAAAGGGCTTGTGGCAGGCCTGACAAGCGTGGGCCCGGGATTGCAGGTTCCATTCGTTCATCGAAAACATGAGCCTTGCCATTATTGCGGATGCTCAAATGACTGCAACCATTTACTTGCGCCGCCAAATTCCATCGGGCAATTCAGTGAATTTTTCGCGGTTTTAACCGTGGCATCGATGTAATATATTGTCAGAAAGGCGTTTACGAGTTTTCATTCATCACTAGGCACTCCCCACTCGCCGATTTATGGATACGTAGGTCCAAAAAATCGGCAACACGGCAACAAATGCTGATAGTCAACGACTTAGCTGGCAACAAAATCGGCAACAGACCGGCAACAGACCGGCAACATTTTACTGGATTTCTCCCTTTGCCGTCCCTGCCAGAAACCCGGCAAATTCTTCCCTGGCTGTTTCCTCTCGCTGCTGACGCTGCTGTTGGTTGGTTTTTTTCGCTTCCGCCTCCTTTTTCAACCGCTCGGCTTCCTCCGCCTTCGCCTCCCGCCGTAAAACCGCGTTGGCTTCGCTTTGTTGCAGCCGGGCATCGACATCCGTCCGGGGAACGTATCGCTTGAGAGAATTCTTGAAATCGTCAATGCGATAGCCCTTGTTCACTTCCTCGCCAACGCGAATTGTCACCGGCCGGATGCCGTAAGGCCGGAGCGCCTGCGACAAGAGCAATTCATTCACCGCCGTGCCGCTGAAAAACGGCGAGGCAATCCATTCCCCATCGCCGCGCAGACACGACACAAGGGAGCGGCTGAACATCTTGTCCACGTTGCACTCCACGAAGATGGTCAGAATATCGAGCAAAAGCCCCGGGCCCTGCAAGTCGGTGTTCTGTGAGGAGGTCAGGAACAGCGCCGCCTCGGCCGCTCTTTCAAACCATTCCGGCCCGGCCATGCGCGCCAGCACAAAGAGAGGCTCAAAGGTGTCGGCGGCCCGGTCATTCAAACCGGGGACCGTTTCCAGGGCAGCCCCGGCGATAACCTCGCTGTTGTCCTCGGCAAAACGGACGCATTTTGCCGTGATGGTCTCAGGCTTGAAATCGGTCAGCGGCGCGCACTTTTCAGTGACGAGTTTGCGCTCCAATCGCACTACGATGGACCTGTCGGCAATGGTGTCCGGGACGCGCCCAATCATGGCAATGACTTTTGGGCACCAGCAACTGTAGCGCACCAGACTGGAATCGAGCGATCCGCCTTCGCTTTGCTTCGGCGCGGCAAGTTCGCCTTCCTTTGCCTGGGCGGCATTGGGCTTTGGGCCGCGACTTTTGCGCCCTGACAAGCGCAAAACATAAGCGGTTCGCCAGGTGTTGCCGCAATTGAGGATGCCGCGCATGACGCTGTTGCCGCGCAAAAAAGTATCGGCTTCGTCAATGAGCAGAGTCGGCCCGGCGTCGTCTATCACCCTGAAAAGGGCGCTGACGGTGATGTTGGAGGCGACGAGCGCCCGGCAAGCCAGCCCGGCCAGGACAGAGAGGAGGGTGGTCTTGCCGCATCTCTTTTCAGGGGATTCAATGGCCACGTAAGCCACGGCATCCCTGGTGTCGAAAACGTAGGTGTGGACCACCCACAGGGCGAGGGCCGCCGCCGCGTGGTCCGAAAGGACCACATGCGTCCGGATGGCGGCTGAAATCTCGTCGAGCAACCGGCTGAGTTCGACGGGTTCGGCGGCGGGCTGTGGTGTGGTGAATTGGAAGGACTGGTTGGTATTTTCTTTCATAGACTTCATTGTTTCATTATTCATTAAATAAAGATTAGATTTAATACGTCATTTCGTCAACAGATATTTTAAAGAATTTATTAAAAAACTTTCACTTTTGAGGCAAAAAGTGGCTTAAAGGCTTGAGCAGCAAAGAGTTAAGAGTTTTAACCGCGAAATACTCAAAATACGCGAACCCCGAATGCGTTCGGGGGAACAGCGTTCGGGGAAGAGGGCTGCATCATGGCCGCGAAAGAACTCAAAAAGCGCAAAGACGGAGGCGTGTTTTTTGCTTTTGTGTTCATAAAAATTAGAAGGCGAAACAGTCACAGCCCAGTCCGAAGAAATCAGCGTAACGATTTCGCGCTGCTTCGATCCCGGCAAGAAGTTGATGGGCGGAGTGATCACAACCCTGATGATGACATTTCGCACTGTGTTCATGGGTTTGCACCACTGGCACACCGGCGCGGGCGGCTTTGCGGATGTCCAACGGTGCGCCGTAGCCGCCGAATACTTTCACGGGGGACCACTCCGGCTGCACCGGGATCGGCCGCGGCGCGTGGGGCGCAAACTCATTCGTTGCGTGAACAATTTTTCCACCAACGATGGTGAGCACGGATTCGATGCCTTTGATTTGTTCTTCTGACACGGAAAGATAATCATCGGTAAGCACCACCAAGTCCGCCAACTGACCGGCGGCAATCGCGCCTTTCTTTCCGCTCTCGCTGGAAAACCAACTGCTGCCTTGCGTGTAAAGCCACAGAGCTTCTTCACGAGTGAGCCGATTTTTGTCAGGATACATCGGGACACCGCCTACGGTTTTGCCTGTCACCAACCAATAGAGTGAAACCCACGGATTGTAACTCGCCACGCGTGTGGCGTCCGTGCCCGCGCCCACTGGAATGCCGAGGTCAAGCATCTTTCGCACAGGTGGAGTCCGCTCGGCTGATTTTTTTCCGTAACGATCCATGAAGTATTCACCTTGATAGGCCATGCGATGCTGAATGGCGATGCCGCCGCCCAGAGCCTTGATGCGTTCCAAGTTTTTGTCAGAGACGGTCTCACAATGGTCGAAGAACCAGTTCAATCCTTTGAACGGCACGTCATGATTTACTTGCTCGAAGACATTTAGAAAGCGCGTGATGCTTTCGTCGTAAGTAGCGTGCAGACGAAACGGCCATTTGTTGGCAGCAAGCAGTGATACGACTTCCTTCAATTCGCCTTCGAGGGAGGCTGGAAGGTCGGGTAGTGGCTCAAGAAAATCCTCAAAGTCTGCCGCCGAAAATACGAGCATTTCACCTGCGCCGTTGCAACGAAAGAAATCGTCGCCTTTGCCCGGCCCAGTCATCTTGATCCAGCGGGCGAAGTCTTCCTTTTCCTGTTTCGGTTTTTGCGTGAACAGGTTGTAAGCGATGCGCAGCGTCATCTCGCCGCGCTTATGCAACTCTTCGATGATTGAATAATCTTCCGGGTAATTCTGAAATCCGCCGCCCGCATCAATGATGCTCGTGAGTCCGAACCGATTCAGTTCACGCAGGAAGCGGCGGGTGGAATTCATCTGATGCTCCGGCGGCAACTTCGGACCTTTGGCGAGCGTGGCGTAAAGAATCGTGGCGTTGGGACGGGCGATGAGCAGGCCGGTCGGATTACCGCTGTGGTCGCGTTGGATTTCGCCGCCGGGCGGATTCGGCGTGTCCTTTGTGTAACCGCAAGCGCGCAACGCCGCTTTGTTCAACAGAGCCCGGCAATACAGATGCAAAATGAAGACCGGCGTTTCAGGGGCAGCGGCGTTGATTTCTTCCAACGTTGGCATACGGCGTTCCGCAAATTGAAACTCGCTCCAGCCGCCCACCACGCGCACCCATTGACCGGGCGGTGTGCGCTGCGCTTGCTCTTTGAGCATCCGCAAAGCATCGGCCAGCGAGGGAACACCGTCCCAACGCAATTCCATGTTGTAGTTCAAGCCGCCGCGAATGACGTGGAGGTGCGAGTCGTTAAGTCCGGGAACCACTCGACGACCTTTCAGGTCAATTACTTTGGTGGCTGTCCCGTGTTCATATTCCTCCGCGTCATCCACGCCGACAATACGACCATCCTTAAGGGCGAGATTGGTTGCTTCGGGATATTTGGGGTCGAGTGTGGTTATTCGGCCATTGTGAAGAATGAGGTCAGCGGATGTTTTCATATGATTTAACCTTTCATTTGGGACGCAGCCAGCCGTGCAAGGCGCGCGTAAGCAGCGGCATTGCGAGCCATGTCAAGCAGGCAACAACGAGGACATTGAAAGCGGAATTTCGGATCAGAAACGGCCAACCTTGAATCATCGGGCCAACGGCCCAAAACAGGAGGGTCGTGACCAGATCAACCGCGACGTAAGTGACCAAAGCCATTTTCCATTGTGGCAAGGGCCGCAGTGGTTGGCCCGGCAAGGTGAACCAGCTTTCCAGACCGCAAAGTTCCTCAGCCCGTCCACTGCCTTCCGTCAACTCCAGCGCGAATTGATTCCACTCCAAATATTCTGGAGAGGTGCGGAAAGTCGTGAGCGCCTCGCGGTTGGCAAATCCGCGGATGATGCCATATTCGCGGGAATCAGTGCCTGGCGCCGGGCGGATGATATGAACGCCGATCTGGCCCGGCAGAGTCAGAGAACGCTGCACAAAATCGTGCAACGCCTTCTCGAATGCCGCTTCACAACCGGGTTTCACGCGGCGGACGACTGCGACATGGATGGGTTCGTTCATGGGTTTGCAGGATTGAGTTAGGAATCGGGATCCACGCCGCCAATCCCGAAATTGGGATCGTAATTTCCCTCGAACCGTTCGCGCAACTCGCCACCAAAAGTAAGATACCAGGACGGATCATTGGTTCGCAGCGGGATATACTTGGTCGGGTCAAACCAGTCGGTGCGGTTCGCAAGGTTGGCCAGGCAGGAATAATTTTCGTCGAAGCGCAACATCTGGTAAGCGGGCGGTGGAGAAGGAATTTCCCCAGTGCCTGTGATTTCATCAGCCAGAACCATTGCCGACAAAATGGCCGATAACCCAATGAGGAGAGCGTGGCGCATCGCTCATTTTGTGGTTTGGCCGTAAGGAGTGATATCGTGTCGGCGCAATTCGGCGGTGATGGAATCAATGCCTTCGCCCACCTGTTTCACCGCGCCGTCAAAATAGGCCGGGCCGGCTTCAATCACGAAGGATTCGATGCTGAATGTTGGAGCAAGGCCCTGTGCTTGCAGGCGCTTTTCCGTGTCGTAGGCGGAAATCATTTGCTGAGCAAAGGCGCGGTCGCCCTCGCCAACATCAATGGTTGAATCCCCCTCGTCGCGTATGACCGGTGCCCAGGCGACGTGCTTGGCCCTGAGGCGGACCGCTTCACGCGCGGCGATGCGCCCGACCGTTCGCAGCGTATCAAGCGACAGGTTCTGTTCGTCGCCCAAGCCAATCACCATGAAACGCTTCGCGGGGATTGAACCTTTGGGTGGAGTGAACAAGATGGTTTCTCCAAGTTCACTGACAAACTCGCTGCGATTTCGCAACGCGGACAGAATGCCGCCTAGATGAGCGTCTGTGTCCTTTGCCGCGCCCTGATAGGTGTCGCCGCTCGGCTTGTGCTTGAAGAAGCAGATGATCTGGAGATCCGCTGCTTCCGAGTAAGGCCCGACCATTTTGATGGACAACTTGATGCCCAACGGTTTCGTCGCAAAGACGTTTTCCTTCGGCGCGGCGGACGAATCCGCAGCGCTCGCGGTGACGACCAACAGCGCCACTGCGAGGCTCGAAACAAGAATTTTAGTTTTCATATCGGTTTGGTGTTGGCAACAGCATCAGTGCGCTGCCTTCTTCGGCACGACCTGCGGTTTCTGCGCGGATTGGGGCGCGTGGTGAACCATTGTGTAGGCGTATTCGACGCCCACGCCGTATGCACCGCCCTGTTGTTTGAGAATGCCCATGAGTTGGTTGTAGTGCTCACGATTTTTCCAATCGCGCTGGAATTCGAGCAGCGCCGCAATGGTGGTCAACCGGACAGCGCCGGCCTGCACCATGCGCGAGAGCGCGGCTTCCTGCGCGGCTGGCGAGGTGGCTCCGCAGCAGTCTTCAACCACATAGATGTTGTAACCCGCGCCGAGCATTTCGATGGTCGGCCATGTAATGCAAACTTCAGTCCACAGACCCGTCATCAGGATGTTCTTGCGGCCTGTGGCTTCGACGGCTTTGCGAAAGCCGGGGTCATCCCATGAGTTCATGGAACTTCGTTCGACGACGGGCTGGCCGGGAAAGATGTCGAGCAACTGCGGCCAGATGTAACCGCTGAAACTTTCCGTCTCCACTGCGGTGAGCACGGCGGGCACGTTGAATTCCTTCGCCACGCGCGCGAGGAGCGTGGTGTTGTTGATGAGGGTCGCGCGGTCGGCGCTGGCCACGCCGAAGGTCATCTGCGGCTGCTGGTCAATGAACACGATGGCGGTATCGGCCGGCGTGTAGAGTTTGTGGTATTGGCTCATGTGTTTCCTTTCTATGTTTTGTTGTGGTTGGTGTGAGTGCGTTTCAGGCGAGATCGAAAAGCAGCGCTTCGGTCGGTTTGGTCGCGGCGAGCGTGAGCGGGCCAGCCTCCTCGGTGCTCGCGCCGTCCCCGGTCGCCAACGCGACTCCGTTGAGCGAAAGCGCGCCTTCGGCGATTTGCAGCCACGCGCCGCGCCCCGGCTCGAGTTCGTGCGCGACCCTCTGGCCGGGCTGGAGGCGAATGCGATAAATCTCAGCATCCTGATGAATTGTCGCTGATCCATCTCGACCATCCGGCGAAATGACGAGCACTTTCGGCGCGGCACTTTGTTTCGATGTCGGATGCCACTCGGTGTAACTCGGCGCGAGGCCGCGTTCGCGGGGTTGAATCCAGGTTTGGAGAAAGTGGAGCGGCTCGGTGGAACTGGGATTAAACTCGCTGTGCGTCACGCCTCGTCCGGCGCTCATGAGTTGAATCTGTCCCGGCTTAAGCACGCTGCCGTTGCCCATGCTGTCCTTGTGCTGCAAAGCACCTTCCAGCACGTAACTAAAAATTTCCATATCACGATGCGAATGCGTGCCGAAACCCTGGCCGGGCGCGATGCGATCATCGTTGATGACGCGCAGCGAACGGAAGCCCATGTGCGCCGGATCGTAATAATCAGCAAAGGAAAAGGTGTGATGCGAATTCAACCAGCCGTGGTCGGCACGGCCGCGTTCGTTCGCCCGTCGGATATTCAGTTCGGTCACTGTCGTTTTCATGTGAACAGAATAAATGTTTCGCGTAAATATGGCTAATGCCAAGTTCTTGGCCTGAGCCTGCCTTTCGGTTATGCTGCCGGACATGGAACTTCGCCAATTGCGTTATTTCGTGGCCGTGGCCGAGACGGGCAACATCAGCCGCGCCGCGCAGAAAATGTTTCTGACGCAGCCCACGTTGAGCCGGCAAATCAAGGCGCTGGAAGAGGAAATCGGCCAGTGCCTGCTGGAGCGTCAGGCCCATTCCATCCGCTTGACGCCCGCCGGCGAAACCTTGCTGCACGAAGCCCGCGAACTTTTTCAACGCGCCGACCAGATGTTGGAACGCGTCCGCGCCGCCGGGCGGGGTGTGCGACTGCGCGTCGGCTACGCGCCATCGCTTGCGAGCGGCCTGTTATCCATCGCCGTGGAAAATTTTACGCAGAAGCACCCGACCGCGCATGTGGAGCTGTTTGATCTTTCAACCAGGGGAATGCTCGCCGGACTGGAAAACGATACGTTGGATGTCGCGTTGACTGTGGGCTTGGACCGCGACGGTCACGGTTTGAAATGGATACCACTCGTGCGAGCATCGTGGCAACTCGCAGTGAACCGCAATCATCCCCTGGCTCGTCGCGCGCGGGTGACCCCAGCGGAAGTGGCGCGTGAACCGTTGCTGGTTTTCTGCCAGCGCGACTATCCGGAGTATTGGGGCATTATTACCGGCTGGTTGCGCGAACACCGACAGCGCCCCGCAATTGCAGGTGAATACGACGGCGTGAGCAGCTTGATGGCGGCGGTGGAATCAGGGCTGGGTATAGCCATCGTCACAACCAGCACCGCCCGTCTCGTCCCGGAGCGCGTCCGCTTGAAGGCGTTGTCGGCCGCGCCGAAGCCATTGTGCATCGCCGCCGGTCATCGCGCGAACCGGGCCGCAGAAAAACCATTCGGCGTGTTCATTGAAGAACTGCGCCTTGCGGCTCAAACCTTCATGAAAGGGTCAGGCCTGGGAAATTGGTAAATGCGTCCCGCGCAATCGCATACTCTTTTTTCAGTCCGTCTCCGCTACGCTTCCACCTTCGCCGCTGCGGCTTCGGCGGGACAAGCCGACGCGACAAGTCCGCCTTCGTCAAAACTTCCGCCGTCGTCCCGCTGGTGGCGGGACTATGGCGCGGCAAGTCGGCGGGACAGGCAACACGGGAACGCGCAGCGGGGAAAACCCACGCCGATAAAAAGAGCGTCAAATGTCAACGTCACCCGAATCATTAGCGACATGCGTACTGCGTTGACCAAAGGGTGAACAGGCAACAGGCACAAATTCCGTCGGCGGGACGCCGACGGATGCGACCGAGACGGTCGCGCACCTGAAAAAGTCGCTAAGGATCGGGGCAACGTCAACAATTTGCCTTTTTGCGATTGCACGGCGGGACGGAATGCGGCAGCTTCTCTTGTCTTTTTGGAGACCGCTTATGAATACGACTGCCCAGGCCCAAACGGCTACAAAATCTTCCGCCGCGCTCAATCAACTTGAGCAGCTTAGAAAGTTCACCCGCATCGTCGCGGATACCGGCGACTTCGCTCTTATCAGGGAATACGCGCCCGAAGATGCCACGACCAATCCCACATTGATTCTGAAAGCCGCCCAAAAACCGGAATATCAAGCGCTGGTCGCACGGGTCATCGCCGACGGCAAGAAAGCATCGCTCTCCGGGGACGATATTTATCGCGCGCTGCTCGTTGCTTTCGGCGTCGAGATTCTGAAAATTGTGCCGGGACGGGTTTCGACGGAAACCAGCCCAAAAATCTCCTTCGATACGGAGGCGCTGATCGCCGAAGCGCTCGGGTTCATTGAGCGTTACGCGAGGGCCGGCATCGGGCGCGAGCATGTGCTGATCAAACTGGCCTCCACCTGGGAGGGTATCCAGGCCGCCAAAGTTCTGGAAAAGGAAGGAATCCATTGCAACATGACTCTCCTTTTTTCCCTGGCCCAGGCGGCGGCGGCGGCGGACGCGGGGGCGAAATTGATTTCGCCCTTCGTCGGCCGGATTCTTGACTGGTATAAAAAAACGACCAAAAAAGATTACGCGCCCGCCCAGGATCCCGGCGTCCTGTCGGTCAGGGAGATTTACGCCTATTACAAGAAGTTCGGCTATCCGACAGAGGTCATGGGCGCCAGTTTCCGCAGCAAAGGGGAAGTGCTGGAACTGGCCGGATGCGATCTGCTGACCATCAGTCCCGAACTGTTGGGCGAATTGAAAGGGAGCACTGATCCGGTGCCGCGCAAGCTGTCCGTCGAGATGAGCCAGGATTTCAAACTGCCCAGGCTCTCTCTGGACGAAAAGGCGTTCCGGTGGAGGCTCAACGAAAACGCCATGGCCACGGAAAAGCTGTCCGAAGGCATCAGAACGTTCGCGTCCGACGCGGCCAAGCTGGAGGACTACATCGCGGCAAGGCTGGGCTAGAGCATTTTAAATAAAGACGCAGCCGTGGAATGTCTCGTCGGCGAGACGCCGACGAGTGCGACCGAGACGGTCGCGCTCCCCGAGACCGTATAAGAGCCAGATCACAACTTGATCCTCGCCGCCACTTGCGCCACGTCCTTATCGCCCCGTCCGGAAAGATTGATGATGACCAGATGGTCCTTGGGTATTGTCGAAGCGCGCTCCATCACGGCGGCCACGGCGTGCGCGGGTTCCAGCGCGGGAATGATCCCTTCCAGCCGGGCCAGTTTAATAAACGCCTCCAGCGCCTGGGCATCGGTGGCGTAGCCATATTCGACGCGCTTTTGGTCGCGCAACCAGGCGTGCTCCGGCCCCACCGCCGCGTAATCCAGGCCGGCGGAAACGCTGTGAGTCAATTGTATTTGCCCGTTTTCGTCCTGCAGAATGAAAGAACGCGTTCCCTGCAAAACGCCGAGCGAGCCGCCTTGAAAACGCGCGGCGTGCTTTTCCGGGTAAATCCCCTCCCCGCCCGCCTCAACGCCCAGCATCTTGACGGAAGCGTCCTCCAAGAACGGATAAAACAGCCCGATGGCGTTGGAACCCCCGCCCACGCAAGCCACCAGCAGATCGGGCAACCGTTCCTCCTGTTCGAGGATTTGCCGCCGGGCTTCATCGCCGATGACCCGCTGAAAATTTCGCACCATGACCGGATAGGGATGCGCCCCGTAAGTCGTGCCGAGAATATAATGGGTATGGCCCACATTGGTCACCCAATCCCGCATCGCTTCGTTGACGGCTTCCTTCAAAGTTTTCTGGCCGGCTGTGACCGGCACGACCTCGGCGCCCAGCATCTTCATGCGATACACATTGAGCGCCTGCCGTTCGCAATCCACTTCCCCCATGTAAATGACGCATTGGAGTCCAAACATGGCGGCGACGGTCGCGGTGGCGACCCCGTGCTGGCCGGCACCCGTTTCCGCGATGATCCGCGTCTTGCCCATGCGGCGGGCGACGAGGATTTGACCCATGGCGTTGTTGATTTTGTGGGCGCCGGTGTGCAGCAGATCCTCCCGTTTGAGATAAATCTTCGGGCCGCCCAACTCCCGCGTCAATCGCTCCGCAAAATAAAGCGGACTCGGCCGGCCGCAGAACTGGCGCAGGTAATAATTGAGTTCCCTTTGAAAGTCCGGGTCCTGCTGGGCCTGGAAATACTCCTCCTCCAACTGCTGCAAGGGGTACATCAGCGTCTCCGGCACATAGCGGCCTCCGTAGAGGCCAAAATGGCCCTGCGCATCGGGCAAGTTGGGACTGGCGACATTACTCATCGCCATGATCTTTCCCCAAAGACAGGGCGGACGCAATGTTGGATTGGCTTGCTATTGCCACCCCTTCTGCATCTGCTGGGTCTGGAGCGGGACCGCCGGTTTCAACAGCGCCCATTGCAGATGCAGTTGCGGGGTGACCCGGCTCAGATTTTGCAAGTCCACCGGCTTGATGAGGTAGGCCTCGGCCCCGAGCTGTTTGCTGATTCGCAGGTCACGGTCCCGGACGGAGGCCGTTAGCACGATCACGGGAATGCTCGATGTCCGCGGGTCGGCTTTGACGCGGCGCAGGACTTCCAGACCGTCCACTTTCGGCAAACCCAGATCCAGCAGGATGAGTTGCGGACGGGGCCGGGTTTTGCGATTCGCATATTCACCCGTGCCAAATAGAAAATTGAGCGCCGCCAGACCATCATGCACCACATGAATGCGATTGGTGATGTTCTTCAGGCCTTCCGTGGCCAGCCCGGCGTCCGCCAGATTGTCTTCCACGTATAAAATGTCCACCAATCCCTCGGTCCCGAACTCTTCCGCGCGGGTTCCTTCCGGGAGCGGTTCGCGGGAGTAGGCGAGGAGGGTTGAGACCGAAACCTCCAGCGCCCCCGCCAGCTTCTCGATGCTCTGCAAGGTGACGTTGCGCGCGCCGCGTTCGACATCGCAGATATACGTGCGATGCAAACCCGCCCGTCCCCCCAGTTCTTCCTGCGATATTCCCAGCCGGCTTCGCCAAGTCCGGACTGAAGTCCCGAAGGGCTTTTTGACATCAAAACTTTGCACAAGCGTTCCTTACTCCCGCCATAATAACAAGCGTCACAACAGACTATGAGTGACACTGATTCAACTGTCCCAAGCTCTGCGTTTTTGACGGAAGTTCCGATTTCCCGGGGCTCCCCCAAGATAAGGCTCCCAACCGTTGTTGCCTTATCCGCCCTGCACTTTATGCCAACCCCGGTTTGCTGGCAAGAGAAAATTTTAAAAAACATTTGGGCGGTTTCGTCCGCGGCGAAGTGCGCGGGTGCATCCGCACACTGCTACCATTGACGGAATGAACCCCTCTCCCCACTTCGTGGAGCGAGGGAATCGGCAGATCGCACAGTAGCAGCGTACGGATGCGCCCAACTGCGCCCATGGCGGATTCCTGTGCTGTCGGATTCCTGTGCTTGCGTTTTGGCGGAGATTCTGGCAGAGTGGCTCATGGTTCAGTGGGGCGCTTATGGTGGAATTGGCAGACACGCTACTTTGAGGTGGTAGTGGCGAAAGCCGTGCAGGTTCAAGTCCTGCTAAGCGCACCAACTTTGTCAAAATGAAAAATATTCTCCTTCTGCTGCTCTGGGCCGTGTTGCTGGCCGGTTGCATGCATGGCTATGACATTACCCTGGTCAACGGGATCAAAATAACCCACGTCAGCAAACCGAAGCTCAACAAGCAGACCGGCGTTTATACGTTTAAAGATATTAAGGGGCGGACGAACTCGATCAGCGCCGCACGGGTGGTCGAGATCGCGCCGCATTCCAACCAGAAGGTCATAGCCGGGGCCCCGCCGTGACAAATTGTTCGACGTATTTGCCAACCAGGTCCGTTTCCAGGTTGACGGCATCGCCCACTTTGCGTTCCTGCAACGCGGTCACCTGGCGCGTGTGCGGGATGATCCAAATCTCAAAGCTTTTCCGCCGCACCGCCGCCACCGTCAGGCTGATGCCGTCCACCGCGACCGATCCCTTGAAGACGATATAGCGCATAATGTCCCGGGGCGCGCTGATTTCCAGGAGGTAGTCCTTGCCCACCTGTTCCCAGCGGGTGATTTTTCCCAGGCCATCTATGTGCCCGGCGACGAAATGGCCCCCCAGGCGGCCGCCCACGCGCAAGGCCCGTTCCAAATTGACGCCGGAACCGCAAACGGCGAACTGGAAGTTGGTCCGTTTCCAACTCTCGGCCAGCAGCGCGAATTGCAGCAGCTTGTCGGGGCCGCGAACGCTGATTTTTTCCACAGTCAGACAGCAGCCGTTGACCGCCACGCTGTCCCCGGCTTTCAAGGAACGGCCGCAAAGGCGCGACCGGACGATGAGTTCAATCGCCGCGGGTTTTGGCCTGATGGCTTCGATGCGCCCCTTTTCTTCGACAATTCCGGTAAACATAATGCAATGCGGCGCTCAGATTGCCGGGGCGGCGCGCGCTGTCAAGAGCAAATCCTCCCCGAGCCGGCGCCATTGGACATCGTGCAAAATAATTCGCTCTGTCAAGCCGGGGAGGCCCCTGCCGGCCACGGTTTTGGGGGCGTCGCGTCCGCCCAAGACCAGGGGCGCATAAAAGAAGGCCACGCGATGGGCCAAACGCTGCAACAAAAACGAGGCGTTGGTTTCCCCGCCGCCTTCGACCAGCAGGCTGGTGACTTGATCCCGGCCCAGTTTCCTGAGCAACCACGGCAAATCGATGCCGCCGTTTCGCACCGGCGCCCGGAGCACCCGGACCCGCCGCCGCAGGGCGCTCAGGCGGCGGGGCGAAGCCGCCCGGGTCACCACCACGGTCGTCCAGCGAGCAAACTTGCCGGCAACGACTTTTGAGCGCAAAGGAATCCGGCCCGTCGGATCCAGCACAATGCGGCGCAGGGGTTTGTCCGCGAAGCCGGGTTGGCGGCGGGTGAGGGCCGGGTCGTCCATGACAATAGTATTGACTCCAACCAATATGGCGTCCGCGCCTGTCCGCAGTGTCATCCCGCAAGCGCGCGCTTCCGGGCCGGTGATCCATTTGGATTGCCCCGCGCGGGTGGCGATCTTTCCATCCAGCGACATCGCGGCTTTGACGGTGACGAAGGGGGTGCGATGCACAATCCAATGGCGGAAGGCCTCATTGAGGCGCAAATCTTGCCCCGCCAGGAGGCCGTGGCTGACGGAGATTCCAGCCTTCCGCAAAATCTTCAATCCCCTGCCCCGGTGCGCGGGATTGGGGTCCAGCGCCGCCACGACAACACGCTTCAGGCCGGCGGCGATGATGGCCCCGGTGCAAGGCGGGGTGCGTCCGTGGGTGCAACACGGTTCGAGCGTGACAAACAAGGTTGCGCCCTTCGGGTTTTCCTTTGCCGAGCGCAAGGCTTCAATTTCCGCGTGAGGCTCCCCGGCGCGATGATGCCAGCCTTGTCCGATCACTTTCCCATTCTTGACCAGCACGGCTCCCACCATGGGATTGGGCGACGTCCGCCCAAACCCGCGCCGGGCCAGGCGAAAGGCAAGAGCAAGGCGCTTGCGGTCCAGGGGGGAAGTTTTGTGGCCGGCGTCCATGTCAATCGCTCACGAATCTTCAAAGAGCGCCTGGGCAAATTGGGAGGCATCGAAGGGCTGCAAGTCTTCGAGTTTTTCGCCCAGACCGATGAATTTGATGGGCAAACCCAGTTCCTTCTGGATGGCCACGACCATGCCGCCTTTGCTGGTGCCGTCGAGTTTGGTGATGACCAGGCCGGTCAGCGGAACGGATTTATTGAACTCGCGCGCCTGGGTCAGGGCGTTCATGCCAGTGCTGGCGTCCAAGACGAGCAACGTCTCGTGCGGCGCGCCCGGCAACTTTTTGTGCAGGATGCGATGCACCTTCTGCAATTCCTGCATGAGGTTGTGTTTGGTGTGCAGGCGGCCGGCGGTGTCAATAAAAAGGTAATCCGCCCGCCGCGCCAGGGCCGCGGCGACGGCGTCGTGCGCCACGGCGGCGGGGTCGGCCCCCTGCGCCCCGCGGATCACGGGAATTTTCAATCGCTCGCCCCACAGTTTGAGTTGCTCGACCGCGGCGGCGCGGAAAGTGTCGCAAGCGGCCAGGATGGCGGCGTTTCCCCGGCCCTGCACCCAATGCGCCAGCTTGGCCGCGGTGGTGGTCTTGCCCGTGCCATTGACACCGACCAACGAAACGATGGTCAAACCTTCGGGCTGTTTCTTCAATTGAGCCTGGGCCGGGCCGAGACTTTTTTCAACTTCCGCGCGGGCGACGGCAAAAACCTCCAACCCGGCGCGGCCCTGTGTTTCGTAGGATTTTTTGACGGCGGCGAGAATCTGGGCGGTCATGGCCGGCCCCAAGTCCGCGGCAATCAAACTGGCTTCCAATTCCTCAAGCGTGCGCGCCGTCAGTTTGGGCGAGGCGGTGATGATGCGTTTGATCTCATGAGCCAGTTTGGCATGAGTTTTGTGCAGGCCCTCCCGGAATTTCTGGAACAAGCCCATGCGTTATGATGAAGCTCCCATGATGACGGCGCGATGGCCTCCCCGGGTCTGATGCGCGGCCTTGAGTTTTTGCAAATAAATGCCGGGCAGTTTCACCCCGCCAATCAGCGGTTTGCCCTTGCTGTAGCCGTGGCAATCGGACCCGCCGGTGACGAGCAGGTTGAGGCGCGCGGCCACGTTCAAATAATGTTTGGACATTTTGGCGCTGTGTTTGGTGTGAAAACACTCGATTCCATCCAAGCCCTGCCCGGTCAGGATGGGAAGGATTTCATCGCAATGATTCAAACCCGGATGGGCCATCACCGCCAGTCCGCCGGCTTGATGAATCAACGCAATGGCGTCGAGGGCGGAGATTTTGCATTTGGGCACCCAGGCCCGGCGGCCCTTCTTCAAAAACCGGTCGAAGGCCTCCTCCATGCTCGGGCAAAGACCTTCCTGCACCAAAGCCCGCGCCACATGGGGGCGGCCCGGCGACCGGCAGTTGGCCAGCGCAAACACCGTTTCCGCGCGCAGGGGAATGTTGATTTTATTGAGCCGGGCCACCATTTCATGGATGCGGCTCATGCGCACGACCTGGAATTTCTTGATTTCGGCCAGCAATTGCGCGTTGTGCGGGTCGAAAAAATAGCCCAGAAGATGCACTTCCCTGTCCTCATATTCAGCGGTCAGCTCGGTGCCAACAATAAATTCGATCCCCAGCGCCTGGCAGGCTTGCGCCATGCGCCCGCACCCTTCGACGGTGTCGTGGTCCGTCAACGACATGGCCGCCAATCCGGCCTCGCTGCCCCGCCCGGCCAGTTCCTCCGGGGTGAAGGTGCCGTCGGAAAAAAGCGAGTGCAGATGCAGATCGGCAAAGGGAGCGCCCGGGGCGGAGCCGGCCGGGGCGGGGTCCCCGGCATTGCTTTTGGCTTTGGCGGCTGCAACAAGAGAATTCATTGTTTGACAATTCTGGCGGGCCGCATCAGTTCGCCCTTGACCTTGTCCAGGATGCCATTGACAAATTTGCCGCTGTCCTGGGTGGAGAATTTTTTGGCGATATCGACCGCTTCATTAATGCTGACCACCGGTGGAATATCCTCCCGGTGCAGCATTTCGTAAATAGCCAGCCGCAGGATATTGCGGTCCACCACGGCCATGCGATGCAGGTCCCAATTCTCCGCATGTTGCCGGATCCGCGCATCCAGTTCGGGCCGGTGCTCCAGGACGCCCCGGATCAGCTTGTCGGCGAAGAGGCGGGTGGCCAATTCCTGCGCGGTGGGCGGGGGGAGTTCGACTTTTTGGCCCCAGTTGGCCCCGGCTTTCTCCCCGGCGATGGCCGTGGCCTGCTGCGTGAGCCAAAAATGGCCCAGCGCCTCCTCCAGGTTCTCCGGAGGATTCAAGTCGTGCTGAAACAAAAACTGCACGGCGCGTTCGCGAGCTTCACGGCGTTGGCCCATGTTTCGAGGATGCCTTCAAAAAGGCGGATGCCAAAGGAAATTATTGCGGACGAAAGAGACAGGACGAAAGAGACCAAAAGAGACCATTAAATTTACCGTTGCCTCCCTGCGCCGCTGAATTTAAACTGGCCGCCGATGAAACATCAGCTTGATTTTGAGAAGCCCATTCTGGAGTTGCAACGCAAGCTGGAAGAACTCAAGAAACATCCCGGGAACAATTCGATGGGCATCCGATTCGAAGAGGAAGTCGCCATTATCGAGAAGAAAATCGGCGAGACCAAACGCCAAATATTCGCCCAGCTCAGCCCTTGGGACCGGATCAAAATTGCGCGCCATCCCAAACGACCGTTCGCACTCGATTATGTTGCCTCCATTTTTACGGATTTCTCCGAGCTGCACGGCGACCGCCTGTTTGCCGATGACCACGCCATGATTGGCGGTTTTGCCAAACTCGACGATCACAGGGTCATGGTCATTGGCACCCAAAAAGGCCGCGACACCAAGGAGAATATCCGCCGTAATTTCGGTTCCGCCCATCCCGAAGGCTATCGCAAAGCCCTGCGCCTGATGCGGCTGGCGGATAAATTCGGTTTGCCCATTATTTCCCTCATTGACACGGCGGGCGCCTTCCCCGGCATCGCGTCGGAGGAACGGCACATCGCCGAAGCGATCGCCGTTAATCTGCGCGAAATGATGTTGTTCGAACCGCCCATCCTGGCCGCGGTGATTGGCGAAGGCGGGTCCGGCGGCGCTTTGGGCATCGGCGTTGCCGATCGGGTCATGATGTTGGAAAACGCCTATTATTCGGTCATCAGTCCCGAAGGTTGCGCGGCCATTCTTTGGAAGGACCGCTCCGCCGCCCCGAAAGCGGCTGAGGCCCTCAAGATCACGGCCCGGGATTTGCTCCAATTGGGTTTGGTGGACGAGATCGTCCCCGAACCGCTGGGCGGCGCTCATAACCAGTTGCCGGAAATGGCCCAGACCCTCAAAGCCGCCTTGCTCAACAACCTGGAAGCCTTGAAAAAACTCCCGGTGACCGATCGCCTGAAAATGCGCTATCAAAAATACCGGGCTTACGGCCGGTTCCTGGAAAAGAAGGAAAAAGCGCCGGGCGTGGAAACTCCGGAATCCGCCGACAACGGCGCCGTTCCCGGCCCGCCCGCTTGAACGGTTTCATTCCGCGACCCATCCGCACGCGATGCTCCATCCGCTGACTTTCCAGCCGATTTTCAAGGAACGAATATGGGGCGGACGCAATCTGGCCACGCTCCATGCGAAGGCGCTGCCGCCGGAACGGCGCATCGGCGAATCCTGGGAAATCAGCGACCGTCCGGGGGACGAGAGCGTCATTGCCCGCGGCCCGTTGCAGGGAAAAACTTTGCATTGGCTGATGGAACACCGCCCCGCGGAGCTGCTCGGGCCGCGCCGGAAAATGCCGCCGCGCTTTCCGCTGCTGATAAAAATAATTGACGCCCGGGAAACGCTTTCCCTTCAAGTCCACCCGCCCCCGGACAAGGCCGCGCAACTGGGAGGCGAACCCAAAACGGAAATGTGGTACGTGGCCCGGGCCGCTCCCGGGGCGGAACTCTTCGTCGGGCTGAAAAAGGGGGTCAGCCGCGCCGAATTCGAAAGCAAGCTCGCCCGCCAGACCGTCGCCGAATGTCTCCACCGCATTCCGGTCAAACCCGGTGACGCCATGTTTCTGCCGAGCGGACGCGTCCACGCCCTGGGTGCGGGGACGGTGATATTTGAAATCCAGCAGAATTCCGACACGACCTACCGGGTATTCGATTGGAACCGGCTGGATGAGCATGGCAAAAGCCGCCCCTTGCATGTGGAGCAGTCGCTGGCCAGCATTGATTTTGCCGACATCGAACCGTCCTTGCTGCCCCGTCAAACGATTCCGGCCCATCCCGGAACGATTCGGCCCCTGGTTAAGAACGAGTTCTTCGAGGTCAGCCTCCGGCAAATGGCCGGAAGCGAACCGTTGCCATTGTCCAGCGGCCGCATGGAGATCATCGGCGTGACCGACGGGGCGTTGCGCATTGAAACTGGCGGCGACACCCTTCCCCTGTCCGCCGGCCAATTCTGTCTCATCCCGGCTCAATGCCCCGCCAGCGCCGCCCGCGCCACAAGCCCGGTCTCATTCCTGCAGATTTACGCCGGCTGAAGGGAGCCGCGACAAAATGCGCGTCAAGCTTTACACGCCGCGCAAAAGGGATTAATCCACTGGCTGAAGAACTGAGCCGCCCCTTACGGAGGCGCCAATAAGAAAGTCCCGCTGTTGGTGGCGCTCAGGAAAAAGCCGCCCGCATTGGTCTGTTCCTGAAAGACAACGCCTTTGATCACGGCGGCCGCCGTTGTCTCCGGGTTGGCAAAGCTGCCTCTGATGACGCCGGTGGCGGGATTGAGGCTCAGGGTCAGCCCGGAAATATCTCCGCCACTACTGGTGAACTTGCCGTTGTCCAACGCAGTGACGCTGTTGCTGAGGGTCCCCGTCAGATTGCCTCTCCTGAGAATGACTTCCAGATTGGTCATGTCGAGCAATGTTGCATTATTGTCCGGCGCAAAGGCGGAGCCGACAATGGTAAGGGCATTGGTGAAGCCTCCGGGATAGAATTTGCCATCGGTATTGGTCCGGAACCACATGGCGTTGGAACCCACGAAACTACAGACGTTCGTGTTCGTCAAATCGAGAATGCTGGGGCCCTGGTTGGTGAAATTAATCCAACCCACCAGCGATCCGAACCTGCCATAAAGCGGGATGTAGAGCGGCCACCAGCCGTCTTTGGAAACGCTGACAGCCCCCGGCGCGACACCGGTGTTATCCGAGAGCACGCCGCTCAATGAAACCATTCCTTTCGAGCTTACGCTGACCGTCCCGTAACCGTCGCCATTGTTGGCGCCGCCAAAAATTAGTGTGTATTTGCCCTGATTGGTGAATGGGTTGGCCGCGTTGTAAGTCGCGCGGTCCGCCTCCAGTGCCGCGCTCCAATTGGTCCCGGCGGAAACGGAGCCGAGGATTGGTTCCACCCCGTTGGTCACGTCCAAATCCAGCACCACCGTCAGCGGGGTTTTCCCCGGCCCGCGCGAAACAATGTTCGACCACCAGCCAACGCCCGACAGCCCGCCGGAAAAGGAATAACTGCCTCCGGCATTCAGAATCCTGGCGGTGAATTTGCCGAGGGAGGTCAGGTTCAGGGTGAGCAGGCCCGAACTTTCAAATTGGGCGGGCGAATTGGTGAACAAACCGTAGTAGGCGCCGGTCAAATCTGTTGTGAATGGATTGGTCACGAGGGTCAGCGTCGCCCCGCTGCTTTTCGCCCCGGTGCTTTTCGCCACGCCGTATTTGTTGGACGCGGTCAGGCTGTAACTGTAGTTGGTGACGTTGGTCTTGAGGTTTGACAGCGTGTAGGTCGGACCGGCAGCGCCCGGGATCTTCACAACGTTCGTCGCGCCGTTCGTCATCTTCGTCCAGAACATTTTCAGCGGAGCGGCCCCGACGACCTCCGCCGCAAAGGTCACGGAGCCTTTGAGGAAATTGGTTTGGTCTGCCGGCTGGACCAGAATTTCCGGGGCCAAATAATCGGTGACCTCGACGGGGGGGCTGGGCGGGCTGTTGGTGCCGTTCTGTTCCTGGATGGCGAACAGGGTGTTGGTTCCATCGGCCAACTTCACCAGCACGGAGAAACTCCCGGCGCGGCTCACTGTGTTCGTTTTCAGGGCATTCGTGCTGTTGTTCAGGATGTCATAAATGGTCAGCACCGCTCCGGGCGCTCCCTTGCCGGCAATTCTCTGCGCCTCCACGTTTGTCACCAATCCGGTGATGGGCGAAACAATTGTGGGCGGCGGCACCGGCACTATGTTGACTGAAGCCGGGGCCGAATTGGCGCTGATTTGGCCGTCGATTGTTTCCGTCGCCGTCAGCGTAAAGTTGCCCAGCGGCAAAGTGACTGAAGCGGAGAAGTTGCCCGACGCATTGGTGATCGTAAAAGTCTCCAGCGGAGTGCCGTTGGTGGAATCGCCTTCATAGAGATAGACGGTGGCTCCGACCGCGCCCGTGCCGCTGATGACCATATTCGTATTGGCGACCGGCGGCACGTCAAGAATTGGCGGCCCGAGCAGTATGATAACGGTGTTGCTGGCGCTGGCATTGGTCCCGCCCTGCGTGACCGTCAAAGTGTTCGAGCCAAAGTTCAGCGCGGCAAGCGCGGCATAAACCCCGTTGCCATCAGCCGTAACGTTCGTGTTGGCAACGCCGTTATTGGAAATGGTGACGGTTGAATCTTCCGGCGCCAACCCGGTCACAACCACCACGGGCGAGATGGTGGTGAATTGGTACCCGTTGGTTGGAAAGACATTTGTGAGAACCGAAACATTTGTGACGGGGCAATTCGAACAATCGGAGCCGGGCTGGCTGATGGTGATGTCATCGATCCACCAACCTCCTGTGCCAACCAAGTAGTAGTTGCCTTCGTCCGTGCCACAAATCCACCGGAGCTGAATATTCGTCCCGCTGGCGGCGGCGGGAAGGTTGACAATGGTCGTAATAAAGCCGTCGGAATTTCCGGTCCAGGCCTGGCGGCCAATCAGCGGATTCTGCTGGCCTTTGGCGTCCCCTGCATCAATAATCGTGTTGGGATATCCGCCTGTGACGAAACTGCCGCCCGCCGCCAGAATATCGGCAAAAGTGCCGCTGGTGATGTCACTGTAGCCGATGGCAATCTCCAGCACCCCGCCGTCATAGGTTTCCTCCAGATTGTAATCGTTGAGGAAACTCAGTTGGCTGGCCCCCTCATTGGCGATGGAAATCGTTGGCGAATACAAATAAACCTCACCCGGAGTGGCGGCATCCGGGCAATAGGCCACGTTGGTGGTGCCGTCGTTCGTGCTGTTTACAGTTGTCCAGTTGGTGAGGCCCCCTGACGCGCTGGCGGTCCAATTGGCCGGCAAAGTCCCGGCCGCGACGCCATCGAAGTTCTGCGCCAAATTCGTCGTGCTGAAAGGCAGGCCGAGTTGAAAACTATAACTGACAGTGCCACGATCGGCCGGTCCATCCTGAAATTGCAGAACGGCGGTGATCGTCTGCCCGCACGATCCATCGGCGAAAAACGAAAAGGCGTTGGTGGCCAAGGCTCTTGGGGACAGCGCGCCAATCGTTTGCGGGCCGCTCGGAAAGGCGATCTCATTGCTGGCCAGCAGGCTGGCGATCACATCGGGCGGCGCGGCAGCCCCCGGCGCGGTTTCGCTCCTGTAAACAAGATACGGCAGCAAGGTCGCGACAAGATTGGTCGAGGCGGCGCCGCCGACATTCTGAAAAGCCAGATTGACCGTGACCCTTTCAGCCGGATAGACCACAGTGGTGCTGCCACAAGGCTCGTTCGTCGTCAGAGTGTAACCCGCCGCGCCGGGCAGAAAAAAGGGCGGGGGCACCAGGGCGTTGATCAAATTTGTTCCATTCATCGTGCCCAGGCCGCCGCACAGGTCGTAGCCAGGCACGGCGTAGAATTGGCCGGGGCTGTTCCTCCAGGTATTGTTGCCGCTCGTGATGTCGTGGAAGAAATTCGTGTAATTTGCGCCCGAGGCAAGCGCATACAGGGCCGGGTTGAGAAATCCGACAGGCGCCACTCCGTTGGCGGCAGCTTGCTGGTTTGCCAAGGCCGCAAGCCCGGCCCACAGCGGTGCCGCGCAACTGGTGCCGCCCCACCCCCCCGACGCCTGGCCATTGTCGGTGTAGAGATAGCAATTGTCGGCGTTAGCGGCCACATCCGGGATATTGCGCCAGTTCGTCGAGCCCAGGTTGGCCGTCATGCTGATGTTGCTTTGCCAACTAGGTATGGGGTAATAGGTGCTGATGCCGCCGCTGCTGCTTTCAGCGTAGTAGCCGGAAACGTCGGGGCCGCTCTCCGGGGCCCAGACGACTTCGCTCTCCCAAGGATAGGACGGGGCGCTGCCATCGGTCATCGTCGTGCCGCCGACCTGCGTGATGCTGGGGCTGTCGGACGGAAATTCGACCGCGCCAACGAAGGCGCCGCCATCGCCGCTGGCATTGAAAAAGGACTGGCCCTGCGCGGCCATTTGCTTGAAAAGCGTTTCGGATGTCGGGTCTTGTGCCGTGCTGCCGGCCCACGAGCAACTGAACTGGAGCACATTGGTGTAGGACACCATTGATTCAAAGATGTCGTCGAATGGGCCGTTGCCGTTCTGGCTGCTCCCGTCTTCAAAAACATAGATAGTTGACAACCCTGGCGCCATGGCCACTGCCATCTCGATGTCCAAGGAACACTCCTCGCCGTTGTCACCGCCATCTTGAGGCGTCGCTCCGCCGTCCAATGGCACCACCACCAGTTGCGGTCTGTTGTTGGCGCTCATCCCGATGGCGTTTTCGTAGTTCGTGATGTCCTTGGCATAATAGCCTTCAAATTCCACCAGACCGAGGTTCTGGCCGGCGCCGGTCAAAGTCGTGCCCGGCACATAGGCGCAGCGGAAATCGTTGCCCCACAACTGGCCGCCCGGGGCTGAGCCTTCTTTGGGTGCGACGCCGTGGCGGGTGGCGTTGGCGCTCCGGTTGAGTGGATGGTGTTTGTGCTTCGGATGCGGGAGCGTGTAATTGTCCAGACCCGCGATGTGCCGGACGGACACTCCCAAGGCAAGCGAAGGCTCGACATCTGGCGCATAAAACGTGCGCGCTTCATTGGGATGCTGGTAGGTCCGCATGGTCACGCGCAAGGCTTTCTCAATATCCGCGACCGCCCCCTCCACGTCCAAGACGACGCGATTGGAATATTGGCGGGTCACGTTCCACCCGCTGGCCTTGGCATAATCAATCAGGGCCTTGTAATCCTGTTCCGTCGGGCCAAATCTCCCGGTGAACTGCTCGGGGGTAAGGAAGTGGCGGTAGTTGGGGCTGGCAGGGTCGTACAGCTCCTGGAGGAAGGTATCGAGGCCTTGTTCGTCGCGTGGCGCCAGGCCGATGGCCAGCTTCAATCGTTGCGAGCCTTCCAAGCGGCCGACCGGCTGCAATTTCGCCACCGCCTCCGGCACAAGGCCGCGGAGCGTCTGCCGCTCAGTGGCCGCGCGAACGGAGGTTGCCAGCAGACTGGCAACCATCGGGATCAGGATAACAGATTTTTTCACATCCTTGGACAAAGCGCCTGTGTCAGGGCCTCACAAAACGTCGGGCCAATATGGCAGAACCGGGGCCGCATTCAAGCAGAATCCAGATAAAACTGGAGGTTATCGCAAGGATTCCCTGGCGGTGTGGAGGAGTGGGCGGCCGGCTTAATGAGGGGCGTCAACCGCGGGAAGTTCGCCCTTTTCATAGCTGTCGAGCCTGCTTTGCATAACTTGCTTCTGCTCTGGTTGGGCCAGCGCCACGGCCTTGGTTTGCGCTTGGACGGCTTCCTGCTTCTGTCCCTTCATGAACAACACGCGGGCTTGAGTATCCAGGATATCAGGATCCTTGCCCTTGGCCGCTTCATTGGCGCGATTGGCAATCGTCTCCGCCAATTCCAAGTCGGGCTTCTCAATGGTTTTGTCGCTGATGATTTGCCACGCCAGATTATTTTGCAAATAGCTGCTCTCTTTATGGGCCTCGCTCATTTTCGCAGCCAGTTTGTACGCGGCCGGATAGTCCTTCTTGCCGAGCAGAATCCTGAAGCGATTCATGTCGAAAGTGATTTCCAGGCCGGCGCGGCGGTTTTCGGGGGCGAGTTTCTCCGCTGCGGCGAGGTCGTCCAGTGCTTCATCCCATTTCTTCTCCCTCATCGCGCTGGCCGCGGCGGCCATTTTGGCCCGCGTCGGCGCCATTTCCTTCTCCCGGGCCGCCTGTTCCTTGAGGTCTTTTTCGTAATCCGCCGCGGCTTTTTGGATGTCATATTTTCCAGCCAGGACCTGTTCAATAATCTCCTCCTTCAGCGCCATGGGATGGCCGATCCAGGCCAAGACGCCTTTTGTGTCAATCAAAAATGCGGTGGGGATGCCGTTGCGTCCAGCGGCGTCCATCCACGTCTCCGCCATTGTGCCCTTCTTGCTGTCTGTCTTGTCGTCGAGGGCGACGCGGTAAGTCATTTTATTGCCCATTTTTTTGACGAAAGGTTCGACCAGCATGTCATCTTGTTCCCAACAATCCTGGCCAATGACCACCAAGCCCTTGTCCTTGAATTTCGTGTAAATCTCGTTCAAATGGGGAATGGAAGCGCGGCAGGGGCCGCACCAAGTGGCCCAGAATTCGACGATGTAAGCCGTGCCGGGCTGGAATGCCTTTACCTGGTTGCCCTGAATCCATTTGCCGTTTTGCAGTTTTGGGGCCGGATCACCCACTTTGAGGGTTGGTTCCGCCGCCAGGGCCGACGCGGCGCCCACGGTCAAAGCCAGCAAGAGCGCCGTCCATTTTTTCCATGTTGTTTTCATATTGAGAAGCCTTCTTATTCGTTCGATTGAGTTTCCCTACGCATACGCCCGGTTGAACAACAGAACAAGGAGAAAGTTTCGGGCAAAGCGCGGTGGGGGGCGCATCCGTACACTGCTACCGTCCGAGCTGCCGATTCCCTCGCCCCATGAAATGGTGGCGGGAAGAGGAAGACCCAAAGACAAGTTAATCGCAGGCATGGCTCCCTCGCCCCACAAAATGGGGGCGGGAAGAGGAGGTCCTCCCCATCAAAATTGGCGCTACCCACATTAAAAGCCGTAATGTGGGTAGCGCCAATTTAAAAGTGCATATTTCATTAGCCCATGTCAAGGAAAAATAATCAAAAACATTGCAACATTCTAACATTGCAACGGGCGCATCCGTTCATTGCTGCCGTGCGAGCTGCCGATTCCCTCGCGCCACGAAGTGGGCAGAGGGTTAGGGAGAGGGATCCGTTCCGTCAATGGCAGCAGTGTACGGATGCACCCAGCGCGGGTTAACGCCGCCGTCGCCCCGATTACACAAAAGGCCACAATTTATACTTCACACCGGGCGGCGTTTGCGCCATCGTAGGCAGAGAATTAAAGGCACATTATGGGTTTGATCAATTATCTCAAAACACAGTTCCTCGAAATCATCGAGTGGCAGGACGATTCCCGCGACACGCTCTCCTTCCGCTATCCCGACATGGACAAGGAAATCAAGAACGGCGCCCAACTCATCGTCCGCGAATCGCAGATGGCCCAATTCATCTACCTCGGCCAGTTTGGCGACACTTTCGGCCCGGGCAAATACTCCCTGACCACCGACAACCTCCCCATTCTCGCCACCCTCAAGGGCTGGAAATACGGTCTCCATTCCCCTTTCAAGGCCGATGTGTACTTCGTCAACACCCGCCTCTTCACCGGCAACAAGTGGGGCACGGCCAACCCCATCATGCTGCGCGACGCCGATTTCGGCATTGTCCGCGCCCGCGCCTACGGCATTTTCGATTTCCATGTCACCGACGTGAAGCTCTTTCTCAAGGAAGTCGCCGGCACCGACGATCATTTCCGCCTGGACGAATTTGCCGACACCATGCGTTCGCGCATCGTCAGCGTGTTCAGCGACGCGCTGGCCTCGGCCAAAGTGCCGGTGCTCGATCTGGCGGCGCGCTATGCGGAATTGGGCCAGGCGCTCCTGCCGCTCATCAACCCGGCGGTCACGGGCAAATACGGCATCGAGATTTCCAGCTTCATCGTCGAAAACGTCTCCGTGCCGCCGGAAGTCGAGCAAGCCATTGACCAACGCGGCAGCATGGCCGCCATTGGCAACCTCAACGATTTCGTGAAATTCCAGATGGCCGAGTCCATGACCAAGGGCGGCGGCGAAGCGGGCGGCATGGCCGGCACGGCGGCGGGACTGGGCGCCGGTTTGGCCATGGGCCGCCAAATGATGGAAGCCATGAACACCGCCCAAACGACACCGGCGGCGGGGCCGTCCAGCGCATTCGCAAGTCCGGAATTGCTCGGCGCTGCCGATGTTGCAAAAGCTCTCGGCGTGAGCGAAGCCGATGTTCTGGCCACGCTCGAAAAGGGCGATCTTAAAGGCAAGAAAATCGGCTCGACCTGGCGCGTGACGAAAACGGCGCTGGATGAGTATTTGAAGAGTTAGCGCCCGGCAGCCGGGCGCTCCAGAAGCAGCGATTCTTGTCATGCGTAAAGATGAATTCATAAATGCGGTACGCAGTTACAACAGGCGCGCCTTGGTCATTTTCATAGGCCCGCTGTTGTTTGCTCTTGGACTCATCATCGCTTACGGCCCGTTTCAGCGCCGCTTTGAAGCAAACCTTGGCCCCCAAATTGCCGGGCCAACTACGGACATTTTGAGGGCTCTTCCCGTGGCCGTCTCATTTATGATCGCCATCGGCGTCATGTTCCTGTTAGCCCGAAGAAATGATCGGGATATGGGAGTGGCCTGTCCCCACTGTGGGAAACCCCTGGCGCAGTTCAAAGCGATTGTGATCGCCAGCAAGAACTGCCCCTATTGCGGAAAAGAAGTGCTGGACGATAATCCGTAGCAATATGCCCGAAGCCATCGCCCGGAAAAAATTCTCCTGCCCCTCCTGCGGAGGCGAGTCACAATGGAATCCCGCCAGGAAGGCGCTGATTTGCCCGTTCTGCGGCACTGTTTCGCCCGCGCAAGTCGAACTTGCCGCCACCGGCGGCAAAGTCATCGTCGAACACGATCTGGTCGCGGCCTTGCGCGGCATTCCCGATGCGCAACGCGGCTGGCAGGCGGCCAAAACTTCCGTCAAATGCCAGAGTTGCCAGGCCATTTCCGTCTTCGATGCTGAACGGGTCGGACAGCGTTGCGATTTTTGCGGCTCCACCGCGCTTGTGCCCTACGATGAGATCAAGGAGGCCTTCCGCCCGGAAAGCGTCCTGCCCATGAAAATCAGCGATCATCAAGTGCGCGACTCGATCCGCCAATGGTACGGCAGCCGCTGGTTCGCCCCGAACAAACTCAAGCGCGCCGCCCTCACCGACACGGTCAAGGGCCTTTACATTCCTTACTGGACCTTTGATGCG